>Ga0172370_10003830_pt1 | contig 20560 bp, 12 predicted proteins | sample LakKiv5m_FD_114538 | JGI IMG/M metagenome (GOLD analysis project Ga0172370, IMG submission 114538) | Freshwater microbial communities from Kabuno Bay, South-Kivu, Congo - kab_022012_11.5m | ecosystem: Environmental > Aquatic > Freshwater > Lake | place: Democratic Republic of the Congo...
CCGATTCCCAAATGTCACAAAAAGGGGTTGAATATTGATCTTTAATTACCCCCCCCCCCGTGATAAAAATAACAAGAGAACGGTTAAACTTAAGGTGATGATTCTTGAAATGTTTTGCTTGGCATCCCTTTTTCGGGAAGTTACGTTTGATTGAAAAATTGTCATAAAGTCCTCCAAAGAAAAAATGATACACTCGTCATTTATTTTAGAAAATTGGATTCAATTTATTAGACAAGTACAACTTACAAAAAATAATTTTTTAATGCAAGTGAAAATGATAAAATAACACCGTTAAAAATAATTATTTTCACAAATTAGTTAGCTAATCTAAAATTATACAATAAAGTAGAAAGGAATATTTAACTCAGTGTATGTTTTAAAGTCTTTCTCTACTGGCTGGAATTTTTCCTGCCGATTTCTTTATTCAACTGCTAACACTGTCAGGTGGAAAACCTGACTGCAGAAAAACAATTTTTGAATTAAAGAATCAAATGTGCTAACGCAGGATGCTACACGCTGGAGCCGATAGTGGGCGATTTCCTATCAATCCGAAAAGCCAACCAATGCGGAAAGATGCACACCGATAACCCCCAAACCCACCCTGATTGTCGGTTCTTTCTATCTTAAAAGTGAAATAATAGGATATTTGAGAAGCTTGGAAAGTTCTTTAGTTTGAAGAAGTTGAAAATATTACTATTTCCGGCATCACCCAAAATAAAAAAAAAGTCCGCCATGTACACTGGCGGACCTTCATTATTTTCGTAAATTAAAATTAAAAATTGACTTTAGTTCCAGTCAATAATCATCGAAAATCGCATTGTGTTTGCCAAAGGATGATTCTCTTCGGTTGTATTGATAAAGCTGAAATCGAGTCTGAACATATCGTAGCGAACACCGGCACCGAAATTCCAGAAACGGCGGCTGCCGAGTCTTGCCGGTTCTGTGAAATATCCTGCTCTTAAAGCTACGATTTTCGAATACCAGTATTCAAAACCGAAAGCAAGCTCAACGCCCGGATTCTCCCAACCTGTAACGAGGGATTTCGGAAGTGGGTCAGAGCCAAGAGAATCTCTTTTAACGAGTAGTTTGGACATATCTACACCAAATTTCAGGTCGTTGAATTCATCTTTCAGTATGTTAAGAGCCATGCCTAATCTTAATGTAGTCGGCAATGGGTCTGATTCCTGGCGATAAGTCATTTTCGGTCCGACGTTCTGGAGATTGAATCCGAGGTTAATCCAATCGCCTCTTTCCCAGAACCAGTTGGATAGGGCTGACTGAACATGAGGAAGATTTTGGGGTTTCCACAATGCTCCGATATCAAACGAGGCACTTCTGCCGACACCTGCATCACCGGACTGATAAACCGAAACGGGAGCAAGATTAGACTGAATATATTTTAGCTGGAAACCAACAGCAAGGTCAGTTGCAACAATCGTACCATAGGACAAACCAAATGCAAACTCATTAGAGATAAACTTTTTACCGAGCCTGCCGTCTTCAAAAGTCTGCTGAAATTCTCCAAGGTGCATGTACGTCAGATTAGCTGCGAAAGTACCGTCAATTTCCTTCACATACTGACCATAAGTTCCGTAGCTGTAGAAAAGGTCGGTATTGAACTGCGGAAGCCATTTTGAGTAGGTCAGTGAAATCTGACGGTAAATGGACTTCTGGTCTTCATCCTGATTGGGCTGGGTTATGTAGTCATTAAATCCCAAACCGGCAGGGTTCCAGTAAATTGCGTTCAGGTCGTCGGCAATAGCAGTACCGACTTCTCCCATACCCGAAGCTCTGGCGTCGGGTGAGATTAACAGAAAGGGTACGGCTGCTCCGCCGGCTTGTGAAAATGATTCCGAAAAAGAAAATACTACGAAAAACATCACTGATAACAGCAATTTACAATTTCGATTATAATCCATTGACTACTTCCTCCAACATATTTAATTTGAATAAATTCTCGTTTTTATAAACAATTCTTACGAACAAAAACAATACCAAAAAGACTTAGAAAAATCAAAATGAAAGTTACAAACGTTTAAATTAAAAAATAATTTCAAAATTCTCAGTTTTTTCAGTAAATAAAACCAATTAATTTACTAATGCGGCAATGCCGTGCTTTCTTGCAACCATTCCATCTATTGTTCTGACGGTGATTTCATAAATGTATGCACCGGTTGATACTCTCATTCCGTTATTATCCGTTCCGTTCCATAATAGTTCGGAAGTATGAACGGAATTCAGATTATCGGAAATTGTTTTAATCAGTCGCCCTTCAGGGCTGTAGATGTTCAGTTCTGCCTTGAAAAGCTGTGATAAGTTATGCTCAAACCTGATGACAGTTCTATCGTTAAAAGGATTCGGAAAACTATTTACGTTTGTGATAACAATTCCGTCACCATCGGGTAGTATCCTGAAATACGCTTCGGCTACCGAAAAGTTATTAAACACATCCCAAGCTCTGACCTTGACTTTATGAAGACCCGGTTTCAAATCGAACAAATATTGCTCTGCCGAACCATAACGCGAATCAGTAAGAGATGTAATAAACTTATCTGTCAGGTCAGTGGAATTAGGGTTGTCGTCGAACCATGCTTCAATTCTGTGTCCGATTCCGTTGCCGGTGGCATTTATTCCGCTTTCGTCTGCAAGATTTATTATTAGCAGAGGTTTTTTACAAACTATATCGCCACTCTTGAATGACGTTGTATCATCAAGAAAAATATTTATATCAGGACCTGTTTTGTCGGAACCGATATTTGATGTATCCAATCCATTAAGAATAAATGACCTGTTACCGCCTTTTGCAAATCGGTTATCACCGGATAGTGCATACGCATTTATTCTACCGGTTTTTTTTTGGTAACTGATATCTTCCGGTATGATACATGTAGAAGAAAAGTAACCGTTTGTGATGGTAGTAGAATTTCTGTTTAATGCTCCGCCGAATTTAATAATGTGATAGATTGTATTGTCGTAATCGTCTTTAGTATCGTAATCCAAATCACCGTCAAAAATCGTCAGGACTGCATTTCCATTGAATGTATCATCAATGAGCGGAGAACCCGGTTTTAAAATTCTTCCGGATATTCTTACTTTGGAAAGTGCTTTGATTTTTACTGTATCTAAGTTATTACCAACATAATGTCCGTTAATAGAATCAATCTGAACTGTGTTATTCGGAATATGTAAAGATAAATACGGGTCGCCCAGAAGAAAGTATTTTTGGTCATTCAAATCTGTCATTTTTTGCTTGACTGAAAAATAGATATCGCCCAGAGTCCTGTATTTGCCTGTAGATGAATTTCTAATATAAATCTGGTTAAAAATTTCCTGATTCATCTGCTCATTCTCACCCGAATACACAACTCTGCAGGCGGATAAGACACCGATGGCTCCACCCTGAGAACTAAGCAGAAGTTCTTCTGCACCGCATTTCAGGTCGGGCATATCGAAGCGTCCGAAATCGCAGGTGGCGGCAGTAGTGAAAAACAATTTATCCTGATTTTTCATCATTGGGATTGTTTTATCGCGGTCAAGAATTTCTTCATGTGCCCAAACCCGCGGATTCCCATGCCCTATCCAGTTCAACATCAAAGTACCGGTAGTGTTAATAACGGAAAGCATGTCGGCAGTTACCTTGGGTTTTCTCCGACCGTTAGAAACATTTTCGGCAGGGTAATCTGCGAGGTATATTTTCCTTTGAATAATGTCCTGCGGCACGTAGTAGGTTGAAAGCATTTCCGACTGGTTAGTATGAACATTCCCGTCGGAACTGTCATTTGTACGACTGTCATCTGCCAGTAAAGTAATAACACTTCTCCAGCCGTCATTTGAAGATTTCTGTTCATATCCGATAATTTTGTCAACCATCCAGTCACCACGTTTGGGGTCGTCAACCGTAATTCTACCGATTGCCACATCAATAAGCATATCATTTCCGGCAATTCTTGCAAAAAAATCATCTGAAGAATATGAACGGGTTGCATCGAATGTGTCGGGTGATTCCTCGGATTCAAATGTAGGAATATAATTGACAGTCTGAGACTGAATATTTTTATAATCATAGTGCCCGTCACCCCAAAGAAGTACATACTTTGGTTTAACATCCCATGTGGCAAATGCATTTGCCAGAAAATCACGGATAGCAGTCGGGTCGGAAATACCGCTTGCAAATTCATTATAAATATAATCTGTTCGGAAAACACTCACTTTTACCGGGAAATTTTTCTCTCTGTAATCTTTATATTTATTTGCCGATTGTAAGAGCGAAGGATGAGTAATTACGACAAGTTCGGAATTATATTTAGTTTCGCGGTAATTTCCGAATTCGGTTTTTTCTATTTTGGGTGAATTGAATGAAGAAGAAACAAAATATCTGCGAGGACTTCCCGGACTTAACGAATCTTTAAAAATAAACATTCCACCGGTTGTTGCATTATTTTTTAACAGTATGGGATTGACTCTGTCAGTGACATCAAAACCTAATATTTCGCCACTTGTAAAAGAATTGATAGTAAATTCATTCACACCTTCCCATTTCGGGTCTGTAAAAAATCCCATCTGATTATTTACCGGGACAAAGCTCCTTGGATAATAAATTTCCATCCAGTTGAAAAAGGCAGAAGCTGTGGTAATAGCAGGATTAGTGTAAGATAATGTAAGAATGCTTCTGTTATATGCGGAGACATTTGCAGCAGGAGTTTTTGCTGAAATGATTTTTCCTGTTGCATCCCATAAAGAGCCCAGTTTGCTGCTAATCAGACTCTCGTCGGCTATTTTTGTCTTGGATTCGGAAATAATAAATTCACCGTTGCTGTCCGACCTGTGCGACACAAAGAATCTGTAGGATACTTCACCGCTTCTGTCAAGGTTGTAAAGCATGTTTGTAAAGTTTCTCGGGAAAATTGTACTGCCGAACCAAACCTTACCCGAGCCACCGATGAAGGCATTATTTTTCTCCTCAAAGAAAAGGATTTGTTCCTGATAAGTCACAGGCTTGTTTATGGGAGCCAAAGTAGTCTTTTCGGTGAATTGAGCCCGCTTACCCTGACTTCCGCCCCAAGTAAGCAGATAGTAATTAACATTTGAATAATGATTGAAGTAACTTTTGAAAGAGTCACCTACATATTTGAAACCGTTTGAAGGAGCTCCGTAAAAGATAATGTTTTGAAGGTCGCCGTTAGGATTAGTCCGTACAATTATTGATTGCTCATTCATCTTGTTCAGCAAGGCATCGCTAATTCTTTCGCTCAGATTATCACCACCGTCACCGTAAATTTTAATAGTGGAAATTTCATCTTTTGTTATAGTGAAGCCCAAAGCAGATAGAGCACTTGCATCAATAACATAAAGCCCTTCATTTTCGATAGAAATCTTAAGCCATATTGGTCCGTTTAATGAAGTCAGTTTGTCATTTCCGTGTTTAATATCAATAACCGGATTACGAGGCGTATCTACCCGCCATGCAGATGTTTCGTTATGGTTAATCGTGAAGTTACCGAAATCCAAGGTTTGCTTAGGTACTTGCAAAGATGATGAGCTTGGAGAAAAAGCTACGTTTATATTTACTTCATCAGGTATTTCGACCGAATTAGAAGAAGGATTGTAACGTGCTGCAATTATCTTCAGAGCGGCAACATGTCTGTCTCTTGCAATACCCGAATAGTTCAGACTTGCTGTTTTTTCTATAAAAGGTTGCCGGTAGGCATTTAGGTCTGGGGAGTAAATTTCGTCAGTTGCATTGTGATGGTAAATAAACTTCGGAGTTGGTGCGATTTTACCTGAGTATGTTTTGCTGTCGGTTACATTGGCTAACGTCAGAGCAAAGCCATCGGGTGAAGGGACCGTAATATTTATTTGGTAAACCACCTGAACAGGTTCTCCGGCTTTGGAATAAATGACTTTTGCGCCCAGAATTTTCGGTAATAATACCTTTTCACCGTTTTCTGCAATAATTGTTTCCATTCCGGTTACGACAGGTTTGTAATTTAAGGTAATACCCGAAATGTCTGATGAAACAACAGTTAGTCCGTCTTTCGCAGCACTTTGGGAATGCAATATAATCCCGTTACCTGTTAAAAACAGCAAAACAAGGAATATAAAAAATTCTTTCCGAATTTTCGAATTTTGCATCGTTCCTCCAATGATAAAAAACAATCAGGTTACCGAGATTGGCTTATTGACTTTCTATGTCAATTCAAGCAGTAGAAATTTTCGATAGGTTTCCGTAAATTTTTAATTTTTATTTAACGTAAAGTTCAAATATAAAAAAATATTAACAATAAATAACTTTTTACTTCAATTCGTTAGACGAGTAATGAAAATATTATTTTAAACGAAGTAAATATTTTTTTTAAATTAAAAGATATGTCCGAAATTCAGATAAATACCGGTTGTTTCACGGCTAATTCCGAAATCAGCTCTGATAACAAATGTGTCAGTATATCCTCGCAGACCAAATACGTAATTGCTTGCCCAGTTTCTGAAATCCATTTTGTCCGGACTGTGCCACACCTTGCCTGCATCAATGCCTGCTAACCCACCAATTCTCCAAAAAATCGGAAATCTTAGTTCAACATTAAATACTGAACTTACTTTATCGAGAAACCTGTCTTGAGGATAGCCCCTAAGAGTTCTGTTCCCTCCAATCGGTAAAAGAACCTGTACCGGCAGGTCACTACCGATTAATCCCTGCAAACCGATTCTGGCTGCAAGTACGGTTGTGGGGAAGAAGAGCGTTTGATAATTCTGAAGCCACAAACCTAACCGTCCGAAAGACACTTTATTGAAATCCATATTCGGTGCGTACTCCATATCAAACTGAGCGACAAATCCTTTTGCAGGATTGATGAAACTGTTCCGGCTGTCGTATCGGAAATTTGAAAAAATTGAAAAATATGTTACAGAAGAGCTGCTTAGAGAAGATAATTTTTTTAACCGGCTCGAGTCACTTAGATTATAATTGCGTATATACATTGAATTCAGTCCACCGTTCAAAACGAGTTCTTTTGAAAAGCCTCTGGATAAATTCAGATTAATTTGCATTATTTCTTTGGTGTAATTTTCTCTGTAATTGAATTTTGAACTATTCCCGATGCCAAAAAAACCGTAATTAAGAAACCTGTCGTAATCAAATACAAAATCGCAAGAGATAGGGTAAATTTTCTGCTGCCTGAGTTCGTAATGAGGAATTGAAAAAACAAATCTTGTCCAAATTTCACCTTTGGTAGTACCGAATACAATCATATCGAAAGATTCATTTTGTTTCATATAGTTCAGTAATAAAGCCTTGGCGCCTAAGCCAAATCCGACATCAGTGTCGAAGGAGGCAATAGGAATTGGGTCAATTTTCCTTTCGGGGAAAAAAATTATTTGATTTGTTTCTACGGGTATAATTTTTTTTACGGTATCAAGAGATATTTCGGTTAATACACCAAAATGGTCCGAAGGGAAAACCCCTTTAATCCTTTTATTCATGACAATTTTCGAACTGATAACATTGTTTTTTCTGAAAGCCTTTGAACTAAGAAATATATAATCTAATCTTTTCGGAATCATGTCGCTCAATGCTTCCAGATAGGAATAACCATACTGTCCTTCGTTATGGTATTGGATTTGTGAAAATCTTGTATTGTCATTAAGAAACGGATTCCATGTAAAATCGTAATTGTTTGTAAAGCTGTCGAAAAAGACAGAATCGTGCAGATATTGTATATCTGTTGAATTTGGCTGACAATTAAAGTCACCGCCTAAAATAACAGCAGAATTCTCAGGTAAACCAAGCGTAAATTCTCTAATGGTTTGAAAAGCATTTTTCCTGATTTGAAGTTTGGAGTATAATTCTTTGATTGCCTCATCAATAACAGAACTTTTTTCACCGCTGTCGGAAGCTACTTTTTTGTAACGATGAATCAATTCTTCATCAGGAGGTGGTGATGCAATTAAATGACTATTTATTAAATAAACAGGTAATCCTGAAATGTTAATTTTAGCAACTAAAGCAAAATTTGACTCATCGAAGTGAAATGAAAAATTATCACTGTAAATACCTGCTATTCCATTAAGTTTTATTATCTTGAACTCCCTCAAGTTAAGCGTTTTTTTTGCAAGAATTGCTATACCTTCATTCAAACCTGAAGGATATCCAAGTCCGAAGAACTTAAAACCTGCATTGCATAAATGATGAATCTCATCGAAATCAAGTGAATCCGATAAGCGTCCGGTGAAACCGGCAGCAGGATTAGCTTCCTGTAAATAAATAACATCGGGATTTAATTCCCTGATTTGGATGAGAATAGACTGGAATCTTGCTTCATGCACTGAATCGGATTCGTATAATTGATATGTTTCATAGTTAAGTCCTGACCATACATTGATGGTTAAAACCGAAATATTTTCCGATTTTACGCAACAAAGACAACTTAGAAAAACCACAAGGGCTATGAGATATGTTCTCATTAACAGACCTATATATTTCAGGTACAATTATTATTTATCAAGATGATGATGCATAACAAATATAATAAATTACAGGATTGGAATCTTAATAAATTTGTAAAAAAAATGTAAATAATATTCAATTCTCTGGCATTTTTTCAAAACCGTAAAGCAGATGACCGTATTGTGAAAATGACTCGAAATAACCTGTGAACCATTGATTAAGTGATATTCCTGCATTATTTGATTCAATAACATCATGTTTGCAGTCAATCCCACCTGTTCGAATGACATGAAATTCTCTTTTATTGGATTGCTTTAACAAATAATCGGCGGCTAAAGTTGCTAATTGGAGTGATTTGATTTTGATGGGATATCCGCTAACACCACCTCCGAATTTTCTGGTAAAGTACGAGAATATATTTATTTCCTTATCAATAAGATTCTGTTCGATGAAATCATAGTCTGTGGAAGTGTTACCAATGTTAATTCCGTCAAAACCAAGCTCAAGAAGAATATCCAGAAGGGCAGGGATACTATCGGGTGAAGTGTCAACAGAATATTTGGCAATTACAGGCAAATTCCTTGAACGTTTCTTGAGAAATTCCTTGCTTATGTATTCCAATCGCTCCACCATGCTTTTATCAAGTCCGGAAACCAAATCATCCGAACATTCATGGGGAACATTCGGGCAGCTTTCGTTCAATTCGATAAAATCAACACCTGCTTTTTCATAATTTTTCATACCTGTCACAAGATTTGAGAGTGCAGTGATACCGTAATCATCAGGAGAGGCAGCCACACTGGCACCTAAGGGACACCCCCTTAATTTTTCGATTGATGAAAGCCTGCGAGCAACGCGTTCGTGCCCTTCATTGGGTAGTCCCATCCAGTTTATAGCTGCTTCCGATACCGGAAAAGCAGCAAAGGGGTGAGCAATACATGATTTGTAATTTCCTTTTCTATAAGATGATGTAGTCGTTCCTGCAAGAAATGCTCCCGCTCCCTGATAAGCGCAAAGCTCATAACCTTTCCCGTGTTTGAACATTCCTGCTGCATTAAATAAGTTATTGCCGAACTCAATTTCCCAAAATTTGTACTTAGTTTCATTTCTCGGTGAAACGTTGCAGGGGAGCTTATGAACAGAATTAATAAGGCTTTTTAAAAAGAGTTTTCTGCCGTAAGTAAAGAGAAATGTCGCTACCCAAGGATTCAGATTCATCATAAACGGACGGATTTTTCTTTCGTAAGCGGCAAATTTTTCTATGTTTGTCATTTAGAGTTCTTTTCTTAATCTGGCAACGGGAATTCTAAGCTGCTCACGGTACTTAGCCACAGTTCTTCTTGCGACCATATAGCCCTGAGTTTTAAGCTCTTCAGCAATTTTCTCATCACTGAATGGTTTATCCTTTGTTTCGGTATCTATTATATCCTTTATTATCTGCTTGATAACAGTCGTAGAAATCTCTTCGCCGTCTTCGTTAGGCAGTGATTCGCTGAAAAAGTACTTTAGCTCAAGAGTGCCGTATTCTGTCTGAACATATTTGCCGTTCACTATTCTGCATACAGTTGAAATATCCAATCCGGTAGTTTCGGAAACATCTTTATAAATCAAAGGCTTCAAAGAACTCGGACCATGATAGAAGAAATCTTTCTGCAGACCTGCGATGGCTGTCATAACCTTTAACATTGTATTTTTTCTCTGCCGGATAGCCTGAATGAGAAATTTAGCATCTTCGTATTTATTGCGTATCCACTCTCTTGTGTCTTTATTGAACATTTTATATCGTGATTCCTTTTTCATTTTCTCGTAGGCATTACTAAGCTTAAGAGTAGGCAGCCGGCTGTCGTTTACGGAAATCAACAACTCTTCGGTTTCTTTGTCTTTTTCAACAATAAGGTCGGGAATCACCTGGTTCATTTCCGATTGAGGATTACCCAATCCGGGTTTAGGATTCAACCTTTTAATAACGTCGAGACCTTCTTTCAGATATTCTTCGGAAACTTCCAAGGTTTTCATTATAATATGATAATGCTTCATTGTGAAAGCATCGTAAGTCTTTTCAAGAATTTCAAGTGCAAGTTTTTGTGCGGCATTATGTTTAGGAAATGCTTTGCATTGTGCGATAAGGCATTCCTGAATGCTTCTTGAGGCAATTCCGGGCGGGTCGAGGCTTTGAATATGCTTCAGGACATTTTCAGCCATATCATAGTCAACCTCTTTGAGCAGTTTGCTTTCCACGGATTCGCCATTTGTGGAATTACCGTTCTTTTCAACAGGCAGTTTCTTTTTATGTTTGGAATTTCTTTCTGCGATTATTGCCAGAACGTCTTCGGATATTGCAAATTGTCTGGCAGGATTGACCAATGAATCATCATCGGGTGATGAATGCTCGGAATTGAATAAAGAAATAATATCCAGATTAATTTCTGCAATATTTATGTTTACTTCATCAATTATTTCATTTAAACTTCGACGAAGGTAACCGTCGGAATCAACATTCCCTATAATATGTTCTCCGAGAAGAAATTCTTCTGCTGAAAAATGCAGAAGTCTCATCTGTTCATACAGCTCTTCTGTGAATGAAACAGGGGATTTAATCTGGAAAGGTTCCATATCATCATCTTCTGCTCCCGAATGTTTTCCTTTCAAGGAATAAAAGCTGTCGTCCTGATAAAGAAGTTTGTAGAACTCGAAAGGGTCGCTGTCGTCATCAATGAATGATTCTGTTCTTTCCTGCGGGAAAATGCCGGTTTCGGGATTAAAATCATCATCTTTCGATTCTGCCGGAATAAACTCATTAATAAAAGTGTCATCTGAAGTTTCATGTTCTGATACAATATCCGGAATATCAAAATTCATTTCCTCAAGCATCGGATTTTGTTCAAGTTCCTGTAAGACCTGCTGTTCGAGCTGAATCACAGGGAGCTGTAGCAGTTTCAGATATTGAATCTGCTGAGGAGTCAAAGTTTGCGTTAATGAAGTCCGTAAATCTAAAGATAGTTTCATATTATCCCCGAAAATTAAGCTTTTGTGTCCAACTTTGCTGTTAGGTAGCTATCCAGCTCATTGTACCAATCTTCACCGAAAGCCCTGATTAAAGGCGCTTTTAAAAATTTGAACATAAATGTTTTTTCTTTCATTCCCTTCTCCAGTCCCGGGTCGCATTCCTCGAATTTCTGATAGTAGAGATAAGTTCCGCCGTAATCGGAAACTCTTATGGGAAAAAGCTGACAAGAAAGAGGTTTTCTGAATTTTGTCTTACTTTCAAAGTAAGCTTTTTCAATTGAACATTTTGCGATGTCACCCTCGTAATAAACAAAAACGCAATCTCTTTTATTGATGCTCATCGTCGAGTAACTACCCGGCAGTCCCTCAATTGCTCCTTTTTTTCTGATTGTATCTTTGGAACCTTCAGATAGATACTGCTCCACAACCGGTATCAGAGAATTAATTTCATTTACCTCGCTATCAAGAACGGGAGCTCCGAACTCACCTTCGAACGTGCAGCAACCGCCTTTGCATTTCTTCAAATCACATGAAAAATTTATTTTTGCTATGTCTTCGTCAACTAAAATCTTATCAACAAGGTACATCATTATTCATTTTAATCAAAATTCAATTTATTTCCAACTACTAAATTACTAATTTCTTAAACACTAAAAAACATTTATCATGTTTTTGAGATGAAAAATTATGTTAAATATCTCTGTTTTTGTTGCCGGAATTTATATAAATTTGAAATGTAAAATAATTGAAATTGTTAAAGGAAAAAATGAAAAAAGTATATTGTTTTTTGTTGCTTATAATTTTTGTCTTTCAAGCATATTCATTAGAAAAAAACGACAAAAGAGAAGATTTTTACAAAAGACTCGTTGAATCTGCTCACCCAAGTCCGCAGAACAACATCAAGCAGGAACCAAGAATGCTTCTTTTGGAAGTTCAGGGTAATCCGGCTTATTCTCTTTTTCCCAATGAAACGGTGACAGTGGATGAAACCGGTCAGTACCAGATGCAAAATGAGTCGTCAATTGCGGTTAATCCGAAAAATCCTTTGAATTTAATCTCATCGGCAGTTGATTATAGGGAAAATTCTTCCACTTGGGTTTATGTTTCTCACGACGGCGGCAAAAAATGGATTAATTACAATCTTGGTAAACCCTCGCCATCATGGACATCTTCGAACGACCCTTCGGTTGCATTTGATGATGATGGAGTCGGATACTTGGTTTACGGAGGTTTCGGTTCGATTAATGATTCGCTGGGAACTTTATCGGGTGAAAATGGGGTCTTTTTTGCAAAAACCACCGACGAAGGAAATACATGGATTGCACATATTCCGATAATTCAGCATTTTGGAAAGCAGACACTCGATTCAACTTTCGAGGATAAATATTATATCACTGTTGATAATTCGCCCAAATCCCCTTTTTACAAACATCTCTATGTTCCGTGGAAAAGGGTTACTCCGATTGACACCGGTACTCAGATTGTTATTTCAAAATCATCAGATAAGGGAGATAAATGGACTGTTCCCGTCAATGTGAGTGCCAGACTTGCAAACAGCAGCGAAGATACTACTTTTGGTCAGAGTTTTCCATTGTGTGCCACAGGTCCCGACGGTGAAGTTTACATTGTTTGGAACTATGGTCCCGAACACGCAATAGGATTTTCCAAATCAACTGACGGAGCTAAAACATTTTCTGCTCCGAAATTAATTGTTAAATATAACATTTTCAGCAAAGCTGTCAATATCGAAGGTCAGGGCTGGAGACACGCAGTTAAAAACAAGGTGCGAGCCGAATCATATCCTGCATTCGTTTGCGATTTTCTGAAAACCGGAAATTTATATCTGTGCTGGGCAGCAGATGACCCGCCGAATATTTATTTTTCAAGGTCAACAGATAAAGGTGACAACTGGAGCAATCCAATAATCGTTCATCAGCCGATTAAGACTGACCATTTCTGGCAGTGGATTGCTATGGACCCAAAAAACGGTAACCTCGCCATTATGTATTTCGACAGCAGGAATGATTCCACAAATACATTGGTTGATTGTTACGTCAGCTATTCAAGCAACGAAGGACTAACCTGGATAGACAGACGTGCGTCGGACATTAGTAGCGATTTGAGGCTGAATCCATTCACGGCAAATTCGTTTGCAGGTGATTACAGCGGTTGCGCCTTTTATAACGGAAAAATATATCCCTCATGGATTGATATGAGAAATGCCGCAGCTAATATTTTTGACAGCGACGTTTTCACCGCTCCCATTGGAGTCAACACACCCAATCCCCCCGATAATTTTAAAGTCAATATCATACCCGAAAGTCCCGATAAGCTAAAGCTTACATGGTCTCCACCGACTGAAAGAGCCTTCGGTCAGCAATTAAAAAGCAATGACTTTTCTTATACAATTCTACGGAATGGTAATTATCTTACTGCTTTACCTGGAAGTCAAACAGAATATACTGACAAAAATTTGAATTTTCACGAGAAATATACTTATAAAATTTTTTCAGTGTCTAAGGAAGATACAAGCATTGCCAGAACAGGTTCAGCCTTTTCCGGCGGGGCAAAAAATCCGGCAGTTCCCCAGATTATTTCAACCGAACCAACCTGGACAAGCATTGTGAATGTAAGTGTTTCCATACCAGCATTCAGGGAAGATTCAATAACGCCGCTCACTAATCTATCTAAGGTTATGCTATTCAGGGATAGTGTTTTTGTTAATGATATTGTTGTAAGTTCGGCTGATACCGGTAAAATTATTACCGTTAATGATACCGTTACTCAAAATGGATATTATCATTATATGGCTAAATGCGCTGACTCGGAAATTCCGTCAAACTTAAGCGATTTCAGTGCCGAATTTCTTATTTATGCCGGAACTCCCGTGTACACTTATGATGAGAATTTTACAAATCCTGATATTAATACTTATAAATATAACAATTTGAATTGGTCATTGACCGGAAAATTTTACCATAGTTCCGGATATTCTATTGCAACATCTCCTGACAAAAATTATAAGAACAAAACAAGCTATCAGTTTTGGATGTATCCCACACTTGCTCACACAGGTAATGAAGCTCAAATTCTGACATTGAATTTTTATCATGCAGCTATCGTTCAGCCAGGCGATACAGCTTACGTTGAATCCTCTTCGGATTTGGGAAAGACCTGGAAAGTACTGAAAACTTTCGACAAAAAGAACTACCCTCAGTGGCAGGATAGCGTACTGAATCAGGATGACTGGATGGAAGAAGTCATATACTCGGATTACAATCGGATAGAGGATTCAATTCAGATTATCAGGTTCAGACTGGAAACAGATGTTTTTAAAACCGATAAGGGCTGGTTTATTGACGACATTAAACAGTGGACACAATTAAAATCGGTTTATGAAAATAGTGATGGCTATATGTTTACCATTTATCCTAATCCGGCGTCGGAATATTTAACTATCAATACAGGAACTATTCCGCCGGAACTGATTGAAAAAATTCAACTGCTCAACATTTTGGGACAGAAAATTGAATTTGCTGAATCCAACACAAGCATCGCCAGCAACAACATTACCCTGAGGATTTCTAACCTTCCGGCAGGTATCTATGCTATAAATTTAAAGATTCATGGGAACAAGAATATAACGAAAACGGTGTGTATAATGAGGTAAGAAAGTCATTCTTAATTTCTCTTCTTGAGGGTTGTAACAGGCAGTCTAGATTCTTCTGTTTTTCATTCCCCAATAATCTTTAATCTTATTCTGAAAAGCGAAATTAAAAATTTAAATTTTGTTTAGTCCCAGCCAAAATGCTCTTTAATTTTCGTTTCATCCAATATTTTAACATTTCATCAACAGAAAGACACATTAAATGTCTATTAATTGATTCATCTGCTTTATTCTTCATCTCAACACAATCGAATTTTTTTTTATGCTTCGTCTCCATAAATTACCTCTGATGATGAATAGATGTACATTTGATTATACCCGTTAATTAGATTCACAGATTTATCAAGAGGTATTCTCTAAAAATTGACTATGTGCTTAAAATTCCAATTAATAATAATATTACAATTTGAGACTGATGCTAAGGCAACATGAAGAGCATCAGTAGTGGATTTTGAAGAGAATATTCCTGCTTCAATATTTTTTTGTTGTAAAAGAATTGCTTCTTCCGTTATTTCAACAATTTCAAAAACATAATTAAAAGATTGCACATTAGATTTCCTACACTAAAATACTCAATACTCAACGTTGGTATGAAGGGCGATTTCTTCCAGGATGGAGCTGATTCTCAGACATTCGTGCATCTCTCCGCTATAGACGATAGCTTTGCCTCGGGTGTGAACTTCCCATGCTATTTGTTCACCGGTTTCGGCTGTGCATCTGATTGCTTTAATAAGCTGAATGATTACGTCGTCGAAAGAGTGAATCTCATCATTATATAAAATGACCTTTGCCGGAATTGTGATATCGTCAATAACACCGATTTCCGGCGCATCAATTGTTTCTGTTCCCTGAAAGTAAAAATTATTGTTCATCCGTCTCAAAATGAGAATTTACTTGAAAAAAAGTGCTAAAAATTAACCACACAATAAAACGAAAAATTTTAAATGCTATTGTTAAATTAAATTTCAAAGTTTTTTCGTTGCATATTCACATTTACTTTTGTATTTTTAATGCTTTATTAAAATTAAAATACGAGAATTTCTCTGAAGGTTTGAAAAATGATTGAACTTATAAAATTTATTCCGTTGTTTCCGCTTTTCGGATTCCTGCTGATTGGCTTGGCTGGGAAATACATGAAAAACGAAAAGCTGATTGGGACGCTTGGCAGCGCTACCGTTGGTATTTCTTTCATTCTAAGTGTGCTGGTGTTTTTGTCCATCACGTCCAAACCATTGGAAGAGCCGGTAATAGTCCCTGTTTATACATGGCTTCAGGCTGGATTTTTCAATATCAACATTTCTTATCAGGCAGACCAGCTTTCTGTTCTTTTTTCACTGATAATAACCGGTGTCGGATTCCTTATTCACATTTATTCAATCGGTTACATGCACGGTGACAGGAGTTTCTATCGCTTTTTTACTTACCTGAACCTGTTCATTTTTATGATGCTCAACCTTGTTCTTGCAAGTAACTATCTTCTCACATTTCTCGGATGGGAAGGAGTGGGACTATGTTCATACCTCCTTATCGGATTTTGGTATGACAGAAAATTTGAAGGAGTGAGAATCACATGGACCGGTGATGCAGGAAATAAAGCGTTCATAGTCAACAGAATCGGCGATTTCGGATTTATTATTGCAATGATGTTGATTTATCTGAATTTCAATACTCTCGATTACCAATCGGTTAAAATGATGGCTTCCGGTGCTTCTTCGATTTATTACGGAACAGGGATGATGACTGCAATTACCGTTCTGATGTTTCTTGGGTGTACCGGTAAATCCGCACAGATTCCTCTTGCAGTATGGCTGCCTGATGCTATGGCAGGTCCAACGCCCGTTTCAGCATTAATTCATGCAGCAACGATGGTAACGGCAGGAATATTTTTAATAGCAAGAAACTCAGTCTTGTTTGCTTTGTCACCTGTTGCTATGGAAATTGTTGCAGTGGTCGGAATTGCAACAGCATTTTTTGCAGCAACGGTCGGACTTGTTCAGAATGACATTAAAAAAGTTCTGGCTTATTCAACGGTAAGTCAGCTTGGATTTATGTTTGTTGCACTGGGAGTTGGAGCGTTCTCATCGGGAGTATTCCACGTAATGACCCACGCCTTTTTCAAAGGACTTCTCTTTCTTGGGTCAGGTGCAGTCATTCACGGAATGCACGATGAACAGAATATTAAAAGAATGGGCGGCTTGAAAAAATACATGCCGACTACTTACAAAACATTTTATGTTGCTACACTTGCAATTGCCGGAATTCCATTTTTCAGCGGATTTTTCTCGAAAGACGAAATTCTCTGGTTCGCCTGGGACCGTGGCGGATGGCTTCTTTGGGCAATCGGAGCTGCAGCGGCGTTCTGTACGGCATTTTATATGTTCCGATTATTAAACCTGACTTTTTTCGGAAAAGAGAGATTCGACCATCATCATGTGCTTCCGCATGAATCTCCGAAAGTGATGACAATTCCTCTCCAGATACTTGCTGTGCTCTCGGCTTTAGGCGGTTTTCTCGGAATTCCATATATTCTCGGCTTTTGGTTCAGTTCTCATCCGAGCCTTATTGAAAACTTTCTGGAGCCTGTTTTCAAAGATGCAAGCGGTATCATTTCCTCACATAGCGGAAGGTTCGAGTCAAGCGGACTTCATGCCGCAGAATATATCCTGATGCTGATAAGCGTTGGTATTGCCTTGCTTGGTATCACCCTTGCTAATAAATATTATAAGAAAGATGAATCCTGGGAAGTTCCCCGCAGGCTTGCTAAATCGTACAAACCTATATATTCAGGTTTATTGCATAAATACCGACTTGACGAGTTATATTTCACTTTGGTGGTTGACCCGATTTTACTAATTTCACAGAAATTCCTATGGAAGGTGTTTGATGTGAAAGTAATAGACGGCTTGGTCAATGGCTCTGCCTCAACTGCAACTCGCACCGGCGATGTAATCCGCAGACTTCAAACGGGATTGACACAGAATTATGCTTTGATGATGATTGCCGGAATTATTCTTATAATAATTTGGCTCGCTTCGTCTAATTGAAAATATATTAAATGATTTGGAAAACTTTTACAATTAAAAAATAAAAAATTGAGAGAATAGATATGGAACTTTTACTTGCTGTACTTTTTTTACCTCTCGCAGGTTCGATTTCACTGCTTTTTTTTAACAAGGAAAATACAACTGCAATAAAGTATGCGGCGTTCGGAATTTCTGCCCTAACGTTTGTGGTGTCCATATTTCTGTTTTTATCATTCAAGTTATCTGTTCCCGGATTTCAGTTCTTTTACCAGTCGGTGATGCTCAAACAGCTTGACGCAGGTTTCAGAATCGGCGTTGATGGTATGTCAATGCTATTGGTTATGCTGACAACGTTCATAACTCCCATTGCAATACTCTCGTCATTCGGAGCAATCAAAAAAAGAGAAAAAGAATATTACATGCTGATTTTGATACTCCAGTTTGCTATGACCGGCGTGTTTATTTCACTGGATTTGTTCTTGTTTTACATTTTCTGGGAAATCATTCTTATTCCCATGTATTTCATTATAGGAATCTGGGGAGGCAAAGACAGACTCTACGCAACTGTTAAATTCTTTATTTTTACTGTAGTTGGTTCGCTCTTTATGCTCGTTGCTATCGTTTGGCTGGGAATTTATGCCGCGAATAATCTTGCTGTTCCGGATTACGGTTTCACATCAAATTTTCTTTTGATACGAGAAACGCTTTTAAATAAACCGGTTCCGTTTGATTTGCAGAAATGGCTGTTTCTTGCTTTTGCATTGTCTTTCTGCATTAAGGTACCTGTATTTCCGCTTCACACTTGGCTGCCGGACGCACACACCGAAGCACCTACTCCGGGCTCCGTCATACTTGCCGGTGTATTGCTGAAGATGGGCACTTACGGACTTATTCGTTTCAATCTTGACCTTTTCCCGCAAGCATCGTTCTATTTTGCTCCGTTCATCGGCTGGCTGGCTGTTATCGGAATAATATACGGTGCCTTGCTTTCTATGGTTCAGACCGACGTTAAAAGGCTTGTGGCATATTCATCTGTAAGCCATCTTGGATTCGTGGTTCTGGGCATTTTTTCGATGACGGCAGAAGGCATTCAGGGCGGTGTGATTCAAATGGTCAACCACGGACTTTCAACCGGGATGCTCTTCCTTGCAGTCGGAGTTCTTTACGAGCGTCGCCACACGAGGGAAATTTCCGAATATGGAGGTATTGCAAAGGTTATGCCTGCATTCACAGTGTTTTTCATGCTTGCAATGCTGGCATCAGTTGGCTTGCCCGGACTCAACGGATTCATCGGTGAATTTCTGACGCTTTTGGGAGCTTTTCGTTCACCTTTCTATAATTCATGGGCTTTTACGATTCTTTCCGCTTCGGGGGTCATCTTTGCGGCAGTTTATTTGCTCTGGATGTTTCAGAGGGTGATGTTCGGTGCTTTGAGCAATCCTCATAACCATACTTTGAAAGACTTGAACAAGCGTGAATGGAGTATGCTCATTCCCATAGTGATTTTCATAGTCTGGATTGGAGTCTATCCTTCGACTTTTCTGAAAGTTTCGGATACATCAACAAAAGAACTCGTAAATAAAATCCATAAGATAAAATACGGCTACGAGCCATTCAAGATGGAGAAGTAGTACTTTTAATCGTTAGTCGTTAGTCGTTAGTCAATGGTCAATAGTCAATAGTCAATGTCAATGGTCAATAGTCAATGGTCATTAGTCATTTTAGTACATCAACAATAATTGACTATTTTAAAATTTATCAAAAATTCGTTATTGATACACTTTAGTACGAAGTCATACAGCTTTTTTGGGTTCATTTAGGGCAATAGAAAAACTGGTTCCGGACTGTACGTGTTGCTTCTGAGCGATTTGACTATTTTTAAAATCATATGACATTTACAAAGTGTATCAATTTAGAGTTGAGTTGTTTATTTGTTGAACTGTTTATTTGAAAGAGTGCTCTCCCTGCCTGTCATTGCCGCGGACGCGGCAATCCATCTTCGTCTTGAACTATGATTTGTAAGATTTTCTTGATGAAGATGATGAATTTAGCACCGTAGGTGCGACCTGTTAGTAATATGTGTGCTGCATCCCAACAACTATCTTAAAGTCCCGTAGGTACGACCTGTTAATTGTCTGAACACGATTAAAGGATTATAAGATGGACAGGATTTTTATTAGAGTTTATCTTTTCTTACCACCAACTATCTTTGTAATTCGCACATAGCTCTACGCTGCGTCCTCTGCACCAAATCCACCAAAATCACCGGTTTCTACGTTTTTTTAACAATTGGAAGATAAGAATTTTCATGCTGAATGAAGTTAAGCATCCAGACTCTTGAAGTGAGGTGTGAACTGGAAATAATATCGAATATCGAACATCGAATAATGAATTTCGAAGGGTTAAGAAATGACTTTTCTTTTC
>Ga0172370_10003831_pt1 | contig 20555 bp, 23 predicted proteins | sample LakKiv5m_FD_114538 | JGI IMG/M metagenome (GOLD analysis project Ga0172370, IMG submission 114538) | Freshwater microbial communities from Kabuno Bay, South-Kivu, Congo - kab_022012_11.5m | ecosystem: Environmental > Aquatic > Freshwater > Lake | place: Democratic Republic of the Congo...
GAAGTTGTTAATAAATTTATCAGTGAATTGGGAGAGGTTAATTTAGCCAAGCTACCGAGGCTTGAGGGCCGGGTAATCAGAACCGTGATCGCCAGAAAAAAATAATAGAAATTTTATTTAATAAACCAATGCCAAAACAAAAAACCAGAAAATCAGCGGCCAAAAGATACAAAATTACCAAAACGGGAAAATTGCTTCACCGTTCGCAGTATCTGAGACATAAACGCTCGAAGAAAAGCAAAAAAACTTTAAGAAGCTTAAAAACTTTAAAAAAAATCAGTAATAGATACCATCGAACGATCAGTAAAATGTTGGGTATAGCTTAATTATTATTTAAATTTATTTATGGTTAGAGTTAAAGGAGGATTGCAAACAAGAAAGAGACATCACAAGTTATTGAAAATGGCAAAAGGGTTTTGGATGACCCGCCATAAGCAGGTTAAGAAAGCTAAAGAAGGCGTTCTCCATGCAGGAGAATATGCTTTTACCGGCCGGAAAAATAAAAAAAGAGATTTCAGACAGTTATGGATTATCCGCTTAAACGCCGCTCTGACTCAACTGGGAGTTAGATACAGCCATTTTATCCATAAACTAAAAACCAAGAACATTCAACTTGATCGAAAGATATTGTCACAAATTGCCATCGACTATCCAAAATTGTTTGAAAAAATAGTGGCAAGTGTGAAATAATATCATATAAGCCCATGAATGAAATCGACCTTCAGCAATCTGAATCACGTAAGTTAATAGATAACGTTAGTTCTTTAAAAGAATTGGAAGATCTAAAAATAAAGTACTTGGGGCGGAACGGGGTCATCAATAATCTTCTTAAAAAAATTATTACTATTTCCAACAAGGATAAAAAGACTTTCGGACAAAAAATAAACAAACTGAAATTAGCGATCAATCAATTAATTGATGCAAAACAAAAACTATTAACCGCCAAAGAAAACACTTCGGAGTTGGTCGATGTAACACTCCCGGGTAAAAACTATCCAAAAGGCAGTCTGCACGTCATTACCTACGCCATCGAAGAAATAACGCGTATCTTTGAAAAAATCGGATTTATAAATATGTCATATCCGGAAGTCGAGTGGGATTTTTTCGCTTTTGAAGCACTTAATATGCCTGCCGACCATCCGGCGCGTGACGACTTTGAAACCTCGTTTATTGACGCGCCTCTTGATAAAAAAATGGGCAAGATGGTTTTGACACCGCATACGTCGTCGGGAGAAGTGAGGGAGATGTGGAGATTGGGAAAACCTCCTATCCGGATGATCAATATTTCTAAATGCTATCGGCCCAATTGGGACGCCACACATACACCGATGTTTTACCAGTTTGAAGGACTGTGTGTCGACAAAGGAATTAACATCACTAATCTGAAAGGAACTTTGGATTATTTTGCCAAGGAATACTTCGGGGAAAACAGGACTGTACGCTTACGGCCATTCCACTTTCAGTTTACCGAGCCGTCTTTCGAAGTCGACATTAGCTGTGAAATCTGCGGCGGGAAAGGAGAAATCAACGGCAATAAATGCAAGGTGTGTAAATCCGGCTGGCTCGAGCTTGGTGGCACCGGTATGACTCATCCCAATGTGTTACGGGCCGGCAAAATCGATCCTGATGTTTATACCGGCTGGGCTTTCGGATTTGGCATCGAGCGGGTAATCATGATGAAATATAAATTGGAAGATATCAGGAATTATTACACGGGAGATGTCAGGTTTTTGGAGCAATTTTAAAAATAAGTTAAAATTCAAAAGTTAACAGTCAAAAGCACAAGTTTAAATCAAAAAGTTATAATGCTTTTTACTTTTTGCTTGTGTTTTTGACTTTTGGATTTTAACTTTTAACTTATGAATATAAAGATAACATACAGTTGGCTTTTAGAATATCTCGACACGGATGTCGATCCTTATGAGATCCAAAAGTATTTGTCCCTATGCGGTCCCTCAGTTGAGACGGTAAACAAAGTGGGAGACGACTATGTCTTTGACATTGAGATTACCTCTAACCGCGTCGATATGGCATCTGTCTTCGGCGTTGCCCAGGAAGCTTCGGCGATTTTACCCCAGTTTGGTAAAAAAGCAAACCTAAAATTCAATCCGCTGACAGAATATACCTTCGACAAAATAAATACAAAATATGCGAACAAATATTCGCTAAAAGTGACTTTAAAAGATAAGGAGCTTTGCTCCAGATTCAGCGCTCTGGTTTTTGAAAATATAAAAATTAAACCGTCTCCTGAAAAGATCAGCAAAAGACTTACTCTTTGCGGTATCCGCTCTATAAACAGTGTTGTCGATATTTCTAATTACTTGATGCTTTCTTTAGGACAACCTGTGCATGTTTTTGACTTTGACCAGATAAAAAAATCAACAATGATTATGAGAAAAAGCAATAAGGGTGAAAAAATTGTTACCCTTGATGAAAAAGAAGTAACTTTGCCCGGCAATGACATCATCATAGAAGACGGAGAAGGGAGACTGATTGATCTTTGCGGACTTATGGGCGCAGCCAACTCAGCCGTCTCCACCAAAACAAAAAACGTTTTGCTTTTTGTCCAGACTTATAACAAAGATTTTATCAGGAAAAGCACAATGACCACCGGCCAAAGAACCGAGGCTGCTACTTTATTTGAAAAAGGTCTTGATCCCGAAAGAGTGGAACCGACATTGGCTTACGGTACCGAACTTTTGGAAGAATTTGCAGAAGGCAAAGTGGCTTCACAACTTATAAATATTTATCCTGAACCTTATCAGGAAAAAAAGGTCGATCTTGATTATGAATCTTTTAAAAAAATAATTGGTATCGATATCAGCAAAGAAGAAGTTAATAAAATATTATCAGGGCTGGGTTTTAAAATTTATAATAATGAAATCGGTGTTCCTTCCTGGCGGCAGTTTGATATTAATATCAAGGAAGATTTAGTTGAAGAAGTGGCCAGAATTTATGGTTACAATATATTGCCCAACAAACTGCAACCGGTCGTTTATCTGAAACAGCCGGAAGAAATTGAAAAATTATTCAAAATCCAATTAAGAATCAAGTATCTGTTGAAACACCTGGGGTTAAACGAAGTGTTAAACTATTCAATGATTTCAAAATCGACGATCTTCGAAAACAATCTTGGAATTGAAGACCATTTGCGTCTGTCCAACAGCATTTCTGAAGATATTGAGTATCTGAGAAACAGTCTTGTTCCATCTCTCGTCAAAAACGTCAAAGACAACACGAGAAAAAAAGACGTAATAAAATTATTTGAAATTGCCAAAGTTTATCTACCGAGAAAAAATGATTTACCCGAAGAACCCTATAAACTGGGAATTGTTACAAATACCGATTACCTTGATCTAAAAGGAATTGTTGAGTCAATTTTAAAAGAGTTAAATATTATTAATTATACTTTTGAAAAAGCGACAGATAAATATTTTTCTCTTAAAGTAAATTTACTGATAGATAATCAAAATGCGGGATATCTGGTAAAAAAAGATTCTGTCTTTATCGCTGAACTGAATCTCAAGGATTTAATCAATGCATACCGGTCATTTCCCAAATACCGGCCGCTTAATCCTTATGCGGTCATCAAGCTTGATAAAACTTTTGCCCTGACCGATAATCTGACCTACGATGTCATCCAGAGATCGGCCCGACAATCCAAACTCCTGCAAAAAATAGAAGTTGTCACTTTGTTTAAAAACAAGCTGACTTTACGGTTCTATTATTCTGCCCTCAACCGGAATATCACCGAAGAAGAAGCGAAAGAAGAGCTTATTTAGGACAGTCTTTGGATTTGGTGAAACCGGCCGATACCGCTTCTGTTTCAGTGCAAAACCAGCGATCTGAAGTTCCCGGTCGGATCGAAATCTTATCGTAGTTGTAACAAACCGGCAGGTGATAAATCCGTGTGTTGTCTGCATCTCTGTAATTCCCTTTAATGAAACAATCAGATTTTTGTGTCCGACAAAGAGAGGACCATACACCCCGGCCTAAATTTTTTGCTTTGTCCGAAGTTCTTTCAATTGTTAATGATCTGTCAGTCATGATTTTTCCTTTGTAAAAATAAGCCAAACCCTCTTCGACCAGCGCCTCATTGATTAGTAGATTATTATCATAGACATAAGCTAAAATTCTTCCGAAATTATCCTTGCCGATTTTTTTATAATTGATCTTCTTTCCACCGATCAGATTCTCCAATCTTGTTTTCGCTTCAGTTCCCAGGCACCCTTGCGGATATTCCGGCGCATCAATTTCGTATAATCTGATCCTTTCACCTGACCCAACATCAAAAGTATCGCCGTCAATCACTTTTGTTACCCGATCTTCCGCCAAATTTTTCTTATGGGGATTCAATATTGAAGGATTAATTTTTAAGAATAAATAACCGTTAAGAATTAAAGAACTAACCAAGAAGAATAAAAATAGTCTTTCTTTTGAAGACATAAAATGAGTATAACAAAATAATAGTTCAATCGATTAATCGATTGAACTATTTATGGCGTATATAATCCGACCACGGCGGTCGGAAGAAGGTTGGCGCATTCTACTGATTAGAGTAAATATAAATTTTTTACAATATTTTTTTTAAATATTTTCCAGTATAAGATTTATTTACCTTGCTCACCTCAGTCGGGGTTCCGCAAGCGATTAGTTGGCCGCCCTTCGCGCCGCCTTCGGGACCAAGGTCAATCACCCAATCGCTATTTTTGATAACATCAAGGTTGTGCTCGACTACCAACACCGTGTTGCCATTATCGACTAATTTATTGATAAGGATCAGTAGCTTTTCCACATCGGCAAAATGCAGACCCGATGTCGGCTCATCCAGGATATAAAACTCGCCCCTTGCCTGAAGTCTGCTGGCTAATTTCAACCGCTGAGACTCGCCGCCCGACAAAGTATCCAAAGTCTGACCCATCTCCATATAATCCAAGCCCACTTCATCCAAAAGATCCATCTGCTTTTTGATCTCTACATCATCAAAAAAATCCCTTATTTCGCTGGCCGTCATCATCAAAACTTCCGCAATAATTTTTTCCTTATATTTATATCTCATCACTTTTTCCTTATAACGGTTGCCATTGCAGCTCTCGCATCTTATCTTCACGTCACCCAAAAAATTCATATCCATCTCGATAAATCCTACACCCTTACACATTTCACACCCACCATGGGAGTTGTAGCTGAAAAGATTCGGATGCATATTATTTTCCCTGGCAAAATACTCACGGATCCGGTCAAACGCTCCTACATAAGTCGCGATACAACCTCTTTTGTTAGCGCCGACTGCTTTTTGGTCAATCAAAATAACTTGGTCTCCTTGTTGGCTAATGATTTCCTCGACCAGTGAACTTTTACCGGATCCAGAGACGCCGGTCAAAGCAACCGTGACGCCAAGAGGAATATCTAAATCTAAGTTTTTCAAATTATGACGCGAGGCATTCAAAACCTTCAGATGGCCCGAAGCTTTACGGTAACCGGACTTTACTTTAATTTTTTTAGCACTACCAAGGTACTGGCCGGTCAATGACTTTGGATTATTTATAAGATCTTTAATTTTTCCTATGGCGACAATTTCACCGCCTTTTTTCCCGCCGCCCAAACCCACTTCGACCAGATAATCTGCGCTTTTGATCACCGTCTCGTCATGTTCAACCACAATAACGCTATTGCCGTTTTCCCGCAGCTTTTTTAGGTTCTCAACGACTTTAGTGACATCGCGCGGGTGGAGACCAGCCGTCGGCTCGTCCAGTACATACACCGTCTCAATTAAGTCGCAACCGATCTGCCTGGCCATCTTTACCCTCTGAGCTTCGCCTCCGGAGAGAGTGTCGGCCGAACGGTTCAAAGATAAATATCCGACTCCTACATCGATAAGACTTTGCAGCTGCTCAATCAGCCTTGGTTTGATCGCCTGCGCATTTCTGTGAGTGATACTATTGACAAAAGCCAGACACTCATCCAAAGGCATATTACCAACCTCACCGATATTTTTCCCGTTAAGCCGTACCGATAAGGCAGCCGTATTCAAACGTCCGCCATGACACTCCGTACAGTCGACAAAATTAAAATACTTCATGTCATTTTCCGAAGGACCGCGATGCACTTTGGTGTTGCGGTGCATGATCCGGTAGACAACGCCCTGAAAGGTAAAGCGGTCAACCAACTCATCCGAGTGGGCTTCCAATATCTCCGGCGGAGCAAATAATAATTTTTCCAGCAAATACCTGTCATAATCCCTGATCTTGGCGTCCATGTCAAAATAATGACTGGCCTTGATGATGCTCCACTGCCGGCCACCGACATACCATTCTTTGGGCCTCATCGCGCCGGTATTCAAACTTTTGTCAAAGTCCAAAACCTTATGGACATTCACTTCGACCGACCTGCCTAGCCCTTTACATTTTTTACAAAACCCGTAAGGATGATTAAATGAATAATAAGACGAATCCATTGAAGGAAGACCGACCCGTGAGTACAAAAGACGGAGGTAAGTATAGCTCTCGGTAAGCGTGCCTACAGTCGAGCGGGGATTGCCCCGTACCCGATCCTGACTAATGACAATCGAGGCTGACACTCCCTTAATTTCATCGACACTAGGCCGGTTGCTCTTGTGAAGATACCTGCGGGCAAAAGAAGGCAGCGACTCAAAATACTGCCTCTCTCCCTCGCGGGCAATGATATCAAAAGCTATCGTTGATTTACCCGATCCTGAGACTCCAACTAGACAAACCACCTTATTTCTCGGAATATCAATATTGATATTTTTTAAGTTATTTTCCCTGGCTCCTTTTATTGTTATCCTATCCATATGGCTTGACATTTAACTGGTGATAGGCTATTATAAAGCGTAACGTTACGTCATTGTCAAGAGCATATGAATAACCTAATCACAGCCGGAGAGTTGGCAAGACTCGCCAGCACCACCAAAAGAACGATCCAGTTTTATGATCAAAAAGGCGTATTAAAACCGACTCATGTAAATGAATCTAAATATCGTCTCTATCAGGAACGACAGGTTCTTGATTATCAGATGATTTTGCTTCTTTCCACTTTAGGCGTCCCATTAAGCGAAATAAAAGGTTATTTAAATAAAAAAGGTGGCTTGTCGAATTTATTTAACGAGAAAAGGCAATTGATTAAAAATGAAATTGAACGGCTTCGGTTTTATTTGGAAAACATCGAACAGTATCAAACCAATCTTAAAAAAAATGGAACTTTGGTCAATCCTGTCATCAAGATGATAAAACCTTTTAATGTATATTATATTGAGAAAGTCGGGTCATACGCCAAAATAGGTAAATACTGTAAGGAATTAAGCGAGATGTTTAGTGATAAAGGGGGGAAAAACTTCACGACACTGGTTATTTTTGATGATCCGGGCTATCGACCAAAGGAAAGCCATTTGAAAATCTGTACTTTTGTCAGGGAAAAAATGAAAGTGAAAGAAAAATATAAGAACATTGTCCGGCAGACAACTTTCTCTCCTAACAAAGTAATTTCATATGTCTATCGCGGTGGTGGCGACATGCTGTCACTATTTTGGAAGGAACTTGAAAAATATTGTAGGTTAAAAGGATACAAAATAAAAACTGATATACCGGATTATGAAGTATACTGGCAAGTCGATGCAAACCCAGTTAAACAAAGATTCGAAATCTTTCTTCCCATTGACTGAGACTACTTGTATTACTCGAATTTTTAATCTATTATTTTAAATAAGAAAGTTATAAAAAATTATGGCGTTTGAAATTCCTAAGATTAATATAACAATTCCTCCCATTAACGTTGGAAACACTAATATAGATCCCCAAAACATCGTTCCTACGTTATCCAAGTTAAACCCAATAAAAGATATCCCGACAATTCTGCCAAGTGGGTTACCCAATAATGGAAATCTAACGATTCCAACGATTAGTGTCGACATGAAATCAACTATTCAAAATCCCATAAGTAATTTTATTGATAGTTTAACCAGAGGAATCTCTGGTTCTGTCAATAATTCAGTTAATGAAATAGGCAAAAATGCACAGGGTCAAATTAACCAAGCGATAAGTGGGATGATCCAGTCAGCATCTGACCAGTTAAACCAGTCCTTATCCCAAGCTTTTGGAGGACTAGCTCCACTAATAATGTCAGCAGTTTTAATCATAATCGGATTAATCATCATTACTCTTGTTTTGGGAATCATACTGCTTATTATTTCCTTGGTGAGAAAAATAGTAAAACGTTGAAGTAAAGATGTAATCAGACAAACCCATAATAAATCCACCTCCGAGGTGGAATTTTTAATCGGCTGATTGATTAACACCAAATTTAATTGTTGACTCGCCACTTTTATCTTTCTGGTTGGTTGCTTTCACTTTATATTCATAAACACCATCTGTAAGATTCACGCTTTCGTCAATTTCTTTTTTATTTTCGTCATAGTTTTTAATTTCGCTGTTGTTGATATATATTTTTATGTTTTTTATATCGAAATTGCTGGTGATTTTTGCTTTCAAATTGACAGTGTTTGAACTCAGTTTCTCTTTGTTGCCCGGGCTGGTGATTGAAACAACAACGTCTTCGTTCGATGCGTCAGAAATATCGGTTGGCGGTTTATATTTGTCGTCACTCTGCCCCCGCGCCCACGCATCAATCGCTTCCTGCCAGCGGTTCTTGCCGTCGGCTGACACCGGATCGTTTTCTGTGATAACAATATAATCTTTTTCATCATAGTTACCCGATTTAATTTCAACATCGTTGGCGAGTTTACCGGTTGATTTGGAAATCTTCAGTTTTTTATAAAAAGGGGAGACGTCTTTAGGTTCAGTCCCTTCAATAAAATACTCCGAGCGCGTCGGATAACCGTCTTTGGGCAAACCACCCAGGTAAGCATCAATTTGCAGTGCCTTAACTTTATCCGGCTTATCGATGATTCCATCTTCATATTTGCCGAGTTTTCCTGACAGAATTTCCCGCATGATCGAATAAAAAATCGAAGAGGCGCCGGTGGCCCCTGATGCCAGTTTTGGATCCATTTTAGAGTTGTCATTGTTACCCACCCAGACACCAACTGTAACTGACTTGGTATAACCGACAGCCCAGTTGTCGCGTTTATCATCGGTTGTTCCGGTTTTCACTGCCACCGTTCTTCCGGGAATATTTAAGTAGGAATTAGGACCAAAAACATCGACACGGGCATTATTATCAGATAAAATATGGGAAATCAAAAAAGCGATTTCCGGAGTCAATATTTTCGTTTCTTGGCTCTTTTTTTCTTTTAATATTGTCTTATTTTTATAGTCTTTTACCTCTTTGATTGATTGAATATCTCTTTTTATTCCGCCGCTGGCAAAAACCGAGAAGGCTGAGGTCAGATCAGTCAAGGTCGTTTCTCCTCCTCCCAATGTTAGTGACAATCCAAAACGCTTCAGATTAGCGTCAGTTGGAGCGAAAGTAGTTAAACCCATCTGGTCGGCTTTTTCCAGAAAACTCCGCAGACCGACCATAGCGATTAATTTAACGGCCGGAATATTGATTGAGTTACCCAGGGCAAATCGTAATTGAATCGGGCCGCGGAATTTACCGTCATAGTTCTCAGGTGTATAAGCGTCATTACCATCCGGGGTAAAAGCGGTCTTAACATCCATCAGGGTCGTGGAAGGCGTATATCCTTTTTCAAAAACAACCGCATAGGTGATCGGTTTGACTGCCGAACCCGGTTGACGAAGTCCCAAAGCAGCATTAAATTTACCGAATTTTTCGTCAAAATAATCATATGATCCGACCATCGCCAGTACTTCGCCTGTTTTTGAATCGAGAACTACCACGGCTGCATTGGTGGCGTTTAATTTTTTTATAGAGGTAATTTCTTTTTTGACGATTTCCTCTATTCTTGATTGAACTTGGGAAGAGATCGTAGTTTTGATTTTTAAACCCTGTTCAAATATCTTGGATCCGAATTCGTTTTCTATTTTGTCTTTAACATAAAAAATAAAGTGGGGGGCACTGATCGCAAATTTCGTACTTGTAAATTTTATTTTATCGAGCTCTGCTATTGACTGCAGTTCCTGTTTTTTAGTAATATATCCGTCTTCACGCATTCTCCTTAATACGTCTTTAGTCCGGCCTTTCCAGGCGTCTTTTTTTCCGATTAAAGGAGAATAATAAGGCGGCCGCTGCGGTAAACCCGCTAGAATTGCCGACTCTACCAAACCAAGGTCTTTCGGCATTTTACCAAAGTATCCCTCCGAGGCCGAAGCAACCCCGTAAAAACTACCACCATAAGGAGCTTCATTAAGATACATTTCTAAAATCTGATCTTTAGAATAACGTCTCTCAACCTCGACTGCCAAAATCCATTCTTTTATCTTCCTTGAAGCAGTCTGTCTCGAATCCAGTAAAACGTTTTTTATTAACTGCTGGGTAATTGTCGAGCCTCCCTGAATCGCTCCTCTAAAAACTATGCTTAAAACCGCCCTTAAGATGCCGATTTCTGAGATACCCTTGTGTTTATAAAAATTTTTATCTTCAATCGCCACGGTCGCTTTTTTCAAATAATCGGGTATTTCACTGAAGGTTACAGGTACACGGTTTTTATCTTTATACATTTCATAGATAACTTTTCCGTCCCGATCATAGAAAACCGTAGAAAATCCGGATGTTTGTGATAATTTACCGGGCGAGGGAAGATCTTTGGCATACCAGGCAAAGATGATAAAAGAAAACAAAAATCCGCCAACAATCAGCACGGTTAGACCAAGCAAAAGTTTAAAAATCAACGTCTGATTTTTATATTTATTCTGCCAGTAGCGTTTTCTGGGCGAATTAATCATTGTTTAAGTATAATATAAAATATGAGATTAAGAAAACTGTTCAATCCTCACCGGATCTGGAAAATTATCATGATTATCGCCACGGTAATTTTGGTTTTATCATCTTTAACACCTTTTTTGTTTATTAGATAAATCTAAGTTAGTAATCACAAATGACAAATCACAAATTCACAAATCAATAACAAAACTCAAAAATCAAAAACTGTTTTGTTATTTGAAATTTGATATTTAAATTTGATTTGTTATTTGATATTTGTAATTTGAATTTCATGTTATGGATTTAAATTCTCCAATAAGTTCTTTGCCCCATACCAGTCCCGTTACTCTGCGACGTTTTCGCTCAATCGGGATAAATACCTTTGCTGATTTATTGAATTATTTTCCGTTCCGCTACGAAGATTATTCGATAGTATCAACAATCAATCGACTGCAACCGGGAGAAACAATAACTATTCGTGGAAAGATTCTTGATCTAAAAAACGTCTATACAAAACACGGCTTGAAAATTCAAAAAGTCGTAATTGAGGACCCGACGGGCAAAATCGAAGTTGTCTGGTATAACCAGCCGTATTTAGTCCGCTTGTTTAAAGTCGGTGATTTATTGTCAGTGGCCGGAACCGTGCAACAGTTCGGAACTAAGCTATCAATCCAGCCCTACGATTATCAACTGGGTTCAAATCGGATTCATACCGGCCGTCTGGTTCCGGTATATCCTGAAAAAAAAGGTTTATCGGCAAAAGTAATTCGGGAAAAAATCTTTTGGCTGCTAAGCAATGTTGATCTTCCGCCGGATTCCTTACCGGAGAAAATCGTTAGCTTTAATCATTTGACCGATCTGCCGACCGCTTACAAGAACGTACATTTTCCTGAAAATAAAGCTCTTGCACTTGAAGCGAGAAACAGACTGGCGTTTGATGAACTTTTTCTCGTCCAGTTATCGGCCGCATTATTAAAACAGTCTCGGAATAAACAAAAAGTCAATCATCAGCTTGTAATTAATACGGACATCCAACATAAATTGAATTTATTTATTGCCGGCTTGCCTTTTCAATTAACTAGAAGTCAACAACAGGTTGTTAATGAAATAAATTCAGATTTAATTTTAAAAAAACCGATGAACCGATTTTTACTGGGAGATGTCGGTTCGGGAAAAACAGTCGTTGCCACGATCGCCTGTTACCTTACTCATTTAAACCATTATCAGTCATTATTTATGGCGCCAACCGAAATACTTGCCCATCAACACTATCAAACAATTTCTAAGTTATTAAAACCCTATGATATTAAGGTCGGTCTTTTTACCTCATCAAAAAAAATAAAACAATATGATCTGATAATCGGTACTCATGCCTTGTTAAACGAGAAGCTGCTTTTTGAAAAAGTCGGCTTGGTCATCATTGACGAACAACATCGTTTTGGCGTATCTCAAAGAGCAAAATTAAGAGATAAGGGCATTAATCCGCACCTTCTAACAATGACCGCCACACCAATTCCCCGGACGGTGGCGTTAACCTTGTTTGGCGAACTGGACATGTCGATTATTGATGAAATGCCTCTTGGTAGAATTCCTATAAAAACATTCTTCGTCAACAACAACAAAAGAAACGACTGTTATCATTGGATAAGTAATGAAATAAAAAACAGGAAAATTCAGGTTTTTATCGTCTGCCCATTGATCGAAGAATCGGAGAACGAAACAATGAAGTCGGTTAAAGCGGTAATAAATGAATATGAAAACCTGAAAAATAATGTTTTTAAACAATACCGAGTCGGGTTAATCCACGGCAAACTTAAATCAAAAGAAAAAGAACAAATAATGACGGACTTCAACCAAAAAAAATATGATATTTTAATAGCTACGCCTGTCGTTGAAGTCGGGATCGACATCAGTAATGCGACGATTATGATTATCGAAGGATCTGAAAGATATGGCCTGGCTCAACTACATCAGCTTCGCGGCCGGGTAGGCAGGGGAGACAAACAATCATATTGTTTTTTGTTTACTGAAAAAACCGTAGAAAAAATAATTCAAAGACTGCGTTTTTTTACTCAAACTTATTCCGGACAGAAATTGGCAGAATATGATTTTATTCACCGCGGCGCGGGAACCATTTTTGGCACAAAACAACACGGTTTTATTAATTTAAAAATTGCGTCGTTATCTGATTTCTCGTTGATTAAGAAAACCCGCTCTGCGGTAGATTATTTTGTTAATCATAATAAAATTTCTTCTTATCCATTATTGCAATCTTCCTTAAAAAAAATGCCATCTGAAAATATCGTTAATAACTAACGCAAACTTAGTCTCTTCGACAGTCTAATGACCATATTTTGTAGCCGATCGGCCGTTGACACAATAAATTACAAATGTCAAAATTCAAATAACAATTCAAGTTCAAATTACAAATCGGGAAATGATAAAACAAAATCAGCCAAGAAAGTATGATTTGGAAGAACGCACCGCAAAATATGGGAAATCAATAATTCTTTTTTGTAAAAATTTAACTGTTAATTATCTCATGGAACCTTTGATAAAACAATTAATAAGAAGCGCAACTTCAATTGGTGCAAATTATATGGAAGCCAACGGTAGTGACTCAAAAAAAGATTTTAAAAACAAGATTAGTATTTGTAAAAAAGAAGCAAAGGAAACTACTCACTGGATAAGAATGTTATCAACTGCGTTTCCAGGACAAAAAGATAAGTTAAGAAGATTCTGGAAGGAAGGACACGAACTTTCGCTTATTTTTGGAGCGATAAATAGAAAGGTTTAAAAACTTACATTTTGAATTTGACATTTGAATTTGATTTGTGGATTTGTGATTTGTTTTTTGTGATTCATTATATTACAGAATATCGTTATAATTTCAAAAAAACTTTGTTATAATAAATAAATTATGGCACCATTACCGAAACGCAGACATTCAACGCAAAGAAAAGGAAAGAGGATGAGAACGAAAATCTTTTCTCTCCCGGAACTTGTCATTTGCAAAAATTGCGGAAAACCAAAATTACCTCACCGTATTTGCAAGTATTGTAAAAAATAAGATATTATGGATCCTCGTCACGAATCTAGGATTAAAGTAATACAGAATTTATACGCTTATACGTTTAAGACCAAAAAAAATAATTTGCCCTATAAAAAGGATGATTATTTTAAAACCGTAATAAAAAATATTAGTGAAATAGATAAATTAATAACACTCCATGCCGCAAAATTTCCAATAGTGAAAATCGCCAAAACCGACCTGTCTATCCTAAGATGGGCCATATATGAATTAAAATTTAATAAAAAATTACCGGTAAAAGTCGTGATTAATGAAGCGGTAGAACTTGCGAAAGATATGTCGGGGGAAAGATCATTTGCTTTCATTAACGGCGTGCTGGGAAAAATTATTGGTAAAAATGAATAAAAAACTAGCTTTATTGGAAAAACAGCTTGGACTGTATTTCAGGAATAAATCACTTTTGGAAAATGTTTTTATTCATCGTTCTTATTTGAACGAGCATAAAGATTTCAATATTCCTTCCAATGAAAAACTTGAGTTTTTGGGAGACAGCGTTTTATCGTTGATTACTTCAATTTACCTATATAAAAACTATCCTCTATTAGCTGAGGGGGACTATACCGATATTAAAGCCTCAATAGTTTGCACGGACAGTTTATCAATCGCGGCAAAAAATCTGCACCTCGGCAATTATATTTATTTATCCAAGGGTGAGTATAAAAGTGGCGGTCAGGAAAACGTTAATATTATGGCTGATTGTTTTGAAGCGCTGATCGCGGCAATCTTCATTGAATTTGGTTTTGACAAGACATATCGGTTTGTCCTGGATTATTTGTTTACGGACAAACTGACTTATATCGTCAAAAATAAGCTTTATTTGGCTCCGAAAACCCGTCTTCAAGAATATGTCCAGGCCAGATTTAAAAGAATCCCTGTTTATAAGCTTATTTCTGCCTCCGGCCCGGAGCATAATAAACGGTTTGTAATTCAGCTTATCATTAATAATAAAAAGGCAGCGATCGGATCTGGAAAATCAAAAAAAGAAGCTGAAGAAGCCGCTGCAAAAAAAACCCTCGAAAATTTAAAAGCTTTGGTATAATTGTTCTATGGCAGCATCTATTAAACTCATGAAAATCGGTAAAAGAGGATTTCCACTCTATCGGATAGTGGTTATGGATAAACGCAAAAAAAGAAACTGCGATTACATTGATAAAATTGGATTTTATAATCCCCACACCAATCCCTCAACCATTGAGATTGACCAAAAAAAACTTAATGATTGGCTCAACAAAGGAGCGGTTTTATCTGAAGGAACAAGAAAATTGATTTCCCATCTCCCTAAAAATAAAGTTTAAAAAGGATTTGTTTTCGTTGGAAAAGATGTATTTTCTTCCGCACCGGCAACATCAAGCGTAACCTTGCTTTGGATTTCCTTAATAATCCTTTTGTCAAAATCCGTCAATTTTACCTGGGATGAATTTTGCCCAGCCGCGTCCTTGCCGGAATAAAAATTAATATTCAGTTTTATCTTCGAAAAACCGGAGAATTTAAAATCAATTTTATCCACCGTGATCAGTCGGCCTCCGGAAAAACGATAATCTCTCAGAAAGTTAAAAAAGGTATCGTTGTCGCCATGACCTTCTATCGTCAAACCAAGCGAATTTTTTGTCGTTGCTTTTAAATTGATTGTATAGTTTACAATTGAAAAATTGGTTTTTTTGGATAGTTCCTCCAGTGCATAGATTGCGGAAAAAAAATCTTCCTCATTGGGAATAAGCTTTGTAAGCATTCTATTGGTTTGATCGAGGTTAATTCCCTGTTTGATTATTTCCTGTTTATAGGTAACTAAATCAGCTTTTTTCTTCAACTCCGTTATCTCTTTATTTGTCGTTCCGATTTTATTGTTGATTAAACCAAACTGGTTAATAAAAATTAAAATACCGGCAACAGCTCCAACCAACATAACGACAAAGATAATCAAGTAGATTGAGTTTTCTTTTATCACGCGTAACAGATAATAATTAATTTTTGGTTTCATCTATGGGGTTTAATTTTCCAACTAAGTTAAGTTTGTAACTGGTCGTATCTTTTCCAGACTCGATATTAAATTGCGAAATAACCAGCTGGGAAAAATTACTTACAAACTGGTCTGACTCGGCAAATTTCAAAAAAGGAATAACGGAGTTGGCATCATTAAAAATCAAAGTAAAATTTACCGTTCGGTCTTTATTAATAATAATCGTGTCCAGTGTTGGCTCGGGACTGGCCGACTTCAGACTATCGGTAATCAAATTATAATAAGGAAGAAATTTAACATCCTGATTTAAGATTGTAATCAAACGATTTTGTTTGTTGTGAAAATATGCAAATTCCGCTTCTACCTCTTTATTATTGCTTAAAAAACTTAAAAGATTTTTTTTTGCAAGCATCTGTTGTTCAAGCTGACGGTTTTTTATAAATAACAAGACAAAAAGACTTATTAATGTGACAGAAAAAAAAATTGTCAGTCCAAAAAGAATCACACGAAGAGTTCGGAAAAAGCTTTCATAATGCAAATACTTCTTTTGCTTTATAATTAAGTTTATTCCTTTTTTCATTTGATGTTACCGCCGATAATGTTTGCTAAGGATGATGGCGTTTGTTTAAAAACGTTTAAAAATGAATTTGGTTTTACAAAAGGGGATAGATCCAATGGAAGAGTCGGTATTCCCAAACGGTTTTCAATGCTCTTGTCGAAATAATTTATCTGGCTTGCCAGGTTAACCGTAAATAATCGAGAAATATTGGAGCTTTTCTCTTTTTCCTTGATCGAAGTAATAAATTTTTCAAGCTCCACCGCAAATTCATTGAAAGCCGGTTTCAGTATTTCCTGCAAATCTATTGATCCGCCTTTGGCCATTCCAATTGTTTTTAAAACATCATCTGCTTTAGTCTTGTCAAAGTTATAATTTACCTGAACTTCACGGGAAAATAAATCATGACCGATCTTATAATTATAAGTATTGGTAATAATATTCAGTTGGGGATTATAATAGTACAAACTGGTCGAGAAATCACTGAAATTAATAAAAATTAGCGGTAATTTTTGACTATTGTTTTTAAAAAAAGTGGTTATCATCCGTCCAAAAACACTAATCTCGTTTTCAATGTTTTGGGGAATCAGTCCGGCCATTTCCACTACCCTTCCAACCAGGTCAATTAAATTTTGCGGGGCAGCCACAATCAAAATCAAAGAACTTTTCTTGTCCGGGTCCTCATAGATAATATCAAGATCAAGGGTGGCTTCGTCCAAGGGCAACGGAATAAATTGATCTGCCTGATATTTGATTGCCGATAATAATTCTTTTTCTTTCAGGTAAGGCATCGTAAGAATCTGCGAATAAGTATAGGTATCGGGAATAATAATATTTACTGCTTTTTTTTGAATTTTCAAATCTGCCACAAGCTTTTCAATTGCTTTTGCGGCCGAATCAATATTTACCTGATTTTGATTGATAAAAAAAGGTATTGGTTTTATAACAGACCCGAGAGAACTAAACTCTACTTTTTGATCTTTTATTTCCGCATCAGCGACTCGAATAAAATTATCACCCAATTCCAGGCAAAAAAAATCTACAGCCATATTATTTAATATAGTTAATCCAAAACTAAATATCAATATTAATAAGTATTAGTAGCTGTTTAATTTAACGCGGGAATTATAGGTCATAGAGGCGGTATCTTCAGGGCGGCCGGTCGAAGCACAACTTCCCGCTGATGTTTTATAGCATAAAGTAAGTCTTATGGCTATGGTTGGTGGAGAAAATAGGCCTGTCCGGTTACATGTAATTTGCAATTCGCTGGCGAGTACTTTGTCGGTGGTCAGATTAAGCGCCTCGCTAAAAATCGCCGCATTTGAACTTACTAACCCCGTATCCAAATAATAGTTGAACCAATTATTGTTATTATCTTTTAAATACAATGGCCTGGTATCAGAACTGTAGCTTGAGTTTTTTGCCGTGCACTGTGCATGCGCGGGATCCGATACATCACTGTCATTATATATCCCGACTGCTTTTTCCCTGATCGTATACTCCATCAACGACATAACAAAATCTCCTTCTTTTTTAACCTGCTGTAATCTCAATACTTTTACCTGCTGTTGTAGAATAATAAAAATAATTGAAAAAATTGCCGGCAACACTAAACCGATTATAGTCACCACGACAATCGTCTCCAATAAAGTAAACGCTTCCATAAACTTTAAACTTTTCACTTTGCACTTTGAACTATTTATCATTCCCATAGAGTGAATACCGTATTCAACGGAACTGAATAAGTTATATTTGAATCGTCCCAGTTTACGGTTATATTTACGCTCACCTGGGATGAATTAACCAATGTTAATAATGCTTGACGAGTATAAATGGAATCAAGCTTCTCAGTCGTACAACTTCCAGAACTGGCTGGCCAGGAAAGACTTGAAAAGCAATAATAAGTTCCTACGCCAGCGCTAGCGTTATCCATAAAATCATTCCAATTGTCATCTTTTTCGTTTTTCATCCAGCTTAATAGTTCTTCGGCATAATGAGTAGCGATTATTCTGTGTTCACTGACTTTCATATTGCGCAGTGAAAAAAGCGTTATGGCCGCGGCAGCGACGAAAAATAAACCCAATATCGTCACAAACACCAGTACTTCAATTAATGAAAATCCTTTTTGTAATTTTTTACTCATTATAAAATCGGTATATTAATGACAAACATCCAAATCTGTACTAGAAATTAAACCTGAGTTTTGGATATCTACTTGAGCGCATTTATTAAGAGTATTATTACCTATTTTTAAGGTCGAGCCAATCGTCTGCCCAGTAAGTGGTCTGAATAAAAACGTATAACCAGCATCAACTGTTACGGTAGAATACAACGTGTGTGATTGTAATAGTTTTCGGTTTGCTCCAGAACAATCGCTACAACAAAAAACAAAATTGTAGGCGATTTGCGTAATTTCTAATTGATATCCGCTAAAATCGGTACAAGTAGGCATTGGGCTGTAGTCATTGGCCATACTTTTGGAACGAGCCAGTTGCAAAACATCGACCAATCGGGAAACTTCCGCAGTAATTTTTTTTTCCTCATTGAAGTTGTTAAAATATGCCAGACCAATACTTGTTAAGATCGCCATAATTCCAATAACGACGATTAGTTCAATCAGGGTAAATCCTTCGATTTCACTCAGGACAAGTCCTTTTTTCATCTTTTTATTTTTGACCGTAAGGGCCAAGACAATAGTTGCAGTTTGCTCCACACTGACCTACCACACAGTTTGTTCCACCAACCTCAAACTGCGCCGCTAAGGTATAATCCGTTCCTGCGGCGGAAATGTAATAATAACTAAAACTACTTTTTGGATCCGAGGGCATAACGCCAATATATTTTGGGTTTCCTGCCAAAGCAGCAGGTAAAACGCTCCAATCCCCGATCGGATAGGTGTTTGTGGCACTATTGCTTTTGTACATCTCAAGTGCCGCTCGCACCTGTTCCAGATCGGTTTTCCTTCTGGCGTCACGCGACTGTTTGGTCAATTGACTATAAGTGACTACCGCTCCTGCCGCCAACAAAGCAATAATCGTGACAACAACTAATATTTCTATTAAAGAAAAACCTTTAAGTCTGTTTTTTTTCATATTTATTGCTGATTGCTGACAGTAATTGTCGTACTACCGATTTCTAAGGTTGAAGTAATCGTATAAGTATTGGCGACTAAGTCTTGATCAACGTCATATGTAATAGATGTCGGGTCGGTTATTGTCGTAGACAAATTAGTATCAGCAGCGCATGCGAAAGAGATCGAACTGGTTGTATCGCCGGCAATAGCGGGATAAACGTAGCTGCTAATTGTGTAGCATTGCTCAATGGCTTTTTGAAAAGCGTTGAGATCGCCTTGGCGTTTGGCATCCCGGGCTTTTCTCTGGGCGGTCGAGTAAGAAACTGAAACGACTGCAACAATAATGGCGATAATACCGATTACAACTAAAATTTCTAATAGGGTAAAACCCTTTTTTAAAAAACTTTTTTTTATGTTCATAATTTTTAAATAATAATTAATGTCATCAAGGCTCAGACAACATATATCTTATTCCGCTCGCACAAACGTATGCAGCGCTACAATTCCCGGCGCTTCCATCCTTATCGGCTATATTCTCCAAACAGGCACATAAATCATATGTTAATGTCGGATTGTCCGGCAAAAAATAATATTCGTTTGCTGGTGTTCTGTTGGGATCGCCCGGAACACTGTTCATGTAAACAGTGCCGGCACAGTTGGGGAGTGACGACCAGCAGCTGTCAACCGGGGGGAGTGCGGCCGGAAAAGACGGTGTCGCCTGATCCTGTTTATACAATTCAAGCGCTTTTTGAATTTGTTTTAAGTCTGATTTTCTTTGCGTGTCGCGGGCCCGTTCACGTGCGGCCATGAAGTTGGGAAAGAGGAGGGCTGAGAGTCCGCCAATAATTGCTACCACAACCAATAGTTCGATAAGTGTAAACGCCTTCTTCATAAACAGTCAAACAGTTAAACTGTTAAATATTAAAAAAACGTTTAAAACGTTTAAAATTTAAAACTTTTTTAACTGTTTAAGTTTTAACATTTAACTGTTTAATTTTATGCTATAGCTTTTCCAGATAAAAATCAAGAGTGTATCAAGAGTCAGTTGCGGGTTGAGATTATTATTCTCCAATAATCC
>Ga0172370_10003842_pt1 | contig 20531 bp, 16 predicted proteins | sample LakKiv5m_FD_114538 | JGI IMG/M metagenome (GOLD analysis project Ga0172370, IMG submission 114538) | Freshwater microbial communities from Kabuno Bay, South-Kivu, Congo - kab_022012_11.5m | ecosystem: Environmental > Aquatic > Freshwater > Lake | place: Democratic Republic of the Congo...
TGGCACCAACCATCGGCCAATTGGCTTTGGCGTCGCCGCGATCTCGCCATGGCCATCCGATGTTGCGGGGGCATCGGCCAGAGCGTCGCGCGCCGTGGCCGCACCGTCGCCGCGGCGGCAGGCGCCCAGCGCGGGCACTGCGACGAGCGTCAACGCGCCGCCGAGAAAGCGCCGGCGCGTGAGGAACTTGGGATCTTGCATGGCAACGACCTGACCACCGACGACCGCGGGCAGCGGCATGATAGCCCTTCGTTTCCTTGGCTGGAAAGCCCACCCGGTGCTAGCCTTGCGCGCCACCTTGCTGCGGAGATCGCCATGCGCCCGACCTTGATTGCCCTTGTCTTGTCCATCGCCGCTTGCGACGCCAAATCAACGACTTCCACCCCACCGGCCGCGGACGCGGCTGCAGCCGATACCGTTCAATCCGACAGCACTGCTGATCCATTCGCCGGGGCACCGCCGGCAATCTGCCGCGCGCCCAAGGCGTGGATTGACAGCCAGGTCTATGAAGACGCGACCGAATCCGTCGGCGTCAGCCCCAAGGGCCTTGCCACCGTGGCCGTCCGCTTGTCGACCGCAGATCTCAATGGCGATCTCTATCCCGAGTTGTTCGCACGCCGCATGGTCATCGGCACCCGCGAAGCGTTTCTGCCCGGCAAGCAGAACCTCATGCTGCTCAAGAACATGTCCGGCACCGGCACCTGGACATTCACGGATATGACCAAGGAAAGTGGGATCTTGCAGACGCGCGACGCCAAGGACGGCCGCCCAGCGCACATCGTGGTGTATGGCGATGTCGACAACGACGGCGATCTCGACGTCTTTGCCGGCGCGCAGATCAGCGAGGATCCGGCGGTCGATGTCACCAAGACGGACAGCTCCGAGCTGATGTTGAACGATGGCAAGGGCAAGTTTTCCTTTGCGCCGACGCAGACTTTCGCGCAGGCCGACCTGCGTCGCTCGCTGACCAGTGCGTCGTTCACGGACTACGATCGCGACGGCAAGCTCGACCTCTGGCTCGGCTATGCCACCTGGGGCAAGTCGGGCTTTGCGATTCCCAGCCAGTTGCTGCAAGGCACCGGCACGGGCGACTTCGCGATCGTGACCACGGCCGAAGGCTTGATGACCAAGGACTGGAAACTCATGGCGGATGTCGAGGCCGGTACCGTGCACCGCCACACCTGGGGCACGGCGGCCTGCGACATGAACGGCGATGGCAACCCGGATCTGCTCGGAGTAACATACGGCCGTTTTTTCAATAGCTTTTGGCTTGGCGGCAAGCTCGGCGACTCCGGCAAACGCTTTGACGACTTGAAGGACTACTCGCACCTGGACCGCGATGACAACGATGACTGGACGAGCAACTGGAATGCGCAATGCTACTGCCAGGAAAACCCGACCGCGGCCGAGTGCGACAAGTGTGGAAAACCCGCGGTCAACTGCGCGGCGCTCAAGGCTGCGTTCAAGGGCAGCTACCGCTGGAGCCACGAATCCGACCGCAAAGCCTGGCGCCTCGGCGGCAACACGGGCACAGCGATCTGCGCCGACCTCGACGGCGATGGCGACCTCGATCTCGTGGAGACGACCATCACGCATCCCGATGTCGGCCCGTCGTCGGACGCCACGCGCATCATCCGCAACGATGGCAATGCGATCCCGGTGTTCGCGCACTTGAAGGGCAAGGACACGGGCCTTGTGCACACGTTTTCCGGTGGCGAAGAAGATGTCGGCGACATGACGGGCGCGGTGTTCGACTTCGACAACGACGGACGGCCGGACATCTTGATCGCGTCGTCGGACTATCCGGGCACGCACGCGATGCTGTTCCATCAGAACGCCAAAGGGACCTTTGACGAGGTGCCGATCAAGCTCGGCATCGATCACCACCGCGCACATGGCGTGGCGGTGGCGGATTTTGATCGCGACGGCGATCTGGATGTCGCGCTCGGCAGCAGCCGGATGCGCTGCGCAGCCTTGCCAGCGAGCGGCATTCCAGACGACGACTGCCAGGCAACCGAGCAGATTCACGTGTTTCGCAACGTCTTTGGCCAGGACGGCAACTTCACCGAACTGCAACTCGTCGGCACCGGCGGCTCGAACCGCAGCGCCATCGGCGCGCGCGTGTGGGTGACGGCGGGCGGTGTGACGCAGATGCAGGAACTCGGAGGCGGGTACGGCCACTTCGGCATGCAGCAGGACACGGTGCTGCATTTTGGTCTTGGCGCGAACTGCACGATTGATGAAGTGAAGGTGCGCTGGCCGGACGGCAGCTTGACCATCGAGCACTTCAAGAACGTGCGCGCGAATTACCTCGTGCGCTTGGAGCAGGGCAAGGCGCTGCCGAGCTATCCACTGGTGAAGTGACGCCAACGGATCCACTTCACTGCGCTTGCGGGCGCGATCGATCCTTGACGGCGCCGGTCGAACGCGGCAAACTCCCGCCCTCCGCGCGACCTGGGCAATCCCGCGCTGCGCGCTGCGAACGATGGAGACAAGGATCATGGCCACCTACGCGATCATCAAGACCGGCGGCAAGCAGTACCGGGCCGAGGCGGGTACGCAGTTGTGCGTGGAGAAACTCGATGGCGAGCGCGGCGCGCAAGTCGTCTTCAGCGAAGTGCTTCTTGTCTCGGGCGCGGCCGGCGTCCAGGTTGGCGCGCCGAACGTGGCCGGTGCGCGCGTGCTTGGCACGGTGATCGAGCAGACCCGCGACAACAAAGTGCTGATCCACCACTACCGCCGCCGCAAGAACAGCCGCAAGTCCATGGGCCACCGCCAGTGGATCACGCGCGTCAAGGTCGACGCGATCGAAGCGCAGTGATCCACGCGGCGCCGTAACGCGCCGGCTTTCGCCTTTTCGGCCTGCAGGCCGCCAGTTTGCGCTTTGCGCAGTGTCAGTTACCGGAGGACACGATGGCTCACAAGAAAGGCCAAGGATCGTCGCGCAACGGTCGCGACTCGCGGCCGCAATACCGTGGCGTCAAGCGCTACACCGGTCAAGTCGTGCCGGCCGGCGACATCCTGGTGCGTCAGGTCGGCTCGACCTTCCACGCCGGCAAGAATGTCGGCACCGGCAAGGACTACTCGTTGTTCGCACTGACGACCGGCATCGTGTCGTTCGGCACGTCCAAAGGCCGCAAGGTCGTGAACGTGACCCCGGTCGCCGCGGTGGCCCTCTAATTCCCGTTTTTTACCGCGCGCTTCAGGCTCCTTCGACCCTGCTTGTGGCGCCGGTCGCGGCCCCTGGCTGTCGCGTGATGGACCCTCCCCGGTTTCCGCGGAGGGTCTTTGCGTATGCGGCCGATCGCAACACGAATAATTGTCGCAGGCCCTCGCCTGTGCTACAGGATCGGCGCCAGTCCGTTTCGTGAGAGACGCGACCGGCAGGTTCGGCGGGTGAGCCCGCTTCCCGAGGGATAGATGGCGAACGAGGACAGGCGAGGCGGCATCGGGTTCGGCAACCAGCGTGGCGGCGGTGCACCGGACGTCGGCGACGAGGCGCCCGAAGCCACGCGGGCAATGGATCTCGACGACTTCGAGCCGGCGCCCACCGAGTATGTGGCGGCGCCCAAGCCGGTGCCAGCCGCCCCGCGTCCCGCTCAGCCGCGCCCGGCGCCGGTGGCCGCGCGGCCCAAGGCGGCTCCACCACCGCCTCCGCCCGAAGATGAACAGGCGACGCGGATGCTCGATGCGATCGACTACGATCCGGCGCTCGGCCTGGTCAGTCGCGGCGCGCCACTCAAACCGATCGAACTGCGTGTCGTGTCCGGGCCGGATCGTGGCAAGGTTCATCGCGTTGCCGATGGCACGCAACTGGTGGGGCGAGGGCTGGACTGCCAGATCGTTCTGGCCGATCCCGCCGTGTCGCGCAAGCATTTCAAGATCGAACGCAACGGCGACGAAGCCGTGCTCGTCGACCTGGGCGGCGCCAATGGCACGATCGTCAACGGCCAGAAGCGCGGACGCCACCTGCTCGAGCCAGGCGATCACATCGATGTCGGCACCACCGTGCTCGAAGTGTTCGTCGATGGTGTCGGTGGCGGCAAGCAGCGCGCCGCTGGGCGGGGGGCGCCAGGCTCGGGCGTGATGGCCGCGGCGGAAGTCGCCGAGCCGGTCGAGCAGAGCAAGACTGGCCTGGCCATTGGCATTGCCGTGGCGGCAGTGGTCATTCTGGGCGCCGGTGGCGTCGGGGCCTGGCTGTGGACGAGTCGTGCCAAGGCGCCGGCCACCGAGACCGCCGAGGCCGGCGCTGCCGAGTCAGACGATCACACCGCCGAAGTCGCCAAACTGGTCAAGAACGCCAAGATCATGATGGGCGATGCGGATTTTGCCGAGGCCATCGACGAGCTCAAGAAGGCGCGCAAGCTGGACCGCGGCAACAAGGAGGTGCGCGAACTGATCGCGTCCGCGCAAACGGAAGCGGACAACAAGGACACGTTCGACGACGCCAAGCAAGCGATCCGGCGCGGAGACTTTACGACCGGCATTCGCTTGTTCGGCGAGATCAATGACAAGTCCGTGTTGCACGCGGACGCCCAGGACGAGCTCAGCGCGGCGCGCGAAGCCTTTTTCAGCACGCACATGGGAGATGCCAAGAAGTTCGCCGATTCCGGGGACAATGCCAAGGCGATCGCGGCATTGGACGCGATCCTCGCCATGGATCCCAAGCGCTCTGAGGCCAAGCTGATGCGGGCACAGCTCAGCGCGACCGGCGAAGGCGACAAGCCAGCGAGCGGCAAGGCGGAAGACAAGGCCAAGGCGGCCAAGGTCGCGCCACACGAAGCCAAGCAGGCGGCCGCGGCGCCACACGAAGCCAAGGTCAAGGAACCCAAAGAGGAACATCCAGCGGCGGCGCTTCAGGCGGGCAACAAGAAGGCGGAATTCGGTCCCGGCTTGGATGCGTACCATGCGCGCAATTGGTCCGCGGCGGTCAAGTCGTTTGAGGAGATCAGCAGCGGCCCGTATCCCAAGGAAGCCAAGGCCAAGGCCACAGGCTATGCCGGTGCCGTGAAATCGGTTGAGGATGCGCTCGCCGATGCCAGCACCAATGCGTCCAATGCGCGCAAGGCCGTCAATGCGTACAAGGCTGCCTACAATGCCGATCGCCGCGTCGATGGCCACCACGGTTCGTTCCTGGCCGGCAAGCTGGCAGATTTGTATCTGGCGTTGGCCAAGTCCGCGTTCGGCAGCAAGAATTATGCGGACGCGGCGGATGCCGTGCGGGAGTCGCTGAACTACCAGCCGGACAAGCCCGAGGCGACATCGCTCGAACAGAAATGCATGCAGCAAGCGACGTCGATGCTCAAGGAAGCCAAGGAACACATGGCCAAAAAGAACCACGCCGAGGCGCGCGATCTGGCGCGGCAGGTCGTGCACATCCTGCCGTCGATGGACCCGCGTTCAGCCGAGGCAGAGGCGCTGGCCAAGCAGGCGACCGAGGCGGCGCGCCAGGATGGCGAATAGGCGGGTTGCATCGGGCCGTGGGCGGTGCACAATGGCCGGCACAAGTGAGTCAGTACGAGGCAAACGGCAAGCAGGAGCAGCCAATGGGCAAGGACAACGGCATCCACGTGCTCATCGCCGAGGATGACCTCGAGATCGCGAGCATGCTGCGCAAGACGCTGAGCGCGGAAGGTTACCGCATCACGTTGACCTACGACGGCGAAGAGGCGTTGCGCGCGGCGCTGGCGCACAAGCCGGATCTGGTCGTCCTGGACGTGATGATGCCGCAGATGAATGGTTGGGAGGTGTGCAAGGCTTTGAGGGCACGGCAGGAATTCGCCGACGTGGGCATCCTGATGCTAACGGCGATCGGGCCTAACCTCAACGAGATGACGGCGCCGCTCTATGGGGCGGACGATTTTCTCGACAAGCCTTTCCTGATTGACGACCTGTTGGGGAAATTGCGCAGTCTTGCCGAGCAGTTTCAAAAGCCCGTCGCCACCGTGACGGCCTAGCGCCGATGCGAACCATCCTAGCCTGTGCTGCCTTGTGCGTCGCGTCGTGTGCGGCCGTAGCGCCGACGGCACCGGCATGGGTGGCAGCGGCAGATGTCAGCGATATGGTGGACGTCCAGCAAGCGCCCGACGTGAGCGCGGCGGAAATCGCCGGGCCGGCGGCCAAGCCACTTGCGGATGGCCCGGCGATCCAGGCCGTGCTCAACCAGGACTACCTGACGCGCGCCATGCAGGTGATTCAGAGCGCAGAAAAACGTCTCGATATCGTGCAGTTCGAGGCGACGAGCAGCGACATTCTCGACATTCTGGTGAGCGCCGTGATCGAGACCGCGCAGCGCGGTGTGCCGGTGCGCGTGATGCTCGATGACGAGATCGCGGCCAACAAGGTCACGCTGGCGCGGCTGCAACAGGGTGGTGTGCAGGCCAAGCTGGACAGTGCCACGGTGCGCACGCACACCAAATTGATCCTCGCGGACAAGGGCTTCCTGCTCGGTTCGACGAACTGGTCGCAAACTTCGATCACGAAGAACAACGAGGCCAATGTGCTGGTGCGCGATATCGCTGCGGTGACCGCGATGGCCAAGTACGCATCGGCGCTGTGGGATCATCCCAACTACTACGCCAAGATCGTGACCAGCCAGGACAAGACCGTCGCCCTTTACGGCGATGGGGATGGCAAGACGGTTTCGTCGTACGGGCCTCTGGTGACGCCGCTGCTGCAGAACGCAAAAAAGCGAATTCTTCTCTGCGTATACTCACTCAACGTCGACGCCGCCGACAAGACGAGTGCAGTGGCCAAAGCCGTGGCCGCCATCAAGACGGCGATCGGCAACGGTGTACAAGTTCGCGTGATTCTTGATCAATCATCATTCTCAACGCCCGAGTCCGGTCAGGTCAATGCGGCGTCGGGCGCCTACCTGAAATCGCTCGGCGCCACGGTGCGCATGGACCCGCTTGAGACCATCACCCACGCCAAGTTCCTGATTGTCGACGATGTCCTGGTCCTGGGCACGAACAACTGGGGGTACATGGGCTTTGTCGATGATCACGAGGCCGGCGTGCGCACCGCGGATCCGACTGTCGTTGCTGACTTGACAGCGTTTTTCGAGAAGATCTGGTCCAAGTCGACGGCGCTCTGACGGCGGGCGCCAGCGCAAAGCTCGACGGATCTCGACAAAGTCCGCTGGCACGGGAACAATCCCCCGTGCCGCGGGTTTCGGGCAGGCAGCGGCGGAGGTCCAAGGGATGCGCAACCACGCGACCGGCACGAGGCTGACCGCGCTTGTGTGCCTCGCAGTCATGACCACGCTCGCCGTGCGGCCTGCCTTGGCCGACGACGTGCCGCTGGCGACGCTCTTCGACCTCAGCGCGGACGCGTCGGCGCAGCGCGAGATCGCCGTGGATGTTGCGCGTTCTCTCAAGCGTTCCAAGCAGGTGCGCTTTCGCGACATCGACGAGTCGCTCAATGTCGGCGGCGAAGAATTGATCGTGTCCGGCGCCAAGAGCGGCGAAGGGCTGTCCCGCTCCGGCATGCAGAAGTTGAAGGCCGGCAAGTACGAGGATGCGGCCGAGGACTTCGACAATGCGGTGTCAAGTTTTCTGACTGCCTACGCGCACTTGCCTGACATGGGCGCATTGGCGCGCGCGATGGCGTTGCTCGGCGTAGCGCAACTGCTGGGCGGGCACGCCAAGGCGGCAACGGCGGCGTTCACGCGCGCGGCCCAGGCGGATCCGCGCTATGATCAGGACTTTTCAGAGTTTCCCTCCAAGGTTCAGCAGGCCTTCGACGCCGCTCGCAAGGATGTGCTGGCGCGCCCGAAGGTCGACTTCGACGTCAAGACCACGCCCCCCTATGCAAAGGTCTATGTGAATGGAACCTACATGGGGCTATCGCCTACGTATGTGTCGAGTCTCGCTGGTGAACAGTTCATTGCGCTGTCCAAGAACGGCTACGCACGCAAAGCCGCGGTGGCCACGGTCGAGGGCGGTGGCGAAGTCATTGACCACAGCCTCGATGCCGCGCGCCGCGGCCCCGCTTTCGAGAAAATCCGCGAAAGACTTGCGGAAATCTTCGACGGCGCGGTCGAACCCAACGACCTGACCGAAGCAGAGGGCCTGTGCGCCACGCCCTACGCCATCGCTTTGCGCGCCACGGGCACCCGCGAAAAAATGAAGATTGAGTTGGCGTTGGCCAACCTGTCGGGGCGCCAGGTCGTGAACCGCATCGCGAAGGACACGACCTGGCTGCGCCGCGACAAGGCGCTGATTGATCGCATGGTCGACGATTTGCTGCGCGCGCCGGAGGTGCCGACGGATGTGGGGCCCGCGGTCAAAACCCAGTCAGTCTTGAAGAAATGGTGGTTCTGGACCTTGGTGGGCGGCGTGCTCGTGGGTTCAGTGGCCGTCTACCTGATCGCCAGCCAGGAAACGCCGACGCAGCCGAAATACCAACCGGGTCAAGGCGGTTTGCTGATCCAGTTCTGAACGTCCACGCACCCAAGGAGCCCTCTGATGGCACGCAGCAATGAAGACATCGAACGCTACATCCTGAGCAGCCGCATCGCCAGCGAGCAGGTCGGCACGGACACTTGGATCATCCGCGACCCGAGTTGGGGCGGCGCGCAGATCGTCGTGAACCACAGCGCACCTTTGGTTGTGTTTCGCGTCAAACTTCTTGAACTGCCTGACGATCTGGCACCGGCGGCGGAAGCCGGTCTCTACCGCCACTTGCTGCACTTGAACGGCAGCGACATGCTGCAAGGCGCGTACGCGCTGGAAGGACACGCCGTCGTGGCGGTCGAGGTCATGCAGGACGAGAACCTGGACGAGAACGAATTCGTCGCAGCCCTCGATTCGCTGACGCTGGCCATTACGGGGCACCGTGACGACATCCTGGCGCTGGTGCCGGGCGCTCGGGCCTGAACGAACCTCGCATGGCCGCATCGAAAACGGCCGCTTTCCCACTGAATGGAGTCGAACATGGGCATTTTCGATCGCATTGGCATGCTGGTCCGCTCGAACCTGAACGCCGCGGTGTCGCAGGCCGAGGATCCTGAGAAGATTCTCAATCAGTTGCTGATCGACATGCGCGATCAGTTCATCCAGGCCAAGCAGCAGGTCGCGGTGGCGATTGCCGACGAGAAGCGCTTGGAAGCCAAGATGATTGCCGCTAAGCAGTCGCAGGCGGATTGGGAGCGCAAGGCGATGCTGGCGGTCCAGGCCGGCAGCGACGACCTGGCGACGCAGGCGCTGGCGCGTCAGCAGGAGCAGGCTGCGCAGGCGACGCAATGGGAAGCGCAGTTCACGGCCCAGCACGCGGCGACCGAGAAGCTGCGGGCGGCGCTACTGCAACTGAATGACAAGATTGAAGAAGCCAAGCGCAAGAAGGACTTGTTGATTGCGCGCGCCAAGCGTGCAGAGGCGCAGAAGACCATCCAGAACACCATGTCGGGTTTGAACGACAATTCGGCGTTCGACACCTTTGGCCGCATGGCGGAGAAGGTCGATCAGGTCGAGGCAGAGGCATCGGCGTCGGCCGAGCTGGCCGCGGACGTGTCGGGGGCGACGCTGGAAGACAAGTTCAAGAAGCTCGAACAAGGTCAAGGGCAATCCGACGCCCTGCTGGCCCTGAAGCAAAAGATGGGCCTGCTGCCGACCGCGACGCTCAAGCCGACGCCGGCGCTGAGCGCCGATGACTTCGCGGTGCCGGACATCGGCATCGATGTCGCGGACAAGCACAAAGTGCCGTGAACGCCGCGGACGCTCCAGGCGAGGCGTCCGACGGGGCTCTGCCATAGGGTGCCAGTGGATGCGCCGCTGCATGCTGCGGCCAACTCGGCGCTATCGCGCGGCGACGGTGGGCTCGCCCCCGGAATCGACGCGCGCCTGCCAAGTCCGCTGTTGGCGTTGCCAGCGGGGCAGCGCACAATGCAGGCAAAGCCGGGCACGTGCCCTTGCGGTCTTCGCGCCGTAGCGAGGGAGGATCCATGTCGATCGTCGATTTGCGCTCGCCGTCCAGTCGGCCTGATCACGCCGTTCTCGTCGACAGTGAGACGCCGTGGATGCAAGCGCTGGATGCGGCCCTGGTTGCTGTGGGCTTGTCAGTGCAGCGCGCGCCAGCGGCTCAATGCACTTTTGCTGCCTTTGTGTCGGGCGCTGCCGCCGTCATCCTCGCGCCGGGCCCCGAGACAACCACCGATGCCGTCTGGCTGTCGATCTGCGACCGCGCCTCCAAAGTGCTGCCGACCACTGTGATCTTGCTGCCCGTCGAGCGCGCGGAGGAGGAGGCCCAGTGGCTCGCCGCAGGCTTTGACGATGTCGTCATCGGCGAGCCCGACCCCAACGGGCTCGCAGTACGCATCCAGGCGCGCGCCCGCAGCCGCTCGGTGCGCCATTCGCTGGCGTCAGTGGATGCGCTCACCGGTATGCCCACGCACCAGGTGTTCTTCTCGCGGCTGGACCCGACGATTCGCTTGTCATCGCGCGCCGCGATGCCGATGGCCGTTGCCGTAGTCGACATGGACGGTTTTGTCGCCTTGGAGCGGGAGCGCGGTCGCAAGGTGGCGCGATCGCTCCTGGTCGACGTGGCGCACCACCTGCAGGCGGCGCTGCGCCGATCCGACACCGTGGCGCGTCTGGGCGACGATCGGTTCGGTCTGATCCTCAACCATATCACAGCTTTCGAAGCGCGGCGCCTGATGTACAAGCTCTGGCGCAGCCTGACCTTGTCCGCCGAGACAGTGGAACTCGTGGGCGAGACCGCCGGGCGGGTGACCTTTACCGCCGGAGTGGCTGTTTTTCCAGGTGATTCCAGCGACAGCCACGAACTGTACACGCGCGCCGAGATTGCCCTCGACGTCGCGCGCGCCAGCGGACAGCGGCGTGTGCTTCTGTATTCGGAGACTTGTGGCGATTCGGGCCAAGATACCCACGGCACCGATCTGCGCTACCACCGCGTCCAGAGCGGCAGCCGCGAGGAGCCGGAGTGACATTCGCCGTCTTGTGATGCTCGAATGCGGATCTCAACAGCGCGAAACTCGCATTGTGTATGGTCAAGACGAAAAATTGTGTCTTGCCACTGGACTTTGCGGCAGACTTCAGACATAACTCGACCTTGTTGACGCAAACGCGTGCTACGCGCGCCGCCCGGCAAGCCCGCTAGTGCACCGATCGACGGCTGTTGATCGGTGCCCCAGGCACGGCAAGCAGTCCCCTCGGCAGCGAGGGCCGTTCGCCCGGCGCGCCGCGCAAAGGACGTTGCGCGTGCGCGACAACGCGATATCTGCGTGTAGTTCTCGATCAATGCGGGCGCATGCGCCCCACAAGCGACAGGGAAGGCCACGATCATGAACCCGCGAACGGCTGTCGCCCGGCCCTTGCTGATGTGCCCGCTGCTCCTTGCGGCGTTGACGGTAAGTGGATGTGATTACACAGACTACAACGTGCCGGGTCAACAGAAGGGGTACCGCCCGCTGCAGCCGGTGTCGTACTCGCACAAACTTCACGCCGGCGATCTGCAGATGGACTGCAAATACTGCCACTTTGGCTCCGAGAAGAGCCGCAAGGCCGGCATCCCCCCCCTCAGCGTGTGCATGAATTGCCACAAGACCGTGCGCGCGGACTCGCCGCAAGTGCAGAAGCTGGCTGCCGCATACGCGGCGGGCGAGCCGATCCCGTGGATCCGTGTGCACAATCTTCCAGATTTCGTGGTGTTCGATCACAGTCGCCACGTCAACCGCGGCGTCGCGTGCCAGACCTGCCATGGGCCGATCCAGGAGATGACCGAAGTGCAGCAATACGCTTCATTGGCGATGGGTTGGTGCGTGAACTGCCACCGCCAGTACAACGCCAACCCGCCGGAACTGCTGCGCGACAAGCACATCCACGCCTCGACCGACTGCACGGGCTGCCATCAGTAGCCCACCGTTGCGCGCCTTGTGACCGCCTTGGAGGCCTCCGTGCACCACAATCGCCCCGTCGATGCCCAAACCGTCGCTCCTGACAACCTTGCGCCCGTGCGGCGTTTTCAGCGTGTCGAGGAGTTGCTGGCGGTCGATCCCGCGATCGAGACCGCGCGCGATCGCGAGATCGGCGCCCCGCCCGTCGCAGGCGACGGCAGCGACGTGGCGCGCCGCGATTTCATCAAGCTGCTGGGCGGTACCTTTGCCGCGATCGGTGCCAGCGCCTGCGGCCGGCTGCCCGTGCGCAAGGCCATGCCACAAGTGCACAAACCCGAGGAGCTCACACCCGGCAAGGCCGTGTGGTACGCGACGACGTGCCGGGCATGCCCGGCGGGCTGCGGCGTACTGGTCAAGAGCCGCGACGGCAGGCCGATCAAGGTGGAAGGCAATCCCGAACACCCGCTCAGCCTCGGCAGTGCCTGCGCGCGCGGGCAGGCCAGCGTGTTGGCGCTGTACGATGGCGATCGCTTGCGCGGCCCGGTCATCGGCGCCCAGCCTGCGGCCTGGCCGCAACTCGAAGCTGAAGTCGACAAGGCGTTCAGTGGCTTGCGCAAGAACGGCGCCCGCTTCGCGCTGGTCACGCCATCGATCTCCGGGCCAGCGTCGCGCGAGGTCGTGGGGCGCTTTCTGGCGCAATTTCCAGGAGCGCGCCATGTCACGTTCGATGGCCAGGGCGCCAGCGCGATCGCCGAGGCGCACAGGGCGAGCCATGGCATCGCCGCGGTGCCCAGCTACCGCCTGGACAAGGCCGAGTTGATCCTCAGCTTCGACGCGGACTTCCTCGGCACGTGGCTGCAACCGGTGACCCTGACACGGCGTTATGCGCCCAAGCGCAAGCCCGGCAAGGGCAAGCAGGCGATGTCACGGCACATCCACGTCGAGTCGCACCTCTCGCTGACGGGCAGCAACGCCGACGAGCGCGTGCGCATCCTGCCCAGCGAGCAGCGCAGCCTCGTGTTGGCCCTGGCCGACCGCGTTGCGCGCAAGACCGGCGCGGCCAGCGGCACGCCGGCGCCCAAGACCGCGTATGACCAGCAACTGGACGCCTGGACCGACCTGCTGCTGGGCAAGCGCGGCAAGTGCGTGGTGCTCGCCGGCTCGCGCGATGTCGCGACCCAGGCGGCCGTGAACCTGATCAACGAATTGCTCGGCAACTACGCGACGACGGTCGATCTCGGCGCGCGGTTGGGCAGTTACCAGGCGCTGCAATCGTCCGTCGACCAACTGGTCGGCGATCTCAAGTCTGGCGCCGTGGACAGCATCGTGCTCTGGGACGTGAACCCGGCCTCCGAGTCCGAACATGCGTCGGATTGGGCGGCGGGACTGGCAAAGGCGACCTTCTCGCTCGCCTTGACGACGCGCCTCGACGAGACGGCGCGGCTCTGCAAACTGGCGGCAGCGATTCATCATCCCCTCGAGGCGTGGGGCGACAGCGAGCCGGTCGCGGGCCTCGTGAATGTCCAGCAACCCCTCATCCAGCCGCTGTTCGACACGCGCGCCGCTGAGGATCTGCTGCTGGCGTGGAGCGGCGACAAGTCCGGCATGCTGGCGTTTCAGCAAATATGGTGGCGCCGTGCGGTGTTGCCGCGCACGCAGAACGCAACGCAGGATGCGCAGTTGTTCTGGGATTCGGCGGTGCGCGACGGCTTTGTCGAAGTGCGACGCGTCGGTACACGCCGGGCCGTCGGCGGGCCGGCCGAGGTGCTGGCGCCGCAGGTCCCGGCGCCGGTGGCCGCCGCGCTTGCGGCTGGCGTCACCGATAGCGCCTCGGTCGCGCTACCGAGCGAAGTCACGCCGATTCTCGCCCCCATCGCCCTGCCCCCGCCCGAATCGGCGCGCTTCGACATCGCTGCCGTCGGCAAGCTGCTCGCGCAAGCCGCGCCGCCCGTCGGCCAAGGCAGCTATGAACTCGTGCTGTACCAGACAATCGGTCTTGGCCTGGGTGAACACGCGAACAATCCCCTTCTGCAGGAACTTCCCGATCCTATTACGAAAGCGACCTGGGGCAACTATGTTGCACTCGCGCCAGTCACGGCGCACAAGCTCGGCGTCGCTTCGAGTGATCTCGTCGAGGTTTCAGCAGGTAGCATCGCCGTGACCTTGCCGGCGCTGTTGCAGCCGGGTCTGCACGAGGGAGCCGTTGCGATTCCGCTCGGTTACGGACGCAGCGCCCCTGGCCGCATCGGCGCGGGTGTCGGTAGAAGTGCTTCTGCTTTTACTGCCTTGTCCGGCATCGTCAAAGTGGAATTACGCAAGGCCGGCGGTCAGGATCCGATCGCGTTTTCGCAGACGCACCACAGCTACGAGCACCGCGACTGCGTGCGCGAAACCACGCTGGAAGCCTGGCAGAACGATGCCCGCTCGGGAAACACCAAGCTCGACGCGATGTTGCACGATCCCGCCGTGAAAGATGCGCGCAAGACGCGCTCCATCTGGGATCGGCACCAGTACCCTGGCTACAAGTGGGGAATGGCCATCGATCTGAACAGTTGTACGGGATGCGGCGCCTGCATCATCGCCTGCAACGTCGAGAACAACATCCCCGTGGTCGGCAAGCACGAGGTGTTGGTGCGGCGCGAGATGCACTGGTTGCGCATCGATCGCTACTTCTCGGAACGCAAGTCGGTCAAGGGCTACGATTGGGAGGCAACTGGCGACGATCTTTTGGCATTGGCGGAGAACCCCGAGGTCGTCCACCAGCCGATGTTGTGCCAGCACTGCGACAACGCGCCGTGCGAAACGGTCTGCCCGGTGCTGGCAACCGTGCACACATCCGAGGGTTTGAATGCCCAGGTCTACAACCGCTGCATCGGCACGCGCTACTGCGCCAACAACTGCCCGTACAAAGTACGTCGTTTCAACTGGTTCAACTATCCGACCGGTGATCTCGAAGGCAGGCAGGACCTCGATCTCGTGGCACTGGCGTTGAATCCCGACATCAACAAGCGCAGCCGCGGCGTGATGGAAAAATGCAGTTTCTGCGTCCAGCGCATCCAGGAGGCCAAGTCCGACGCAATCCGCAACGGCCAGGATGGGTTGAAAGATGGCGATGTGCAGCCGGCGTGCCAGCAGACTTGTCCGGCTCAGGCCATCGTATTCGGCAACATGAACGAGGCGGGCAGCGCAGTGCGCAAAGCCTATGATGATCCACGCAATTATTCGGCGCTGGTCGAGGTCGGCACCCAGCCCGCCGTCACCTACATGACCAAGGTGCGCAACGCCGCGCGGCGGGAGGGCTAATCCCTATGTCTTCGCACACTTCACGCCTGCGCGAACCTCTGGTCGTCGGCAATCCGACCCTGGCGCAGATCTCGGACGACGTCTGCGCGCCGATGGAGCGCAAGCCCTCCGCGCTCTGGTGGAGCACCTTTCTTGTCGCCTTTACCGTCATGATCATCGGTGTTTCGGCGATCTTCTGGGAATTCTACCAAGGCATCGGCGTCTGGGGCCTCAACAAGACCATCGGCTGGGGCTTTGACATCACCAACTTCGTGTTCTGGGTCGGCATCGGTCACGCTGGCACGCTCATCTCGGCGATTCTATTCCTATTTCGTCAGAAGTGGCGCACATCGATCAACCGCTCGGCAGAGGCGATGACCTTGTTTGCCGTGATCTGCGCCGCCATCTTCCCGCTCATCCACATGGGCCGCCCGTGGTTCGGCCTGCTCTGGGTCTTTCCCTACCCGAACCTGCGCGGCCCGATCTGGGTCAACTTCCGCTCGCCGCTCTTGTGGGACGTGTTCGCCATCTCGACGTATTTCACGATTTCCGCGGTCTTTTGGTTCATCGGCCTGATTCCCGATCTGGCCACTGTCCGCGATCGCTCCGTCACGAGAATCCGCAAGAAGATCTATGGCATCCTGTCGCTGGGCTGGTCCGGCTCGAACCGCCATTGGGTGCACTACGAAACCGTCTACATGCTGCTCGCTGGCCTCGCGACGCCGCTGGTCCTATCCGTGCACACGATCGTGTCGATGGACTTCGCCACATCGGTCATGCCGGGCTGGCACACGACCATCTTTCCCCCCTATTTCGTCGCCGGTGCGATTTTCAGTGGATTCGCCATGGTGCTGACCTTGCTCATCATCACGCGTAAAGTCCTGAACATCGAGCACCTCATCACGATCAACCACCTCGAGAACATGTGCAAGGTCATCGTCGCCACCGGCATGATGGTCGGTCTGGCCTACGGCACAGAGTTCTTGATGGCCTGGTACTCCGGCAGCAATTACGAGGGTTTTACCTTCATCAACCGCGCCAAGGGCCCCTATGCCTGGGCCTATTGGACGATGGTCAGCTGCAACGTGCTGTCACCGCAGGTCTTCTGGTGGAAGAAGATGCGCACCAGCGTGCCCGTCATCTTCGTCATGTCGCTGGTCGTCAATGTCGGCATGTGGTTCGAACGCTTCGTGATCATCGTCACTTCGCTGCACCGCGACTACCTGCCGTCCTCCTGGGCGATGTACTCGCCGACTTGGGTCGAATACGCGACGCTGCTCGGCACTTTCGGCATCTTTTTCACGGCGTTTCTCGTGTTCACCCGCGTCCTGCCCGTCATCGCCATCGGCGAAGTCAAGTCGGTGTCGCAGTTCGCCAAGCGCGGCCATGCCACCGTGCATCCGAGCGCAAGCGCATCCGGTCTCGACCCCATCTCGCTGACGGACGATGAGGCCGATGGCGCCCTGGAGGTATCCCCATGAGCCGAGAACCAAAGACGTTTCTCGTCGGTGTCTTCGAGGAGGAGGACCAGATCATCGCCGTGACCCACGCGATGGTCGGCGCGGGCCTGCCGGTGCACGATTGCTACACGCCCTATGCCGTGCACGGACTGGATCACGCGCAGAAGCTGCCGCGCTCCAAGCTGACGTTCGTGTGCCTTGGCGGCGCGCTGCTGGGTTTCCTGACGGCGATCACGCTGCAGGTCTACACGCAAGGTGTCGAAACGCCGTTGCTTTCTGGCTGGCCCCTGGTCATCGGCGGCAAGCCGTTCATTCCGCTGCCGGCCTTCGTGCCGGTGACGTTCGAGTTGACCGTGCTGTTCGGCGGCCTCATCTCCGCCGCTGGCCTGCTGGCGTTCTGCCGGCTCTACCCAGGCAAGAAGGTGCCCCTGCACATCGACGGCGTCACCAACGACAGCTTTGCCATCGCATTGGATCCGCTAGGAAAAGGCTGGAACGAGGACCGCGCCCGCAAGCTGCTCCGCGAACATGGCGCCACGTCGGTGGATTTCATAGGAGAAACGGCATGAGTCGTCGAATCTGCCTGACACGACGTCTGACGGCGACCTGGCTCGTGCTCGCTGGCGCGGCGCTGACGACCGCTTGTGCCGTGGACCGCGAGCCGAATGTCGAGTTCCTGCCGTGGCTCAACCCGATGATGTTCTCGCAAGCGGCCGAGTCGCAAGCGCCGAGCCCCGTGCTGCGCGGCGGCATGGTGCAGCAGGAGCCGCCGGCCGGGACAATCCCGCGCGGTTTCATGCCGTACCGCTTTGGCAATGACGAGTCGGGCCTTCGCGCAGCGCAACTCGCGATGCCGAGCGCCCACGAGGCGCTGCTGCGCTCGGGGACGCGGCAGAACTTCGGAAAATCGGACGAAGATCGCGGCGCCGAGCTGTTCATCCGCTTCTGTGCGCCGTGCCATGGCATTCTGGCCGATGGCAAGGGTCCCGTGGCCCTCAAGGCTCCGACGATCGGCCAGTGGCAACTGGCGGATTTGCCGAAGCTGACCGAGTCGCTGCAGTCGAGAACCGGCAACCAGGCGGCGCAGTTCAGCGATGCGCGCATCTTCCACAAGATCACTTTCGGTGCCGATCCGAGTGGCGGCAAGGACCCGCCACGCGCCGTCATGCCGTCGTATGCCGGCCAAATCTCTCAGGAAGATCGGTGGCGCATCATCCTGCACCTGCGCATGCTGCAGGCGGCCTTCGTGCCGGCGCCGGCCCCGGTTCCCGTTCCTGCACCGGCAGTTGGAGGTGCCCTGTGAGCGAGACCCCCTTGCCCCCCTTGCCCTTCACGGCGCCCGCCAGCATTCGCAAGGTCGCGCTCGGCCTTGGCGTGGCCGGCGCAATCCTCTTTGCCTATGCCCTGTTCGACGAACCTTGGCGCGCCTGGTCCGGTGGCCTGATCGCTGCCTACTATTCGATTTCGGTCGCCATCGGCGCCGGCGTCGTCGTGGCACTCATGCACGTCACCAAGGCGGGCTGGGGCGTCGTCGTGCGCCGCGTGCCCGAAGCCATGACAGCCTGGTTGCCGTTTGGATTGCTTGCGCTTCTGCTCGCCACCGGCTTCGGCCTGCACCACCTCTATGAATGGAGCCACCCGGATCTCGTCGCCGAAGACGAACTCCTGCAGCACAAATCCGCGCTTCTGAATGTACCGTTCTTCTTTGCGCGCATGGTGGTCATTCTCGCTGCGTGGTCGCTGCTGACCCGCGTGCTGCGCCGGCACAGCATCCAGCAGGATACCGACGGCGACGCGGCCCACACCGCGGCCAACCTGCGCTGGTCTGCGATCTTCCTCGTGGTTTTCGGCCTGACGATGACCCTGGGCGCCCTCGACTGGCTGATGAGTCTGGAACCGCACTGGTTCTCCACCATGTTCGGCGTCTACCAATTCGCAGGCGCTCACGTGGCCGGCGTGTGCGCGGCGACGCTGATCACGCTCTGGCTCAAGAAGAACGGCCACTTGCCGCAGGTCACGGAGAACCACCTGCACGACTTCGGCAAGATGATGTTCGCGTTCTCGACCTTCTGGGCCTACATCTGGCTGAGCCAGTTCCTGCTGATCTGGTATGCCAACATCCCTGAAGAAACCGGGTACTTCCTCATCCGTGAACACGGCGGTTGGATGGCACTGTTTGCGATCAACGTGCTGATGAATTGGACGATCCCGTTCTTCGTGCTCCTGCCGCGGCCCAACAAGCGCTCGCCGCGCGTCTTGGCCGGTGTCGCGATCTTGTTGCTGTGTGGTCACTTCCTCGACGTGTATCTGCAGGTCGTCCCAGCGGTTGCACACTTCGCCGCCCATGGCGCGCCGCACGCCCCGCAGGGTCCCTTCTTCGGCCCCGCGGAAGTCGGCGCTTTTGCCGCCGTGGTAGGCGGTTTCCTGCTGGTCGTCTTTCGTGCATTGGGTCAGGCTTCCCTGGTGCCGATGCGCGATCCTTACCTCGGCGAAAGCCTGCACCACCACCAGTAGCGCTCGCGCGGGGTATCTGGCCACAAGCACGCAATCCCGGCATACTCGCACGCGCCGCGCGGTCTCTTGCCAGCGCTGCCATCGAGGTGTCCGTATGTGCTCCAAGAGCCCGCGAGGCTGGCGTGCCTTGGCAATGGCTGTCGGCCTGTTCGGCGTGCTGAGCGTGACCGCCGCACCGGCGGCGCTGGCGGCACCGCCTGGCGCCAAGGCCCAGGTACGCAAGGCCGAACAACTCAACGCCCAAGCGCGCGACAGTTTCAAGGCCGGCCGTTTTGACGAGGCGGTCGATCTGTTCATGCAGGTCTACGATCTCGTGCGCACGCCGACAGCCGTGTTCAACGCGGCGCGAGCGCGGGAAGCGGCGCACAAACCCGTGGAAGCGAAAGCGCTTTACGAGCTCTACTGCAACATCGAGAAGTCGCCGGAAGGCCTCGCGGATGCCCACAAGCGCCTCGCAGACATCGAGGCGGCGATGAACCAGGAAACGGCCAAGAAGGCCGCCGATGAAGCAGCGGCGAAAAAGGCGAGGGAGGACGCGGATGCCGCGCAAAAGCGCGCGGAAGCGGAGCGGGCAGAGATCGAACGCCTGCGACTGGAAAAGGAAAAGCTCGACAGGGAGCGGCAGGCGGCGCCGCCCCCCAAAGCCGCGCTGGCGGGCGTGACCTTTTTGCCGCCGAATGGCGAGACGAACGAGGAGTCGGTGCGCTCGACGCAAGATGTGTTGGGTGCTGCGATGTTGGAGGCGCGTTCGGCGCAGTTTGGCGACGTGCATCCCGTTGGTGACTACACGCAGGCCGAGGCAGCGCGCACGCTGCCTGGCGGGTGTGACTTTCGCTGCCAGTTGGGGATTGCGCGCGCGTTGGGTTCCGCCTACGCGCTGTCGACGGCGCTGAGTTCAGTGGGCGGGCAGTGGCGGCTGCGCCTCGTGCTGTGGCGCACGGCGGACACGGCCGATGCTGGGCATGTCGAAGTCGCGGCGTACACGCTGGCCGGTCTGGCGCAGCGCGGCCGGCGCGCGGCGGGCGAGGTCTTCAACGGCGTGCGCAAGCTGACGGTCGCGACGGTGCCGACACCCACAGTGCCGGCGCCCGGCAGCCTGGCCAACCTGCTGATCGACAGTGATCCCGCGGGTTCCATCGTTTCGGTCGACGAAATCGAACGCGGGTCGGCGCCGCTGATGATCGCACTTGCGCCCGGTGCCCACGTGTTGCGCGTGCAGCGCGTCGGGTATCATGCGCGCGGCGGCGTCGCACAGCTGCAGTCCGGCACGCAGCGCGTGACGCTGGCACTGGCGCCAGCCTTGGCTGCGGACTCGCCCCCCGCGGGTCCGCCTGCGCCGGTCGCTGCCGCGCCACTGCCAGGGCAGGCTGCACCGCCTGCGGCGCTGCCCGTTGCGGTGGCGCCGCCCGCCACGGCGGCCA
>Ga0172370_10003846_pt1 | contig 20518 bp, 16 predicted proteins | sample LakKiv5m_FD_114538 | JGI IMG/M metagenome (GOLD analysis project Ga0172370, IMG submission 114538) | Freshwater microbial communities from Kabuno Bay, South-Kivu, Congo - kab_022012_11.5m | ecosystem: Environmental > Aquatic > Freshwater > Lake | place: Democratic Republic of the Congo...
CAGGACGAGGACTACCGCCTTGCTTTCAAGGAGGGGATAATCAACCACGATTCCCTTTCCAAGAAGGAAAAAGTCGAGCTCCTCTCCTACATGGGAATGGCCTGAAAGCCTCTTTGTCCTGCAAAACAAGCATGCGCGCCTAGCGCAGATTTTCAAAAAGCAGCGCGAGCGCCGTCATTTTGTGAGGGGAAGCCCGGTGTCCGCCTGTATCTGCAGGATGTAGCCATATGCCTCGGAATGGCTGTGGTCGGCTTTGAGAACCTTGTAAAAGTCAAGAGCGGCTGCGGAAAATTCGCCAAGCGCAAAAAGCGCCTTGCCGCGCACCAAATGCGCCCCCTTGCGCTGCTCGCCTGAGGAGAGGGGGCTTTCAATCACGGCGCTGCATGCGTCAATCGCTTTCCCAAACTCGCGCGCCCTCAGGCGCTCTTTTGCCTGGCCAAGGCGCACCTCGATGATATTTGAGAATGTGTAGGACAGGAGGCTGCACAGGGCCTGCGCATTTTCAGCCCGGGACGGGGCGGCTGTTGTTTTCTTTGAATCGCGCACCAGGATGCACCGAATGGATTGTTATAATAAGGGTTTAAATGGATTTGCGCGCGGCGCGGTTATAAGCACACCATGGGAATGACCGAGCGGTGATATCAATGGCAGCTAAGAAAAAAGCGGCAAAATCAAAGGGAAAGAAGAAGAGATAATGAATTCTGGGCGGCAGAGCCGCCATTTCTGTTTTTGGCATCAGAGTCAAGTCACGTCATCATGGACATTTTGCCGAAGCAAAATGTACAGACATCGAGCGAAACGTCGCTCGATGCTGATATCAGGGTCGTAATGCTCATCATATGCCGCAACTGCTTTTGCAGATGGATTATATTAAATCCTCGGGCTTCCTGCCCGCGAGCTTCGCCTTCGAAAGCGTTATCGTGAAGGTCTTTTCCTGCTCCTCAAGCATGTGCACCGGGAAGATGAGCCAGCCCTCGCGGTTCACGCGCCAGCCGACGAGGTAGGTGATGCCTGTTACCTCTTCCCATTTCTTCATCGCCGCCGCTTTTTCTTTTGGGAAGGAAAGCGAGCCCGATTCCCATGCCTTGCATTCAATGGCGTACTGCCTGCCCTGCCTGAAGGCAAGCAGGTCAGGCGAGAGGGAGTTCACGCCCGAGCCTGCCGCGCGTATCACCTCGAAACCATGCGTGGAGAAGAAGTGTATAAGCTCCCGCTCCGCGCGCGCGCCTTTCTTGTAGGTGCCGAATGCCATAACATTCCCTTGGGGAAAAACACTGCCAAGGAATAAGAACAAGGCAGTAGCTGGAGGGAAACAAAAACAGGAAAAGGGGAATGGGCTAGACCGCGTCCTCCTCGATGCACTCCTCGCACTTGAGCTTGCCCTCGTCGCGGACGAGCTCCTCGGAGAAGCAGCCGCAGATTTCGCAGATGCCCGTGTAGTATTCGTTCGGCTTGCTCTTGCGTATCTCCTGCATTTCGGAGACGACGTCCACCATGCCTGGGTAGACGCGCAGCAGGTCGCCCTCGGTGATGATGCCGACGAGCTTGCCCTTCCTGTCCACCACGGGCAGGCGCTTTATCTTGTTCGCGCGGAGCGCCGATGCCGCGGATTCCACGCGGTCCGACGCCTTTATCACCTTGAGGGGGCGGCTCATGATTGCGGACAGCTTGGTCCTTTTTGGGTCCTTGCCTGCGGCAATCACCTTGTAGACGATGTCGCGCTCGGTGATGATGCCTTTTGCCTTGCCCTTCTGCATCACTATTATCGAGCCGATTGACGTCTTCCGGAGCAGCCTTGCGGCGTCCGACACTTTCTTGTCAGCAGGAAGCGTGAATACTCCGACCGTCATGCACTGGCCTACGCGAACGTCCATTTTCATAGTGACACCTCTGTTGCAAGTTCGCGACCAAACTTTTTAAAGCGAATTGACAAGATTATAGCGGTGCAGGTATGGAACTTAGGAGCTTCATGGCGGGCATCTTATGCCTTTACGGGGTGCAGGTCATCCTCCCTGTGCTCGGGATAGTTGTTGCAGTCACCACGCCAAACCCTGCGGTCAACCTGGTCTTCGGCATAGTGGCTCTCGTGCTGGCATACTACTTGTTCAGGAACTGAAAGCAGGGCTCAGTCCTTGCGCCATCTTCGTTGCGCTGATGCGCAACTTCTGTCGCCTCGCTTATGCTCGTCTCCAACTCGTGCTTCCGTCCTTCCGGTCCTCAAGCGCAATGCCTGCTTTTGCAAGCCCTGCGCGGATGGAGTCCGATGTTGCAAAGTCCTTTTTCTTCCTCGCAGCGTCCCGCGCGGCAATGAGCGAGAGCACCATTCCATCAAGCGATGCTGGAGGGAGGCCGAATTGCGCGCATACCTTTTCCACTGCCGCCGAGGAATCCTGTGATTCCCCCGAGGGGGGAAGCAGGTTGAAGACCGCCAGGAGCTTTTCAAGCGTGCCTGCCGCGGCCCTTACCTCCTTTTCCGAAGCGCTTGCCTCGGAGCATGCGCCGCCTATTTTCTTTGCAAGCGCAAAAAGCGCGGCCAGCGCGGAGGGGGTGTCAAAGTCGTCATCCATTGCAGAAATGAATTTCTTCTCTGCCTCTGCTGCTGCAGTTGCAAGAGAGCCATCCCCCTTTGCTGCTGATGAATAGGTACGCGCGGCTGAAAGCGGGGAGTGGAGCGACGAAAGCGCGCCTGATGCGGCTTTCACCGCGCCCTCCGAAAAATCAATGGGGCTGAAGTAGTGCGAAAGCAGGAAAAGGGTGCGAAGCGGCTGCGCGCCGTATTTCTTCAGGCCGTCCTCGATGGTGATGAAGTTGCCAAGCGACTTTGCCATTTTTTCCCCATTTATGGTGAAAAAGCCCGTGTGGATGAAGCAGCGCACGAACGGCTTGCCTGTCGCAGCCTCGGACTGCGCGATTTCGTTTTCATGGTGCGGGAAAATCAGGTCGCGCCCGGCGCCGTGTATGTCAATGGTGTCGCCAAGCAAGGAGGTTGCCATTGCGGAGCATTCTATGTGCCACCCGGGCCTGCCATTGCCCCAGGGCGAGCCGAACGTCGCCCCTGGCTCCTCGCCGAATTTCCAGAGCGCAAAATCCTGCGGGCTCTTCTTCTCCTCGTCCACCTCGACGCGCGCGCCGGCTTTCAGCGTTTCAGATGACTGGTGGGACAGCTTCCCATACTCTGGGAATTTCCCTACGTCAAAGTAAACGCCAGTTGATGTTTTGTACGCAAACCCTTTTTCCTCAAGCTTCCCTATGAGCGAAATTATCTGCGGAATGCAGCCGCTCACGCGCGGGGAGATGTCAGGCTGCATGATGCCAAGCGCCGCGCACTCCTTTTCGTACTGCTTTGTGTACTTTTCGGAAAGCTCCGTGGGCGCCATTTTCCTCTCGCGCGCGCGGTTGATTATCTTGTCGTCTATGTCGGTCACGTTCTGGACGAATTTGACATCGTAGCCCTTGAAGATGAGGTAGCGGCGGATGTTGTCAAAGGAGACGAACGTGCGCGCGTGCCCCAGGTGGCTGGCGTCATACGGCGTGACGCCGCACACGTACATGCCCACTTTCCTGCCGTGAAGCGGCGTGAACTCCTCCTTTTTCCCGGACAGCGTGTTTTGTATCTTCAAATCCCCACCATGCCAATAGCCGCGCCTATACCACGCGCACTTCCACGCTCTTTTTCGCGTAATTGAGCACGTGGGAATAGTCGCGGTAGTGCTGGCTCACCGTAAGGAGCGCGGAGTACGTGCCCGCAGGCGTCTGGGAGTTTGCGCATATCGAGAAGCCCACTGTCTTTTCCTTCTGCGCCTCAAGCTCGCCGATGCGGATTTCCTTTATCTTGGTGATGCCAAGGTTCTCAAAGCCAAGCGACTTTGGCACCTCGATGTTCACCGACATCATGAGGGGCGCGCCGGACGCGTTTGCAACCGTCACCAGAAGCTCCAGGCAGTTTTCCTTCCTCGCGCTCAGCCGCACGGGCCTAAGCGACGTCGAGACATTGAAGGGCAGCCCCTCGCGCGCAGGCTCTTCCTTCTTTCCCATCAGGCCATCAAGAATACCCATAAGACCAATCCTCCTAGTTCACCATGAACTGCTCACTTTTTCCTTACCTTCCTTTTTTTAGGCTTTTGCGCAGCCTGCCCCCTGTGCGGCGCGGGCGGCGGCGCCACTGTCTGCGCACTTGCGTCCGAAATCCTCTGGAAGTGCGGCACGTCCTCGAGCGCAAGGGAGAAGAAAACGTAGAGCATGCAGAAAAGCGAGCATGCCTCGAAGATGCTTGAGGCGATGCGCGCGGCGTCGGGCGACAGGCCAAGCGAAATCCCGAAAAGCTCGAGCGAGAAGCCTATGGCAAAGCCAAGCGAGGCATAGCCCAGAAAATAGGCGTGCTTCACGGCGCGCCATTTCGTGAAGAAGAAATGCACGGGAAGCCTCTGCTTTGCCGCGTTCCAGTAATGGCGGTAGTAAAGGAATATGAAAAACGCGAGCCAGGCAAGGAGCGCCTTGACAAGCAGGAGCGGCGAAATCAGGTCGGATGCTGTTATTGGGACTGCCATGGGGCAATTGCGAGGGCAAGTAATTAATCTGTTTGCCCTTTCAGGAAAGGCGGTCGGCTGCAAGGTGCGAGCAGTAGCCCAGCAGGAACGCCCCTGATGGAAGCGCGCCGAAAGCCGCGTAGCACACTATTGCGGCGGCAAGCGCAAAGGGCGCGCCATGCATCACGCCCCTGTGGCGCGGGCGGAAGAGCAGGTCAAGCAGGAGAAGCGCGCCGGAGATTGCGGCGAACGCGAGGACAAAGTCGCCCGCGCCCCTGCCTTTTGCAAGCGAGAGGGAATAGGCAGCGGCAAGGACGGCCAGCAGCGCGGCAGCGTATGCCGCCTTTGACGCCTTGCTGTTCCGGATGTCCAGGTCGGGGAGAAGCGAGGATGCCGCGGATATCGCGCAGAAAAGGATTGCGTTGGGCAGGCCAAGGCCCAGGAAATAGGAGGCAATTGCGCCAGACGCGACGCCTATGAAAATATGCGCACGCCAGTTCATCCTATCGCCTCGCGCCTGCGTTGGTGCCCGGCGCAACCCTGGTGCGCGCGCCAAACCATGGTGCATCCCCGCGTTTCAGTCCGTGCTCCGCAGGACAGATGAGAAGTGCTTCCTGTAGTGGCTCAGGTGGTGCGCCTGCTCCTGCTCGGACATCCTTGAGAGGTTGGAGGACAGGCAGAGTATCTCGTGGTACGCCTCCCCGAACGCGCCTTCCGCAGCCAGTATCTCGTCGGGCGTGCGGCATTCCGTTGCATCGCAGAGCATGGCAAGGTAGCGCAGCTGGGAAAGCGCGGCCTCGCCCTGCGCCGTCAGGCGCGCCTTTTGCCGCGCATTGCCCCTTATGCGCCTCTTCGCGGACGTGAACATCGCAAGCAGGTACTCGTATATGGAGGTGAAGACGCTTCCCTTCCGCGCAAGGGGCTGCGCGCGCATCGCGGCAAGCGCGGTGTCGAACATGATGTTGGTGGATGCCACGGTCTGCTCGGGGACAAGGAGCTGCGCCTCGCGCAGGGGGTCGATGTAGGCGTCCTCGCGCTCAAGGGGCGTGCGCGGGAATTTTGGCTTGTGCACCGCGGCTGGCTCGCGCTCAAGCTCTAGCTGCTGCATAGCCCTGCTGGGGCTTGAAATCATTTCCATGCTGGTCGCGTATCCATATTTGCCGGGAAGGTTTAAATAGAGAACGTCGCATAAGGACACTGGGGCGCGTGTGATGCATATTGTGCAAATTTGTGGCTTTTTGAAGATTCCTGTTTCTCTTGCCAAAACGCGCATGAACGCGATTTACTGCAACGGAGGCTAGGATATGTTCCTTTTCCAGACCCTTAAAACCAGCGAGGTTGCCGCTTCCAAAGTGGCAGACCAGGACCTCAACCGCATTGCAGAGTTCCTTCCTTTCATGAACAAGGTAAAAGGCTACACGGGGGCGGCGTTGACCGCGTTTGTGTATGTTGCAGGAACGCCCGGGGCGGGCGTCCCGGTTGCGGCAGCCAAATGGGAGTATGTCAGAAGCCAGTGCGACCTTATCAAGGTCAACAAGAGCAATGCCGTGGAGTATTTCATAGCGGCGTGCCTTCCGAACGAAAAGGGCCTTGTGAGGAATGCGAAGGCCGCGGCTGCGATAGCAAATGTTTATTGGAGCGAAATAGAGGGGGCGTATGCCGACAAGAACAGCAGGGCCAGGTTTGCCTGGGACCATGCCTGGGCGGTGAGCGAAGACTTCAGGAAGGATGTCCAGTCCATGAGGGCGGATGCCGACAATGCGCCGAGGTTCGTATCAAACATAGTGAAAGGCATAGGCGGATACTGCGACGATGCAACGCGAAGGGCAAACCAGGAAGGCTTCAGCTGGGGGGGGATTGCCCAAAAAGCGCTCACCCCCGCCGGGTGGATAGACGGGCTCCTTGTCCTTCCATGGAATGCGATGATAAATGCAAAGGAACTTTTTACGGGCGGGAACTTCAGGATTGAGACGCCCCCGTATGGGACTATGCTCAGTGATTTGGGGAAATCCATGGCAAGCGCCGCCATATATGAGAAAGACCCGGCGACAGGGAAAAGGACATCCACGCCCAAAAATTGGCGGGACGCCACTGCGGACGTGCTTCAGGCGCCGGCCTATTTCCTGTGGGACCTTACCACCATCCCAGCCTGGAAAGAGTACAAATCGCAGAAAGAAAGGCTGCTGAACAGCGCAAGCGCGAGCCCCATGGACGTCGACATGGTTTCCAACCAATACTTCCAGGCATGGACTGACGTTGCCTTGACCGCGACCATAGCCTATGGCGGCGTTGCCAAGGTGGCAGCCAACGCAGGGGAGAAGATGGTGTTTTCGCGCGCAAGGCTCCAGCTGGAGCGGCAGCTCATGAACGATGCAAAGCTGAAGGGGAAGGAGCTTGCGCTTGATGAGGCAAAAACGCAGGCTGCGGACATAATCACCCAGGTTGAGAAGGAGCTGGCAACCTCGCGGGCAGGGGCAGCGAAAGCAAAGGGGCACAGCGTGAAGGACTGGTATGCAAAAGCCAGGGGCAAGAAAGAGGTTAGTTTCGAAAAAACGGCGCCGGATCTTCCCAAAACCAGGGAGGAGGTTGCACAGTACATATCTGCAAGAATAGGGATTGTCGTGCAGGTGCCAGGTGTCAGGAAGATGGTCATAGACGGGGTAAGCAGTGCCATTGGCGGGGCTGCCACCTCCGTAGGGACGGCAGCGAAGAAGATAGGGGCGTCTGCAGAGAGGCTGGCAGGGCTTGACGGCTACAGGAGCAAGATGAATGCCTGGCTTTCCGAATTCAAGGAGCGCGTAGTCAACGACGTGATGCTGAACCGGAAGGGGACGGTCGGCGCCCCCGGCGTGCGCGAGCTGCCCATGACTGATTTTGAGCTGATGGGGAAGAAGATGGAAAGCGACGTTGCAAGGGCAACCATCAGGAATGAAACCAGCCAGCTGATAGCCAAGAGGGAAGCATCCCACTCCGGCACCATAGTAAAAGAATTCAACGCCCGTTTCAAGGAGCAGGGGCTGCAGCTGCCAGAGGGGCTTGCAGCCGAAAAAAGCACATTTGCATCCCCATCAAGGAAAATAATTGGCGAGATGGAGAATGCGCTAACGGCATACTACAAGGCCAACCCGGTGAAAGTTGTTGAGAAGAACGTGACAACCCAGGTTGAGGCGGACATATTCGGCGTCCTGGATGCGGCTGTTGAAAAGGACATGAAAAAGGTGGGCAAGAGCATATATGTCAAATTCGGCATAGGCATTGCCGACCGCCCAATCATGAACGCCCGCTATGTTGGGGCGGACCTTCGGGGCCACAGGCTCGGCCTGGGCGACAAGGACAAGGTATCAAGGCTGGCAGAAATGGTTGGAAGGACCGCTGCAACGGACTTGCCCCAGGGGCTGTCGGTGAAGGAAGCGGCAACGCTTTCTGAGCTTGCCGCGGCGACAGGAGCCGCGATCAAGGAGGTAATATTGAACCCCCTCAAGCTGCCAAGCCTCCAAAAGATGCAGGAGAGGCTTACGAGCCAGAAAAAGGGCATAGAGGAAAGGATAACGACCAACGACCTTGCCATAAATAACATTGAGATCCAGAACGGGGCGAACCCGCTCGTCGTGAATGGCAGGGAACTTTCAGGCAAGGCTTCGGCTCTTGAAAAGGAGATTGTGGAGCTTAAGGTGCAAAGGGGAGAGCTGGGAGAGGGGTATGAAGCTTCTAAGCGAAATGCGCTTGATAACACCATACAGAAGAAGGAGGTAGAGCTGACCAAGCTGAAAAACGACATCAAGGACAACAACAAGAAGATAAAGAAGGATGCCGGGCTTTCTGCAGGCATAAAAAGGCAGGAAGACCTTGCCAAGCAGAACGAGAAATTGCGGAAATACATCACATACGTCGAAACGCTTGAAAGCTCGATAGACGCCGGGATAATAGAGGCCCGCATCGCGTATGTCAAAGCAGCCTACAGCAGTTTCATGGGAGGAGGGCTCACCAACCTGCCAGGCTGGGTGGGCACGTTTGACAAGTGGCTTTTTGAAAAGAAATACAAGAAGGGCTATTACACCATGTCAGCGGAAATAAAGGAGCTGGACAACGGGATTGCCGCAATAAGGGCAAGGGTCTACGGGAAATATGACGCCTGGAGGGCAGGAAGGGTGCCTGCCGCGGGCTCATCCCTTGAGGAAGAATACATTGCAGGGGTATACGCAGACGCACAGGCCGGGAATGCAGGCGCCAAAGAGATCCTAAGCGACATGCAAAGGCTGGGCGACCTTACGGCTGCAAAAGCATACCGCTCGTTGAAGCTTTCTGGCATAATCGCCATGTGGATGGGCGGGATTGGCATAGCGGGGACTGTTGCCATCACCAATCCCGGCTTGGCGCTTGAGGCCGGGCTGGGGATGGGAATGGGGTACGTTGATTATTGGGCAATCGGCGCAGGCACGAGGGTGGCAGGGGAGGGCAACTTCCTGAAGCTGATGGCTGCCTATTCCGCAGAGCGCGAAGCAGTCAATGCCGCCGATTTTGGGATGGTTGGCACAATGGAGACCGAGCCGAATGCCAGGATTGGCGCAGGCGGTGCCCTTATTTTGGAGGACATGTCCCTGAGCAGGGGCCCCCGCAAGGTTTCAATTACATTGGGCACTTACGAGAGCGGAACGAGTTCGTATGAGGGGGAGTGGGATGGAAGCCAGAAGGAGCTCCCAATCAGCATTGCATCGCTTGCCAAAATCCCAAAATCGAAAATCAACGGGCACACGAACGACTGGGAAATCATCTATTTTGTCGCTTCGGATGACGCCAGCAAGAAGCCCGAGAACAAGCCGTTTTTCCTGTCCCCCTCGCAGATGCTTGAGTTTGACGACAAGAACCACGCCATGAACATCCAGTTCGGCGGGGAGCTTTATGTGAAATTCTTCAAGGACGGCCTGCCCGTGAAGGACGGAAACGGGGCGGAGCTGGGCAGGTTCGCGTTTTCCGAGCTGAAATCCGAAATGACAACGCCCGGAACGTACAGATACGACATCTACATTGACCAAAGCAGCGGCAAGAAATTCTTCGAGATTACTGCGATAGTGAAATAGAGGTGATGGATTGTTCCTATTCCAGCTGGATATGCTCAATAAAACGGGCGCAGACACTACCGCCAAGAAGGGCGACACTGCTACTGCCAAGGCGCCTGCGGCTGGCACAGCATTCATGGCGCCTGTTGCCAATGACGCAGGCAAGCAAAAAAAGGCAGAAGAAGGCAAAAAAAGCAAGCCAGTGCTGAAAGGCGAGGATGACAGGAACCTTTCCGCCGCCCTTAGTGAAATCAACAGCTTTGTTTCCAAAGGCGATAAAGCCACGCCGGAGGACAAGAAACGGCTGGAGGCGAAGCTGGAGAAGGTCTACGGGATTGCAGATTACTTTAACCAGTCAAGTTATCCTTTGCTTGAATCGAAAAATGACATCACCAACCTCAAGACCCAGATGGTATTGAATGGGATCAAAGAAAAACTCGGCAATGAAGATGTTGGCAATATCAAAGCCCTGAAAGAGGGCGAGAGCGCATGGGTGTATCTCAAGGCCGGGAATTTTAGGGTTTGCCTTGAAAAAGGCAAATTGGTTGTTTACGAGACTCTCGGCCTGAAGGAGGCAATCAAACGGGGCTATTATGAGGGTGCCCGAGAGGCGATTGATGGCGCGTGCAAAACATGGTTTGCAAAGGACGGTTTGCCCGGGCTTTCGATGGACAAAGCGCGCTATTATCGCGAACAGGAAAATTATGGCATTGCCGCAGAGCATGCAACCGAAGCAATAAGGCTGGACCCCAAAAACGCCGAAGCATACTATTTGAGGGGCGACCTATACTATGATGACCCGGCCGTTGAAACGTACGACAAGGCAATTGCGGATTACACAAGGGCAATCGGGCTTGACGACAGCAAAAGCAAATATTATTCGAGCCGCGGCGACGCGTATTACGAAAGCGGCGAATACGGGAAGGCGATTGCAGACTATAAGGCGGCAAAGGAGAAAGCGGGGGGCAATGCCCCTCTTTATGTTGAAGAGCTGGACGGGAAAATCGCAACATGCATGGAGTTGATGAAGCAGGAGAAGGCAAAACCTGGAACCGCAGGCGCAGATAAGACTGTCCTTACAACCCAAAAGCCAACCCCCGAGGCAGAGACGCCTGCAAGCAAGGCAGATGCCCTAGTGAGCGCAGCCAAGTTCTACCCTGTTGATGTTGATTCTGTGTGGGCGGACACAAAGAGCGCATATGACAGGAACAACAAGGATAAAGATGGAAAGCTTTTGGTTCCGGAGCTCACGCGCTCAGTCGCAAACAAGCAGTTTTCCAAGATACTTGATTACGCGATTGAAAACAGATGGATAACTTCAGAGCAGAAAGCCAAGCTCATGAAAGGGGAGCTGCCTGAAAACTTCGGCAACGAGCTTGCGCTCCTCAAGGCAATGCTGCGCGTCTCCACGCAGCGCGGAGGCTTCGGGCATGTGAGCGAATCATTCGATGCCTACAGGGGCAAGGGCGTGAACGAAGCGCTCCTTGCGCTCCCAAAAATCGCAAAGGACATGCAGGCATATACCCAGGAGGGGAAGAAAATAGATGGCAAGAAGATAGGGGCAGGTTCCGCCGCATGGTGGGCGCGCGAGTTTGGCGCGATACTGGCAAATGAGAAAATAGACATGAGCAAACAAGTTGCAAGAACGCTTAGCAAGGACGCCATTGAACGGATTGGCGAGAACAGGTCCAGGAAGCTGGAAAACATTCCTTCGATAACGCCAAACAAACGCTGGATTGATTATGAGAAGGTGCTGAACGGGAAAAAACAGGAGCCTGCCCATGAAGAGACCAAAGAGGATCCGGTGAAAGAGGCGGCCAAGGCAAGGATAACCGAGCTTTGCAGCCTCACAAACGACATTGCCGGTGCAGTAAAGCTTGGGGTGCTTTGGGAAGAAAACGGAAGATCGAAATTGAAGGGCAAACACCCAGATGCAGGAGGCAGGGTGTTCAAAGCAGAGAATGGCAAGTTTTATGCCCTATCAACGGCATATATAGAAGCAGAGGGAGTGGCAGACGCGCTTGTGAAAACAGAGGGGAGAAATATCACAAGGGCAGCTGCGCCCCTTGAGAATGGCAATGTCCAGGAATTCAGGAAAAAGGCGATAATGGGCGAATTGGTCAAGCTCGGAGCAGTGGAAGTTGACAGGAAAAACAATGTAGCCAAGATAAACGTGGCCGACCCTGACCAAAACCGCGCGATTCTCAATTATCTGCAGGATGGGAAATTCACAGGCGGTGTAAAGGAGGCGTTGGAAGGCATTGTGGATGGGAACATCCAGCTTGAAACGCGCAAGCAGGTGAACGTGCAGCCTAAGATACAGCCAACATTACAGCAACCCGCGAAAAAACCGATAGTAACTCCAACCCAAACTACCGCCCAGCAGAAGTATGATGCGCTAGACATTGCAATGAAGAAAAAGGCGATAGGGGATTTTGTAACCAGCTCGAACAACGCAGATGTAGTAAAGGCGCAAGAGGCGATTTTCGGCAAGGAAAACATGGACAACGGGAAGGTGGAGCCAAGGCTCAGATACCTCGCCACCTTGCCAAGCGGCAGTATTTTCGAGGATGACGGCTCCAAGATGAGCGCGGGAAAGATTGTCAGGAAGCTTGAGGAGTATGAGAAGGCGCAGGCGGCAAATGCCTTGCCAGTGGATGAAAAAAAGCAGGAAGCGACTGTCCAGCCAGCCACTGTCCCCGAATTTTCATACACCCCCGCAAGCTGCAGCATCCCAAGCATTGACTTGATCCTCACCACAAATATCGGCGAGGTAAAGTCCGAATGCCTAAAATCAATGACTGCGGACGAATTCAATTCCCAGATGCCCAAGTTCATCTCGGCGGTAAACGAGGCGGCATCGGCAGCAAAGCAGGGGGAAAGCCTTTACGATTCAATCGGGACGACTGCAGATTTGGTGAGCCAAATCAAGATATTCTGCAACAAGAAGTGATTTTATGGCACAAAAATTCATTACATTCGAAAATGTTGCAGCTCCGCAGGGGAAACAGGAGCTCCTTGACTACATCAGCAAGGCAGCGAATGCAAAAACATTCACGGAAGCCGAAAAGCAGATAACCTCGTTTTACACCGTTGCGTCCCGGGAGGGCAACAGCGCGGCAAAAGCAATAGCAATCGACATGTTCACAGAGCTTGCAAAAGCAAAAGAAAGAGCAAATGGCCAGCCGGCGGGCAAGCAGAATGCAGAGCTGGCAGCATTCCAGCAGAAAATACTTGACGTTTATGTCCCTGCTGCAAAAAAGGCGCTGGACATTGTCGAAGAAGCATCGAAAGCTCCCCCTAAGACTGTTTCCAAGGACGACGGATTCATGCTCAAGATAAAAGGCGAATATGCGGAAGCCGTTCAAAAGATACGCACCACATTCTCAATACTTGACAACTACAACAACCTTGACAACCTGTCCGGGCTTGCGAACGTTTTCCAGGTGCTTGACAAGCAGATTGATGACCTGAATTCCATGCTTGCGCTGGAAAGCGGCAACGTGGTGGCTGAGTACCAGGCAAAGCTCAAAAGCGACCTGAACAGCATGGCAAGGGGGCTTTCGCCATATTTTAGGGGCGCGGTAGACAATAATGGCAATTTCAACATGGACCTGCTGCAGGCAAAGGTCGATGCCGTCGCCCAAACGGTCTCAAAGATGAATTACGTCGATTCGAAAATCAACATATACGCCCAAAGCGGGAAGGCAACCCTTCCAAGCGTGGCGCGCGACCCGTCAGCAGGCGCGGCAAAGGCTGACTTTGAGAGGATAGGGGTCCTGATAACCAATGCGAACCTTGCAAGCATAAACGCCCTTGGAGCAGGGCAGTCCATTGACCTGGTCGTCTCTTCTGCAAGATACCACTTTACCCGCCTAGGAGATACAATCCAAACAACGCGCGACACCACGCTTTCCCCGAGCGAGAAAGTGGACATAAGGACGAAAATCTCGGACCTTGCCAAGAACAAGGATGCACTTGACTATGTATCCGCGATGAGGTATGGCGCGGACGGGAAGGGATTTGCACCCGCAATCGCCGCGCTTGGCTTCAAGCCAATAGCAGGGGCAAGCGTTGGGGAAAATTACGCTGCGGCCTCGAACGCAATGCTTGACAATTACGACAAAATCGGGGAGTATGCGACAAAGACCGCCCTGATGTACTCCCAGGCCTATTCTTCGCTTGTTGCCCTGAAAGTCAATGTGCAAGGCGCGAACTCGCTTGTCGAGCTCAGGGACGCGTTCGACCCGTTCTCGCGCCTCGCGCTTTTCAAGACCGTGCAGGACGGCGGCATCCCGGGCAGCATAAACGACGACCTTCTCAACCAGATGGCGCTCTCGGCCCAATACATGCCAAGCTCGACGGCCGGGCTTATTTTCGGGAGCAAGGACTTCTTCTTCACCCTTGCCCAGCTCCCTGACGATGGGCTTCGGCAGCAGGTGTTCAACCAGGCAGTCATCCTGATATCAAACATGTACGCCAACTCCACAAACAGCGGCGATGCACACCAGAATTATGAAAACTCCAGAAAGCTGATGAATGCCTTTGAAAAGCTGGACGCCCTGGGAACATTGGCCAGCGAGATTGAGACGCAGCGGGTGTATGGCCTCGAACGGGGGCACATCGGCCTCAAGACGCCCTGGCAGGACATGCGGTTTGACAGGACGTACAGCATGTCCACGCTTGAAAGCTTCTCAAGATCCACGCTTAGGGCAACCCCCCTTTTCGGCTGGAGCATCTACACCCCAAGAGTGTACCACGGCACCCAATACACGCAGACTGATGCGAACTTCCTGTTTGACCAGGCGCATGGCGAGAAGAACAGGTATCTTCAGACAATGCCCTCTGCAAGGTCACTTACCGTCGACTATTCGCCAAACAACCTTGAGCGCCAGGCTTCATATGGCATAATACTTGGCAAGATGAACGACGCATACAATGCGATCCTGAGCGCGAAAATGTCCAAGTTCAAAGTCGCAGGCGCCAGCGGGACAATACAGGGCAGCGGAACAAGCCAGGGCGGCAGGGGATATTCGGCCGATGCGCAGGCCTGGATGCAGGGCACAGCTTCAGGGCAAAACATGTATCTTGAGGCGTTCCAGAACTGGAGCACCACGCTTGGCAGCAAGTATTCGCCCGGGCAGTTCTCGAAATTCGACCAGGGGAGCTCGACTGAAACGTTCGTGCAGCTTCAGGCAAACCAGCTGAATGTCCTTGGCACGAACATATGGCAGGGCTATGCAAATTTCAGCCAGGCCAACCAGAAAACCAGCACAGACAGCCAGGGCAACCCCGTGACCGTGGGCGGGCTGACCGATGACCAGATGCAGCGGTACCTCAACGTTAACCTCAACTCGACCTTCCTAGGCTATGCCGATGGGACAATGCTGGTCAACATATCGGAATCCGCAAGGCGGAACAGGCCTGTGCTCACTGCGTCCGGGGCAGGTCAGGAAAGCGAGGAGAGATACGATGTCGACATGTTCGTCAAGAAGGGAAATACCTGGGACCACACAATCTTCAGGGGCAGGACCCGCGAATTCCTGGAATCTTCGGCAGGCGGCAACCAGACCGTCGGGGATGCGGTCAACCTCTATTTCACGCACCTTTATTCCCAGCTTGGCAAGCGCACCATAGTGGACGCAGCAGTCGAAGTGGGCAGGCAGGACTACGGCTGGGACAAGAACGGGGCGGGCATAGGCACTGACAACCGGCTGGGGGTCATGCTGATTCTCCAGCCTGGGGCAAATTTCGCCCTCGGCGGCGTTTCCACGACAACAGGGGACAAGGCGGGCCTTGCCGGGTTCCAGAACAAGGCAAATGTGGTGCATGGGGGCTTCTATTCCTTCTCCAACCTCCAAATCCCGACCTCGGGGCAGTCTGGATTGGGCGCGGTGCCTTATTCCTTTGGCATCAACAACTACTACATCCCGACTTATGAGCTTGATGAGAAGCAGCCGAAGGAAACGGCCGACAAGACATACATAGGAAGCGCAACCTGGCTCGCATTGGGCAAGTTCAGGGCATCCGTGTTCGGGGGGTGGAATACCTCGGACAGGGGCGTGCTGGCCGGGGAGGATTTCCGCCTGAAAAACGCGAACGTTTCCTCGTTCATGAGCTTTGACTCGGCGGGCAACATAACAAGCGGGATAGTGTCCGTGGGCGGAAGGAAGGAGAAGGTGTTTGGCGCGGAAAACGTCAACTTGCGGGGCCACATGTATGCCCTCCAGACATTGGACAAGCGCCAGGAGCTTGGAACCGCGGTTTCGTTCCGCGTAGGGAAGGGGACGATGACCGTCACCTGCAACCTGAACCCGGACCAGTGGGGGGCGGCAAGCATAGACGACATCACGCTCAGGCGCATAATGGACAATTCGCAGTCAATCGTGGATTATGTGAACACCGTGCCTGCGGAGACCTTGCTTGACATTAAGGCCCGCGAGCCAGTCATGCGCCAAATCCGGGACAGGATTACCCAGGTCGTGGCAGAAGCCATACTGATGAACCCGACGAATGACCTGTACAAGTCCTTCCTGAACAACGTCTCGATAGGGTACCGTGATGCGAAGAGCGACTGGACGGTCACCGCGTCAACAACGGACGACCAGAAGACATTCATGACCGGCATGTTCAATTACAGGGACAGGGTCGGGGTCATCGGCGGGTACAAAATCGGCGGGAGTGCGCGCCCCGAGGGCATTGACTGGCTTGCCGGCATGAAATGGAGGCTCGGCAAGGGGAACACCGCATTCTCAGTCTACGTTTCCCAGACGAATGACCAGCGCATCATTGGCAATGCCGACTTTGCAAACAGGAAAATTGGGGCGGCATCGGTGAGCTTTGGGAAGGATTATTACCGCGTGCATGTTTTGGCAGGGCCTGAAACGCTAAGCGGGATAGTGAACATCACCTCAATTGGGACAGCCTCGGGCAGCATACAGAACCAGGAATACGGGCTTCGGGTAGCGCTTTGGGCGCCTGTTTTCCTCACAGGGGCGTACAGCCACACAACAGCGACTGGCATGAAAGACGACCTTCTTCAGAATGCGCTTTATGCCACTGCAAGCCAGTACGGGCTGTTCCCAGCAAAAATCGACATAAACGCGTTCAAGGCAGACCTGTATTTCAAGGTCAGCGAAAATTCAACCTTCTCAGTCACTGGGCAGATGTCCAAGATGTCCGGCAAGGAAAACCCGTGGGACTTCTACTTTGGCGGGAAGTTCATCTGGAACATAAAGTAGGGTGCAAATAAAAGTGGACCCGGGGGGATTCGAACCCCCGGCCTCCTGCTTGCAAAGCAGGCGCGCTACCACTGCGCCACAGGCCCAATAAAAGTCAGCTGTGCCACCTTATCAGGCGTGAAGGCTTTTTATATATGAGCCTTGCAAGGCTTTGCATATGGGAATGCTGGACCTGATATCAAATGCCCTCAAGCCCAAGCCGCACGCGGACAGGAAGGCAAAGTGCCCGAAGTGCAATGCCGACGTGGTGCTTGGCATGGAGCGCTGCCCTTCGTGCGGCACGCACATCGACTCGATGTTTAGGATTGAGTGCCCGAAATGCAAGGCTGCAAACGACCTGAAGGCGCAAAAGTGCGTAAAGTGCGGCTATGAGCTGACCGAGCAGCGCGCGCCTTCCGGCAAGGAGCAGTACCGCTGCCCCATGTGCGGCTATGTGGCGGACTACTACATGATGTCCTGCCCTGCCTGCGGAGTGAGGTTCATATAACAGGCTGAGGCTAATCCTTCTCGCGCATCACGGGCATGCTGCCGCAGCGGTGGGACCCGTCGCCTATCCCGACTTCGCCGGAGGGGACATGGACCACTTCTATGCCATGGCCAAGGCCAAACCGGTGCTTGACCCTGCCAGGGAGGTCGTTGGCGAATGCAAGGTGCGGGCTCACCTTCAATATGTTCGGCACCAGCCTGTTGCGCTCCGAGTGCTGGAGAACTATGTGCCTTTTGAACCTTTTGACAATTTCGGACAGCCCCTTGAAAGAGAGCATGCGCGACCCTCCGAGATATTTCAGCCTGCGCAAGTCGGCAAGGCTGAACTTGCCGTCGTTGTCAAACGCTTTCCTGTCCAGCAGTATATGGCTGGGCTTGGCATTGTAAGGCTCAAAGACGCAGTCAAGGTGAAGCACATCCTTCTTGAGCCGGAGGGGGATGACTTCCCTGCTTGTGCCAAGCACATCCTGCAGCCAAAGCGCGCCTTCAAGCGTGGTCCGCGCGCCCACGCCAAGGTACACGCAATCTTTCCCAAGGATGGCATTGCCTCCCTCGATGGTTATGTTGTAGCCTTCCGGAGCGGATATCCCGCCATTGACATAAAGCCCGGTCTCGGGCTTCCTTACGTCCGCATGCATGCTCCCCAGGATCAGCTTGTCATCGATGGCAACTGCCGGGTCGCGGGTGTATGTGGCTTCGAGCAGGTGCGGCTGCGGCTCGATTATGATGACTTTCACGCTTTGCTGGATGAGCGCCTGGACAAACACTATCCATTCCGTGACTGCGAGGTACCTGTCGGGCATTATCCCTTTTGCCGCATTTTCCTGCTCCTTTTTGTTTATCCCGCATTCGCAGTCCCAGTCCAGGTAGGTCGGGGGCGAAACCACCACCTCCCTGAGCCGGCCATGCTCGCTCTTGACCGACACTTCCAGCGTGGACACGTCGACTTGGGGCACCAGCCTGACCAGGGGGTTTTTGCTGAACTTATTAAGGGCCAAGCTGGAAAGCTCAACCGCTTTTTCATCTATAGGGCGCAATTTCTTGCCGTCATGATATGGCATCTTGTTCTTGCCATCGGGAGATGGCACTTTGTGTGTGGTCTTCATATATCAAATATGTATATAGGGGTTTAAAAGCGTAACGCCGTGCTTGGAACAAAAGGGAACAGGCCTGCGCGCGCTGCCCTGGAAGTGGCCCCTGCGCATGAGCAGCATCCTAGGCTGCCTTCTTAAGGAGCCGGAACTTGTAGCCGTAGTGGATGAGGCCCTCTGGAGAGTCCTCCAGTATCTTTCGGAAAATCATTTCCACCCTCGCGCCTATTGCAACGTCCTTTTCGCCCACGCCCACCACCTGCGCGGTGAGGCGGGGGCCTTCGTCCAGCTCCACTATGGCAAGCACGTAGGGCACCTCCAATTCAAAGCCGGCAGGGCCCGACGTCACTTCGGTGAAGGAGTAAATCTTCCCCTTGCCGCAGAACTGCTTGGGAACTATCTTGCCCTTGCGGCGGCACTTGGGGCATAGCTTCCGCATGGGGAAGTAGTTCGTCTTGCAAGTCTCGCACATGTTCCCGCTGAGGCGGTAGCGCTCAGGTATGCGCCTCCAGGTTATTGCAAGGTTTTCAGATGGCATGGTATCAACTCCAGTAAAAATTATGCTTCGTTTTTCATTATGTGGACGACCGCGGTCGCGCCGCTCCCGCCCACGTTGTGGGTCATCCCCACCTTGGCATCCTTCACCTGGCGGCTGCCCGCGGTGCCGCGCAGCTGCCACACCACTTCTACTGCCTGCTTTATGCCCGTGGCGCCCACCGGGTGGCCGCAGCCCTTCAGCCCGCCAGACGTGTTGACTGATATCTCGGCATTGAGCGCGGTCTTGCCTGCTGCGGATGCAGGCCCGCCCTGCCCTTTCTTGAAAAAGCCCAGGTCCTCAATCGCCATTATCTCGGCAATGGTGAAGCAGTCGTGCACCTCGACGACGTCAATGTCCTTTACCGACACCTTTGCCTGCTCGTACGCCTTTTTCGCAGCCACCTTGGTGGCATTAAGCTCGGTCATGGAGGCGCGCGAGTGCAGGGCAAGGTAGTCTGACGCCTGTGTGGATGCTACGATTTCAATGGGCTGCTCGCACACCTTCTTCGCCTTGTCAAGGGGCATGAGCACCACCACGGCCGCTCCGTCGGTGATTGGCGCGCAGTCGAAAAGCTTGAGGGGCGATGCCACGTACTTGCTTTTCATCACGGTGTCAATCGTTATCTCGTTTTGGAAGTGCGCGTACTTGTTCTTCGCGGCGTTCGCGTGGTTCTTCACTGCCACGGCTGCCATCTGCTCCTCAGTGGTGCCGTACTCCAGCATGTGCCTGCGCGCGGTGAAGGCATAAATCGCGGGGAATGTGGCGCCCATGAAAAGCTCCCACTCCTGGTCGCCTGCGCCCCCCAGAGCGGATGCCACCTCGTCGCCTGGCGTGTCGGTCATCTTCTCCACGCCGCCCACCACCACGCAGTCGTGTATGCCTGAGGCCACTGCCATGTAGCCTTGGCGCAGCGCCACGCCGCCGGATGCGCATGCCGCCTCGCAGCGAGTGGAAGGCACGGGCGTGAGGCCCATGTAGTCGGCGACAAGCGCGCCTATGTGCTCCTGGCCCACGAGCGAGCCTGGCGCCATGGTGCCCACGTACATCGCGTCGATTTCCGCGCCTGAGAGCCTGGCGTCCTCTATTGCGCGGCTGCCGGCCTCGGTGAGCATGTCGCGGAAGCCCCTGGTCCACTCCTCGCCGAACTTGCTCATCCCCACTCCAACAATTGCAACTTTTCTCATAGTATCAACCCGCCATCCATGCGCACTCTTGCGCCTGCAAATGCAACTTTTCCCATGAACCCGTTAACCAAATTACATGCTCTTGAGCTTTCGCCTGTGCTTCACGTAAATGCCGTAGTCAATGTACTCCTTGTGCGCGATGTAGTCGGACAGCTGCCAGCCCGCTTTTTTGTAGGCCTCGCGCTTTGCAACAATGCCCTCGGACACGCGGATGGCAAACGAGTCGCTCCCCGCGCCCGAGCCAAACGAGGTGAGGAGTATGCGCGCGCCCGGCTTTGCGATGTCCAGCACGCCTGCAAGCCCGATGGGCGAGGCGCCGGAATACGTGTTGCCAATGATGGGCGTGAAAAGCCCCGGCTTCACTTTTTCCGTGTCAATGCCCATTTTCTTGGCCA
>Ga0172370_10003849_pt1 | contig 20516 bp, 18 predicted proteins | sample LakKiv5m_FD_114538 | JGI IMG/M metagenome (GOLD analysis project Ga0172370, IMG submission 114538) | Freshwater microbial communities from Kabuno Bay, South-Kivu, Congo - kab_022012_11.5m | ecosystem: Environmental > Aquatic > Freshwater > Lake | place: Democratic Republic of the Congo...
AATGCCCTCCCTCCTGCAGATCCGGTCACCGGCAGATGATCAAGATGCCCTGCAGAAGCCTCTTTAACGGCTTTAAGGGTAGCTTCAGCGGAGGTCCCTCCTATCACAAGGGCCAGATGATAGGGAGGACAGGCAGAGGTACCGAGTTCTTTTATCTTCTCTTTGACAAATCTAACCAGCGATTCTTCATTAAGAAGTGATTTGCTTTGCTGATAAAGAAAAGTCTTGTTGGCCGACCCGCCACCTTTTGTTATGAAAAGAAATTCATACTTGCTTCCTTCCGTTGAATAAATATCGATCTGGGCCGGAAGATTTGTCCCTGAATTCTTTTCTTCGAACATGCTTAACGGGATGATCTGGGAATATCTCAGGTTTTTGTCCCTGAACGTTTCAAAAATGCCTTTCGAAAGGTATAGGGCATCATTAACTCCTGTGTAAACATCTTCTCCTTTCTTTCCGATCACTATGGCTGTTCCGGTATCCTGGCACCACGGAAGATCTTCCCCTGCCGAGATAACACTGTTTCTCAGCATCATATATGCAACAAACCTGTCATTGTCAGTTGCCTCGGGATCGTCAAGTATCTTCTTCAGCTTTTCGAGATGCGATGTCCTGAGATAGAACGACAGTTCAGAAACTGCAGTCTTTGCAAGAAGGGTCAATCCTTCAGGATCAACTTTCAGAATTTTCCTACCATCCGTTTCAACAATACTTACAAATTTATCTGTCAGAAACCTGTAGTTTGTCGGATCCTTTTCGGTCTGGAATGGTAAGTCATAAATGAATTCAGGCATGGCATGTGTTAATTAATTAACAATAAGAATGGTATGGGGTGCGGGGTATGGGGAAGGGCGTGCGGTGTGCGGCATAGGTTGAGCTGCATGCGTTGCGCAGTGTATGCTTCCGTGTCCTTGTTATCTGGTACTGGCAGCATCTTGCTTAAGGTAATGAGATTATCAAATATAATATAAACCCGGGTGATTACCAAAGTAATGGATTCTCTTAAGATTCAAAAAAACAAACAAATGCTTTAAAAATGGCCTCTCTGAGCACTCTTTGAATCTCCGTATTTCCTCTGTGTAAGTTCTTAATACTTTTCTATTTCCGCGAACGGGAACCTGTCCTTTGCCCTAATCCCTTTTGGAGTCATCGTAAGGGTACAGCATTCCGTAAATTCATCATGCTGAAAAACAAGGATATAGTTGTTCAAAAGCGCTTCTTCAAGCAGTCTGCCTTTTTCATCAATTGTCTTCAGAGATTCAATATCGTAACTCATGTTCCATATCAGAGGTATGTGGGCAACAGTAGGTATAAGATCGCCGGTAAAAACCAAAGTCCTGCCCTGAAATCTGATAACCGGGATCATAAGTCCCGGTGTATGTCCGTAGCACAGCCTTACCGAAAATCCTTCATACAATTCGCAATCCTCATCAACCAGGGTCAGATGGCCGCTATGCAGGAGAGGCAGAATATTCTCCTCAAGGAATGAATCTTCCTCCCTTGGATTATTTCTGACGGCCCATTCCCATTGAACCCTGCTCACATGATAAACTGCATTGCGAAATAACAGCTGGTATCCGTTACCTTCAATGCCTGCAACGACACCTCCCCCACAATGATCTGCATGAAGATGGGTCATAACAACATCGGTAATGTCTTCCGGAGCATAGCCAAACTTTTTCAGTCCTTGAACCAGACCTTCCCCTCCATGAAGGTTCAGATGTCTGAAGAATTTCTCATCCTGCTTGTCTCCCCAGCCCGTGTCAACAAGAATAATATGCCCGTCAGTCTCTACAATAAGCGACCTTAAGGCAAGTGTTATAAGGTTATTTTCATTGGCCTGGTAAACCCTCGACCATAGTGCTTTCGGAATCACTCCAAACATGGCACCGCCGTCGACACCGAAATTGACAATATTGAACAAGCTGATTTTCATAACCTTTATTTAAGGCAATTATAACAATTTTCATCGTAATTGCAGTTGATGAAAATAACATGATGTTATCTTGTTTTGTTCACCCTGTTCTGAGCATGATATTTTTTTTTACCTTTCAGAACATTAAAGATCTATTAAACAAAATAAACCTCATCACATGAAAAAAACACTTTTAATTTTGTTATCCATGTCTCTGGCATTGCCTGTGATAAGCCAGACAGGAAAGGTAATGGACAACCTTTCCATGCCAAGCAAAATACTTAAAATGGAGAGGAAATATGCAATTTACCTTCCTCCCGATTATGAATCATCCCAGAGAAGTTACCCTGTTCTATATCTTCTTCACGGTGCAGGTGACGACCAGACCGGTTGGGTTCAGTTCGGTGAGATTCTGAATATTGCCGACAAGGCAATAAATGAAGGAAAGGCAACCTCAATGATAGTTATAATGCCCGATGCGAACACAGGTAAAAGAGGATACGTGAATGATATAAAGGGTGACTGGAGATATGAAGATTTCTTTTTTGATGAATTCATGCCATTCGTTGAAAAAACCTACAGGATCAAGGGAGAAAAAAGGTATCGCGCAATTGCCGGCCTCTCAATGGGTGGAGAAGGAACATTCATTTACGCTCTCCATCATCCCGAATTGTTTTCTGCGGCTTGCCCTCTTAGCGCAGCTACAGGCCCTGCTTCCATTGACGACATGAAAAACTACAGGCTATGGCAGAATACAGAGAATGTTTCTGATGCAGAAAAAAAGGCATATTTTGAAAAATACAGCGTCCTGAGCCTTTTAAATAATATGAAGGACGAACAGAAAAAAGCTGTAAGATGGTATATAGACTGCGGTGACGATGACTTCCTTTATGAAGGTAATTCACTGGCTCATATAGCAATGCGCAAAAAAGAAATACCACATGAATACAGAACCCGTGATGGCGGTCATACCTGGACATACTGGCGCACAGCATTACCGACTGTCCTTGAGTTTGTGTCGATGAGCTTCCACCAGTTCTGATATTTAAATAATTCAGTAATTCTTAGGCTGCGGAAATTTGCCTTTCTTCGAAGTCATCTGTGCCATTAGCCGCATCAGCAGCCTTATCATCTGATAAGATATCCAGCCTGAGAAGCGGGAAAAGATGGTCCTGCTTCTCAGGTATTCTTCAAAAGTGACCTGGCGGCAGTCCTTTCTGATGATTTTCAGGAGTGTCTTTTCAAATTTCCCTGTAAAGGTTTCATCGAGAATTTCAACATTCATCTCGATGCTGCCATAATCACTTATATGGTTCAGATTGTAACTCCCCACTGTGCACCATCTGCCATCGACAGTTGCCACCTTGGCATGCAGGTTCGACGGGAGATATTCATAAATCCTGATATTATTGCGCAGAATAAACTCATAAAGGAAAGAAGTGGCTCTTTTGAAGAAAGGTGCATCAGACTCCGCAGCAAGTACTATTTTAATATCGACACCCCTGTTGCTTGCAAGCCTCAGAAGTTTTCTTTCAAGACGTCCGGGCAGGAAATAGCTTGCAAAAATTATCATATGATCGTGGGCATGCTTGAAAGCTGATCTGTAAGATCTGAGTATCTCAATCTTATTCCTGTACCAGTTGTTCTCAATAACCCTCAGTTTAATATTCTCGGGGTACGTTTTTGCATTATGGACTATTTCATCTGACTTTTCTTCCTTTGAAATAAAGGTTTTATTCCAGGTTTTACGGACAATGCTGTTTACATGGATGCATTCAGGTCCCCTGATGAGAACGGCAAAGTCGAGCCATTCCTTTTTCCTGGGAGTGCCGTGATACCTGTCGGCGAAGTTCATGCCCCCAATTATGGCAAGTTCTCCATCTACAAGAAGAACTTTATGATGCAGCCTCAGGCTCAGTTGAAATCCCCTCGTTATGAAAACAGGAGAAAAAAATCTTAAAAGGACACCTGAGTCTTCAATTTTCTTTACGAGCTCTCCCGAAAGATATTTGGTCCCATACGCATCAAGCAGAAGATATGTCCTTACCCCACGCCTTGCCGCCCTTGCCAGGGCATCAAAGATACGCAGGCCGGTATCATCCTCATCTACAATATAAGTCTGGAAATGAATATATTGCCTGGCATTGTCAATTGCCCGGATATTTGCTGTAAAAAACGGCTCCCCGCTTTGAAGAAGTTCAACAGAATGGCCGTCCGAGTAATCATGTCTTGAGGAACGTCTCATTTTATCCTCCTGAACCATTGACTTATCATGCAAATATAAAACTTTCGCCGGATGAACCCTAAAAAGAGGATTTTTGCTTTACTTTATAATAGTATTTTACCAATATTTTAATCAATGAATAAAGTTGCAGGATCCCTTTTGTTCATGCTTCTGGCATTTCAGGCACTTACAGCACAAACCGTTTCCGGTATTCAGGAGATAAAACCTGTTGATCATCCCAGGATACTTTTACTCAGGGGAGAAGAAACGGCAATCAGAAATACAATCGAAACCGATGAGATCTGGAAAAAGATTGACATGTTCATTTTAAGCTCATGCAACAGGATAATTGAGAAGCCTCCTGTTGAAAGAGTCCTGATAGGAAGACGGCTTCTCGACAAATCGCGGGAGGCCCTCAGAAGGATTTTTTTCCTTTCATATGCATGGAGGATGACATCGCAGGAAAAGTATTATGAAAGGGCTCTAAAGGAAATGACTGCCGTGTCGGCATTTTCTGACTGGAATCCGTCTCATTTTCTGGATCTAGCTGAAATGACCATGGCTGTTTCAATAGGATACGACTGGTTGTATGAAAAGCTGCCACGCGAAACAAGGGATATTATAAGGAGGGCAATTATTGAGAAGGGTCTTGAACCATCCCTAAAACCCGAAAATTCAGGCTGGGTGAAGGTCTCTCATAACTGGAACCAGGTCTGCAATGCAGGAATGACATATGGAGCACTTGCAGTGTGGGAAAATGAACCTGAACTTGCCCGACTGATCATTCAGCGAGCACTTGGTTCGATAACTCTTCCCATGAACGATTATGAACCCGATGGCGCATATCCTGAAGGCTATAGTTACTGGGGATACGGAACATCCTTCAACATAATGTTTCTCAGCGCCATGGAAAAGGCATTCGGACAGGATATACTTCCCGAAATCAAACCCGGCTTCAGCAAAACGGCCGGATATCTTGAAAACATGACCGGACCAACGGGGATCTGCTTTAACTATTCGGATGCCGGTCAGGGCGGCAATATGAATCCTGCCATGTTCTGGTTCGCATCCCGAATGAAGGATCCTTCATTACTCTGGTCAGAACGATATCACCTGGAAACAAAAAATCCTCCCGACGACAGGCTTTTACCAGCAGTTATGATATGGGGAGCCGGAATAACAATGGATAAGATCACCCCTCCGGTTAAAACAGTCTGGGTAGGTCAGGGGAAAAATCCGGTTGCCCTGATGAGAAACTCCTGGACAGATAAAAATGCAATATTTGTGGGACTTAAAGCAGGATCTCCGTCTGTCAACCATGCTCATATGGACGCTGGATCTTTCATTATGGAGTCTGATGGTGTAAGATGGGCAATGGATTTCGGGTCGCAGGACTATAATTCGCTCGAGACCGCAGGCGTAAACCTTTGGGGAATGGCTCAGAATTCTCAGAGATGGGAGGTGTACCGTTACAACAATTTTGTCCATAATACCCTTACAGTCAACAGCCGGCTACAGAAAGTCGACGGTTACAGCATGATAACATCATTTTCAGACAATCCTCCGATGATAAATGCAGTTACGGATATCTCATCCTTGTACAGGGATGATCTGAAAAAGGCCGAAAGAGGCATAGCCATAATTGATAACAAATACGTGATGGTAAGGGATGAGGTCGAGGCAGACAACAGGAATGCCGGCATAAGCTGGAACATGCTGACATCAGCAAATGTAGACCTTATCGGAAAGAATACTGCAGAGCTTACAAAGAACGGCAAAAAGCTTGTAATGAGGTTAATATCCCCTTCAAATGCTGAATTTGTAATTCGCAGCACTGTTCCTCCCCATAGTTATGATGCGCCCAATCCCGGCACCACCATCATCGGTTTTGAAGTAAATGTTGCCGCCAATTCGAAAGCTGAACTAATTGTCCTTTTACTTCCTGAAGGTGCTACTGAAAATATCAGATACACAGGGTTGAGGCTTTCGGAATGGAAATGACCTCACCCCAACCCCTCTCCCGGGGGAGAGTGGCCTAAGAAGGTGGATGTTAATAATATAACAATGGCAAATTTAGGCAAGTCCAAAATCAAGGATATGTATTCTGGGGCTAAACCTGAGATTTTCAGGCTCGCTAATTATCATCGAAAAAATCTGACTGATGCTGAAAAGATTCTATGGAATTGCCTGAGAAAATTCCGTAACGAGGGCTTTGTGTTTCGAAAGCAACATCCCGTTGTGTTTTTTATCGCCGATTTCTACTGCCATAAATTAATACTTTTCATTGAAGTTGATGGAGATTATCATTTAGAACTTTCTCAATATTGCTACGATGAAAACCGTTCAGCCGAATTGGAAAGATATGGCATAAAAGTATTAAGATTTAAAAATGAAGAAATAATAAATAGAATTGATAAAGTATTATCTGAAATAAAAAACTCAATCGGGCAGCTATCATCCCCATCTCCCCTGGGAGAGGGGGACAGGAGGGGGTGAGGCCAATAAGAAAATCGAATATATGAATGCTTTAAAGTATTTAAATTCTTGTTAAGGAGTTCCTATCATCCCCATCTCCCCTGGGAGATGGGGACAGGAGGGGGTGAGACCGATTATCAAATCTTAAAAATATTTTCTAATTTTAGAACCACATCTAAATCCCGTTATCTATGACTCGCAGAAACATGATAGGAGGCATTGCAGGAGCCGCGGTGATAGCCGCTGGAAAACCTGTCGAATTGCTGGCCGGGAAAGGCCAGGAGGCTTACAGACTGAAAGGCAATATACACCATTCGGTAAGCCAGTGGTGTTATGGAGATATCCCGCTCGAAGAATTTGCAAAGGCATGCAAAGACATGGGCATTGAATCAATAGAACTCCTGAACGAAAAAGACTGGGCAGTTGTCAGCAAGGCAGGCCTGAAATGCGCTGTCGGCTATGCAACCGACTGGGGAATACCAAAAGGATTCAACAGGAAGGAAAATCATGACAAACTTATTGCCGATTTCGAAGCAATGATACCAAAGGCTGCAGCGGCAGGCGTCCCCAATCTCATCTGCTTCTCAGGCAACCGTGAGGGAATGAACGACAACGAAGGGATTATAAACTGCGCCATCGGACTCAGGAAGCTGATGCCTGCTGCAGAAAAGCATGGGGTGACAATTATAATGGAGCTTCTTAACAGCTACGGCCATAAAGATTATCAGTGCGACAAGACATCATGGGGCGCCGCTCTTGCTGAAATGGTCGGCTCGGAAAGGTTCAAGCTCCTTTACGATATTTATCACATGCAGATCATGGAAGGTAATGTAATTGATAATATCAGAAAATATATCCGCCACATCGGCCACATACATACAGGAGGAGTTCCCGGACGACATGAGCTCGATGATACACAGGAACTTTATTATCCTGCCATAATGAAGGCTATTGTTGAAACAGGCTATAAAGGTTATGTCGGCCAGGAGTTCGTTCCATCCCGGAAGGATAAGCTGGAATCCCTTAAAAAATGCATCCAGATCTGCGACGTTTAGGATGAGGGTACATTTCATCGCAATAGGTGGAGCTGTGATGCACAACCTCGCAATAGCCCTCCACCTGAAAGGATATAATGTTACGGGATCAGACGATGAGATTTTTGAACCGTCACGTTCACGACTGGACAAGTATGGCCTTTTGCCTGAAGAAAAAGGCTGGTTCCCTGAAAAGATAACAGGCGACATAGATATTGTCATACTCGGAATGCATGCAAGGGTTGATAATCCTGAACTTTTGAAAGCTTCAGGATCAGGCATCAAAATAATGTCCTTCCCTGAATTTCTTTATGACCAGACAAAAAACAAGACCCGTATTGTAGTGGCCGGAAGTCACGGCAAAACAACCACTACCGCCATGATCATGCACGTCATGAAGACATCGGGTGTGAAATTCGATTACATGGTCGGATCATCAATATCAGGATATGAAACCATGGTAAGCCTGACAGATGATTCAAAATTTGCAGTTCTCGAAGGTGACGAATACCTGACCTCACCCATTGACAGAAGACCCAAATTTCATCTGTACAGACCCAATATCGCAGTCCTGAACGGGATCGCATGGGACCATATGAATGTCTTTCCGACATTTGAAAATTATGTCGAGCAGTTCAGGATATTTGCAGGCCTGATTGAACCGGGCGGTTCACTTATCTATTTTGCTGATGACCAGGAAGTAAGAAAGATAGCCGAAAAGTCGGGAGATGATATAAGAAAAATTCCATACAGGGTTCATGCACATTTCCAGAACAGAACAGGTTTTTATGCTGCCACCTTAAACAGAACCGTGCCGGTAAGGATCTTCGGCGAACATAACATGCAGAACATGTCTGCGGCAAGGGAAGCATGCCTGGCTGCAGGGATTACAGAGGACCAGTTTTATGAAGCCATAAAAAGCTTTGACGGGACCAGCGGCAGGCTGCAGAAGCTGCATGAGAATGCCAGAGGCATTTTTTATTATGATTTTGCTCATGCACCTTCAAAGGTAAAAGCCACTGTTGATGCGGTATCATCAAGATACCCCGGACGTAATATTATTGCATGCCTTGAGCTTCATACTTTCTCAAGCCTCAGCAGTAATTTCCTTCCGTTTTACAGGGACACTCTCGAAAAAGCTACACGTGCATATGTTTATTTCAACCCTCATCAGTTTGAAATAAAAAAACTTGAGCCGCTGTCAAAAAGTGTCGTAAAGGAAGCATTTGGGGGTGACAATGTCGAGGTGTTTGATAATTCTTCCGGAATGCTGACAGCGCTAAGACATGCAAATTATGACTGCCCTGTTTACCTGTTCATGAGTTCAGGCGATTTTGACGGATGTGATCTCAAATCACTGTCAAAGGAATTACTGGAAATGTCGGTTTAGACGTATCCCTCTCACAAACAATGCTGTGCAATTGGCTATGTTTTTTTTGAAAATATTTTGAAGATCAAAAAAAAGATTGTTTCTTTGCATCCTCATTTTAAAAGTTCTTTAAAAGGTCCATTCGTCTAGTGGTTAGGACGTCAGGTTTTCATCCTGGTAACAGGGGTTCGATTCCCCTATGGACTACGAAATTTAAATTTATTTAAGCATAATATAAGAATGGCAAATCATAAGTCATCAGAAAAAAGAATCAGGCAGACTGAAACAAAAAAGGAAAGCAACAGGTATTACGCCAGGACAATGAGAAATGCCCTGAAGGATATTCGCAATTCATCAACCAGGGAAGAAGCCGCTGCAAAGGCTCCCAAGCTTAATGCCATGCTTGACAAGCTGGCAAAAAAGAATATCATTCATGCCAACAAGGCTTCAAATCTCAAATCTTCAATAGGCAAACTCGTTAATAATCTGAAGTAAACTGATTTCGATATACAGCCCGGGGGTGTCATTAAAGACACCCCCTTTTTGTTTAGCCCTGAATCTCCTTAAAGGATACTTATCTAATATTAATGGCTTTTTATTCCCCCCTTTAGGGGGGATAGGGGGGTGAACCACAAAATGGGGCTTGGGGGGTAAAAATGCAATGAATTCAAGAAGTAAATAATTCAATAATTAAGATGTTTATGAAGGGTAGTCAGGGGGCAGGGGATAAAAACAAGTTTTTATACAGCTCCTTTTCTTTATGATTTAGAAAGAAAACTCTTATCTTTAAGTGTACATTTATCTCTCGCTGTATGTCACTTAAAATTACTGACTGGGCTGTCGAGGACAGACCCAGGGAAAAACTTATCAGGAAAGGTATATCCACACTGAGCGATGCCGAATTGCTGGCAATACTTATAAGCTCAGGAACAAAAAAGAAATCTGCTGTGGACCTCGGCAGGGAACTTCTCGGATTGGTCAATAACAATCTGAATTCACTCGGAAAGCTGACAGTCGCCGACCTGCTGAAAATAAGAGGTATAGGTCCTGCCAGGGCCGTCACCATTTCAGCTGCTCTCGAACTTGGCCGGCGGAGGAACCTGGCCGAACTGCCCGACGTACTACAGATCAAATGTTCCAAAGATGTGGCCGATATCTTTCAGCCTCTTCTCGCCGATCTTGCCCACGAAGAATTCTGGGTGCTCTTTCTGAACAGATCAAACCGTGTTATCGACAGGATGAAGCTGAGCCAGGGAGGTCTGAGCGGAACTGTAACAGATGTGAGGTTAGTGATGAAAAAAGCTGTTGAATACCTTGCATCAGGAATAATCATCTGCCATAATCATCCTTCAGGAAACCTGAATCCCAGTGAATCGGACACGAAGATCACGAATAAGATAAAAGATGCAGGGAACCTGATGGATATTCAGCTCCTCGATCATTTAATAATTTCAGGTAAGGATTATTACAGTTTTGCCGATAACGGGCTCATCTGATAAAATTATCTGTTTGCATTCCCTGATGGCCCAATCCTGATAACCTTCCGCTCATCACGGCAATTCCTCAGAAGATCTTCGAACGTCATGCTGAGAACAGGATGGATCATCTTAGGAGCTATTTCACATATAGGTACGAGAACGAACTTCCGGTCCTGGATCAATGGATGCGGAATTGTAAGGTCCTGCTTTTCGATTATACGGTTCGCATAGAAGAGTATATCGATATCTATAGTCCGTGATGCATATTGCTTTGCATTCCGCACTCTGCCGAGCTTATCTTCAATGACCTGTACCTTTTTCAGGAGATCGTGGGGCTTCAGTTCAGTGTGAACCTTAATTACCATGTTGAGAAAATTGTTCTCACTCTGAAAACCCCATGGTTCGGTCTCATAAATTCCCGACTTTTCGCTGATGAATCCTATCGATTTGCCAATAAGGCCGACAGCATTATTGAGATATAATTCCCTTTCGCCCAGATTTGAGCCTAATCCGAGAAAAACATAATTTGTCATAAACGGACTTTTGCTAAATTTATTAAATCCTCCCGTAATTTCAACCTGTTAATGTTGTTTTTTATATATTTGAAAACCATTTTATTAAAGCAATTTGTCATATGAAAAGCTTTCTCAAATACACTCTTGCCACCATCACAGGTATTATTGTAACATTTTTTCTGTTCTTCATAATTCTCCTTGCCAGTTTGAGCTCGATGGCAATTTCCGGAGAGAAACCTGTCTCAATATCAGATAATTCAGTTCTTGTCCTGAAGGCAGGCGTGGCAATACCCGACCAGGGAAGCAACAATCCCTACGAAGGTCTTGATATAATCAATATGACAGTGACACCCGCTCCCGGGCTGAACGAGATTTTGAGTAACATTAAGAAAGCCTCATCAGATGACAAAATAAAAGGAATCCTCATAGAAAACGGAGTTGCACCATCAGGATGGGCAACAACGGGTGAAATCAGAAAAGCCCTTCAGGAATTCCGCAAGTCAGGAAAATTTGTGCTGGCCTATTCCGATTACGTGTTGCTCCAGGAAGGCTACTATCTTTCAACTGCAGCTGACAGGATCTATATAAATCCGTCATCTTCAGTTGATTTTAAAGGTCTCAGCGGTGAAGTGATGTTCTATAAGAATGCTCTTGAAAAACTGGGAGTTGAGGTGCAGGTTACGCGACACGGAAAATTCAAAGGGGCTGTCGAACCATTTATCCTCGATAAGCTCAGCCCCGAAAATGAGGAACAGATAAAAAGTTATGTCGGATCCATCTGGTCGCATGTCATCTCGGAGATCTCAAAAGCACGGGGCATCTCTTCCGATAAACTTAACGAACTCGCTGATAACCTTACAGGATATGTCGCTGATGGAGCTTATGAAAATGGTTTGGTCGACGGACTTGTTTACCGCGATGCCCTTATTGACACACTGAAAATAAGATCGGGACTCACAACCGACGATAAGATAATTATGGTCCCAATGCATAAATACACAAAAGTACCCGGCAAGGCAAAAACCGACACCAATAAAAACAAAATATCCGTGATCTATGCATCAGGGACAATTGCCATGGGAAAGGGTAATGAATCGAATATAGGAGGTAACGCTTACAGCGATCTAATAAGAAAGGAAAGAAAGGATTCAACAGTCAAAGCCATAGTATTGAGGGTAAATTCACCCGGCGGAAATGCCATAGCCTCAGATATCATCTGGAAAGAACTTGAACTTGCGGCAAAAGTAAAACCTGTTGTTGTCTCAATGGGCAATTATGCAGCTTCGGGAGGATATTATATTTCGGCTCCTGGAACAAAGATATTCGCCAATCCGGCAACAATAACCGGTTCAATCGGTGTGTTTGGCCTTATTCCAAATACCGGAAAGCTTATGAACCAGAAACTGGGAATCACTACCCAGACTGTCAGGACAAATAAGAATTCTGACTTCCCCTCTGTTTACAGGCCTATGGGTGTTTACGAAAAGGAAGTAATGCAGCTTAGCATCGAAAAAATCTATAGCGACTTCATTGGTAAAGTGTCAGAAGGAAGAAAGATGCCTGTAACTTCTGTCGACAGCATCGGACAGGGAAGGGTCTGGAGCGGTGCCGATGCGATGAAGATCGGACTCGTCGATGAGGAAGGTGGCCTCTATGACGCCATTGATGCCGCCGGGAAACTGGCAGGCATTGAATCCTATTCAATAAGAGAATTGCCTCAGACCATAGATCCTTTTACAAGGATTATCTCCCAGCTTAGCGGTGATATCAGAATGAAATTACTGAAACATGAGCTTGGAGAATATCAGAGATTCTTCGATGAATTGCAGGAAATAAAGAATCTCTCTGGAATACAGGCAAGACTGCCATATTTCATCGAGATCCATTGAAATGGTAAACAAAAAATTCTGCATTCTTTACCCCTTCTCCCTGTTATACGGGGCTATCACCGGCTTCCGGAATTTATTATATGACCTCGGAATTCTACATTCAAAGAAATTCAGCATCCCGGTAATTTGTGTCGGAAATATTACAGTCGGCGGAACAGGGAAAACACCTCATACAGAATATCTTGTAAGACTGCTGGAAAGGGAATTCAGGGTTGCTGTACTGAGCAGGGGTTATAAAAGAAAATCAACCGGATTCAGAATTGCAGACAAGACTTCTTCAGTCAGCGATATCGGCGATGAACCATTGCAGGTATTCAGGAAATTTCCAGGGATAATTGTAGCTGTTGATGCTGACAGGAGAAACGGGATAAAAAGGATCATGGAAAAATTCCCCGAAACAAATGTGATAATTCTTGATGACGGTTTCCAGCACAGGAGTGTTAAGCCCGGCCTTTCAATACTTCTCACCGACTACAGCAGACTTCTTACAAGAGACAATCTTATGCCTTGCGGCCGCCTAAGGGAAAGCAGTCTCAACAGGAAAAGAGCCGACATAATCATTGTGACAAAAACAGACCCTGCAATAACAGACAATGAACTTGAAGAAATAAAAAGAGAACTTCAGACATCCGTTGATCAGAGTGTGCTCTTTACAAAGATTATCTATAGTGATCCCGTTCCGGTTTTTAAAGAGGAAAATGCAGGACATGATCCATTTAAACCGGATGATCCGGGGGAAAAAGGAGCAATACTCATAACAGGAATCGCCTCTCCCGCGGGGATTAAAAACTACCTTAAACAATATTTTTCACAAATAGTACACCTGGATTTTCCTGATCATCATAATTTTAAAGGCAGAGACCTGGACAAAATAAATGCTGCATGGCAAAAACTTCCCACACATCAGAAAATACTGATCACTACTGAAAAGGATGCTGTAAGGTTACGGGAATTTACTAATATTGCCCCCGGAATAAAAAGCGCCTTCTATTATCTGCCGGTAGAGGTTTGCTTTTTGAAAGAACATAAAAATGAATTTGATTCTCTGATATTTGACTATGTTGGAAGAAATAAAGGAAACAGCTGAGTTCCTCAAATCAAAAGGGATCAATGATCCTGAAGCCGGAATTGTTCTGGGAACAGGCCTGGGCGGACTCACATCAAAAATCAATATTGCCACTGAGATCGATTATCACGACATACCGGGGTTCCCGGTTTCGACAGTTGAAGGACATGCCGGGAAGCTCATTTATGGCTATTTCGGCGGTAAGAAGATAGTGGCCATGAAGGGACGTTTTCATTTTTATGAAGGTTATAATACATCACAGATCGCTTTCCCCATAAGGGTAATGAAATACCTTGGGATAAAATGGCTTTTTCTTTCCAACGCAGCAGGTGGTGTTAATCCTGAGTTCCGGATCGGAGATATAATGATAATCAGAGATCATATTAATCTGCTTCCGAACCCGCTTATCGGGAAAAATGATGACAGGATCGGAACACGCTTCCCTGATATGAGCGAGGCATATGACAGGACATTAATCGAAAGGGCAGCATTAATAGCAGAAAAGAATAATATAAGAATCTGCAAGGGAGTTTACCTTGGTACTTCAGGACCAACCTTTGAAACACCCGCCGAATACAAATATTTCAGGACCATCGGTGCCGATTCCGTTGGAATGTCAACAGTAACAGAGGTCATAGTGGCGCGTCATATTGGACTGCCATGTTTTGCAGTCAGTATTATAACCGATCTTGGTGTTGAAGGCAAAATAGAATATACAACCCATGAGATTGTTCAGCGTGAAGCCGAAAAAGCGGAATCAAGAATGACAGTTATAATGACGGAACTTATTTCTTCTTTGTGACAGTTTCGTAGAATTACACCACAGTCATGTTTTTTCAGTCTAAAGCAGGCTGATTAAATCTGAGAACAATATCATTGCTGCAGGAAGGTCAGGAAAACGAAAATCTTTATTAAATTGCAGAAAAAAGACATGAGTTTCCTGAAAAAGCTGACGCCACCGGAAAACTGGAAATTTCCCGTGCTGATTATCAGCGCTATATTTACCGGTCTTTTTTTGTTCTCCTTTTATATTTCAAACGCACCATCATACCTTGGCGATAAACCGGAGACCTGTGTCAACTGCCACATAATGACACCCCAGTACACTACCTGGAACCACAGCTCCCATAGATCTGTTACAAACTGTAACGACTGCCATGTGCCTCATAACAACATGGTTAATAAATATTTCTTCAAAGCAAAGGATGGCCTGAGACATGCCACTGTATTTACTTTAAGAAAGGAACCACAGGTTATCTTCATAAAGGAGGCAGGTAGAAAGGTAGTACATAAAAACTGCATCCGCTGTCACGATAATCTGATCACCGATGCAAAATTGCTTTCGTATAACCGGGAAACAATGGAATTCAGGAAAGAACGTAACTGCTGGGACTGTCACAGGGAGACACCTCACGGACGTGTCAACAGCCTTTCGAGCGTTCCGTGGGCAAGAGTTCCCCTGCCCGGTTCAGTGGTGCCTGCCTGGATAAATAATCTGGTAAACGCTAACAGTAATTAAACCAAATAATATGAAGTCAGTTCAGGAACAAATAAGGGAAAAACCCTGGCTGGGATGGGTAATATTCATTGTAACTGTCGTGGTTGTATTTTTTCTCGGCCTTCTTGCTTCCTCAATCATTGAAAGGCGGTCGGAAGCGATTTTTGCATATTCTCCCGAGATAAAATTCTCACAGTTCGAACCCAGAAACGCCATATGGGGTGAGATCTTTCCAAGAGAATACAATACTTATATGAAAACTGCCGATACCAGCTTCCGGAGCAAGTATAACGGCAGTGCGATGATAAATATGCTCGGGGAATCTCCCGAACTTGTAGTTCTCTGGGCAGGATACCTCTTTTCACGCGATTACAGCCAGGGAAGAGGACATTTCTATGCTGTGACGGATATCAGAAATACCCTGCGTACAGGTGCTCCTGTGGCAGGAGTCGCCTCTCCGCAGCCAAATACATGCTGGACCTGCAAAAGTCCTGATGTACCCAGGGTGATGAATGAAAAGGGCATAGCTGAATTCTACAGGGGTACCTGGGAGACATCAGGTTCAGAGATCATCAACCCTATTGGTTGTGCTGACTGCCATGACTCAAAGACCATGAACCTCAGGATCTCGAGACCGGCATTAATTGAAGCATTTGAAGCCATGGGAAAGGATATTGGCAAAGCATCACAGCAGGAGATGCGAAGCCTTGTCTGCGCCCAGTGCCATGTTGAGTATTATTTCAATAAAAAGAAAACAGAAGGTGTCCAATATCTTACTTTTCCATGGAAAAACGGAACATCTGTTGAAGAAATCGAAAAATACTATGATGAAGCAGAATTCTCGGACTGGACACATTCTTTAAGCAGGGCGCCGATGCTGAAAGCCCAGCATCCCGATTATGAAGTTTATCTTACCGGCGTTCATGCAGCAAGGGGAGTATCGTGCGCCGATTGCCATATGCCATTTATAAGCGAGGGTGGACAGAAATTCACAGATCATCATATCCAGAGTCCGCTGAACAACATTGCAAATTCATGCCAGGTCTGTCACAGGGAAGAAACTGAAAGGCTGATAATGGATGTAAATCAGAGACAGGACAAGATAGCCGAAAACAGGAAAATCCTCGAGCAGTTACTTGTCAGATGCCACGTGGAGGCCAAAACAGCATGGGACAGGGGTGCAAAGGACGATCAGATGAAAGAGATACTGACCAATATAAGACGTGCGCAATGGAGATGGGATTTTTCTGCAGCAGGTCACGGGAATTCTTTTCATTCACCTGTAGAACTCGGCAGGATAATTTCAGGAGGCATTGCACTTGCCCAGGAAGCCAGGATTAAGCTTGCGAGGATACTTGGCGATGAAATCCCATATCCCGATATAAGTACAAAGGCAAAAGCCCAGGCCTATATTGGCCTTGAAATGGAAAAATACAGGACTGAAAAGAAACTTTTCATTGAAAATGTTATCCCTCAATGTCTTAAGGAAGGTGCTGAAAGGGAAAAAGGATACTGATTTTCAGTTTGCTATGGGAAAATTTTACTGCCGGGAAATAAAAACATATTGATTGTTGTCTAATTAGTGTAAAGAAAAACATTTATATCGAAATGAAAAGGACGATCATAATTACTGGTATTGTTGCGGGATTGATAATGATAGCAATGTTTGTATTCAACAAGCTTGCCTCGAAAAAGGATACAACCAGTGTTTTTACAGAGGTAAAGGAAGGACCATTTGAAATAACAGTTTCAAATTCCGGAGAACTTCAGGCTGAAAAGTCGATAGACATACTGGCTCCTGATCCTTTTCAGACATCCCGGCAGGGTGGTGGCGGCGGACATGGCGGACCTGGAGGAATGCGGTTCATGAGCTTTAAAATATCTGATATCGTTCCTGAAGGCACTGTTGTTAAGGAAGGTGATTATATTGCACAGCTCGACAGAACAGAGTATGACAATTCCCTTAAGACTGCAAGAGAGAACCTGAATACACTAAGGGCTAATCTGGAAATGGCAATTCTTGACACAACTGTTTCACTTACAAACCTGAGGGATGCTATTAAAAACCAGACTATTGCAGTTGAGGAAGCAAAGATAACACTTGAACAATCAAAGTATGAACCTCCCGCCACCATCAGACAGGCCCAGCTTAATGTCGATAAACAGGAACGGGCCCTTGAGCAGTTAAAGAAAAACTATACTCTCAGAAAAGCCAAGGCACTGGCAGACATAAAAACAAAACGAAGACTTTATAACGATGGAGAAGAACTTGTGAATGCCCTTCAGGATTTTCTCTCCAAATTTACAATCCGTGCTTCGGGGTCCGGAATGGTAACCTATAAGAAAGAGTACAACGGATCAAAGAGAAAAGCAGGATCACAGGTCAATCCATTCGACAGGGTGATTGCAACACTGCCAGATCTCAGCTCAATGATCTCAAAGACATATGTAAGCGAAATCGAGGTCAACAGGGTCAAACCTGGCCAGAAGGTTGTTATAACTATTGATGCATTACCCGGTAAATCACTTACAGGCGTTGTTACATCTGTAGCAAACATAGGGGAGCAGCTTGAGAATTCGGATGCCAAAATGTTTGAGGTCCTGATAAAGATAGATGGACTGAATCCCGAGCTCAGACCTGCCATGACCACATATAACAAAATTGTTATTAATTCATACGACAATGTAATATACGTTCCTACAGAATGTGTCAATGCCGGGACTGATGGTATTCCCTTTGTTTACAAGAAAAACAAAACAAAACAAATTGTTGTCCTTGGCGAAATGAATGACAAGAATATTATTGTGAAGGAAGGGCTGGAACCCGGAACAACAGTTTACCTGGTTCCTCCAGAAGATCCGTCAAAATTCCGTCTTGTGGGAAAGGATCTGATTGCCGGCGCTCAATAAAACAATATATTCCTTATGGAACATCCATTCTTCCTGATGCTTTTAATGCCGGAAGAATGGATTTCTTTTTAAGACGTTTTCAGGGAATTAGTAACTTTGATAAGATTAATTTTATTTTACGGCCCGCTTGTTGATATTAAATTACAGAACACAGGATTTTTATTCTAATTAAATTAAAGCATTAAAATGAAACCAAAAGAATTGTTCCTGACTGCATTAATGCTTATGTGCTTCATATCATTACCTGCACAGAAAGGCGGCTCACGAACAGAGATCAACGGAACTGTTCTCGATGAATCGGGTAAACCGATAAGCAATGCCATAATACTGATCGACGGAAAGAACACAAGTACTGTTACCGGTCCCGACGGAAAATATAAAATAAAGGTCAAACCCGGAGTCCTGAGGCTTGGAGTTCTTACATTCACGAGTGGAGTTATGGAAGAATCAATTGAAGGGCGGACCGAGATCAATTTCAGGTTCGGAACCAGTTCAGGCGGAAATCAGTCGGCTGTGGGCATCGACGATAATAAACCAGGAGAGGAAGTAGTCAATACGGGATACAGTCATGTAAGGAGAAAAGAAGCTGGCCTGGATATCGATAAAATTGACGGTACAAATAAAAAATATGCCGGTTACAGTACTATTTATGATATGATTGAAAGGGAAGTCTCAGGTGTAAAAAGGTCAGGTAACGGTTTTATAATCCGTGACTCAAAAGACTTTTTTGGAAGTGTACCGGCCCTTCTTGTCGTCGATGGCACCTATGTTGACGATATTTCAGGTATCAAGCCTACCGAAGTCTCCTCCATCGAAGTCCTTAAAGGAGCATCAGCATCAATGTACGGATCAAGGGGCTATGGAGGAGTGATTATAATCAAAACGAAGATAAAGAACTGAGAGAGGTATTGAAAAATGGATAAATAAAAATTTCACATTTATTTTTAAAATATCAATTAAGACCTAGTTGGTATTTTATTACATCAGTAATTTCAATCATTAGTGTCCACTAAAAATTAAATATCGTTCTTTGAAATCTTGAATACATCTAGGTTGTAGCGTTTTTTAATAGCGTGACGATTTGAAACGAAAGTACGGGTTTTAGCTTTGTTGAAAGCGAAAATCCATGAATCAGGGCAAATATGTCTTCAATCAGCTTACAGATTTTTTACCTCAGAGAGTACTCGATCGATTAGTTGAAAAGTACAATGGAAATAAATATGTAAAATTCTTTTCATGCTGGAACCAGTTGTCCTGTATGTTGTTTGGTCAACTGTCCGGCAGAGAAAGTCTTCGTGATTTAATGATTGGGATTGAAGCACATAGGTCTAAGTTTTATAACTTAGGCTTTGGGAAAAATGTTAGCCGGTCCAACCTGGCCAAGGCGAATGAAAGGCGGAACTATAGAATATTCGAAGAGCTTGCCTATCATCTTATTGACGAAGCCAGAAGAGTTACTGCAGTAAGAGATTTTAATCTCAACATTAAATCAAATGTATATGCCTTTGATTCTTCTACCATTGACCTTTGCCTGAGTGTCTTCTGGTGGGCTGAGTTCCGCAAAACCAAGGGAGGTGTTAAGTTACATACACTGTTTGATGTAAAAACCTCTATCCCAAGCTGTATCATTATAACCAAAGCTTCTGTAAATGATATGAATGCCCTTGATTTACTCACTTATGAACCAGGAGGATATTACATTCTGGATCGTGGTTACACAGACTATGAAAGACTTTATAAGATAACCAGGCATTCAGCATATTTTGTAACACGAACCAAGAAGAACCTCAGATTTAAACGAATGTATTCCAAAGGTGTGGAGAAGAATCGTGGCGTTCTTTCAGATCAGATTGGTAAACTCGAAGGCTTCTACTCAGTACAATACTATCCGGATAAACTCCGGAAAATCAAATACTATGATAAAGAAACAGATAGAGTCTTCGAATTTATAACCAACAACTTTGATCTTAAGGCACATGAGATAGCTCTGCTCTATAAATATCGATGGAAAGTAGAGTTATTCTTTTATGGAAAGCATATCGTTATGCAAAGTTGAAGCGAAAGTAGTACAGTATATCAACCTGTTACGCACTAACTTTACACTACAACTTTGCATAAAAAAATTACTTGTTAAGGCTCTTTA
>Ga0172370_10003853_pt1 | contig 20508 bp, 10 predicted proteins | sample LakKiv5m_FD_114538 | JGI IMG/M metagenome (GOLD analysis project Ga0172370, IMG submission 114538) | Freshwater microbial communities from Kabuno Bay, South-Kivu, Congo - kab_022012_11.5m | ecosystem: Environmental > Aquatic > Freshwater > Lake | place: Democratic Republic of the Congo...
AGTTCTCCGGAATCCATCCTCCTCCTTAATTGATTACGATAGGTGATCTCATTCAGAACCATTTCTCATGTCCGGTTGGGCGCCGGATTATGATGGAAATTTACTTTTGCTGCTTAATTACCTCTTGTGCTGTCATGCCTAAGGCATCTTCCCCTGCCGAAGCACAGAGTCTAAGCAGCAGATCGTTTCTTTTTATTTGAAAGAGGCCAGGGGCACAATAGCGTTTTTGCATTTTCTTGGATTGCCGAGTGCCCGGCCGGGCATAGAAATTCCTGGAATGACACGATATTAGTTTGTTTTTGTCGGCAACCTAACGTGCGTCAAAAACCTAAAGATCAAGCCGCCAGCAAGAGATTAAACTCCTCGACGATTTTGCTCAAGCCATCACGGCCAAAGAGCTGTTCCATGCGAGCGCGACCGCCCCACAAAGAGAACGGCGGCTGACTGAACAAGCGCATCTCGATCTTGTCGCCGGCAAGCACGCGCGACTTGAGCAGACGGAGCATCTGTGCTTGTTCCGGTTTGATACTCTGAGAGTGTTCCGCTACCCAAGTATTGAAAACGCGCTCGATGCGCTCTTCACGGGTGGGAAGCTTATAGAGTCCGAGGGCAGCCCGAATAAAGTCGGAGAGTGACCCCGTGGGCTGCTCGAAGGCTTTGCGCAAAGATTTCTCATCAAAATAATATTCAGGGGAATTCAACCGCTGCGCTAATTCCTGCCATTCCTCGCTGGTAAGTTCTTCGCCGGCGAAGATTTTACGTACTACAGGATCGGTTTGGTGCAGCTCCAAAATCCTCCCCACCCATTTTTCCTGATAGGTTTGCCGGTCAATGGCTAATCCTTCCGGCCCCACTATCAGCATTTGACGTTTGCGGAATTCGTCCTCCAAAGACCCTTCTTTAATCAGTAAAAACCCGCGCGGCGGATGAGGTTGCGGATAAGGTTCCGGTATTGGCTCAGGGAAAGTCTCCGGCTCTTCCGGCTGGGGAGCGAGAGGACGAGTACCTATTGTTTTGGGACGTTGATATTCCATGCCGGGATCATTAAACTTGGCGGTATTACCAACAAAGTCGTAGATTAGGAACTCGGTCTTGCCGATTTTCGGACACAGTCGATTACCGCGTCCGCGCATCTGCGCATATTTTATCGCCGATTGCGTCGGGCGCAACATAAGCAAATTTTCAATCTCTTTGTGATCATACCCAGTGTCCAGCATGTCCACGGAAACGGCAATCACAGGAAGGGGATCAAATTTGAATTGATCGATAATTGGCTTGGGATTGCCATTGTTAGAGTAACAAGTAATCTTTTTAGCAAACTCTTGCCGAACTCGGCTGGGGGAAAAGTGCAATTGCTCTGCAATTTTCAAACAGAGGGAATCAGGTAAAAGCTGGTTAAATAGTCTCTCCAAAAGTACTGCCTGTCTTTCCGAGACGGCGAAAACGATAGTCTTGCGAGGTCGCTCGCTAACGCGTTCCTGTTCCACCCGGTAGTACTCATCAATGATCAGCTTTAGCCGGTCTTCCGACTCTGTGGTGCGTCCCCAATCCGCAAAAGCAATCTCATCATTCTCCCATGTGGCGCCTTCAAAAGTCAGCTTGGTCTCAGCTTCATAGATTTTATAATTGGCTAAATGTCCATCGCGAATCCCCTCTTGAAGCGAATAGGAAAAAGTAGGTCGGCCTTCCTTTTGGGCACTGTCCCAGCAGTCAAAAAAGAGATATGTGCTTTTGACCAGTTGCCGCTCGTGCTCGCTGACCCAGCGCAATTCGCCGGGATTAGGGGTAGCAGTCAAGCCGATGTGAATAGCATCAAAATGCGCCAGAGTTGCGCGATGGGTATTGTAGATGGAACGGTGGCATTCATCGGTGATAACCAAATCAAAGTAAGCATGCCCAAAACCGCCGCCACCCAATTGGCCGGCGATGGTATCCAGAGTACCCACCACGATTTGACCTTCTAAGCTATGCTTGCCATGATAGAGGAGCGTAGAGGGCCAATCGCGCAGATAGTCATCAAATGTTTCTTTGGCTTGTTTTGCCAGCTCGATTCGATCCGCTAAAAATAGCACTCTGGAAATAGCGGCAGCCTGGAACCACCGCTTCATCAGCATGGCAATGGTTAAGGTTTTGCCGGTTCCCGTAGCCATCTCTAAAAGCATCCGGCGACGACTCGCGACAAGCGCGTCATCTGCCTTTTGTAAACACTTCAATTGATAAGACCAGGCTGTAATTTCTTCTCCTTTGAAGCGGAATTTCTCCGGCAGAGGAAGCACTTTTAGCGATTCTTCCAGCGTACCCCGGCGATGCCGCTTGAGGTTGGCGCGCCGCTCTAAATCGGTCTGAGCAGGTAATCCGAGAATAGGGCGCGCATCGCCGTCAGCATAATCCCAAAAATAGTGTTCTTGCCCATTGCTGAGAATGACAAAGGGTGCATTGAGTTTCTGGGCATAGGCTTTGGCTTGCTCCTTAGCACTGTACGGATCAATTGAGAATCGTTTGGCCTCGATGACGGATAGTGGCTGACTACGGCTATTCTTCAATACATAATCAGCTCGACCGTCGCTGGAAGGCTCTTCGGTTGAAACGACGGCCTTGTTTTCTATGTCCCAGCCGGCTTCCCTTAAGAGGCGATCAATGATGATTCGTGCATCGGTCTCTTGCGCCACTCTTATCACCTTTTGATGATGAAACGATTTTTTAATGGCAATCACTCATACTCCTCAAACAACTTCCCCCACGGACTTTTCTCCTTGAACGCTTTCATCCGCGTCTTGCCGAAAACAGGCCACCAGAGAAAATCATGGTAGAAAAACGAGCCAAAAACAAAAAGGTAGACCAGTGGTGTGTGAAAGAAAAGCTTTTGCAGCAGTTTCAGGGGACCGAACCACAAGAGATCGCCGGCCCGACTTGCCAAATTGTCGCCGACCGTATAATGCAAGTTCATACTGGAAACGTCTTCGCCGCAAATCTCGATCTCGCTGACCTTTCCGGTACCCAAACCGCGCTCGTGTGCGAGGCGAATGTAGGGAATGCTCAACGGATCGAATCCCATAATCTTGGCGGCCACCGCGTCGATGGCCACCTGATCGCCGCTGGCGAGGATGAGATGGGTGCTGTGCGGCTGCATGGTGCGCGGGCCGGGACCCGAGCCGGAGACCGTGCCGTCCATGACCGCAAAGATGCCGCTGTGGATTTCCTTTTGAATGGCCAGCAGGTCCATCAACGTCTCATGAATGAGAGAATGAGTATAATGGCGGCGGGTATTCAACAGACCGCCAAATGCGTTCTTCATCGCACCGGTGGTGGTGGTGTAAATGTGCGTCTTCATGGTCGGTAAATGCACGATGTTCTTGTTAAAGAAAAACTCAGGCAGATGGATGCCCTTGGGATAAATCTTGTGCAGTGCCAGCATCTCGGCTTTCGGTTCATAAGGCACCCATCTGATCTGCGCCGGATCAAAGTTCTCGTATTCAACAACGCCATACTTGCGATAAATGGGCGCGAGCTTGTTCAGCCGCTCCCCTTTTGCCGAATTGGTAACCACGGTATTGTTATGCACAGAAATCAATTCGCCACAGCCGATATTTCGCAATGCCTGAATAGAGCCTTCGAGCTGCCAGGGTGTTGTGTTAGCGCCGAGGAACGGATAGTGCCAGGAGATATTGTCCTTCAGAATCGTCGGCTTGTCTGGATTCAGGAAATTATTTGCTCCGGCGAGCTTGAAAGCTCGATCTATATCCACCAAAACATTTTGCGGCGAGGTTTTCAACACTGCGACTACGGATTTGGCCATGTCGGTGTCCTTATAGTATTCCTCGATTGGGCTTTCGATTTTTCATCTGCCAGCTTTCGCCGTTTCTCTTCTTCTCTCTTGCGGTTGATTTCTTTTGCCTGTTCTTCGAGGGAAACCACTCTCTCCGGCTGGCTCTTACCAAAACGCTTGTGGTAAAGCTCCTCGATAAACTGAGGCAAAGGAAGCTTCCACCTTTCTTGTTTACTATTGGCAAGTTTCGCAAAACTCTTGGGATTCATGCCCAGCTCGCGCGCCATCTGAATTTGCGCATGACTGAGATGATACTTCTTGCGAGCATCAATCCAGATTTGCAGTCTGTCGGGGACTCTCTTCTTGTGCATTACAGCTTGACATTTATAATTGGTCGATTAATGTACGGGCGAGTTGAGCGTTCGCATGGAGTTGTAGATTAGGCTCCATTCCTCCAAGCTATTTCTCTTTGAGAACATACTTCTTAAACCACCGTTCTGCCTGGGCACGCTTTTCCGAAATGACTTTCCTTGATTCATCAAGGGAGCGGCATGGCGCTGATCCTTTGTAGAGGTTACATGCTCGACACGCTACTACAAGATTGTTTTCTTCATCTGTCCCTCCGTGACTCTTCGGCACTACATGGTCAATGTTTAAATTCGCATGCCACCATGTTTCAAAATCCTTTGAAGCGTCAAGACCGCAATACTGACACACAAAGTTGTCCCGCTCGAAGATGGCTTGATACGGATACTCTATGTTCATGTTTGTCTCCCGTCTAATAATAAGAGGCTGAATCGCAATCTATAAGTAGATGATGAATGCTGCCGACACTCCATAGAGTATTATGCAAGCCAGCAATGGCTTGTCGCTTAATATAACCTGTTCCGGCGACTCGCCCAAATTACGATTGTGCACCAAATAAAGATAGCGAAAAATTCCGTAAATGACAAAGGGCAGCGTGAATACCAGTCGCCGGGTGCCAAACTTTGCCACGGTGTTGGGGTCCAAGGTATAAAGAGCATAGCTCATCAAACAGGCTGCGGTGACGACGTTGAGCAATTGATCTAGAAGATGGCTGTTGTATTCACCCAAGGTTTTGCGGACGCTGCCGGCATTCGTACCTAAAGAGACCACTTCCGAGCGCCGTTTGCTGAGCGCTAAAAAGAGCGCTAAAAATATAGTGCAGATGATCAGCCACGAGGAAACCTCTTCACCTAAAATCACCGTGCCGCCGATGGCGCGAAACATAAAACCGGAGGCGATGATCATCACATCCACGATGACGATTTGCTTAAGATAGGCGGAATAGAAAAGCGTGAGCAAGTAATAGGTAGATAAGATGATGGCAAAAATATAGCTGACCTGATAGCTAAAGTACAGCGCCGCGGCTAACAGGGTCACGGCAACAAACGCCGCGGTCCTGATGGAGATTTTACCGGCGGCAATGGGTCGAAGCCGCTTGTGCGGATGCAGCCGGTCCTTTTCCCGATCGAAAATGTCATTGAGGAGGTAGCCACTGCTGGAGGTCAGACAGAACAAACCAAAGGTTAGTAAGGCAAGGGCAAATTTGCTGGTTTTCCAGACGTCTCCGGCAAAGAACAAGCCGGCAAATACCATCACGTTTTTGCTCCACTGCCTGGGACGCAGGGATATAAAGAGATCCTTGACCAATTGCCCCTCCTTGGAATTATCGGCTGATGTAGCTTGATTGTAGGTACGCTGGAGTGATGGACGTTGGACAGACAGTTATCGTCACTTCGAATGCCACGCTGGAAGCAGTCTTTTTCACTCACGAGAAAAGCTGCCATTCGCGATCCGTGCTCTCTTTTGAAAGGATTACCACGGAAATAGAGTGCTTATTCTTTCCTGCTCACGCTCAGTCAAGCAGTGTCATGCCCTAGGCATCCGGCCACGGCCGACCTCGGCGGCTTCCCTTGATTGAGAAACAGACACCCGCATGTCGCTCGTGCTCAGTCTGGGGAAGCCGCCAGGTCGGCCTCTGGCAGAATTCCCAAGGAATGACACCAAGGGCATCGTGACAGTCGAAACTATTTCCGTCATTATCGAGCGGCCCGGCGGCCATGGAAATTCCTCCCGAATGACCTGCCTTGCCTGCACCCCAGGCTGTTATCCGGAGTTGCAGGCTGCTATCGTGGCTTTTTGCATTTTCTCCCCAAAAAACACACTGTCATGCAGGAGGCATCCTTTCATGTAAAGCACGCGGTCTACCAATAAGGGTTCATTCGCTGGTTTGAAAGGATTCCTCCTTTTATGACAGTTTGTGCAAGATCGGACGTCTGGAAGTAACCTTTCGCAATTGCGAAAAGGGCTGCGATGAGCACGCAGCCCTTTCCATCAAGATGAAACCCTTCGCCTGTGTTAGGCCAACAGCCCTAACACAGGCGGCCTTGAGCAGGAATACATGCCCTATCGAGATCAAATCGACCGTCTTCACTCCAGCGACTTGGTTATTTATGGAAGGCCGATTTTTCTCAACTGGGCAAATATAGGCATTTCATTTCAAGAGCAAAAGCTTTTTTGTCTCTCTAAAGGCATCCGCTTCCATCCGGTAGTAGTAAATGCCCGACGGCACGGTCTGCCCGGCGTCGCTGCGGGCGTCCCACACCAAGGTGAAGGAGCCGGATGCATACTGTTCATCAGTCAACGTGCGCACCAATTGCCCGGTCTCGTTGTACAGGGTAATGCGCACGTGCGACGGACGTGGCAGATTGAAGCCAATAGCGGTACTTGGGTTGAACGGATTGGGATAGTTTTGCTCCAAAGTGAATGCTTGCAGCATAGTCTCTCGCCGGTCTACGCCATTCGGAATGAGAAGCGTCCAGCTTTGCTCGACGAATTTGTCGCCATCGGAAATTTTCACTTTGACTGTCGAGCTTTCCGGCATGGAGGCACTGGCAAGGACAGCAAGTGAATCACTGTCGCCGACATGTATGGTGTTAACCGTCCAATAATACACCAAGAAGGTGCTATCGGGATCTTCAGCCCAGACTTTGAAAACAATCCGATCACCCCTATTAACCATTACCCTGTTCTCGGGCGGAAAGTACTGGGTGATCTGTGGCGCTCGGTTCAAGTTCACTACAGTAATTCTGCTGGTTTTTTGCACAATCCCGCCGTAGCCATCGTTGCCGATGAAAACAACCTGGTAATTTCCTGCTTGATCATAGCTCGGTGTCCAGGTGAACTGGCGGGTGCCAGTGTCAAAAGAAGCGCCCGGAGGCAGAGTGCCGGTGGTGAAGGTCACTACGTCACCATCCGGATCATTCACCTTCACCACAAAAGCCAACGACTGCATTTCATTCACCGTGGTGTCCGCAGGGCAAACAATTGTCGGTAGTCGATTAGGCGAAACCGAAGCGTCGAAAACGACGCTCAAGCTCGATATTCCGACCACCTCGGCTTTGACTTGCTGTTGGCCGGACGGACCCAGAATCCAATTGGCTGAAGCCAGTCCCTCATCATTCGCCACCACGGCTGATGTCGGAACGACGCTGCCGCCGCCATTGATAACGGAAAATTGTACGCTTGCTCCCGCCCCAGCATGATTTAGCTCATCCTTCAGGCGCACAACCAAGGGCAGAAGCAATGTAGCCAACGGATGCGTCGATTGCAGATTACCGCTGTCGATTTCGATGTGGCTGATTTGCGCGGTGCGAACCGAAGACTGAAATTCCGCATACTGTTGCAATCCCGGCACCGAGGCACGGATGACGCGCGTGCCGTCTTCATTGCCCATCACGAAGCGAATTTGCGCCAAGCCGCGGCCATCTGTGGTGATGGGATTATTGCCGATGAAGGCGCCCGTCCCCGAAACCAGTGTAAAGGTCACCGGCAGACCGAGCAGCGAGTCGCCTTGTGTGTCCTTGACTTTCACCTCCAAAGGCACAGGCAGCTCCGTTCCTTTGGGAACGCGTTGATCGTTGCCCTTCACACTTTCAATGAAGGCCGGCACACCCAAGTTCGCTTGCACGGTGAAGGTCGCCGGCTGGAGGGTCCCGTAGGAGACGACCACCGAGTACATGCCGGTATTAGCACCGAGCTGGTAAGGGATGGAAGCACGACCTTCAGCATCGGTGATTACGTTAGGAAGCGGCGTCAACTGCCCGCCCGGAACTTGGTGCTGCACCGACAGAGTCATATCGGCAATCCTGTTTCCGAAAGAATCGGTGAGGGCAGCCACCAAGGGATTATCCAAGAATCTGCCGACGACTCCCGATTGGCCATCGCCATCGACCTTGCTGATCAAAGCCGGTGCTCCGGGTATGAACAGGACTTGCGCCGAATCCTTGCTAACCGTGGTGCCGTTGACCACTGCCCATGCTTTTTTCATCCTCGCTTGTGTCGAGGACAGATAGCCGGTTGCCAGGCCGTTTACATCGGTGGCCGCCGCCGGCTGCGTTACAGTGCCTATGCCGGAATTGTGTAGCTCAATGGTTAGTCCGCTTATTGGATTGCTATAAGCATCCTTAGCGGAGACATTGATGGTCGAGCGCGCCCGGCCATTGGCGACTACAGGGGACGTTGCCGCTATCAGGGATTTGGTCTGATCCACCGAACCGGGAACGAGCTGAGCGGAGAATGTGAGCGGTGAATTGACCAAGGACTTGCCATTGTAGGATGCAGTTGCGCTGACGGCAATGGGGCCGGACTTGGTGCCCATCTTCACCGATACAACGGCACGGCCTTGACCATCGCTGGTGCGATTCGCGGTCTTGGCAGTGCCAAAGAAAGCATCGCCGGAAGGAATGGTAAACACCACTTGCTGGCCGGGGAAAGGATTGCCCAAGCTGTCCTTGACAACCACGACCAAAGAATCAGATAAGGTTGTCAAAGGCGCACCGGATTGTTGATCACCGCCGCCGTTCGCTCCTTTGGCAATGGCATAAGGCTTCTCCGGAGTGCCGGATGCGCGGATGATCTTTGGCGAGCCGGCGAGGCCGGAGCCTGTCACTGTCAAGGTATTGTTGAGATTCCCAACCGCGGGACCGAGCTTCCACTGCGCCTTGGCGAGTCCCTGCGCTTTGGTCGCGATGTTGACGTTGGGCTGGTCATTGACCGAGCCGCCGCCGGAAGTTACAGTAAAATTGACCGTAAAATCTTTTACGCCGTTGCCGAACGCATCTACGACCTTGGCCGCCAAAGAATCCGGCAATGCTTTGTTAACTGGGCCGGCTAAGGTGTCCAAGATCAGCCACTTCAGCTCGGCGGCCTTTCCGGCAATTGCCGTGGCTGTGAAATCCGTATTAATCGTCGGATTGCTGTTCAAAGAAACGCGCACCTTCTGTTCGGCCCCGGCCACCTTTCCCAAGCGCCATTGTACGCTGGCCAATCCTTCGGCATTGGTGGTCTTGTTAGCGGAAAGTCCGCCATCAACCTGACCGTTGCCGGCGATTACCTCAAATTTCAGGGTTGCGGAGGCTACTTGATTGCCATACTGATCGGTGGCTTTGGCCACCAATGGAGGTACCAATAAGCTGTCGACCGCGCCGGTTTGGCCGTCACCGCCTTGCTTGGATACGTTAGTGATTGCACCCGGAGCCGCAGTGGCGGTCACAGTTTTTGGCGAGCCGCTCAAGGGCGTGCCGTTATTGAGCGAGGTAATGCGCAATTGTTGGGCGCCCGCTGCCGTGCCCAATTGCCAGGCCACCGCGGCATAGCCGGCCGCATTGGTAGACCGGTCCATTGCAATTACATTTCCCGGAAACAGGTGGCCATTGCCGGAGACAATTTCAAAATGCACCGGATGATCGGCCTGCCCTTCGCTGGAGGTATTCGTGACGCGAACTTTAACCGAATCGGACAAGGTCTGACCGACAGTCCCGCTTGGCGTAGCTGCCGAAATCAGCGTCAATATCGATGGGCCGCTTTGATTAGCTTGCAAAGTAAAAGTGACTTGCGCACCGGGAAGCAAGGTGCTGGTAGCTTGTACTTTTTGCTCACCGGCCGTCGTTCCCAAAGTAAAGTTCGTCTTGGCAATTCCCTGCAGATCGGTATAAACCGGCTGGGTCTGAGCCAAGCTGCCGTTTCCGGAAAGGACCGAGAAGGTGACCGGCACGCCGACAGCCGGCTGAATGGTTCCCGTCACATCCGTATAAGTCATTTTTACACTCAGCGGCTTTGGCAATGGCTGGCCGGCGTCGGCTTGCTGCCCATCGCCATCATTCAACGCCAATGTGCCGGGCATATTAAAATACAGCCAATGATTTGCCGGGACCTTGTAAGCCTTGAAGGTCGCGCCTCCCAGCAGAGTGATTTTCACATCGACCGTGTCACGCAAGGCAAGGCCAAAATGCTGGACCAGGTCATCATGAGCTAAATAGCCATAGGAATTTTTCACCTGACGATACCCGACCAGATGGCTCATATCATCCATGTAACCACGGTCAAATACCCAGATTTTCGTGCCAATACCGCCCATATCTCCTTTTGGCCCACGACCGGTCACTCTCAGCCAATGGTTGCTGGTGACGGTCTGGTTAAGGAATAGGCGATTGCTTATGGTAGTGTCCAGTTTTGCCGGTCTGTTATAGTCATCCGTCCTGTTTTTGTCGGCCCAATAAATATCTAACAGGCCGTCTCCGTTAAAGTCGCCAAGGCCGCCTCCTCGCGGATCATAGACTGTTATTTCCAAGCCGGTACCGCTTTGTTTGGTAAATTGCCCACTTCCGTTGTTTAGATAAAAAGCGACCGTGGTCTTGCTGATAGGCACAATAATGTCCAAATCGCCGTCGTTTTCAGCATCAATGAAGTGGATGGAAAAACCTTCTTGTTTTATTCCTAATCCGTTGGTAGTAATTTCTTTGGTCACATTTTCAAAGTCAAACGTTCCCCTTTCATTGAGCATGTTTTGGTATGCTTGAACGGATGAGAACGATTGCCCGTCCTTTGGAATGACGAAAGCGTCCAAATCACCGTCATTATCGAAATCCGCAAAGGTGGCGCCGTTGCAGTCATTCGGGTCCTTGCCGTCTTTAAGAGTCTGAAGGTGTCTTAAAGCAAGCTCATCGTGAAAATGCCCGGTGCCGTCATTTATAAAGAGATTATTCGATGCCTCGTGCGCGGGGAAATTATAGCCTATGGTCGTGTCGCTGGTCATAGACATATTTCTATGGCAAACGAAAACGTCCACCCAGCCATCATTATTCACGTCAACAGCCGTTGCACCTTGAGTCCCGATCCAATAAGGATTAACCCATTTCCCACCGGAATAGACGGTGCCGTTTAAACCATAGGTACCATTTTGATCGTAGGTAAAAGTACCGTCCCCGTCATTGAGGTAAAATTCGTTGGGTTCTTCCGGGGTCTGGATGTAACATGAAGCGCATTTCCGCTGCTCTGCGGGACCCCAGTTGACTCCCAATAGGTCCATCCAGCCATCGTTATTGGCATCAAAGGCCAATACAGCCCGCGTGCCATAGCCATAGGGATGGGTGTCGAAATCAGGCATGAAAAAGTTAATTTTGGGCAGACCGATTGCATCCTGCTGCGCCTGGGTGCTGTTGACGCATTCGTACATCGGCGATGTGGCAGTCCCGATATTTTTATACAATCGATTGAGATCATCGGTTGTGGCGTTGTAAATATCGAGCAGGCCGTCGTTATTGTAATCGACAAAACAGATACCGTGTGATCCGGTCCAGCCGAACTCATCGGTAATCTTTAGCACGCCATCGCATTCTACAAATCCGGACGGGCTGCTGAGGTAGAACGTTTCCGGAACATTGTTATCCGCATACCGAATAGCGCTGGCAATGTAAATATCCGGTATCAAATCATTATTGATATCCGCCATGGCGACTCCATGACCGTAACAGCTTGCGCCATTGCGTACATAGCCGGGTACTTTATAGGTCTTGGTAAAGTCGCGGAACTTGATTTGTTGAGCATTGGCGATGCTCGTTGTGGTTAACAAGACACACAAAAATAAGCCAAACGATAGGGTCGCCCATCCTCTACGCGAGAAGGGGTGAATTGGGAACAACATGATTTTCTCCTTTTTTCAAATGATAGTCAAATACGTGATGCGATTCTAAAAGGCCTTCACAGCATACTTCCCTCCTTTCTCAGAAAGTCATGCGAGCTTCACGAATTGAGACTTTCACGCCATGTTCGCCTCCTTTCTTAAAAAGTGATTGGGCGATCGGTTGACCAAATCCAGACATGCTCCGAATGTCACGGAGAATGCTGCGGCAGGTTTGGGTTATAAAAACGCGCCAACGTCACAAACCGCCGATAGCCCGGAATTGCCCATGTTGGCGCGTCTCTACTCATGCAAACCTCACAGGTCTTGGAGACCTGTGAGGTTTTTTTCTTCTATTTGGCCAATAAAAGCTTCTTTGTTAGTACTTCCTTAGCCGTGTACAATCGGTAGAAGTACACGCCGGTGGGCATGGCTTGCCCGGCATCGTTGCGGGCATCCCAAAGAATGTCATGCACTCCGGCCGCGATAGCTCCGTTCACCAGAGTTCGTACTTCCTGGCCGGCGATGTTATATACGACCAAGCGGACGTTTTGCGGAGCCGGCAATTCAAAAGAAATGGTCGTCGCAGGATTGAACGGATTGGGATAGTTCTGCGCCAGCGCCAGCTCCGTAGGCAAAGCCACTTGCGCCGACACCGGGCCATGCTCGGATATGGCACCGTTTCGCTCCACGTCTTGCAGCTTGTAATAGTACGTCATTCCGGCTTGTACGTCCTTATCGACAAAGCTATAAGAAGCTGTCGAAGTAGGCTGGATGAGCAACTGATTGATTTGGCGGAACGGGCCACTCTTGTTCATGCTGCGCAAGACGTTAAAGCCGAGGTTGTTGCTTTCCGCCGCCGTTCGCCAGACCAGCTCAATGGCGTTTTTCCTAGGCGAAGCTTCGAAGGAGCTGAGGGTGACGGATACCTGCAAATTCCAGGTAACGGTTGCGTCAGCTTTTCCATCAGATACGATGACCTCAACGACTACGTTGCCCGAGGGCGTAGTTGGAGGGAACGAAACTTTTAGCCACAAATCTGAGCCGGCGTATGCACCGCCTACGTACCATCGAAAGGAAAGGGAATCGCCATCTTGATCGATTACCTCTTCTACAAAAAAAATGTAAAGAGAGTCGTACTTCACTTTAAAGTAGGTTTCTTCTGGAAAGAAGGAACGGATATTCGGTTCGTGGTTTATATTACCGACATGGATTATTAGATGGGCTGTTCCCACAGCCTCATATTGATCGATTGCTATAAAAGTGACCTGATAAGTGTCTTCTTGCCCAAGAGCGGGCGTCCAGGAGAATTCCCGCGTGTCCAGAGAGTCAAACTGAGCGCCCGGGGGAAGATTGCGAGCACCATAAGATACTACCTGGTCCCCATCTAGATCTGTAGCAAGAACTCTGAATTTGAGTTCCTGACCGACTGCAATGCTCGTGTCAGTCGGGGCTTTTACTATAGGCGCCTTATTGTCCAAAGTCGCATTGAAAGTGGTCGTGTCTGTTCCCGGCGCGTCCGGGGCAGTGACCTTTACGGATTGCAGCAATTCGGGCCAGCCAAGAATCCAAGTGGCCGTGGCTTCGCCCGAGGCATCCGTCGTTCTCGGCTGGGTTTCCAGTATAATCCCATCGTTTTCGCCATCGACTTGCGTTACCTCGAATTTTATCTTTTCTCCGACCACCTTGCGGCCATAATAATCCTTTGCCTTGACCGAGAGCTTGATCCCATCCGTATCCCCGGGTCGGGTGCTGGTTGTATCTTGAGAGGGATCTAACGTGAGCGTGCGCTGATCGTCAATGTAGAAATTGAAAATGACGGACGGCTTGCTATCCGCAGAAGCCTGAATCTGGTATGCCATCTCGATCCCCCCAGCCATGTAGTATGCCGAAGCAATACCGTTTACATCGGTTGCGACCGGGTTTGGAGATTCGACATAGCCATCTTGCGGCGATACGTTGAACTGCACTTGAACGCCCTGAAGGGGTTGACCATTGGCATCCTTAACGCGAACCTTGAAAGGACCTAATCTTTGATGGACGATGCCGATCAAAGAATCTCCGGAGGCTTGTTCCATCGAACCGATGGGCGGATTATCTGCATAGGCAAGAATTGTGTCCGTCTTCGCGGCTTCTGGTATGTTCACATACAGATGCTGATATACCTTTGCAGTAGGCCCCAGAGTCCAATGAACACGAGCTTGACCAAAACTATCAGATTTGACCGGCTGTGGCTCTGCGATGGAGCCATCGCCAGGCCTGACTGAAAAGTAGACATCCCGATTTATGGCGAAATTACGGTTTTTGTCCCACAGGATTACTCCAACGGGTTCAGATAGGGGCTGGTTGATGACGCCCATGATGAGGTCACCAATGGTCTCAGTAATAGCGACCTTTCCAGCATAAAACTCGATTTCGACTTTCTGATCCGGAATCATACGGTCGTCAACCATGGCCCAAACCCGCATCTTGCCCGATGTTTTCGAAGTGACGGAGCCTTCGGTGCGTCCGTTGACGCCGGTTGGCAGCGGCTGCGTCAGCGTGGCAGCCGGCAAACCTTCCATTGCGAGCGCAACCGTTTTGCCGGAAATTGCATTGCCATGGGCATCCTTCAGAGTCACGGCAATTTTGGCATCCGCTTCCACTACCAGCGAATCCGGCGTAGCCGCAATGGTCGAGACGCTGCTGTCCGGCGGCCCGATGACCGCGGTCACGTCAAATTCGATGGGAGAACCTTGGAACGTCTGCTCAAAACCGTCGTCCGTGCTGGCTTTGAATTTTGTCACCCCTGGCGAGGTGGCCAGCTTAACTCCCACCTTTGCGATGCCGTTGGCATTCGAGCTCACAGACTTGCTGGTATTGCCGTTATCAAAGAGGCTGCTGCCGGACACCCTCTCGAACTTGACCTCGTGACTGGCGACCGGCTGGTTGTTGGCATCCAACATGCGAACCTGTAGCGTATCGGGGAACGATTGCCCTACAGTGCCGCTGATCCCATTCCCGGAAACGTAGACCATCTTGCGGGCGGTGCTTTTTCGTCCGGAGGCCTTAAAGGTAAATGGCGAGCCGTTCAAATGCACGTCATTGAATTTCGCCAAGGCTTGGAATTCGTTGTTGTCCAAGCCATAATTGGAGCCAATGGTCGCTGTGATGCTGGCGATGCCTGATGAATTGGTTTGCACGGTTCTTTGCGTCAAGCCGGAAAAGCTACAGCCCGGGGTGAAAGCGATGAAAGTGACGTCATGATTGGCAATCGGAATTCCGTTGGCATCCGTCACCTTAACTTGAAATGGCTGCGGCAAGGGGCTGCTGATGCGACCGATCTGGTGATCGCCGCTGTCATAGACCAACGAATCCGGATCGCCCGGCCCGGTGGTGGCCTCGAAGACAATGGGGCTGTTCTCCAGCGCATTACCATTGTATAGGCTGGTCACAGTGACCCTATTTCGATAAGCGGTCGGTCCAAGCGTCAGCGTCACCAGAGCTTCACCGGAGGGACTGGTTGGGACATCTGCGTATTGACTGCCGCCGATATTGCCGCCGCCTTCCGTCACCTCAAAATGAACATTGTGGCTCGAAATGGGATTGGCGAATGAATCTGTAACGGAAACAACAAAGGGTCGAGGCAATGTTTGCCCGGCATTGCCGGACTGGGGATTGCCGGAAACTTCATTAAGCTTGGCCGGGACGCTTGCCTGTGCCATGGCTTTGAATGTGATGGGAGAGCCTTGAAGGCTGGTTGCGCTCGCCACCACTTTGTTCGTGTCGACTTGGCTTCCAAGACGAAGTGTAGGCGAAGCATAGCCGTTCGCGTCCGTTGTGATTGATGCATTGATCGCCCCGTTGATGGTTCCTCCGCCTCTGGTAACTTGATAGCCTACGCTGCTGTAATTGCCGATTGCATTGTTGTACGCATCGAGCACTCGTACCACAAAGGGCTCCGCCAACAGACGATTGACAATTCCGGATTTGTTATTGCCGGAAATCTCCTGCAGTTTGAAAGCCGGTCCAGCCAAAGCCGTTGCCTTAAAATCTACCGGCGAGCCTTGCGCTCCATCCGTTTTGGCATGAAATACATTATTGGAATCGCCGGCGGCTGTTCCCAAGGTTGCGGTGGCGCTAGCCTTGCCGTCCGTACCGGTGGTGGTGACTAAGGTATCCTGGCCGGATAATTTGCCGCCGCCGGAAACAACAATGAACTTGACGGTCTTATCCGACTGCGGTGCACCCAACAAGTCTTCTATCCTAACTTCCAAAGCCGGATTAAGAATTTGGCCCACTACACCGGTGTTAAGCCTTGGAGAAACCCGCACGAGCTTAAGCTGCGGTTGATTGGCAGTGGCGGTAAATTCACGCGGACTGTTCGCCAATGGCAAGCCATTGTATGAGGAGGAAGCATTCACCTTTTGCGTGCCGACCAGCGAGCCCAAGTGCCAGGTGGTTTGTGCCAAACCTGAGGTATCCGTCGTCGCATCCGCGTGACCGGTTGCACCGCCGGCCAAGGTGCCGCCGCCAACGGTCACATCAAAACTCACAGGATGGCCGGTTTTAATAACGTTGTCGTACTGATCCGTCACTCTTACGATCAGTGGATTATTCAGGTCTTGCAGCACAACGCCTGTCTGTCCGCTGCCCGAAACGTAAGCAAGCTTAGCCGGATTGCCTGGGTTCGCGGAAGCAGTGAGGTTTATGGGCGAGCCGGTTAAATCGCTGCCGTCGGTTTTCTTTGCCGTCACCGTCAAAGAGTTGTTGTTTTTGCCGGCCACAGTTCCCAATGTCCATGCGACTCGCGCCTGGCCGTACTGATCGGTATTGATCGAAAGCGGATTGGTGGTGCCGCCGTTGAGCTTGCCGCCGCCGACGGTTATCTGAAAGCTGACGGCGTAACCGGACACAGGCTTGTTTTCGACGTCTCTAACTCGCACAATGATGGAATCAGCCAATGGGCTGCCGGCCGTGCCGCTCATCTGCGCTGCTCCTTTTACCAATTCGAGCGATTGCGGATTGGCCGCTGAGGGCTTGATGTCATAGCGTTGATAGGGTTGGCCGGGTTGAATAGCCGTGACGTTGCTGCGTGTCACGGTCTTCCCGCCAGGCATAACGACCTGAATGTCCACCGTCGCACGCGCTCCCAACCCAAAGTGCTGCACCAGCGAAGGCTGGCTCTGATAACCTTGTACAGAGGAAATATCCCGATAGCCGAGCAGATAGTTGTTGTCGCCCAAGTGTCCAGCCTGATACACCCTCACTTTGGCGCCAATGCCATTGACTTGATCGTGTTCGTCAATAATGGCAATAGGCAGATAGTTGTTGTTGTGAGGGGTCTCGTTTTTCAGTAGATAGTTCCTGCCAAAGGACATGCTGTTAACCATGCCGCCCTTGGCAACCGCATAGATATCCAGACGGCCATCCGCATTGTAATCTGCGACTGCCCCGCCTCTGCCGTCTGCGTAATTAACCTCTGCTCCAGTGCCGCCGATCTCTGTGAAGGTCTTGTCGCCGTTATTGCGATAAATGCGCGAGGAGACGTCCGGTACGTATTCATTCGTGCGTATGAAATACAAGTCAATGTAGCCGTCATTATTAAAATCGCCGGGAATGATACCGACAGAATTGATCGAAATATTGCTTACCTTGTTGGAGAAAGTACCGCCGACGTTCTCATAAAGCAGCACAGGCGGATTGGGCACCGTGCTGGTTCCGGCTTGGGTGATGAAAAGGTCCAAGTCGCCGTCATTGTCATAATCGACCAATGCCGGGCTATTGGTGTTGCCGGAATACGCCACACCCTTGCCGACGGCTTGATCTTCAAAGGTCCCGTTGCGTTTGTTGATCAACAAAACGCATGCAGCATTCTTTCGCGTGTAGAAAATATCCGTCCAGCCATCTCCGTCCACGTCGCCGGCGGCAGCTCTAATGCCACTACCTCGCGGGCTGCTGGTGGCACTAAGCTCCGTGCGCTGAAAAGTATTATTCCCCTGATTCACATAAAGCTCGTGAGGCGCAGTATCACCGATATTGGCTGAATACAAATCCATGTCCCCATCATTATCGATATCCAAGGCTACGACGCTGGCTGTGGTTCGATTCTGGGTGCTGACGCCCCACTCGCTCGATCTATCCTGCAAGGCTGTAGCGCCGTTGTTGATGTAAAGCTTATTGGGCACATTATAGTTGCCTTGAAACAAATCCGGATTGCCATCCTTGTTGAAATCCGCAAACACACCGGTCATAGAAGGAATGCCGCCGGCAATGCCCCAGGCGCCGCCTTGTTCGGCAAAGGTGCCGTCTCCCAATTGACGGTAAAAGAGATTGCTTTTGGGAGAATTGGAATAGCTCACGTACATGTCTTGCAGGCCGTCCCCATCCACGTCACTCCAAGAAGCGCTCTGCCCGCCGTAGAGACTATCCATCATCGTCTTGGTTGATTGGGCGACGTTGCTAAAAATGATTCCCGATTGGGGTTGAGGAACTTTGAGGATCAAATCTTTATAAGTGACAGGAAACGACTTGTAGCCCGTCTCGCTGTCTTCAATGTATCCGAGTACGATATAGCGGAAGCTCTCCACTTGGTTTTCGAATGATACTGCGCCAAGCACTTCGGTTGATGAGCCATCGCCTATGGAGGCCCAAATATAGCCGGATTTCCAAATTAGGCGAAAGGTATAAGTAGTACCCTGATTCCAGGTCCGGTCACTGGACTGCACCTTTTGACGTTCTTTATAAACCCCTACCTTGCTGCCAAAGGTAAAATGTCCCGTACTTCCTGTGATCTGGTAGTGGTCTGTTTTAAAATACGCAAATGAGTGAAAAGTGGGTTCTGTTCTCGGCACAACGAAAGGCGTCCGGTTCCAGATGGAGATGGGCATCCAGTCATCGTTCACGTCCGGCATTAGGCCGACGATCTTCACTTCCAGAGTACCTTCAAACGGTAGATAGTCCTTCAAGTCGATGCGCAGTTGGCTATTCGAGCGATACGCTTGCCAGCCTTGTCCGGCAACAAAAGAACCGTTGTAGTTGGTGACTTCCCCGAACGACTTAACCCCTGCGCTCTGCAAATCATCATGAAAAAGCTCGCGAGAATGAGTAGGCAGCGATTGCGCTTGAATCGTTGTCATCATTAGAAGCACCGCTGCCAGTGCCAAGAGGATTCGCTTTGACATGCTTACACCTTCACTTTCTTAAATATCTCCATACGGAGCAGCGTTTCAAATTCCCATCAAAGGCAAGAATAGCTTATATCCGCTCCGTAGAAGCAAGAACCAGGCCTATCGCACGAGTGAGTGGCCTCAAAAATCGCGTCTTTACTGCAAGCTCGAAACGAGGGAACGCGGGTGGCCTTCGAGTCTGCAATTTGGGTGAAAAAGCGAAGGCGGGCGACAGGTTTAATTGCTTAATAAATTGAAAAGTTAAGAAGAGGTACTAAAGGCAATTTGCTGTTAGATAAAATGTGAGCTGAGGCGACATGAAGGCAAAAATATAACCAAAAAAGGACTCAATTGAACCAATAGCCTTTGGCGAAAAATCATGCTACGCAACGCCAAAAGTGTACCACGTTTTTACAGTGTTGTCTCAGATCGAAAAGGTTACGGGATGAGAGAGATTCCTGTTGCAGAGTTATCGAAGATGAAGTCCGCGGAGTCATTGGATACGTCTCACGTTTGGAATAATCAGCTTAACGTGGCTGTTTTCCAGAGCGCATTGTGGAACAATGAACTCATCAGGGCCAATTTTAAGTGGGTACCTTTGCCCGCAAGTTTTCCTGGGGTCCAAATTAATCGCAATTTTTTAGTCTGCAACTCCAGCTAACCTACATGCTCGAATCAGCACACGCTTCACAAAAAGAAGGTACTTATGATGAAGCAAGCTTTTTTTGTTCTGCCGTTAGCTTTCTTGGTAATTCTTGGCTGCGGCAAACAACCGATTGATGCTCCAGAGTTATCAAAAAGCTCACAGCTATCTTTTGAGGCTCAAGGCGGTGGCCTTGGTGTTCTTGGTGAGCGAAACTTTGCTGCCGTATTGAGCGGCGATAACGAAGTCCCGCCCAGAGAAACACCCGCTTAGGGAGCGGCCGTTTTTCACTTGAGCCGCGACGGCAGCAGGCTCTATTATCGAATTGATGTATTCAATATCACCAACGTGGTCGCATCTCACATTCACGTTGGCGCGCCGGATGTAAACGGCCCGGTGGTGGCCTTTCTGTTTGGCTCGGTTCCTCCCGGCGGTGGGCCGTTTAGCGGAACGCTGGCCAAAGGCGTCATTACTGCCGAGGATTTGGTCGGACCGCTGCTCGGCCATCCTCTCAGCGACCTCATCGCGGCTATGGAAGCCGGCAACACCTACGCCAACGTCCATACCAACGATGGAGTTGCACCAACGAATACCGGAGCCGGCGACTTTCCCGGCGGCGAGGTTCGTGGGCAGATCTCTCAAGAAATAGAACGATAGATCGATACCCCGGCGGGCTCACTCTGCTGCAAAGCCGCCGGGGAATTTCAATCGAACATTGGGCGGCTCGCCGCAAAGCGGGAGTACAGGATGCGAAAAGTAATTTATGCAATGTCTGTGTCCCTGGATGGCTTCCTCGAGGCGATCAATGGAGACCTGAGTCGGTCTTGTCCCGATGAAGAGCTGCACAAACACTTCAACGATATAGAGTCTATGTTCGACATCCGCCTCTATGAACGACGCCTGTACGAGATCATGGCGGCTTATTGGCCAACGGCAGATGAGAATCCGTCAGCGCCGAAGCACGAGA
>Ga0172370_10003854_pt1 | contig 20504 bp, 15 predicted proteins | sample LakKiv5m_FD_114538 | JGI IMG/M metagenome (GOLD analysis project Ga0172370, IMG submission 114538) | Freshwater microbial communities from Kabuno Bay, South-Kivu, Congo - kab_022012_11.5m | ecosystem: Environmental > Aquatic > Freshwater > Lake | place: Democratic Republic of the Congo...
TGCCTCCATTTATATTCACATCCCTTTTTGTAAACATCGCTGCGCGTACTGCGATTTTAACACCTACGCCGCGCAGGAGAGTTTGATTCCACAGTATGTGAACGCGCTCGTGAGGGAAATTCGATGGGTGGGCGGTCAAAATTCGGAACGTCCTTTGCCGATTGCCACCGTCTTCTTTGGCGGCGGAACGCCCTCGCTGCTTTCGCCCGTTCAATTTGAATCGATTCTACGGGCGTTGCGCGACTCGTTTCATCTTTTGCCAGACGCAGAAATCACCATAGAGGCAAACCCGGGAACAGTGACGCTGAACGGGTTGCGGGAATTGCGCGAGATTGGCATTAACCGCATCAGTTACGGCGTTCAATCCGCCAACGTGGAAGAACTTCGCATGTTGGAACGAACGCACGATTTTTTCACCGTCATTCAATCTGTTTTTGCCGCCAGACAAGCGGGCTTTAACAACCTAAACCTTGACTTAATTTACGGCTTGCCGCAACAAACGCTCGCCTCATGGAAAACGACTCTTGCGCGCATAACGGAATTGCGCCCGGAACACATCTCCGCGTATGCGCTGACGTTGGAGCATGGCACGCCCTTTGGCAAATGGAGCGAGAAGGGCTTGCTGCCCCTGCCCGACCCAGACCTTGCGGCAGAGATGTACGAATACGCGGAAGAATTTTTAGAGGCGCAGGGCTATGCTCATTATGAAATTTCAAATTGGGCAAAGTGTGAAGCGCAAAACGCAGAATTGACGTGCAGGCATAATTTGCAGTATTGGCGCTCGCTGCCTTATTTTGGCTTTGGCGCGGGCGCGCATGGGTATATTGACGGAATGCGCTACTCAAACGTTTTGCGAATCAAAACTTATATGGAGCGGCTGACGGGCGAGGCTTTACAAGTTGCAAAGAGCAAATTTCCCCTCTCGCCTGCGGCGGTCAATCAAAGCAGGCAAAGCCTGCAAGAAAATATATCCGACTATATGATTAATAATTTACGTTTGACTCAAAGGGGCGTAAACGCCGCAGACTTTAAGACGCGCTTTGGGGTTGAACTGCTCGATGTCTTTGGAAAAGAAATTAAAGAATTGCTCGGCGTGGGGTTGCTGGAAAAAGCGGCTGCGGAAGTGTATTGCCTTAGCAAACGCGGGCGGCTGTTGGGAAATCGAGTCTTTGTCAAATTTGTGTAACGTTATAAAAAAAGACCTCCGCGTCTGTAGCGCGGGGGTCTTTTTTATTCCTAATTCCTAATCCCTAATTACTTTTTTGCAACTTTCTTTACAACCTTCTTTACCGCCTTCTTAACAATTTTTTTGGCGGCGGGCTTCTTGGCTGCCACAGTATGCGTCAGCGCGGCATGAGCCGCCGCAAGGCGGGCAATGGGAACGCGGAAGGGCGAGCAGGAAACGTAATTGTTGCCAATCATGTGACACCACTCCACCGAATTGGGGTCGCCGCCATGTTCGCCGCAAATGCCCACTTCCAACGCGGGGCGGGCGCTGCGTCCTTCATTAATTGCCCATTGCATCAACCTGCCCACGCCGTCACGGTCTATGGTTTGGAAGGGGTTGCGTTCCAAAATTTCCTGCTGTTGGTAAGTGATGAGGAAATTGCGTTCCGCGTCATCGCGCGAATAGCCGTAAGTCATTTGCGTAAGGTCATTTGTGCCAAAGGAGAAAAATTCGGCTTGTTTGGCAATCTCGCGGGCGGTGACTGCGGCGCGGGGAATTTCAATCATGGTGCCAAATTTATAATCAAAGTGGATATTCTTCTCAGACATCACGGCGGCGGCGATGCGAACCAAACGCGGCTGAATCCATTCGAGTTCTTTCACCGTGCCGGTCAGAGGAATCATCACCTCAGGTTTGACCGTAATGCCGCGCAGCGCGCAGTCGGCGGCGGCTTCAAAGATAGCGCGGACTTGCATTTCAACAATTTCCGGCATCACAATGCTAAGGCGCACGCCGCGCAAACCCATCATCGGGTTGGATTCGTGCATTCCCTTAATGGATTCCAGCAGGTTCTCTTTTTCTTGCAAGCCATCGCTCACGCCGCGCACGCGCATTTCAATCACTTCTTCCAGCAGTTTTTCTTCGTCTGGCATAAATTCATGCAAGGGCGGGTCAATTAAGCGGATGATGACCGGGTAGCCATCCATTGCTTCAAACAGCCCGTCGAAGTCTTTGCGCTGGTAAGGCAGCAATTCATTCAACGCGGCAGAACGTCCTTCGGACGTTCCCGATAAAATCATGCGTTGTACAATGGGCAGGCGTTCCGGTTCAAAGAACATATGCTCGGTGCGGCACAAGCCAATGCCCACTGCGCCATAAGAGCGGGCGCGGCGCGCGTCTTTGGGGTAGTCGGCGTTTGCCCACACTTGCAAACCGCGCATGGGTTTTCCATTGCTATCCACGCGGATGCCCTTGCGGGCGGCGAAATCATCCGCCCATTGCAGCAGAGTCATTAATTCGGTTTGTTCTTCCAGCGAGGGGGTGGTCATCGTCATTTTGCCGATGAAGACCTTGCCGGTTGTGCCGTCCACAGAAATCCATTCGCCTTCTTTGACGATGGATTCGCCGACCTGCATCTCGCGTCTTTCAAGGTCAATTTTGATGGCGGAAGCGCCCACAACGCAGGGAATTCCAAATTGACGCGCCACAACCGCCGCGTGAGAGGTCGCGCCGCCTTCGCTGGTTAATACGCCTTGCGCGGCAATCATGCCATGCACATCATCGGGCTTGGTGAAGGGGCGCACCATGATGGTCTGTTGCTTGGCTTCTTTGGTCATGCGTTCAGCGGTATCCGCATCAAAGTAGATTTGTCCCACCGCCGCGCCAGGGGAGGCGTTTACGCCTTTGGCGAAGAATGTGCCGTCTTTTTCGGCTTGCTTCAACGCGGCGGCGTCAAATTGCGGGTGCAGCAGCGCGTCCACGTTATCGGGCGTAATGCGTTTGACTGCATCCTCTTTGCTAATTAATTTTTCGTTTGCCATATCCACCGCCATCTTAACGGCGGCTTGGGCTGTGCGTTTGCCTACGCGGGTTTGCAGCATCCAAAGTTTGCCGCGCTCAATGGTAAATTCCACGTCTTGCATGTCGCGGTAGTGTTTTTCGAGGCGGGCGGTAATTTGCATGAACTGTTTGTACGCTTGCGGCATTTGCGCCGCCAAATGCTCAATGGGGTCGGCGTTGCGAATGCCCGCCACTACATCTTCGCCCTGCGCGTTGATGAGGTACTCGCCCATCATTTTCGGCTCGCCGGTGGAGGGGTTGCGCGTGAACGCCACGCCGGTAGCGGAATCTTCGCCCATGTTGCCAAAGACCATCGTCACAATATTAACGGCGGTTCCCAGCGTGTGCAAAATTCCCTCTTTGTTGCGGTAATCTACGGCGCGTTTGCCGTTCCAAGAACGAAACACGGCTTCGGTGGCAAGCGATAGCTGCTCAAACGGGTCTTGCGGAAAGTCTTTGCCCGCCGCTTGGCGGTACGCTGTTTTATACACGCCGACAATATGTTGCCAATCTTCGGCGGTCATTTCTACATCCAATTTATAGCCCTTGCTTTGCTTGTAGGCTTTGAGCGGCTCTTCAAAGGCTTCGTCTGCAATATCCATCACCACTGTGCCGAACATTTCTATCAAACGGCGATAGGAATCATAGCCAAAGCGCGGGTTATGAGTCGCGGCGATGAGTCCTTCGGTCACTTCGTCATTTAGCCCAAGGTTGAGGATGGTGTTCATCATGCCGGCATGGAAAACTTTGCCCCAGAGCGGCATGAGACCAGCAGCGGGTTGCGCGCGTCTCCAAATTTTTTGGCGGTGGTTTTCTCCACAACCTTAAGCGCTTTTAACGCCTGCTCCCACATGCCCGCCGGAAATTTCCCCGCCGACTGATAAGCGTTGCAGGCTTCGGTGGTGATGGTGAAAAAAGGCGGAACGGGAACGCCAGCGCGAGTCATATCTAACAACCCAGCGCCTTTGCCGCCGACCAAACTCTTTACGCCATCCCAAGAGCCTTTGGCTAAAGTCTCTACTTCCTTGACTTCATTAAACAGATAAACCCATTTTTTCATGGTTATTACCTCCAAATTTTTGTTTTTTTTCGATTGTGAAATATTTTACCAAAAATAGTCTAATTCACAACCTGACAAAAATCACTAATCTGTTAACCCATTGCAAAGAAAAACAAAGCGTAAATCAAGGATAATGAATCGAATTATGAAAATCAAAGTTCTTGTCATAGACGATGACACAGCCATCACAGAATTAATGGGGATGTTGCTAGAAGCGCACGGATACGAAGCGCTCACGACCAACGTCGGAGCGCAAGGCGTTCAATTTGTAAAAGAATCTTCGCCCCATATAATTTTATTGGACTTAATGATGCCCGACATGGACGGCATTGAAGTGACCCGCGCCATCCGAAAATTTAGCAATGTCCCCATCTTAATCTTCTCCGCCGTGAGCGACCCCGCGCTAGTCGCCAACGCGCTGGACGCCGGAGCGGATACCTTCCTCTCCAAACCCGTCTCCACCAACGTATTGATAGCGCACATCAAAAAGATGACCGCTCCCCGCACGGGCGGGTTACGCGGCGCAGCGGAACGGATTAAGACCTCCCCCATTCAACCTCGCATCTAATCAACTTTTGATTCTGCGCTTCATCTCCGTCATTTGCGCTTCGCTCATTTCGGGGATGTGTTCCACGCGCTCGATATTTAACGCCTTGCGCTGCGCTTCGCGCCAACGGGCAAGCCGCTCTGCAACTTGCGATTCATAGCCTTCGGGCGAGGGCGCGTAAAAGTATGTTCCTAATAAACGCTTGGGTAAATATTGTTGGGGAATAAAATGCCCTTCGTGGTCATGCGGATAAACGTAATCCTTGCCCTGCCCGGTCGCAGCGGCATCTCGGTTTCCATCCGCCAAATGACGCGGCACGGAAATTTGCCCCTCCTCTTCAATTTTTTTCATCGCCTTGAAGTACGCGCCCGCGCTATTCGATTTTGGCGCGGTAGCAAGATAGAGAGTCGCTTCCACAATGGGGTAAATCCCTTCGGGCAAGCCAATAAATTCAAACGCCTGCGCCGCCGCATTGGCAACCACCAAGCCCAGCGGGTCTGCCAGCCCAATATCTTCGCCCGCAAGGATGATTAACCTGCGGAGGATGAATTTGGGGTCTTCTCCGGCGTAGAGCATTTTTGCCAGCCAGTACAGCGCCGCGTCCGGGTCGGAGCCGCGCACCGATTTGATGAAAGCGGAAATCGTATCGTAATGCGCGTCTCCGTCCTTATCATATAAAACGGCGCGGCGTTGAATAGACTCTTGCGCCACGTCCAGCGTGATGTGAATTGCGCCGTCTGCGTTTGGGGCGGTGGACTCTACCGCCAGTTCCAGCGCGTTAAGCGCGTTGCGCGCATCGCCAGAGGCGACTTCAATTAAATGGTTGCGAGCTTCGCTGTCCAAAATAATTTTTTTATTGCCGTAGCCGCGCTCTTTATCGGCGAGGGCGCGGTCCAGCAAAATGCCTGTTTCGGTTTGGTTGAGGTTGCGAAGTTGAAAAACGCGCGAGCGGGAAATAAGCGCCTTGATGACTTCAAAGTATGGGTTTTCGGTGGTTGCGCCAATGAGCGTAAACGTGCCGTTTTCTACATGCGGCAGCAGCGCGTCTTGCTGCGCTTTGTTCCAGCGGTGAACTTCATCCACAAAAAGAATGGTGCGAATGTTATGCAGCCGTCTGCGCTCCAACGACTCGTCAATGACGATACGCAAATCCGCTTTGCCCGCAAGGATGGCGGAGATGGTGACAAAATGACTCTGGGTGGTGTTGGCGATGACTTGCGCCAGCGTGGTCTTGCCCGTGCCGGGCGGTCCCCATAAGATGATGGATGAGAAGAGTTTATCGGCTTTGATGGCGCGCTGCAATAATTTACCTTCGCCAACAATATGTTCCTGCCCAATGTATTCATCCAATGTGCGCGGACGCATCCGCGCCGCCAGCGGGGCTTCGGTTTTCAGGCGCTCATTCAGGGCGTGGTCAAAGAGGTCGGTCATAGGAAAGATTATAAGCGAAAGGGTTGGACGTTTTGTTAGCCATTCGGCGACTCTTCCCGCGCCCGCGTATGCGATTGATTCACAATGTAAATGCCTGTCAGCGCAATCGCGCCGCCTATCCATTGAAGCGCGTTGGGAATTTCCCCCAGTAAGGGAATGGCGAGTATGGCGGTCAAAACGGGCTGCCCCACTAAGGTCGGCGAGACAATGGACGCGGGCAAATGTCCGAGCGCGTAGGTGATAGCCAGATAGCCAATCATTTGCGAGACAATAGCCGTCGCCAAGAAGACGCCCCACGTTTGCGCTGAAAAACCCGTTAGCGGATATTTCAATACGAGATTGAGCGCCAACAACCCCAGCGTGGCGCTGAGACTGACAAACCATGTATAACGAAACGAGTCCATATAGCGCCGCCCGCGTTGAGTGACAAGTTGGTAGCCGGCGTAAAAAATTGCCGCGCCGCTTGCCATGAGGTCGCCCAGCCCAAAGGTGGGGTGAAGCAAAAAGTCGCTGCCCATGATGAGCGCCGCGCCCGTCAGCGCGAGGATGAGTCCCAGCCAGAAGACGCCGCGCAAGCTCTCGCGGAAGAAAAGCAGCGCAACCAGCGCAACCCACAATGGCGCGGTATTGCCCAGCAAGGTCGCGTTGGCGGCGGTGGTGTACTTCAATGAGGAATTCCAAAACGCGAAGTCAAATGTGGTAAAGACTCCCGCTATCAACGGAAAATATAAATATTTTTGCTGAATGGGTTCTAGCCGTTTTTGTTGTCGGAGGAAAAACGGCGTCATCAAAATTGTGGAGATGAATACGCGGTAAAACCCGGTCACTGTGCCGGGCGCTTCCGCCCAACGCACGAACATGGCGGACATACTCAGCGCGACAATTCCCGCCGCGAGGGCGAAGTAGGGAAAAAATTTATTTTGCATGACGGAGATTGTACCGTCATTCATGCGCGGCGCGGGCGATGGCGTTACTCGACTCTTTCGAGGATGGGAAATAATTCGCCGAAGCTGGCAATTTCAAAATCAGGTTGGACGCGCGTTTTTTCTTCGGGCGTGTATTGAGCGCAGCGCGTTGACTCTCGCCAAAGGCTTACGCTTGAATCACGCTTTCCAAGTTTATGAAAAAATGGCAAAGATGGAAATGACCGCCAATTGCGCCAGCGGATAGTAACTGGCTTTGTCAAATAATTTTGCGGCGAGTTTGCCGTCTTGCGTTTGGTACAGTTGATAGCCGGGCAGCAACAGCAAAAAAAATCCCGCCGCCGCGCTGAGCGTGAGATAGGGCAGCCCCAATTGGAGGGGCGAGAGAGTTGGCAAAAACAGGCTAAGGATGACCGTTAGCGTAAGCGCGGCGAAGACCATGCGTCCCGCGCCCGCCGCTCCAAATTGAATGGGAATGGTCTTTGCGCCCACGCGCTTATCTTCTTCCACATCGTTCCAGTCGGCGGGGATGTTTTGTCCGCCAATTTCCCAAAACAGCAGCCAGATAAATATCAGCGCCAACGCGGACAGCGCGGGAGATTTTTGCGCCACAAACACGGCGGCAAGCGGTCCGCTGGATTTCACCAGCCCGCTTACGAGCGCGCGCCAATACGTCACCTTTAATAGCCGCACATAAATAAATTCCAAAACCGCCGCGCCAAGCAGAATATAAACGATAACCGGGTTAAGCCAATACGCGCCCGCCAGCGCGGCAATGAACCAAGCCGCAAACCATGCCGCGCCGCCGCCCACACTGAGCGCGCCTTGCGCCAGCGGGTGACGCAGTTCCGAAGCCTCAACAGAGTAGCCCGCGTTAATTCCTTCGCCGCTGAATTTTTCTTTATCCGCCGCCATGCCCGCCAAATCGTTCAGCGCGTAAATAGCGGTATAAGCCGCAAAAGCGGTGAAGAGCGAGACGGCAAGTATCAACGCGGATGGAAAGCCGCCCAAGACAAGGACGGCGGTAAAGCCGGGCGCGGCTAAATCTAAAACGCCATGCACCGTGCGCGAGAGAGCAAAAAAACGTTTCATAAAAATCCTCTATTGTTTTTTAACAAAGCGCATCATGTAATTCACGTCTTCTTTGCCGTGCGCCACTTTGAACTTGCGCGTAAAAGGGTTGTACATCAAACTGGCAAGGCTCAAAAATTCCAGCCCATACTTTTGCGCCCACGCTTTTATCTCGGACGGGCGAATGAGTTTGTTATAGGTATGCGTGCCGCGCGGCAGCAAGCGCAAAATATATTCGCCGCCCACAATGGCAAACAAAAACGCTTTGGGCGTGCGGTTAATGCTGGAAAAAAAAGCATGTCCGCCGGGTTTTAGCGCCTGCGCGCAAGAGGCAATCACCGCTTGCGGCTGCGGCACATGCTCCAACATCTCCATGCAAGTCACCGCGTCAAAGGCGGCGGGGCGCTCGCGGGCAAGGTCTTCGGCGCGAATATTTTGATATTCAATGTTAAGCCCGCCTGCCTGCGCGTGCGCGGCGGCAGAATTTAGGGAAGCTTGCGAAAGGTCAATGCCGGTGACTTGCGCGCCAAATTTTGCCAGCGCTTCGGAAAGGATTCCGCCGCCGCACCCAACGTCCAGCATTTTCGGCGCTGGCGAGGTTAATCTTTCGGTGATGAATTGCAACCGCAGCGGGTTGATGACGTGCAGCGTTCCCATCTCGCCGTTTACGTCCCACCAAATATCGGCAACGCCGTCAAATTTTTTAATTTCGCCTATATCTACATTATTCATGCCGCACAACCATCCTGTTCATCAACGCGCCGTAAGCCGATTGAATTTCATCCAACGTAATATCATTTAAGAAGACGCAGCCGCCCAACCCTTGCGGCATGGGAACGCGCTGCAGCCCGTTACGGTGATAGGTGCGCTCCTCCAACGATTGCCATAAAAGATAAGGGTCAAGCGGGGAAGTATCCAACGAGAACCCTAACGCCGCCAAAAGATGAAAAAATCTATCGGTCTCATCAATGGAGAGCAACTCGCGTTGGCGGGCAATAAGCATGGAGACGACAATATCCAGCAGAACGGCTTCGCCATGCAGCAAATGCGCCTCCGGGTGGGTTTCCAACCCGTAGCTAAACGTATGACCAAAATCCACTTTGCGGGCAAGTTCATCTTCAAAGAGATTGGGCTGCAATTCTTCTAACATACCGGAGATGGCGCGGTCTAAAACCTCGCCGCCGCGCTCGTCTTGAAAATGAGTCTCAATGCTATGCGCGCCGTTGCGTTCCAATAAATCAAATAGAGTTGCGTCTTTAATGACCGCCAGTTTGATAATTTCCGCCACGCCGTTAAGGATGTGCCTGCGCGGCAGCGTTTTGAGGAAAGATTTATCCAGCAGGGTTTTTTGGGGGGCTTCAAACGAGCCAAGCCGATTTTTGTTGCCGTCAAAATTTACGCCGGTCTTAATGCCAATGGAAGCGTCCACATAGCCCATGAGCGTGGTGGGAACTTTGATGTGCGGCACGCTGCGGCGGTAGCTGCTGGCGAGGAAGCCCGCCACGTCCGTAAGAACGCCGCCGCCAATGGCAAGGATTGGCTCGTCGCGGCGGTGAATGGGGAAAGCGTCCAACTCACGCGCCATCGCCAAATAACTTTCGATGGTTTTATCATTTTCGCCGCCGTGAAAGATGAAGAGTTTTGCGTCTATGCCGTGATGCAGAAAGTAAAGGCGAATTCTCTCGGCGTGAAAGCGATGAACGTTCTCGTCCACCACAACAAAACGGCGAGTTTGTTGCGGGTTATGCGGGTAGAGCAAGTCGGCGTTTTCGGGGCAAAAAACATCAGGCGAGTTGAGGACTTCATATTCAATATGGCGTTCATAGGTAACGCGCCAAGTTCGCGGAAGCGCGCTCATAGAATCTGCCGCCATTGCGCTTTGGCTGCCAACACGCGGCGCGCCAGCGCTTGCGCCAACTCTACGCTGTGATTTTTGTAATTGCCGCATTGCTCAATGTTGGCGTAGGGAACTTCACGCGCCGCGAGAATATCGTTAAGAATGTTTTCGTACACCTCTAAAATTTTTTCGGCGCGTCCTTCGTTGAGCAGGACAAGGTAAAAGCCAGTCTGACAACCCATTAACCCAATGGAAACAAAATTCTGCGGTAGATAGCGTTGAAACCCTTGCAGTAAAAAATGCTCAAACGAGTGCATTTCTGTGGAAGATAAAAAACTGACGTTGGGCAAATTGATTCGCAAATCCACCGCGTAAATTACGTCTCCTGCCGCGCCCGCTTTGGCAGAGCGTAGTTTAACGTGCGGGGCTTTAAGCAAGCGATGGTCTAACTCGCCCACCGTTTCCACCTGCCAGCCCAGCTGTTGAACATCTATCATTCTAAAAACTCCTTTACATAAATTGAGAGAGATGGGTAAAACTATCTTCCAGCGCTTGTTCCCATGCTTGCACATGATGGTACAGTTCCACAGAGGCATAGCCGGAAAAGCCGCCCTCGCGCAGGGCATTAAAACTGGCGGCAAAATCCATCGTGCCTTCGCCGGGAATTTCGTGGTAATGCACAATGCCCGTCAGCGTATTGGCGACCATTTTATCCATCAACAGTTTTCCGTTTGCGTCTTTCGTTCCGCGCAAATAGGCAAGGATGGGTTTGGCGCGTTCCAGCACGTCAAAACTCAACGCGGGAACAGAGATAAGGTAGGTAAAAATTTCCTCGTCAAAAGGCGTTGCGCCCGCATATAAGCCGTTGTAATTCACAAAGGCTACTTCTTGTTTTACATTAACGCTGGCAAGCAGCTTATCTATATCGGTCTTGCGCGCGGCGCTCGCCGCGTCATCGTAAAAATAGATGGGATGGTCGCGGTCTATCAATAAATAGTCCGCTGTGTCGGGGAAGTAAATCAGGTAATTGGCAAAATTCAAATCTAACGACAAATGTTCCGCCGCTTTAAGAATTTTCAAGTTATAGCCTTGCCGCGCGTCCGAGACGTGCAAGTAGCGCGTGTGCGGCGCGGCGACTCGCAACGCGCCAATATAATCCTGTTCGGAGCAATACATGTGGCACATATCCAAATGCAGGCGAAAGCGCGGCGAGTTCACGTCATTCACCAAACTCATGCCCTGCTCAATCGTTTCAATGAACATGCCCGGCTCCGGCTCAATCAGCAGAGTCATATCTTCATCGGCGCGAATGTCGCGCAAGCAGCGCTGAATGCTTTCTATCAACAAGTCACGCGGATTTACGGATGGGTTATTGACATGCTCATCTCGAATAAAGCCGCTGCCAAAGGTGACAAGGTTCACGCCCAATTTACGCGCCACGTCTATACCGCGCCGCACCAAACTGACGCGGCGTTTTCTACCCGCCAGGTCTGGGCTCATCATGGAAGGTTCGTGCGGGCGCGAAGGCGTAAAAAAATGCGAGGCAGTCGCCACACACGCAGCTTTAACGCGAGACTTATCCAATTTGCGTTTTACGGCGGCAAGGTCTTCGTCTTTAAGGTCAAACGGGTTGAACTGGTCGCGGTGAAAAGAAATTTCTATGCCCGGATAACCGGCTTTATCCACCACTTCAATTGCGTCTAAAAAATTCAGGTTGGTTAAGCCAAAGGTGCTGTAACTTAGTTTTATCATCATGGAACTCCGCGGAGTGGAATTTCCATTATTTTACTACCAACAAATTTACAAGAATGCGGGGATTAACGGCGCAGCTCCGCCAGGGCGGGCATTAACTCCGCCAGCGAGGAGATTTCCACATCCGGGCGGATGCGCTCTATTTCGGCAGGGGCGCATTGCGCGCGGCGGCTTATCCAAATGGATTTCATGCCCGCGTTGCGCGCTCCTTGTATATCGGCGGCGAGGCTATCGCCCACCATTGCCGCTTCTTGCGGCGGGACGCTCCAATGGGCGAGGGCAAGTTCAAAGGCGCGCGGATGCGGCTTGCGGTAGTAACATGCGGCGGAGGTCAGCGCAAAATCAAAATAAAATTGAACGCCAAATTTAGCAAGGAGTTGTTGCACGTCTTTGTCGTCTCCGGCGTTGGAAAATATTCCCAGCCGAACCCCCTGCGCCCGTAGGGTTTGCAGCGCGGCGAGCGCGTCTTCTTCCAACACCCAGTTGGATTGAGTGACGGCGTAGAGCGCGTCTAAGGCGGCGCGCAAAACTTCTTCGGGCAGTCCGCTGTAACCGCGCTCTTGCAAAATTTCGCGCAGAACAAAATGATAGGTTGTCTCTATAAAATTTTCATCGCGTTGGGCGTAGTAGTCGCGCAATTTAGCGCGGAAGAGTCGCGCATCTAATTGGATGTTGTAACTTCGCAGCGTCTTTGTCAGCGCAAGGTCGGCGCACGGAAAGACTTCCGCCCAATCTTGACGGGCGCGCATGAGCGTGCCGCCTAAATCAAAAATGACGTGATGAATCTCGGTCATATACGGAGGGTACTCTGCCTCCCATTTTCGGTACAGGGGAAATTTGTGGGAGGTCTAGGAAAAGAACGGCGCAAGCGCGCGAAAGACGATAAAGAGAAACCAAAAATTATTTGCCGCCAATAAAATTAAAAACGCGGCGAAGATTCTCTCAAACCAAGGGGTTTGCGCCAGCGGCGCATACGCCAGCGCGAGGAAGAAAACGAGCGCGTATGTCCAATAGGGAACGTAGAGGAAGAGCTCCGCGCCGTAAAAAAAATGAAGGGTGAAGTTGAACGCCAGAACGCCCAACAGCCCCAACGCCAAAGGCGTGTGCGCGGAAGCGCGCGCGTGACGCGCAAACATCCACGCCGCGCCCGCCAGAATCAACAGCCACGCCGCCAGCGGAAGATTACTCCATCCCTTGTAGGAAGCAAGTTGATGTTCGCGCCAGTCGTAGGTCTTTACGTCCAACGTGGGAAAGGGGTCATTCTTTTTTTGCGAGACCACCAACAGCGGGTTGGGCGCGACAATTTGATAGAGGAACATGGTGCGCGTTAAGACTTGCGCTTTCTCTTTTGCGCTATCCAGTGGAGAGTTGTAAACGGGTTTTACAAAGTTGCGCTCAAAGGCAAGGTCGGCGGGGACAAAGAAAAACGTTTGCTGCCGAAAGCGCAGCGCATTGGTCAGCGTCAGCAGGGCAACGCCGAGGGCAAGAACCCAAAGCGCATATTGCAAAATTTTACGCGGGTTAAGGCGGTTGAACAACAGCCCCAATAGGGTATGAGCAAGGTTTGTAACGGTGATTCCAAAGACAATAACGCCCAGCGGAACCAGGCGCGTGAGGCGCGTTTCGCCGCGCTGAAGGAGCAGGAAAAAGGCAATTAGGGCGGTCATGCCGAAAATGTAATTTTCGGTTAGCGAACCAAACAGCAGGTTAGCGGGGGCAAGCCCAAAAAAGAGCGCAAACAGCGCCGCGTAGGTTTCGTTTTGCGCGGCGCGTTTTACAAAGAGGTAGGTCATAAAGACGCACGCCCCACTTAATGCGGCAATGACCAGCACGGCGGCAAGCGCCCACTGACTGCCGAAGAAAAACGCAAGCGAGCGAATTAACGGGCGGGCAAGGAGCAAACTCAACGGGTGAACGGCGCGGTTGATAGAATCTCCTTGCGGGCTGGCGAGGATGTTCATCCACGCGCCCGCGTCCGTTTCAAAGAGGACGCTGTTCACGCCCAGCGCGGGATGATTCAACGCGCTGGCGAGAATGAGATTCACAAAGAAGAAGATGCCGCCGATGTAAACGCCCGGAAGATTCTCTTGGAGGTATAAGAAAAAAGCGCGCGGGTAGAGAGCGAGCGAGTTGGCAATGGCGAAAAATCCCGCTGCGCCGCCGAACATCGCCGCGAGGATGAAAATTCCATTCAACGCGGGAGCGAGAATCATCGTGTGCCAGTTGAGCAAAGACGGGAATACCGCGCTAACGGAAAAAGCCGCCGTTAAGATAAGCGGCGGAAAAAACGCCAACAACGCGTGAAACGGGCGGCTGAGAAATTGAACAAAGGGCGGTTCTAGCGCGTACATCAACGCGGAGAGGAACGCCGTGAGCGCAAAGGAAAATAGAAAAACGGGCAAGGGCGCGGAGATGAGTTCATCCATAAAACCGAGCGCAAGGTAGGCGAGGATGACGCTAAAAAAGAAAGCCGCCGCGTAACGCGCCCGCCGCACGCCCTTCACTTGCAAAGCCAAAAGACTCGGCGCAACCTGCGCGAAGAGATAGGCAAAGGCAAGCGCCGGAATGAGGATGAGAAAGGCAAGGTCTATGCCCGCATAGCGGGAAAGGAAATTTGCCGAAGCCAGCAAACTAAACGTCAGCCCCAGCGCAAACCCAAAGAGAAGATGAGATAGTTTCATAAAAATACGCCGCTATTGTAACCCCGCCGCGTAATTGAGGTGAGGTAAAATATATTCAATATTGCGAAATTATATGAAGGAAATTTCATGTCACTCATCGGTCAGCAATTTGAACGCTATCAAATTTTAGAACTGCTCGGCGAAGGCGGCATGGCGACAGTTTACAAAGCCTTCGATACGCGGCTGGAACGAACCGTTGCCATCAAAGTCATTCGACGGGACGCCTTTCCGCCGGACCAAATGGAGATGCTGCTCAAACGCTTTGAGCGCGAATCGAAATCGCTGGCAAAACTCTCCCACCCGAATATAGTCGGCGTGATAGATTACGGCGAACATGACGGCTCGCCCTACCTTGTGATGGAATATCTCTCTGGCGGAACGCTGCGCCAAAAGTTGGGCAACCCCATGCCCTGGCGCGAAGCCGTGCAAACCATCCTGCCAATTGCCAGCGCGCTGGAATACGTCCACGACCAGAACATCATCAACCGAGACATCAAACCCTCCAACATTCTACTGACCGAAAAAGGTCAGCTCATGCTGACAGATTTTGGCTTGGTCAAAATATTTGGAGACGAGGCAAAAGAATCCACGCACCTCACCAGTTCCGGCACGGGGCTAGGCACGCCAGATTACATGGCGCCGGAACAATGGACGGGCGAACCCACCGCGCAATCGGACTTGTACTCGCTGGGCGTTGTACTGTACGAAATGATAACCGGTCACCGCCCCTACACCGCCGACACGCCCGCCGGAGTCTTGCTCAAACAAGCCACCGAAGCGCTGCCGCTGCCCACGCGCTACATTGCCGACCTGCCGCAAGACGTAGAATCCGTTTTACTGAAAGCGCTCGCCAAAGAACCTTCGGACCGCTACCCCAACATGAGCGTCTTTATAGATGAGATGCAACATCTGTTAAGCGGTCAGCGCGTGCAAGCCAGTTCCATCAAAGTGGAAACGTTGCGCGAACAAATGACGGGGAAAATTAACCGTAAAAATTTAACGCCCGCGCCCAAAAAGAAAACTCCAATATTATGGATTGGCGCGGCGCTCTTCGGTCTGGCTGTTCTCGGCGCGGCGGGGTTAATGCTCGTCTCTGGCATGTTGTTTGCCGCGCCAACGCCCACCGCGCAACCCAGCGTCACCGCCAGTAAAATACCGCCCACAGAAACATCCGCGCCTGCCGCTACCGCCATTGCTCCCACAGAAACAGAAACGCCGCCGCCCAGCGCAACGCCCTTCCTGACGGAAATTAAAGACGAGCGCAACGTGACGATGATATACGTCCCCGCCGGAGAGTTTACAATGGGCAGCGATGACACCGGCGATATTGGCTCTCGCCCCGCGCACAAAGTCAGCGTGGACGCCTTTTACATGGACAAATACGAAGTCACCAACGAAATGTATGACGCCTGCGTCTATGCTGTTGAATGCCGCAAACCCAAGACGCTCGGCTCGGCAACCCGCAACACTTATTTTGGAAACCCAACCTTCTCCGCTTACCCCGTTGTATTTGTAGAATGGCGCATGGCAAGCGCTTACTGCGCGTGGCGCGGAGCGCGCCTGCCCACCGAAGCCGAATGGGAAAAAGCCGCGCGCGGCGCAGACGATACGCGCATTTATCCCTGGGGCGGAGACAAACCCGATTGCAGCTATGCCAACTTTGCCGGTTGTTTGGGAGATACCGCTCCTGTTGAACAATATGATAAAGGCTTAAGCCCCTACGGAATTTACGGGCTTTCTGGCAACGTATGGGAATGGACCAGCACCCTGTTTGACTATTATCCCTACGATGCGGAAGACGGGCGCGAAGACCCGCAAAAACTGGGCAAACGCATTGCGCGCGGCGGCGCATGGAACGCCTTTGGCGGCAACGCGGGAAACGTCCGATTAGATACGCGCCTGCAATTAGACCCAGCCTACGGCGGCGCTTATGTAGGCTTTCGCTGTGTGCGCTCTGCCGCGCCGTAAAATTTGGAGGATGGCATCATGAAGCGCTCTCACCTTTTAACCGCCCTGTCTGCTGCGCTGGCGCTCATCATGGCTTGCTCGCTGCCAACGGGCGCGCCGCAAATGGAGCAGCCCAATGTCGAGGCGCAAGAAACGCCCGCCACGTTCACGGCGACTGCCCCGTCGCCCGCTGCGGAACTTCCATCAGAAACGCCGCCGCCCTCGCCCACATCCGAACCGCCCACGCCAACCGCCATCCCCCATTCTCTCATCCCGCTGACGGATATTAAGCCCGGAAAAAATATTGTAGTGGACGCCATCTCGGTGGATACCGCGCCCGAAAACCGCGCGCCCTACGGCGACTCTTACAAGTACAACTGGTTTGAGCGTCCCTTTTTGCAAGATATGACTTATGTGCCGGATATGGATATTGCCAGTTACAACTTGAATTATGACGAGAAGTTTTTTTACGTTTCCATTGAAACGGTTGGCTCGAACCCAAATAATGAAATTGGAATTCACTTCAATGTGGAACTGGACGCAGACGCGGACGGCTTTGGCGATTTCATCATCGCCGCGCGCCCGCCTTATGATGTGAATTGGTCTAACGAGAATTTGCAAATTTTTGAAGATAGCAACCATGATACGGGCGGGCTTTCGGCGGAAGTGGCGGAAGGTCCGCTGCCAGGAGATGGGTACGATACCCTCATCTTTGACCCCAGCGCCGGGGTTGGCTCAGATTTTGATTTGGCGTGGGTCCGCATTCACGCCGGGCGCTTTGCTACCGTTCAAATTGCTTTCAAGCGCACGCTGGCAGGCGGACGATTTTTGTACGGCGTGGTTGCAGACGGCGGGTTAAAAAGCGTGGCGGATATGGATTATGTAGATAGATTTTCGGAAGAACAAGCCGGGTCGCCGGAACGCAACGAACCTTTTTACCCGCTGAAAGCGCTCTACGGCGTGGATAATGTCTGCCGCGAGGCGTTTGGCATTACCGACACCAACGGTTTAGAGCCGCAGCGCTGTAAACCTAAATAAAAAAATAGGGCTGTCCAAAAAGGACAGCCCTGTTTTTTTTTTACTTCCACAACTTTGCCAGTTCGTTCAGCGCTTGGTAGTATGGCTCAACGCTAGGGATGAAATGCCGCTCCTCTTTGGTATGCGGACCAATTCCCGTTTGACCCCACACCACCGCCTGCCCGTCTGGCGCAAAGCGCGCGCTCGTGCCGGGCAATTTCTTTCCAACCTTTGGCGCTTCGCCAGAGGCGTTTTTTACGGCTTGTAGCAACGCCAACAGCGCGGGGTTATTTGGCGAGCAAGCCACGCCATTTTCCACTACGCTAAAATTTACTTCTAACCCGTTAGCAGCGCAATATTGCTCAACCTCTGCGCGCAAAGTTTGCGCGTCATCCTGCGGGATGGGGCGAATCTCTACGCCGAGAATCCCCTCCGCCGCAGTGATGTTATACACACCCGGAGTCCCCACGCGAATAAACGGAAATTTTGCCTGCGACTGCCAACCATCCGCCGCTTTGAGCGTAAGATTTTCGGCAAACATTTTTCTCAAATCGGCGCGCGCGGCAATCAGTTTTTCGCTTAAGTCGCCTGTGCCAGCCACGCCGCTGTGCGCTTTTGCGCCGCGCGCCATTACGTCAAAGCGCATCACGCCGCGATTTTCCACGCACACTTCGCCGAACAACTCGCTGCCTTTTTCGCCGGTGCGCTCGCCCGCAATAAATAAAGACGGCGCAAGGTTTAATTCCTTTAAGGCAAAGGGCGTACCCCACGCTTCCGATTCGCCGTTTTCTTCATTGCCCACCAGCAGCAAAGCCACATTCGGGTAGGGCTTGCCCGCTTTGAGCGCGTCCTTCATCCAAACGAGATAAGTAGCCACCACCGTTTTCATATCCGCCGCGCCGCGCCCGTATAGATAATCGCCTTCGATGCGCGGCGTAAATTGAGAGTCGTCCGGTTCGGGTTCTACCACGTCAAAATGACCGGTGAGCAAAATGGGCGCATTGCCCGCTTTGGGAAAGGCGGCATACACTGCCGGATATTTTCCATCTAAATATTTCACATCCAACCCGGCGCCGCGCAAATAATCATCTATCAACAAACCGGCGCGGTGAACTTCATCTAGGCGCTCATTGGGGCAGGCGGTGACGGATGGAATCCGAATCAACTGCTGCGCTAAATCTAAAATTTCCGCAGTTTTATTGGGGTAGGAAATTTCCACAACAGCCTGCGCGCGGGCGCGGAAAGAAATAAGTGCGCCGCCAGACTGACGGGCGGAGTCGCGGCTACGTTGCAGAAATTCGCCCACCTTCGCAGAATCTGCGCCCAACGCGCCATACTCCGAAGCAATGCGTTCCACATCCGCTTTGACTTGCGCCTCGCGCTCGTAGAACAATTCTTTTAACGCGCTCACGGGGACTTCATCGCCGCCGCCCAATTCCATTTGCAGGCGCGCGCGAATTTTATCGGAGGTGTTGCGCCCGCCGTCCGCCATCTCCATTAACGGGCGCAAGTCATCCCACATATTCAGAGATTCGGCAAGCGGCTTTAATTCGTTCAACGTCCATTTAAGGAAGGCGCGAATAGAAACAGGTTTAGCGGTGAGCGGGTTTTCAATTTCGGCGCGCAGCCCATCTCTTGCGGCAAGGGCTTCATTGGCGCGGGCGCGAACAATATCCTCGCGGTCATAACGGAAAGAGCGCGCAAACTGCGAGTCGGAATAAATTTTAAGCAAGAGCAAATGCTTAAAGGTTAAGTTGGCGACATCCACGTCTAAAGAATGACCGCCCTCATCCACGCGAACTTCCACGCGCCCCATCGGCAGGTTAATGCGCGCCATCAAATTTTGTTTTTCAATTTGTAGCGCCATCTCTTCGGGCGGCGTGGCTTCTCCGGCGGCGAACAAACCGCGCGCATAGAGCGAGGCGAGTTGGTCGCTGGTGGTGGAAATAATGCGCTCCACCGGCTCGGCAAAACTGCGGGCGCGGATGGGCGTCCAGTTGTTGTTGCCAAAACGCACGCCGCGCCGCACAAGGTCGTAGGAAATTTGCAGGTAGTCGCCATAGGAACGGTAGAGGTCGGGCAGGTCTATGGCGGGCGGATTGGGGAAGGTCAAGTTGCGGACGGAGTCAAATTCGGTCAGCGCGACCACAGCCCGCCCGTCTCTAACTTGCGCCTGCATAGGCGTAGAGGCGCCGGTGGCGATAAATAGCGCGGCAAAGGCGCGCATAAGGCGCGTGGCGGTGATGTAAAACTCCGACTTAAATTCATCCAAATGCTGCTTCTCGCGCTGCGTAGCGGAGAGTTGCATAAAATCCCACGCGAAGAGCGGGTCTGGCAAAGAGAGGTTGGTGTGAATGCCGGTGGTGGCGAGGGTATCGCCGTATAAATCCACGCATTTTTCAAGGTAGCGGCGTTTGGCAAGCGCCCAATTTCCGGGAATGGACTGGTGCCCAATGGCGGTGAGGAAGAGCAAATTGCCATGCCAGTAATGCAGGCGCTCGCCAAAGTTTACGCCCGCTTTATGGAGAGAGTTAATTAGCGCGGCTTCCATAAGGCGGGCTTCGTAAATTGCGCCGCGCGGGGTGTAATATGGGCGCGTCGCCCATTCAATCATCCAGTGAAAAACCTCTAACTGGCTGAATGATTTTTGCCACTGCGGAATGCAGTCGGCGCGGAGATAATCTACAAAGGATTGTTGGCTGGGACCCGCGCCAACGGTGAGCAGCGGGCGCAGGTCTTCATCCAGCAAGTTCCATTCTTGTTCAAAGCCGTTTAGCCCGCCTTGCGGTTTTTCTTTGGCGGCTTGTTCGAGGGCAAGTTGATATTTTTCGGAAAATTTTTGCGGCATGATGGCGAGGTTGCAGGGTTAAGATTGAAGGGAGCGCAGCCCGTCCATGAGCCGCGTAAAAGCGCCTTGCGCGCGTTCGGCGGGCGTGGCGTAAGAGAAGCGAATCCAATCGTTGCCAAAGGGCGAGAAGAACGCGCCCGGCACAATGGCAACTCCAAAATTTTCGGCAAGGTATTGACCAAGCGGCTCGCTGCTTTCCCAACCTTTAGCGCGGATAAAGTCGCCCACGTTGATGAAGGCATAATAGCCTTTTCCTATAATGTGCCTCAAGCCGCTTTCAGCGAGCGCTTTCTTTAAGACTACGCGGCTGGCGTTGGTCGGCTCGATGATGGTTTTTGCGGCTTGGGTAAATCCCATTTCATAGGCAGCCATTGCCACCGCCA
>Ga0172370_10003857_pt1 | contig 20496 bp, 32 predicted proteins | sample LakKiv5m_FD_114538 | JGI IMG/M metagenome (GOLD analysis project Ga0172370, IMG submission 114538) | Freshwater microbial communities from Kabuno Bay, South-Kivu, Congo - kab_022012_11.5m | ecosystem: Environmental > Aquatic > Freshwater > Lake | place: Democratic Republic of the Congo...
TCCTCGGGTAAAGATGGCACATCCGGTAGTTCAGGTTCCTCGGGTAAAGATGGCACATCCGGTAGTTCAGGCTCCTCTGGTAAAGATGGCACATCCGGTAGTTCAGGCACATCCGGTTCTTCCGGTAGTTCAGGTTCTTCGGGTAAAGATGGCACATCTGGTAGTTCAGGCTCCTCGGGTAAAGATGGCACATCCGGTAGTTCAGGCTCCTCAGGTAAAGATGGCACATCCGGTAGTTCAGGTAGTTCAGGTACATCCGGTAGTTCAGGCTCCTCGGGTAAAGATGGTACATCCGGTAGTTCAGGTACATCTGGATCATCAGGTGCTAATGATTTTACATCCAATACTAGTTTCTATTATGATGAGGGTCTTAATACATTATATGTACCTAATATTTTGGTTGGTGGAACTAAAGGTTTTGGTATTCCACATCCAACAGAAGCAAACAAAACATTAATTTATGCTGCTGTTGAATCACCCTATATTGGAGTTCAATTAACAGGTAAAGATAAATTTTCATCTGAGATACAAAGAATTGATTTACCAAAATATATTAACAATTTAATACATCCGAACAATATAACAATTCAAATAACTCCTATTAATCACCACAAGAGCATTTGTGTTAAAAATGTTTTAATCGAAGAAAATTATTTTGAAGTATCAATAGATAGATATGATGATAACACTTATGAATTTTATTGGACTTTGAATGGTGAACGTAAGGATGTTCCTAAATTGTTATCTGAGATAGAAACTAGTGTTGGTAATCGTAGAAAAATTGATATTGATAAGTTGAGAAAATTTAATATTTAATTAGATTTCTATATTATCTAAACCCTTATCTCTTTCTATTTCTATAGCGGTTGCAACTTTTATATTATTTCCAGGTTTTAAATCATTAATCAATATTCTTTCACCTCTTGTTAAACCCATGATTAGTTGATCATAAAAGATACCATGTTTTAGTAACTGCTGTTCAGTTATTGTTCTTAAGCTTTCTTTTCTACCCGTGGTTAATATTATTTTATAACCTTTAGCATCCCATTCGTTTAATTTTTCTATAACACCAGGTAAAATTTCCATCTCATTTAGAAACATTTTTGATAAATTTCCTTGATGTTTAACTAGAGTACCATCTATATCTATAAACAGGGTTTTCTTCATCTCCATATTATATAATCTTTTTTCTTAATATCAAAAAATATTGATAAAGTTTAATAAAGTAAATCTTTCATTTCAATTTCTAAGTTCTTACTTTTTTCAAACGCTTCTTTTTCTCAAGGTCTATTTTCATAAGAATATTTATATAAATCAATAGTATCACCTTTCCAACTAATAATATCTTTTTGAATAATTAGATCACCTGTATAATATTGTTTTAGATGAATTAACTCATGTGATAGTATTTTGATACAATTATCTCTGGAATTATTTTCAATATAGATAATATAGGTGTATTTTTCACCTAGAATATGCGCTTTAACATCGTAATCCTTTTCCAAATATTCTTTATTAATCAAGGGTCTAATAACGATAATAACACTATCAATGTTTAATTTTTGTAGACCAGAATTAACTATTGTATCGATAAATGACATTTCAGTTCTATTATATACATAGTGATTGGTCTGAAATGGAAAATTATTAAATGATACTTCTTTGTAAGTTAATACCTTATACGCAATAAAGAATAATATTAATAATATTATTATTGAACCTATAATTTTTATCCATTTGCTATTTTTCATAATGTTTTTTATTTTATATATTAAAGAATATAATTTTTTATATATAGATTATGGCAACAAAAAATATAAATATATCAGAGTACGCTAATACATTAACTAATTTCACTCTAATTGATGGATTAACACCTGATATGGTTAAAGTTAAGTATATATGGTTATTAAATGCAATAGTTGAAAATGCTATTATCGGTGAAGATGATTATGGCTTGGTCTGGTATTCTGGAAGTTGGATCGCTGGTGAATGGGAAGATGGTACATGGTACTCCGGTATTTGGTATGATGGCGAATGGAAAAATGGTAATTTTTATTCTTACAGATTTGACACCAAACAATTATTACTCAGAAACAAGAGAATTTTAGAAAAAAATAATCCTACTTATTCACAATTTAGAAGTGGAATTTGGCGTAGAGGTAAATTTTACAATGGTTATTTTGGACCTGAAACCTATGAAGAAAGATGGGAAAATGCGACTTTATCAGATATAGTCTATTGGTATACTAGATGGGAAGGTGGTGATTTTTTTAATGGAGTATTTAGAAATTCTGCATGGATGCAGATGTCAGGTACAACCGGCAATAAATTAGATTCTAATTTTCATAATGGTATTTTTTACAATAGTGAATGGGTAAATGGAACTTTTTTAAATGGTACATTTCAAGGTTATAGATGGTGGGATGGTAATTTTACCGGTGGTGATTTTGTTAAAGGTGATTGGATTAATGGTAAATTCAATCAGGGTAGTCCAAATATTAAAAGTAGATTTGGTTCTTGGCCATTAACTGGGTCTACAGAATTAGCAGGCTCTGGTCTAACAACATGGCATAATGGTCAATTTATTAATGGTGAATTTCACTCAGGATTAAATATAATTTCGGGAGTAACATCAGTTTCAAATAATCATAATAGAAGTCACTGGATAAATGGAACATGGCAAAATGGTGTATGGTATGGTGGTACACATAGAAGTGGTTCTTTCAATAATGGTTACTGGTATGAGGGATTTTGGTCTGGTGGCACTTTTAATAATGGATATTGGATTAATGGATTTTGGTTAAGTGGTACTATTAATAATGGATACTTCATTCAAGGAATATTTAAAGATGTCACATTCAAAGGTGGTCAACTTGGATATCAGGCACCAGAATGGTTAATAAAAAAGCAATCTTCTAATAGCACACAAATATCAATTCCACCTAAAATTTTTGAAGGATAGTGTGTCAACATATCAAATATATGACTTTATTAGGGATATAAATTTCCATATAAATAATAAGAATCCTATAAACTTAAATTCTAAAAGCCAAATATTTAAAGTTTTTTTATTTAAACTTAAATTATTTCATTTCAATAATAGAATTAAAAAAGATCACCCAATTTTCAAAGAGAGTTATTTTTTATTTGTATTAAATAATGTCGTATATGTGGCTAAAAAACTTGATGGTGAACAACTCAAATTCGATTATGTAGAGATTATTAATGGTCTTAGAGTTATTAGAAAGATGAAATTAAAAAAACTCTTTAAATAATTTTTATTTTTATAATTTTTTTTTATCTTTGTACATAATAATAACACAAAAAATAATTGAAAAATATATAAAACAAGAACGTTAAATATAAATTAATTAATATATACATTATGAAAAAAATTATTATGCTGAAGAGTAAAATTGATATTGATGATTTTTTAACACTAATTTATTGGGTTAGAACTTACTTTATTTTTGAAGGTAAAAAATTTGCATATCAGAGTTTATTGGAACAAGCAGAGACTTATAAATTTACCAATACACCTTTTGATACAAAATTACACTGTATCGATGAATTAATGATTGATGCATTTAAGATTTATCATAAACTTAAAGAAAGTGAGAAAAGAGTTGAAGAAGTTTTAGAAACCATTCCATTTGTTAATAAGGAGGAAATGCTTAATGAGACTAAAAAATATCAATCTATTTTTGAAGATCTGATCGAAAATTACAAATACGAAGATACTGAAATTAGAGGTATTCAGAAAGGTATTCTCAATGAAAAAATGAATGAATATGTTGCAGAAGAAAATTATGAAAAGGCTGCAATCGTGAGAGATATGATTAAGGAATGTTAAGGAATTGCAAATTTTGATAGAATTATTGAAACTGTTCATAATTATATAGATTTCTCAACAGACGACTTTATGATCAGGAAGGGTGCGATTTCAGCTAAAAAGAATGAGATTTGTTTGATACCTATTTCTCAAAAATTTGGTACTCTTTTAGTTAAAGCTAAAGGATTAAAAGATTGGAATGAGAGTTTGAATCATGGTGCTGGTAGAACAATGAGTCGTTCTGAGGCTAAGAGTAAAATTACTCTAGATAAAGTTGAAAAGTCAATGAAAGGTATAGTATGTAGAATTAATAAAAATGTTATAGATGAGAGTGAATTTTGCTATAAGAAGCCTGATATAATCATTAATGCTATAAAGGATAATGCTGAAATTTTATCTATATATAAACCTATACTTAATATTAAAGACATTGGTGATACTATGACTTGGAAGGAAAGAAAAGAAAGAGATAAAGCGGAAAAAGCACGAGATAAAAATCGTAGAGAAATGAGAAGAATGAAAGGTAGATAAAACTACCTTTCATTCTTTTAATATATAATAAAAAGATATATATTATTTTACGTGTTACAATTTATTGATTAATATGTCACTAAAACGAAATACACAAATTAGGATATATAAGGAACTTCAAATTTTTGATAAAGAATTAATTTATTCTGAATCAGAAAAATTATTAATGTGTTTTGAACATTTTAAAAAACGATATGATCAAAGATATAAAACATCTCCTGATGATAATTTCACGTATAAGACATATTGGCAATGGATAATACAATTGAGAGAATATTTAGTGAGTAACAATGGTAAAAGAATGACAAGATTTATAGGTAATTACATAAAAGAACATGATAAAACAATGTATAAAGTAATTTATACTAAGTATGAAGACTTAAATATTTTTATTCCTTTGACTATTTTACCAATTGATGATAGTAGAGAAAAATCTCGCCTTTATAAGGAGGTGCTAAAAAATAAAAAGAAAAAATGTTAAAAGTAAAATATTTACATAGAAAAGCAAGAAAAAATGATAGAGATGATTATTGGACTCATAATCCAAATAAAAATATAAATTTATTTGATGATCTACCTTTTCATCAAAGAATGAGAAATAATAATTATTATCATGACTATGATTTAACACCGTTGTATGAATTTCTTAATTCAAAAATTGGAGAGGATTGGAACGAAGTATATTCTGAAATATTAACTAAAACTAAAAAGAAATACAGGCACACAATTGATAAAATGCTACATCAGAATAATTGCTGGTGGTATGGATATATATTTACAAGTCCTATCTATGATGATGAAATGATTCCGAGAGATTCGCGTGGTAGAATACTAAGTAATAGATTATTTGTAAATTATAATAATATTATTACCAAAAAATCTGAAGATGAATTATTAATCGATTCTAAAAAATTTCTTCGTAAGAAAAAAATGTTAGAAATTATAGAAAATCAATCTGAGGAAGATTCTTCCTCTCTTTTTCTTTGAATATATTTAGCTTTTTGCTTCATTTCTCTTTTCTTTACAGACGGCTTCACATATTCTTGTCTTTCCCTTAAATTTTCTATTAATTTAGTTTTTTTAACCTTAAATTTCATCTTTTTTAGAGCTGATTCTATGCTTTCACCTTTTTTCACTTCAACTATTAACATATTTTTGATTTTATTTTTTAATATATATTAAAAAAATAAAATAATTTCAGATGGAGTCGTATTTGAAAAAGTATGAAAAATGGGTTTCAACATCTACTTATCCTATAGATGATCCATATAAATTAAAAATGGATGCGGAAGAAAAGCAAGATAAAATTGATCAGAAGAGTGTTATTAAGTTTATTAACGAATATAGGAAAATGTTCAATAAAGGTATTGAAGTTAGAGAATTAAAACAGAAAGCAAAAGAGGAGTTCGGTGAAGACCTATATCTCTTACTAGAATTAGACTCTTTTTTTAAAACATTAAGAGTTAAACAAAAATTAACACCTGAAACGGCAGAAAAATATTTTGATGATTATATATCAGAAATTCCTAGGGTTTTTCTAAAAATAAAGAAGGATTTTTCACAATACGATTTAACAGATAAGTTTAAAAAATTAAAAGAGTTAAAAGAAACTAAGAAAAAACAAAGAAAAATTTCTAGACAAGTCTTTGATGAAGAGAAAGATGCAATTTTTGTAGAATTATTAAAGATGATAGAATGGATAAAAGATACCAATCAAAGAATTCTTATAACTTTAGATGGTAGAGACTCTGCAGGTAAAGGTTCTTTTATACGTTTAGTTGAAGAAAATGCACCTGAGAAAGTTGTTAGTCATGATTGGTTTGATATACCAACTAAATATCAACAAAGGAATTGGTTTAGTAGATACATTAAAATGTTACCAATACCTGGACATTTAAAATTCTTTGATCGTTCTTGGTATAATAGAGCTGTTAATGATCCTGTTAATGAATATTGTACAGAAGAACAATATAAACAATTTATGAAAGATGTGATACCATTTGAGAAAGATTTGATAGATGAAGGAATCATTTACATAAAGATGTGGTTTTCAATAGATAAAGAAACTCAAGAATTTAGATTTAATTTAAGGAAAGCTCATCCTATTAAATATTGGAAGTTTAGTCCTAATGATGCAAAAGCTGTAGAAAAATTTGATCTATTTACATTTTATAAGGAACAGATGTTCGCTAAAACTTCAACTAAAAAATCACCATGGGTAGTGGTGGATATGAATGATAAGAAACTAGGACAATTAAACGCATTAAGATATATTTTAAGTAAAATACCATATCCTAATAAAAATGAGCAAATAATTCAACCTTATAAAACAAAGGTGTATGAAGTATAACAAAAGAGTCACTAAATGTGACTCTTTTTTTTATTGAAACCTTATATTTTAAATATATAGGATAAAAAAATATTATGAATAGAGATAATGCTCAAATTGTTGCAAGTATAGTTGAGAGAATTGATAAACTTGAAAAAACTATTTTTAAATTACAAAATTTATCCAATAAAACATCTTTTACAATTACAGGTGTGAATAATATGATGTCAACTACGAATGCTGGCGAAATTTCAGTTGAATTGAATGTAGGTGAGATAGCAACCGTTGTTTTCGCGCAAGATATTTTAGAATTGTTTATAAATACTCTTAATTTAGAATTAGACGAATTAGTTAAAAAACTAGAAGAGTATTAACATAATTCCATCTTATCACAATCAAAAATTAAGATAATCTTCATATTTCTAATTTCAATATCAACCAGATGTTTAATTTCTGTTAAAAGATTTTTTTCCAATTCCAATCTTACTATTTGATTTATAATTTGCTCTATATACAATATAACGTTTTGATTTTGATCGAAGTCAACACTATTCACAATTATATTGTATTTTGATTCAAAATAATTTTTAACATCTTCTGAGTAGATTTTAATTAGGCAATCATCTTCATAATATTCATAAAATTCATATTCTTCCATAGTCTATAATGATATTAATTTTTAAATATAGATCGGCTCTAGCGTTATCATGCTTAAGTAAGCCTTTTTCTTTAATTCTAATGGTGTCACCATCTTTCGTCTTTATTGGTAATTTTATTTTAATTGTGGAATCATCAATATGATTAAATAAAAATTCATTTCCATCTATAGCATCTTGATAATGTATATTTAGAGTTTTACTTAATTCGTAATTGTTAATTATTTGATAATCATCGTTTCTTTCTACATTGATATTTAAAATCAGGCTACCGTTTTTTTCTCTATAATATTTTGATTGGTGACCATAACCCTTATGTACATTTCTAATATTACTTCTTATTTGAGATATATTTTGTAACGTTACTTGAGAATCCTTCAATACTACTTTATCACCATTACAAGTTTTGCAGGTATCTGTATAAATTTTACCTTCACCTTGACAATATTCACAAGTTTTATTATTATTAATACCAGTACCATTGCAAATTTCACATATTTCTGAATGTCCATTTCTATCGAATCCAGTTCCTTTACAATCACTACAATGAACAAATTTTTTAAAATTGATTTCTAAATCTTTATTAAGATAAATATCTTTAAGATTTATAGTTGAGTTTACATTAATATCTAAGATCTCTCTAAATTCTTCTCTTCTGTTACCAAAAGGATTAAATCCGAAATTTTCAAATGGATTTCGACCTCCAAAAAATTGACTAAATATATCATCTGGTCCACCAAAATGAAATTCAAATGACGAACCAAAATTATTGAAAGGTGAATATGATTTACCGTTAGGACTTCTATTATCATATTCCTGCTTCAATTTTGAATCAGAAAGTATTGAATTTGCCTCATTGATACTTTTAAATTTATCCTCATGTCCATTATTTTTATCTGGATGATACTTGAGAGCCAATCTTCTATATGCCTTCTTAATATCATCATCAGTGGCATTTTTATCTAACTCTAATTCTTTATAATAGTCTTTATTATAATTCATTCTTAATTTTATAGTTTTATTATTTATATATTATTTTAACATAGTTTGTTTATAAAAAGAAAAACCAGGAAATCCTGGTTTTTAATCTTCTTCTTTTTTTAAATTTTTTATTTTCTTACTTCTGATTGTTTTTGTATAAAGATTTTCTTTCTTATTAAATGCATCTGTATATGAGTAAATGTGTATACCATATTTTTCTGCTTTTTGACACTTAAGTGTACCTAATTCTTCATCTGCAGCGATAAGTATATCGGTGCTTTTAGTTAATGTGGTATATTCATATCCCCATTTCTTCATATCCTCAATAAAATCAGCTTTTACTGACCAATGCGGTTTAGGTGAGCCAGTCAAGCAAAATGTCACCTTATCTTTGAATTCTTTTGCCATATTTTTGTTATTTATGACAAATATAATAAAATTATTTTAATTAAAAAAATTATAAATTATATTTTGATACACTATCACCTAAATGTTTCATTTCCCTTTTGGCGTAAGCATAAGTATATACAGGTATACCATATTTTTCTGCTTTTTGACACTTAAGTGTACCTAATTCTTCATCAGAAACAATTAACATATGTGTTTTTTTGGTAAGTGTTGTGTGATGATAACCATATTTAGACATCTCTGCAACGAATTGAGACTTAGTTTTAAAGTATGGCATTGGCGAACCACTCATCTCATATGTTATATTATCTTCAAAACCTTCAAACATTTGTATTTTTTTTAAATTATTTTCATTTGCTTCAAATGGATCTTCTTCATCATCATAATTATCAAACCATCTAGCAGTGTTATTAGGTATTTCTTCACTTTCTTTCATTGGATTGAAATTAGCAAATGTCGTGATTATTTTTGGACTTTTTGTTTTTTTCTTTTTCGTTAATTTTTGTCCAATCGTTGGTGCAGCAGTTTTTGTATATGTTCCTAGCGTAGCACCGATATCACCACTACCTTTTGTCCCACCTGCAACATCACCGGGTATTGATGATGGTTGGGCTGCAACTACAGCGCCCATACCACCGGTATTACCTGCTGTTGCGGTTGCATCTTCATTTAAGAATTCTTCAAATGTTTTCATTTTTCTTTTCTTTTTTAAGTTCTTTTTTGAATGCTTCATGTCCTTGTATGACTTGAAAGTTGGTTCTATGTAAGGTGTGAATGAGACACCATTAGCACCATTATTACCTGATTGATAAAAACCTCTACCAAAAGGTATTGATGATACACCAGCTTTACCACTTGCATTACCAGTTGATACTTCTGTTTCAAATACTCTCATACTTTATATATTAAAATTATTTTTCCATTTTAATAAGATAATTTTTTATATATAAGAATAAAAATAACAATTATGAAAAAATTGTTCGAAGAATATGTAGAATCTGCTGATTATAAAATTTCAGTTTTTTTCAAAGAATTAAAATCACAAATAGAAAAGTGGTTCACAGATGGATCATTGGCCGCACAAGGTTGCGAATTGGATGGTAACATTGATATATCTAATTACAATCCAATGGAAAAATTTCTAATAGTTAATTTTGTTGAACCTGTAGAGGGTAATGAGGAAACTTCTATATATAGATATAGAATGATTTTTATGATCAGATTAGATCAAATGAAAGGTAAAGAAAATGAGATGCCAGCAGAAGAAGGTGAAGCACCAGTTGAAACTCCGGTTGAGGGTAAATTATTGGAAATAAATAAAATATTATTAAAAATACATCAATTTGATGAAAATAATATAGAAAAAGGTGAATTAGTTGAAGAAATTGATGTTGAAGATATTAAAGAAAATTTTATTATTGATAAGATTGGACAATTAAAAGATAAATCATCTGATGAAAGTCTAACAGATGAAAACGATCTAAAAGATAATTTTTATGTTAAATGATAGTAGTCGCAAATACTTTCATGCTTAATATTTTTAAGCAAATACCAATATTCAAATTAGATTTGGGTGAAAATTTTATATCACTCAAAGAGGAAAGAATTGTTATTAAGGATCCTTTTATGGTCAAATATTATAATATGACAAAACAGCAAATTTTAACATTTGGCTCTATCGGAAAATTAATATTTTATCAAGACTTTTCTTTACCATCAAAAGAGTTCTACATATTTAATGATGATTCAATCTATAATTTGGTTTATACTGAAGAAGATTCTAAAATAAGCCCAGAAAATTATTTAGCCTCTATTGTTCAAGAAATTAATCAAAAAGAGGGCATTAAAGAAAATGATAAGCAAGAAAGTGGTAGAAAAAATCCTGATATTAAATTACCTAGAGATCAATATATTGAAGAAATGATTAAAAAAAGAAGATTAGAAAATGCCGAATGATAAAGATACAAATGTGATAGATAAGCTCATAGTTAATAATCATGCTGATTTGAATAAAACACCTAAAGATTCCGGTCCGGAATACCTATATGAGCCACCATTTACTAAATTTATCGATTATGATAATGAATCATCTGAATCTGGTCAAAATAGAAATAAAATACCTAAGGGTGAAAAAATTATGGATTATGATAATAATTCTCAAATAGTTAGGGCTAGAAACAAAACACCAGAAGGTGATTCTTTATATAATCCACCATTTACAAATTTTGTTGATTATGATAATTCAAGTGAACAAATACAAAGAAATAAAACACCAGAAGGTATAACTCTATTTGATCGTACAGATTTTATTGATTATGATAATCCAGATGAACAAATACAAAGAAACAAAACACCAGATAATCAAGTTATCTATGATAATGTCGATAAAAATAATTTGCTGAATAATGAAGAAATTTTTGTTAATACAACAGAAGATAATTCATTAAGTGGAGAAGAGATATTCACAAATATAACAGAGAATAATTCATTAAATGGTGAAGAAATCTTTGTCAATACAACAGAAAATAATTCATTAAACGGTGAAGAAGTATTTACAAATATAACAGAAAATAATTCTTTGAGAGGCGAAGAGTTATTTTCTAATATCTCCGAAAACAATACACTCAAAGGAGAAGAGTTATTTGTAAATATACCGGAAAATAATACACTCAAAGGAGAAGAATTATTCACAAATATAACAGAAAATAATACACTTAATCAAGAAGAGCTTTTTCAAAATATTAGTGAAGACAACTCATTAAATAAAGAAGAATTATTTCAAAATATAAATGAAGATAATTCACTCAATAAAGAACAATTATTCGAGAACATTACCGAAGATAATTCACTTAATAAAGAAGAATTATTTGAGAACTTTACTGAAGATAATACACTCAACAAAGAAGAATTATTCAAAAATCTGGATGTAGACAACTCTTTAAATAAAGAAGAATTATTTCAAAATATAAATGAAAATAACTCACTCAATAAAGAAGAATTATTTCAAAATATAAATGAAAATAATTCACTCAACAAAGAAGAACTATTTGATAATGTGAGTGTAAATAAAGAATTAAGTGGAGAATTATTTAAGAATATAAAATCTGAAAATAGTTTAAGAAATGATGTTTTATTCAATAATGTTAATTCTAATAAAACACTTAATAACGATATTCTTTTCACAAATAATACAAGTGATAATATGTTAGAAAATGATATTTTATATACAAATACAGATGTGAATAAAAGTCTAAAAAATGATATTTTATTCAATAATGTGAAGACCGAAAAGAAACTTAAAAATGATGTTTTATTTAATAACATAGAAGATAGAAACGTCTCACTTAAAAATGAAGTTTTATATTCAAATGTTAATATAACTAATCAATTAAATGAAGAGTTTCTATTCACCAATACTGAAAAAAAGAATGCGGTATCTAAAATATCATTATATGATAATGATCAGAGTAGATCTAATGAATTAAAAAATGAAAGTTTATATAAAAATGTAGAAATCAACAATGAATTGAAAAAGGATGAAAAAGTGTATGACAATACACTCTCGAAAAAACAAATAGAAAAGACAAAAACATTATATGATAATAGTAATGTCTAATAAAATAATCAAAAAGTTATGAATATAAAAGATATTTTTTTAGGACCAGATGAATTTTTTCCCGTTGATTTCAAAAAAACGATAATCTATCTTCACCATACGTGCGGATCACATAGACCTGATTGGGTGGTTCAAGGATGGGATAAAGATCACAATTCAGATGGTTCTGCTAGCAGAATCGCAACATCATTTGTTATCGGTGGTATAAGTACCAGAGATGGTGATACATCTTGGGATGGTGTAATTGTTAGATGTTTTCCAGAATCACAATGGGCTTGGCATTTGGGTGCTAAAGATACCGATATCACAATTGATAAAATATCAATTGGAATAGAAATATGTAATTATGGATATTTGACAAGATCAAAAACTGGCCAGTTTTTAACATATGTCAATACACCTGTATCAGAAGAACAGGTTGTAGAATTATCTAAACCTTTTAGAGGATATAAATTTTACCATAAATATACTGATAAGCAAATTACCAGCTTAAGAGAACTTTTAATTTATCTTGGTAATAAATTCAATATTAATCTTAAATTAGGTTTACAGGAGTGGATAAAGAGAGAAAATTTAATCATGCCAAATAACTTATCAATTATTCAACAGCAACAATGGTTAAATAAAAACGGATTTGTAGGTAAAAATGGTTTACCGTTGGATGAAGATGGTATTTGGGGTGAGAATTCTGCTTATGCTGTTCAATCTATTGGTAGAAGTGCATTTGAATTTAATCCAGTAACTTTGAATGCATATCCAGGTTTGAGTACCCATACGAATATTCGTCGGGATAAAGCGGATTGCTCCCCACAACCTGCTTTATATCAGATGATTAAATCGTTGTAATGTTGTAATGGTATATGATAACATATTAAAATAAGTTCAAAGGTAACTAGTAGAAATTATAAATTATATCAAATGGATTTTAATTCAAATATTGTAAATGTTTTTAGTTCAATAACGGAAGCTGAGAAGATTACTAAAATAAAACATATAAGTTGTGTTTTATCAGGCAGAAGAAATCATGCAGGCGGATATAAATGTATTAGAGAATACTAGAAATAAACTTGTTTTAGAATATCATTATGGTGTGAAAATGCCAATTTTGATTTTGATGCCCTTGTTAGTAAATACCATTTTCCAGATTTTGCATCATCTCCATATTTTAATTCAGCTGTATTTTTTATACGAACTAAGAAAGGATAAGTGTAGACATTAATTTCTCTCGGATCATTTGCTTTGGTTAATCCAATGGGTTCCATGCTTATAATATCATCTTTTTTTGCTAAAGTTTCTTCTTGTAACTCTCTAATTGCTGCTTGTTCTGGTGTTTCACCAGCATCTATGAAACCTCCTGGAAGTGCCCATCCTTTACCATCTTTTCTTTCTATTAAATATACCCTACCTTCTTTAAGTGCAACAATATCAGTTGCAAAATTAGCAGCATATGTTATTTTATTTCTATCTGTTTCAAAATATTTTGTAATAGGATGTCCTGAATTAACAAAATTTAATAAATTATCATTAACTAGTGATAATTTATTAACATCTTCTTTTGATAAAAATAATTCACCACGTTGAGTTGTCTTATAGATATAATTACCGTTTTTATCTTTAGTAATAGCGGTTACCGTAACTAGTTTGTCTAAATCAAAATTGGTTAAGGATTCAAATATTTGAAATTTGGTTATCATAAGTTATATTTTAAAAATTGTACCATTTAGATTTTGATGGTTCTTTCATTGAAGACTTAAATAATCCTTCATAAGTTTTTAAGTGTTTCATAAATATATTTTTTATTGAGGTATTACTGAAGTTCCGATTCTATCTACTAAACTCTTTAATTCTTTAATTTGTTCATTGGTTCTAACTCCCCCAGCAAATTTAATTTTAATATCGTCTGGTAGAATTTTTCTCATAAATTTTACTTTATCAAGTTTTTCTTCAAATGAATTATCGTTAGGATATTTACCTGTGGATGTCATGACAAAATCTACACTGCTATCAATGCACATTCTACAAATTTTTTCAATTTCTTGATAGTTAAGAGCGCCAACTTCAATTATAACTTTAATAATAATTCCTTCCTTATGACAATATTCTGATAATTCTCTAATCTCTTTTTCTAACTTTTCATTTTCTTCAGGATCTTTAATTAGTTTGTAATTAATTACAACATCAATTTCGTTTACACCATTAACAATCGCTTCATCAATTTTACTAATTTTTTTACTTACATCACTTTCACCCTTTGGAAAATCAATAAGTGCTGAAATTTTAATATCACCTTTCAAGAATGAATAAGCTGCTGCAATATATTCTGGTAGAATACAAACAGAGTAGAAATTATTATCCTTTGCTTCTTTACAAAGTTCTTTAATTTTATCATTATCCAATCTATCTGATATTTTGGTATAATCAATTAATCTAGAATATTCTTTTTTTTCTTTGTTTTCTAGAAATTCGTATAATTTTTTGTAAATAGTCATTTTAGACAATCTTTTTTTCTTTTTTTGTATATATAAAAAATTAAATTATAATTGTTTTCATTTTATTTGTATTATATTCTGTTAGTGTACCTATATTAGATATTTTCAACTCTTTAATTTTTTTATTAATTTCACTATAAATTTATTCTAAGTCGTTTCCCAATATGATTATATTTCTTTCTCCTTCAAATATATACAGCTTATAATTTTTAAATTTTGATTTTATATTAACACCATCTACAAATTTTGTCATACTATCAAATTTATTTTTCTTTCTGTTTAAATAAACTTTTGAATCGTTATATAAATAATTATAGATTATATTAATATCCCTCATTCTAGTCCATTGTATGTAGTAAACATTTGGTTTATTGATTGTTATTTTACAATCGTAGACATTAAGTTCCTGAGTGAATATATTTTTTATTGATTCTAAAAATTCAAAAGACCCAGATACAAAATTTATACAATTTCTTTTTTGTGATGTGGTAATACAACCATCACCATCAAAGAATCCTCTAATGAAATGTTTTTTTAGATTTTCATTTATTATTGGAAATTTTATAATAAATGATTTTTTATTAACACATCCATGATTAATTAAAATCATCTACTATTTTATTGGAATAGATAGAAATATATGAACAATGTACACCTTTATCTTCAATATTTTTTATAGTATTTGTTGATTTTATCGTATTTTTAAATAATTCTAAATGTGATAAATCTTTAGTAGAAAGTTTTAATCTTAGTTCTGATCCTTTCCTTTTTCTAACATATCCATCTGCATATAAAAAACCTAACCAATAAGCTTTTTCTTCCGTATTTATTTCTTCAAAAAATGTGTCATCCGATACATACTTTTTTTGTTTAAATTCAATATTATGTTTTTTTAATATTTCACTTAAAGTGTATCTACTGATATTATATTCATTACATATATCATTATTTCTAACATTATATTTATATTTTTCAATTATATCTATTTCTTTCATTTTTATTTTTTATTACTATATATAAATATTTTTTCCTCATTTTTCAACTTTTTCAGAAAAAATTAGAAAAAAATGACTTTTTCAATTTAATATATACTTATAAAAAATATTATGGAAAAGATTTATTTAATAGAAGTTATAGAACCGAACAAAAAGTTGAGAAAATCAACTTTATGGAAACAAAGATGTAATTTTAGTATAGAAATAATAAAAATATATACGAGAGATGAAAAAAGAAACAAAAAAATCTAAAGTATTTTTTAGTGTGGACGAAGAAATAAATCAAAGATTTGAAAAATACTGTGAGGACAACTTTATAAGTAAATCTAAAATTATAGAAGGACTTATGATTCTTATAGTTGAAAAATCCTCAGAAGTTAATGACTTATTAAAAAAGTAATATAGTAAGTTATAAAAAATAAAATAAAAAATGAAACAAAATATAAATTATATAGGTTCGAAATATTCACTTCTCGATTTTATTTATGATAAGATTAATTTATCTGTTGATAATTTATCGAATAAGATATTTTGTGATATATTTGCGGGAACTAATATAGTTGGTGCATTTTTTAAAGATAAGACCAAAAGTATAATATCTAATGATATTGAACATTATAGTTATGTTATAGCTAAAAATATATTTAATAATACAATTATAGAATATGATGATGTTGTTCAGAACTTAAACTCATTGGAGGGTGTTGAAGGCAGAATTTTTAATTATTATTCTCAGAATGGATCATCTAAAAGATTATATTTTTCAGAAAAAAATGGTAAAAAAATAGATGCAATTCGTCTTGAAATAGAAAAATTGTTAGAATCTTCTATAATATCTGATCAGATTTATTATGCACTTTTAACTTCTTTAATTGAAGCTGCTGATAAAGTTGCGAATACTACTTCAGTTTATGGTGCATTTTTAAAAAACATTAAGAAAACAGCACAAACACCCATTATTTTGAAGATTTCTAATAATATAGATGTTGTCGATTCACAAATAAATTATTGTTATAACGAAGATTCTAATCAATTGATAACTAAGATTAGTGGAGATATACTATATATAGATCCACCCTATAATCATAGACAATATGGTTCTAATTATCACATATTAAATGCTATATCTAAATATGATTTTTCAAATGAGCCAAGTGGTATAGTTGGGCTTATGAAATATAATAAATCAAAATATTGTTATAAGAAAGAAGTAAATGAGGTATTTAGAGAACTGATTCATAATGCTGATTTTGAACATATATTTGTATCTTATAGTAGCGAAGGCATTATGCAAATGGAAGAAATAACAAAAATTTTATCATATTATGGTGAAATTAAAAGATGGGATCAAAACTATAAGACTTATAAATCAGATTCAAATCGTGATAATAAATCTTCTTCTGTTATAGAACACTTATTTTACTTGAGAAAATTTTAAAAAACTTTTTCATAGTTTTTGTTTTTTATTAAAAATAGTTTTATTACATTTGTAAATAAAATTATGATAATGACAAAACAAAAAAACGGAGCTGATCCACATATCAGTAGAAAAATTCTTTCAAATGAGGAAAATGCTAAAGAATATTTGATTCTTTTAGAGAAAGAAATAGGTGTTCATATACCAAAAAATAGAAATAATAAAGTATCGCTTTCTGGTCAAAATTTGTGGGATTTCATAGAAAATACTTGGAAAAATGAAATTTCAAAAAATCTAATTCGAGATATATTCAGGCGAACGGAAAAGTACGATAATGGTAAGAATGCATTAACAAAATTGCCTATTTTAATATCTGAATTTAAATTGCTATTTGGTAAATTACAATGGGGATTTTCTCAGGGTCAGTGTGATAATTATTTACAGAGTTTGAATAATAATAATAAAGAGTTGTCTAGTAAAGAAAAGGATGAAATCGCATCTAATGCTATAATTAAAAATAGAAGGTTGAAGGAAATAAATACTTTAAGAAATGATTATATCGAGTATTTACTTTTTGAATTGAATGATAATATTATACCGACTTTAAAGCATAATAGTGGAGTGGATTTTTTTATTGTTATGAATGATACAATAAAAAAATGGGATCAAAAGGTATCTAAGAGTGCAACCTCTCAATTTGAAAAAGATTTTTCACCAAACTGGAAGCAATATGCTATCGAACATCCTGAAAAAGTAGCGGAATATTTATATATGTATCAAGATGAAGGTAGATTTGGTGCTGATAATAGAATTTTAGTTGTATATTTAGATGAAGAAATTAATGATAACAATATTCGTAAAACTATTTCTGGTATAAATTTGGATTCACCTTACAAAATAAATTTTACTTATAAACATTCAAAAATGGCCAATTCAACTAGTTATTGTGTCGAATGCTTTGTAATACTTCTTTATTAAAATAGTTATAAAATTAATTGATATGTATGGTAAAGAAGGTGATTTGGTTTATGATTCATTTATGGGTATTGGAACAACAGCTATAGGAGCAATACTAAGCAATGGTAAAATGCATTCTGATAGATCCCTACGCAAATGCTTTCAATGACGGTCCGGGCGATTAGCCGGGATTGCCCTTGCTTACCATCTGGGCCTCGGACTGTCCATCCGGTACCTATTATTATGTAATCAAAGCCGAAGTTTTATAGGAAGTGAAATAAGTATTAAGCAATGTGAATTAGCTGAACATAAAATAAAAACAAAAAATTCTAATCTATAATTGTTAGTTTAGCACCAGAACGAATTAATTCCTTAATATCATCTGTCTCTAAATTTTCTTTGAATTTATCATTTTTTTTATTTTTATACTTTAATAGCCAATTATTTCCAGAGTTAGAAGTCTGATAAATATATGTTGTATTATCATCAACTAGCTTGATGATTTTTGCAGTTAATTTTTCATAGAAGTTTTCAACAGCGCCTTTTATAGAATAGATTTCTATAGGATGCCACTTATTATCTTTATAATATTGAAGAATTAAAAAATCAGGATTGTCTAAAATTGTTTCGTTCCTATTATAAAGAAAGAAAAATTTCATATCAATATCTTTTCTTAAAAAATTTTCAATATCTAAAGTAGATTCTAATTCACCTTTTTTAAGATTTTCTTTAAATAGTTGTTTGTTGAAATCTGCATCATCATAAAGAGTATCAATAGTTTTATTAACATAATTATCACTTGATAAGCCAATTGAATAGAAATCCACTTTTTTATCATTGATACTATCTAAAAGTCCATCAACATCCGTGGTGATGGTTTCTTTAATATATTGTTCGTATTGTTTTAAATATTTCATAAATTATATTTATTTGCAGAAAGTGACATTTCTACATCGTTAATAGAAATTACATTTTCAATATCTGATTCTTTTATCCAGACCGCCCTTTCATCTGACATTATTGGTAAATTATCTTTTATACCTATCACTCTTTTAGCATGATAAAGTGGTCCTCCATTCGACCTGCCTATAAAGGCAGTTCCAGATGGATGTTTCATAAAAGATCCAGGTGTAAAAAATTCAAAAATTCTATAAATATTACCATTACAAATGATGTAATCGCCTTTTTTATATTTATATATTAAATTTTCAAATATTTTGAATTTTGTTATCATAAATCTTAGATCTTTTTCGTCGAGATTATCAGCGCTTCTTACTAATCTAATGAATTTTTCTAATCCGTTGCCTGGAACTCCAGCATGACTTATTAAGTTAACAAAATCATCAGCTGAATTTTCAAATGTTTTAATGTATTTCATAAATTGTATTTATTTGCTTTTTGTTTCATTTCATATTCTTCCCAATTTTGTTCAGTTGAAAAAATTTTTAAAATTTCAGAAGGACTAAAATATAGTTCTTGTCCCTTATCATCTATAATTGATATATAAAAAGGCGCAATATTTTCCTTATTATATAATTTACCTATTGTCAAGTCAAATTTATCAGTTAATTCACCTATATAATTATTTATACATAATAGTTTATCTGCTTTCAAATAATCTTTATTATCTTTGAATACTTTATCATAAAAAGTATTTTCAAATATTCTGAACTTAGTTATCATATTATCTATATATTAAAAATAAACTATTAAAAATTTATACTCTATATAAAGAAAAAACTTTATCGATGAATCCTTTTGATTATTTTGAAGAAATTTATTGTATTAATTTAGATGAGAGAACTGATAGATGGCAACATGCCCAGCAGGAATTTGCAAAGGCTGGAATTTTAGATAGAGTACAGAGATTTTCAGCAATTAGAGATGTTGATGGTAGAGTGGGTATAATTAAGTCTAACCTTGCAATCATAAAAATGGCTAAAGAAAAGAAATTGAAAAATGTTTTAATTTTTGAAGATGATGTTCAATTCATTGTTGATAATCCACAGGATATACTGAAAAATTCAATAAATCAAATAGGAAATAATAAGTGGTATCTTTTCTATTTAGGTGCTAACACTCATCAAAAATTAGTTAAATTTAAACCTAATCTTATTCTAATTAAGAACGCATTTGCCGCTCATTCTATGGCATATAGTGAACATATGTATGATATCTTCATTAGAAGGTATGATGGTATTAAAAAAATCACCAATTTTAAAGATATTCTTGATGTATTTTTAGCACAACAAATACAAGAAACGTTTATATGCCTTATGACA
>Ga0172370_10003858_pt1 | contig 20491 bp, 18 predicted proteins | sample LakKiv5m_FD_114538 | JGI IMG/M metagenome (GOLD analysis project Ga0172370, IMG submission 114538) | Freshwater microbial communities from Kabuno Bay, South-Kivu, Congo - kab_022012_11.5m | ecosystem: Environmental > Aquatic > Freshwater > Lake | place: Democratic Republic of the Congo...
AAGACTGTAGCTATATATAGCATAGATTCCGGATAAGTTAATTTCTAACGGCTCGATTACTCGCCGAGAAATTAACTTTTCGGAATGACATACTGGGCAAAGTCTTGTAAAAAATGTAAATAATGCTCGAGATTCTTACAGATAATTCAATATAATACAAATAGAAAAAAATATAAAGACCTTAAATTGAGCAATAAAAAAATTATATATCAATTCTTATCCAATACAATCATGACTTTTTGCCCCAAAAGCATATCCTGTTCCGAGACTCCATCCTTTTTTCCGCCATGTTCTTTTGGCCAATCATGTACCGCGTTTATCAAGTCATTATAAGTATATAAAAACTCTTTGCCGTTTCTGGTTCCCGGGTCATTGGTTATAAAATATTTATCAGTATATCCGCGTATTACAAGCATGTGATACAAAGGACCTTCTCCTGTAAAATTCGGATTTGGCAGAATCCTTCCTGCCGCAGGAACAATAATCAATTTATTTTGCGAAATATATTTTTTTATATTTTCAACTGAAACACCATAATCAATATTCGCTTCCAATCCGAAATATTCCTTTGCAATATAAGAAACCTCTTTAGCTGTCGTGTCCTCATAATATCCAAAAACATCTTTTTGCCATTCAACCAATTTTTTGATTTCTTGATCCATTATTTCTTTGCTCAAAGTTTTTTTGGAAAAAAAAGCATCCGCCATTATAAGAGAGGCTTCTTCGCACGCTTCTTGATAAGGCTCGCCCCAATCGCCAAAAGGCGCCTGCGAAGAAAATGGAATCAACAGATTATATTCTTCAGGAATCACAAAATCAGTTTCAGCGATAAAATTTTCGTCCAAATTTGCTATTGAATTATTTTTTAATTCATCTAAAAAATCTTGATTAGCACCGCCTTCGTGTTCTTGAGATTCTTCTTTGCCAAGTTCAGAAGAAGCAATATCAGTACCTGCCTCATCAAAAGCAACAGGCTCGGGAAGAGGCGGCTTGGTGAATATCATAAAAGATTCTTTTATATAAACGCGTAGAAAAAACAAAGCCAAAATAAAAACAAAACCAATTCCTAAAACATATTTTTTCCTTTTAAATTCAAACATAAATTAAAGCTTAAAAGTTATCCACAGAGATTAATTTGACTTTCGGTTTTTATTCGGTTAAGATAAAAATATAATAAACAAATAAACAAAAATATATGACTCAATACATGCTACAATTATCTCTCGCAATTATACCAGCTTTTACGATAAGTTACATAATTCATAAAATAAGCATGCCCTGGGAAACTAAAAAACGCGACGGAGAAAGAGCTGAAATTCTAAGCATGCTTGCCAAAGACGTGAAAAGAACAAAAAAAATCTTGGCGAAAAATTTATCTTACGCCAATTCAGGCAAAAATCAAATAGCTTATCCCCTCTCGCTAAACAATTGGAATTCTTTAAAAAACGATTATAGACTTAAAAAATATTCAAACGAGCCTATATTCAAAGAAATGATTAAACAATTCAAACAGCTTGAAAGGCTTCAAACCATATGACAATAATACTGCCAAAAAAGAAACAAGAGATATTAAAATTCCTTAAATCTTATATCTCCAAAAACGGATACGCGCCAACACTTTCCGAGCTGGCTAAAAGATTCAAAGTATCTTCTCTTTCAACAATGCATGAACATGTTAAATTTCTTGAGGAAAGCGGATTTATAAAGAAAAAAGGTAATATACAATCTCGCGAAATTGAAATAACTCAAGAGATTGATCAGGGAGAAAATTTTGAAGAATCATATGTGTCCGGAGTTTCCACCTTAATTCCTTTGTCCGGATTGATAACAGCAGGAGAGCCGATAGAAGCAATAGAAGACAGAGAGCAAGAAATAGCAGTGCCCGCGGAAATCACAAGAGGAAAGCAATGTTATATTCTCAAAGTAAAAGGAGATTCAATGATAGAATCTCTAATATGTGACGGTGATTTGGTTATTGTGGAAAAAACAGAATACGCCAAAAACGGAGACATGGTCGTGGCAGTTCTTGATGACGGAACAGCAACGTTAAAAAAATTCTACAAAGAAAAAAACTTTATAAGACTACAGCCTGCCAACAAAAACTACAAACCAATAATAGCCCAAAACGTAATAGTAAGAGGAAGGGTTGTTGGAATAATAAGAAAATATTAAATAACAAAAAAACGCCGATGATTCAAAAAAGTTGATTTTACGGCGTTTTTTTGTTATTCTATTTTTAGAAGAGCGTCGCTAAAAAAACAAAATGGCGCGCTGCGCCAAGGAGAAAGATCCAATGAACCTCAGCAAAGACGACCGTTTTGAGATGAAGACATTGTTGTACCTCCTTGCTTTTCTCGCGACTGCGAGTATCGTAGCCAAGATACTCATCGGTTTTCTGACAGTAAAATAACAGCTCTTACAAGGCGCAAGCATCAAGCTTGCGCCAATTCTTTTAATAAAGAAATTTCCTTTTCAGAAAGAGCTCTGTATTGTCCCTCCTCAAGATCAGAAAGCTCTATTGGTCCGAATTTTACTCGTTTTAAAGACACAACAGTCATCATGCACGCGTTAATCATTTGCCTTACCTGATGCTTATGTCCTTCTTTTATAGTTATAGATAAAGAATGTCTGTCATTACTCACTCTTTCCAAAATAGAAACTTTAGCAGGGCTTGTTTTAAACCCATCGGCTATCCTAACTCCTTTTTCCATTTTTGAAATCGCTTTTTTTATATCCTTGTCCTCCCATCTGTGCGGAACTTGAATAATCGCGATATATGTTTTTTCGTGCCCGTATTTCGGATGAGTCAAAACATTAACAAGCTCCCCATCGTTTGTCAAAATCAAAAGACCTATCGTATCTCTATCAAGCCTCCCGACAGGATAAATTCTTTTGTCGCATTTGACTATATCAAGCACGCTTTTTCTTTTCCTGTCGTCGGACGCGGTGGAAATAACGCCTTTCGGTTTATTTAAAGCAAAATAAACTTTTTCTTCAAATTTGATTTTTTTGCCATTAACAAAAATCTCGTCTTTTTCACAATCAACGCTCATCCCCAAAGAAGCCTTCTTTTTGTTTACAAAAACTTGTCCTTTTATTATCAGCTCTTCTGCCGATCTTCTTGAGCAAACACCAGAATCGGCAATGGCTTTTTGAAGACGAATTTCTTTTTTCATTTAAACTCCAAGCTTGTTTATAACAACTATTTTTCTTCCGTTCATAACAGTAAAAACAAATCTGTCACCAAGATCAACTCTGTGTTGAAATTCTTTTTTGCTCATTATGGTATACTTCAAATCTTTTTTGCTTTCTTTGAAATAAGATTTTAAAAGTTTTTCAAGTTTTGATTTTATCACTCTGCCAACCATAAATATATCAACGGACGCCTCACTGTGCCCGACAAACGTTCCGGACAAAACAAGCAGATCAAGGCTGCCTGTTTTTTCTATATTTGAAACAAGCTTCTGCTCATTGAGTTCATGAGACTTCAAAAGAAGCGCTTTCAATTCCGGAAGTAAAACAAAATCTCTGTTCACAGAGTAAAATTTCTTTTTATCTTTTTCAAAAGAAGAAACAAGCCCAACCTTTTCAAGATTATCAAGCTCGCGTCTTATGGAATTAAGGTGTGTTTCAAGCACTCTTGAAAGCTCTCTTATGTAATAATCCTTCTCGTCGTCTTGGCTCAAAAAAAGCTTAAGAAGCTTAACTCTTACCTTTGATCCAAAAATGTGTTCAAGCATACACAAAATTTGTTCAAAAATTATAAATGTAGTATAATACCTTAACAAAGTCACGTCAAATTTCTAAAATAAATATGGAACAAAAATCTTCAAATTCAATAGAATTCAACACAATAAAAAGACAACTTTCTTCCGGATTTCTGGATATTTTCGTCTCTAAAAATAAAAAAAATCCTGATAAACAACTTGCCATATTCATAGAAATAGAAGCATCCGACAAAGACAATGAGATAATAGTAAACGAACTAAAAAATGAGCTTGAATACCAGTTTTTCAACTCTCCCACAGAAAACAATGAATACGCTTTTGAATCCGCGCTTGCCAAAGCGAATGCCAAGATAAAAGACATATTGCTTTCCAAGCCCAGAAATTGGCTGAACAAAATACACATAGCCGCTCTTGCGATATGCTATGACGAAATCTACATAGCGCCTGTCGGAGACATGCACGCTTTTTTGGTTTCCGGACAAAAAACAACAGACGTGCTATATACGCCGAAAAAATCATCCCCGAGCCCGATAAAACTTTTCACCAACATAGTATCAGGATCAATAATACCCGGCAATTCAATAATAATAACAAATGAATCAGTACTTGATTATATTTCCGAAGACAGAATAAGAAAATGCTCCCAAGACAGCGCTCCGGTGGAAATAATAGAAAAAATAACAGAGCTTCTTGTTAAAGCGCCGGAAAACAAACAATTCGGAGTAATCGCGGTTAAAAAACAAGAAAAAAAAGAAGAAATAGTACCAATTGAATCAAAAAAACAAACCAAAATAACAGAAGAAAAAGTTGATATAATATTTGAATTGGAAAATAAGCCCAACGAAAAAATAAAGCAAGAAAATTCAATAATAAATCTTGAATATGGAAACAAAAAAGAAGAAAAAATAAAAGAGATGATAAACGCGGCAAAACCATATTTACAAGAGGCTGTCTCTTATATTCTTTCCGGGCTTTTATTTGCGCTTGAGAAAACTCAAAATATTTTTAGCAAACTTCCTTCGGTTTTTTCAAACACATGGAGATTTGTTTTGATATCTTGGAAAAATCAAAGGGCCAGAGATTTTTATCTTCAAAAAACAAAAGATAAATCAAAAAAAATATTACAAAATATTTTAAACCTTAAAAATAAAAAACAAGGAATAATAGGATTCGGAATTTTTATAATCATACTCGCGCTTGCGACAAATGTCGCAATAAAATCTAGAGCCGAAAAACACGAAGAAATTAAAGCGATCACATCGTCCCAAGAAGAAGAAATAAAAAACAAAATAAGCGAGGCCGAAGCCGCGTTAATATACGACAATTTTTCAGGCGCCAAGACTCTTCTTTTGGAATCGGAAAAAATGCTTGAAAATTTTCCTCAAGACGAAAAATATTCAGAACTCAAATCAAAAATAGACTCTCTTAAAGCAAAAAGCGAGAAGAAAAGGATAGTAGAAAACGCTGACTTAGAAATAAATCTGGATACTCCTATTGTAAGCAAAAAAGACGCAGGACTTTTAAAAACAAAAACAGGTGTCTTGTTTTTTGACGGAGTGCAACATAAATTCGCGAAAATAGACGAAGACAAAAAAACACTGAACAAATTGGAAATAAATTCCGACGAAATGGAATCTTTTTCTTTAGCCTCTGTTTTTCCTGATGAATCAATAATCGCGATAAAACAAAACTCAACGATTTTGATAGATCAAAAATCACTCTCAATAAAAAAACAAACCTTTGAATTCAGCTCTTCTTATTCTCAAAAAACAGCCTCTTATTCAAACAATATATACGCCTTTGACAAAGACAAAAATACAATAACAAAGTTCTCAAAAACTTCAGACGGGCTCACGTACGGACAAAAATGGATTGAGCAAGATTACGCTCTTGCGACGATGCAAGACATAGCTGTTGACGGATATGTTTATCTCATAGATTCGCAAGGCGCTATACATGAATTCTTAAAAGGAAAATTTTCAAAAAGAATTCCTTGGCCAATAGAACAAAAACCTGGTTCAGAAATATCCTTTTACACAGATGACCAAACCGACTACTTTTACATTTTGGATGCTGAAAACAAAAAAATCGTAATAATGAACAAAAACGGAACACTAAAAGAACAAATAGAATTTTCAGGATTAAAAAATGCGTCAGACATTACCGTATTCGGACCGAAAAACGACATTTACGCGCTTTCCGAGGATAAGATATACAAATTATCATCACAATAAATATAAAAAATTAAACAAACAAAAAACCCGATACAAGTCGGGTTTTTTGAAACAATTTAAGTGATTATTTTAGAGTCACTTGAGCGCCGGCTTCTTCAAGTTTTTTCTTCAAAGCTTCTGCCTCATCTTTCTTTAATCCTTCTTTTACAATCTTTGGAGCTGCGTCAACCAAATCTTTGGCTTCTTTAAGACCAAGTTCGGTTACTTCTCTTACAACCTTTATTACTCCGATTTTGTTGGCTCCTGCTCCTGTTAGCTCGACATTGAAAGAATCTTTTTCCTCAGCTGCTTCTCCTGCTGCTGGAGCGGGCGCACCAGCCATTGCCATCATTGGAGCTGCTGCTGAAACTCCGAATTTTTCCTCAAAGATTTTTACCAATTCCGAAAGATCCAAAACAGACATGGTTTCTATCTGCTCAACCAATGCCTTGAATTTTTCAGGAACTACGACCTCTTTTTTTTCTTCTTGTGTTGTTTCTTCTGACATATGTATTTCTCCTTTTAATAAAAATTATTTAATATATAAATTATGATTTTGACTGTCTTATTCCATCAAGCGCTCTCACAAACCCAGTTGTCACTCCGGATATTGTTCTAACAAACGAACTAACCGGCGAATTCAACGAACCGACAAGTTTGGCGTACAGTTCCGGCCTTGAAAGAATCTTTGACAACGCGACTATTGTGTCTTCTTGAACGAACTTGCTTTCCAAAATTCCGCCATAAATTTGTAGCTTATCATTGGTTTTTTTGTATTTTGTCAAAATCTTAGGGGCCGACACCTCGTCTCCCATCGCGTAAGCGACAGCAAGCCCTTCTCCCAAATTCTTTACTTCAGAATCCATGCCGGCTGATTCTAAGGCTTTTTTAAGAAGAGTCTTTTTTATGACTTCAACCTTTACATTGTCTTTTCTTAAATCTTTTCTAAGCTCTTCAAATTCAGGAACCGACAACCCATGATAACCTATAAAAACCAAAGATTTTGATTCTTTTGTGCTTTTTGAGGCTTTTGTAAGAATATTTTCTTTTTGCTGTCTTGTTTTTGGCATATAATTTAAAAAATCTGCTTATCGCAGACTTTAGGCTAAAATCAGCTAAAAACTGATTTTTTCGCTTTTCCTAGGCAGGATATTAAGCCATTGAGGCGCCTGCTGTCTGCGGAATGATATAAATTTATACTAATATAATACAATATCCAGAAAAAATGTCAACTGCGGCAAAAAACAAAATAAATTGAAATTTTTATTGCAAATATTTGGCTTTGGCTCTGTTATGTTCTTCCAAAGTTGAGCTGAATATGGTTTTGCCTTCTTTGGTGGATAAAAAATAAAAATAATTAGTATCATCCGGATAAATCGCAGCCATCATTGAAGAAACGCCCGGATTCCCGACCGGTGTCGGAGGGAGCCCTTTATACATATAAGTATTGTATTTTGAATCTATTTTAAGCTGCTCCGACGTAAGAGCCGGGCTTGTTCCTCCTATTTGGTAGTTCAAAGTCGCGCATGATTGCAACATATAGTTTTGTCCCATTCTTGACCAAAATATTCCGGAAACTATTTTTCTGTCTTCGTCTTTTGGCACTTCGGCCTCTATTATTGATGCCATTGTCAAAACATCATAAAAATTCTTGCCTTGCTTTTCTATCTCCAAGATCATGTCTTGAGAAATTTTTGACTCAAAATTCTTTATCATTTTTATTATTATTTCTCTGGCGGTAGAATCAGCGTATATCTCGTATGTGTCAGGGAAAAGATACCCTTCCAAAGAAGCTCCCTCGGGCTTTGTCTTTAAGATCGGAAAATCAGAAGAAATTTCTTCATAAAATTCTCGGTTTAATGTTCCAAAAGACGTCTCTTTGCCGGCTAAAAATTCAAATTCGCCTTTTTTCAAAATACCTTGACCGCTTAAATAATTATCAATATCGTTTATACCCCATCCTTCCAAAATTTTAATTGTCCTTACTTGCTTTCTTCCTTTTGTCGTTAAAATATTAAACAAATCAAACGCATTCGCCTTTTGAGGAAAAATAAAATCGCCGGCCAAAAATCTAGATTCGGCTTTTTTAAACCAAACCAAAGTCCTGAACCAATAATCGCTCCTTATTATTCCTTTTTCTGAAAGCGCCTTTGAAACCTCCTTAACCGTCTGTCCGTAGTTTATTGAAAAATTTCTATCGCTCTCGCGTATTTCCACTTTAACAAAAAGATCTGTTGCAACTTTTGAAACAAAAAGAATAAAAAGAAAAATAATCGCGGCTAATATGTATTTTATTGTTTTCATATATCTATAAATATTTTTTTAAATTCCCGCTTTCCAAACCCAAGACGATTTTTTTCACCTCCTGAGCGGATTCTTCCGACGCTACGAGAATGGCGTCTTTTGTTTCTATCATAACAATTCCTTTAAGCCCCACGGCCGCCAAAACTTTTTTTGACTCGCTGTAAAAAAAATTATCATGACAATCAATTAGCACCGAATCGCTGTTGGAAAAATTACCATTCTTGTCTTTCGCGGAAATCTCTTTCACGCTTCTCCAATGACCTATGTCTGACCAATCTGTTTTTGACTCAAAAAGAAAAATATCTTTCGTCTTTTCCAAGATGGCGTAGTCCACGGAAGCCTTTTTAAGTTTTGAAAAATCAGAATTGACTTTAGATTGAAATTTTTTCGTTCCGTAATCTTGCGCCATGCTCTTCAGATATTTTACATTCTCTGGCAAAAATTTTTCATACAAAGACGCAAGGTGTTCCGCCTTCCACGCGAACCATCCCATGTTCCAAAAAACTGATTTTTTATTTATAAGTTTTTTCGCGAGAACCATATTGGGCTTTTCTATAAATTTTGAAACCGAACGAAAAACGCAATTTCCGGCTCGAACAATTTTTGTGTTCGCTTTTATATATCCATATCCAGTCTCCGGGTAAGATGGTTTCGCGCCGAAAAGAATCGTATGATTAGGATATTTCAAAAATATATCATCTATTGATTTAAGACTTGAGGAAAAAATTTTTTCGTCCCTTATCCATGAATCGGACGGAACGCTTAAAATTGTTTCATTGCCGAATTTTTTTAAAAAACAAAAACAGCAAAGTCCCACCGCTCCGGCGCTGTCTCTTTTTTCCGGCTCTATAAAAACATTTTTTCTTGGCAATGAAGGAAGTTGACTGTAAACTTTTTTAACATAATCTTTTCCTGTCGCAACATAAATATCTTCTTTGGGGAAAACGCGACAAAGAAGCGAGTAAGTCCTCTCAAGAAGAGTTTTAGATCCTATTATAGGAAGAATCTGTTTTGGATTTTTTTGTCTTGAAACGGGCCACAGTCTTGTTCCGCTTCCTCCTGCCAATATTACTACTTTCATAAAATAATGTTATCATTTCTTGACTTTTATATCAAGGTATGCTATACTTACTATATCCTTTGCAGACCCGTATCAATAAATGCGGGTTTTATGTTTTTATCTTCCAAAAATAAAAATTCATCAAAAAAATCAAAGAAAATAAAAAGTTTTCTTTTTAAACAAATCGCCATTATAGCAATAGTGGGTATTTTTGCGTATCCTTTTCAAGCATTGGCGTCTGATATCACCTCTTCGGAAATAATAAACCTTACGAATTTGGAAAGAGAAAAAAACAATTTGCCGGCTCTTTTGGAAAACAAAGAGCTCGCAAAAGCGGCAGAAAACAAAGCCAAAGATATTATTGAAAAAGGATATTTCGCTCACAAGACTCCTTATGGAAAACAATTCTACGAATGGGTGGAGGAATCCGGATATTATTATCTCTATGCCGGAGAAAACTTGGCAATGGATTTTTCAACAAGCAAAGGAGTTGTAAAAGCTTGGCTTAACAGCTCAACGCACAGAGCTAACATAATGAACAAAAACTACAAAGACATAGGAGTCGCGACGATGGAAGGAACTTGGCAAGACAAAAAAACAATAATCGTCGTGCAAATGTTTGGATCTCTTCTTGTTGAATCGCCCACCGTGTTGGGAGAAAAGCTTAAAGAGACTCAAGAAGAAATAGATAATTATAATAAAAAAGAGAGCGAAAAAATCTCAGCCACGGAACAAAAAACGGGGCACGAAGAAGAAAGCCGTATTGAATCGGAAAAAATCGCGATAGTACCAAGCATAGCCGGGAATGAATATTTTGATATAATCAAAAAAAATAAAGACGAAAACAAAGTGGACAAAAAATTTGTTCAAGAAAAAAATTCAAAACAAAACACATCTATTGTTGAAAATATAAAAATAGGAGGAACTGTTTTAAAGCCTTACAACGCCGAACGACATCACGCCGCCGAAACCTACTACCCTATCTCAAAACTTTTGTCGGACAAAATAAAAAAATACAACTTCAAACCTCAAAGTCTTCCTCAAAGCACAAGAAATAATTTATTCGTTTCCGCTGTCGCGTCTATTTTGATACTTCTGTCTTATGAAGAAGAAATTAAAAAAACTCTTTCAAAAAAGAGTCCAAGAAAATCTTTTTAATAAAAATTAAAATTTAAATTTTTTAAAGACAAAAACAACCCCGATTCCCAAGATAGCTCCACCTATTATGTCACCCAAATAATGTATAGACGCCATCACCCTGGAAATTGAAATCAAGAAAGCAGCCAAAAAAAACAACATGGCTGTTTTTTTATTTTTAAAATAAAAAAAGGCCGCGATTGTAAAAGCAACAACCGCGTGCGACGAAGGAAATGACTTATCCAAAAGTTTGGTAGATATCAAAGCATCAACTCCAAGAGTCTCATAAGGCCTATGTCTGTAAAATAAAATTCCTATGACTATGTTAATAGAATAAGACACGGCTACATAAATAAAAAGCCAAAACAAATCTTTTAAAAAAGTCTTTCTATTTTTTGATAAAATAAAAAACAAAGCCGCTCCCAAAAACCAAATAAAATATGTGCCAAAAAAAATTATAATCCAGGAAGGCGCAATCACTCCCGCGTTGAAAAAAAATCGGCTAAAATATAAATCAATATTTTGCATATTTCAAATAAGTGATCTTGAAGTCATTTCTTGCGGTTGAGGAAGTGCGCAAATTTTTAAAATAGTCGGAGATATGTCAGATAACACTCCTGCGATTTTCAAACTGGTAAGACTGAAGTTCTTATCTTTTTCTTCTCGCAATTTAAAATCCTCTCCAACTATAACGCATGGCACCGGATTGGCGCTGTGTTTTTTTATTATATGCCCGTTCTCCCAGTTAACTTTTTCCTCGGCATTGCCGTGATCCGCTGTCACTATCGCAACGCCACCTTGCTTCAAAGTCTCGGTCACGACTTTTTTGACGCAAGAATCAACAACCTCAACGGCTTTTGTTGTAGCCATTAAATTACCTGTATGCCCAACCATATCAGGATTGGCGAAATTGACAACGTAAAAAGCGTATTTTGAAGCTGATAAAGATTCGCACACCTTTGAAGCTATTTCAGACGCGGACATTTCCGGCTTGTCAGCGTAAGACGGAACGCCGGCAGATGGTATTATTATGTTTTCTTGACCTTTAAAAACAATATCCTTGCCTCCGTTGAAAAAATAAGTGACATGAGCGTATTTTTCAGTCTCGGCTATATGGAGTTGCGTTAAAGAAGATTCGCTGAAAACACGCGAAACAGGGTAATCAACCTCGTCTTTTTCAAAAGCGTGAACTTCTGGGAAACCTTTTTCGTATTCACACATTCCTGCAAAAAAAAGATTTCCTATTGATGATCTCTTGAATTTATCAAAATTTTTATCAATAAAAGCCTTTGAAATTTGCCTTGCCCTATCTGGCCTGTAATTTGTAAAAAACAAAGAATCGCCCGGCTGAACCCTAGAAGACCCGTCTTGAGTTTTAATGACGACAGGAACAAACTCTTCATCATACACTCCGTTTGAATAACTTTTTTTTACGGCTTCCAAAGCTGTTTCAAAAACCTCGTCAGACTCTCCTTTTGCAATGGCCATGTAAGCTCTCTCTGTCCTGTCCCAACGATTATCCCTGTCCATCGCGTAAAATCTTCCGCTCACGCTCGCTATCTTGCCGGTCTTAAGTCTTTTTATTATTTTCTCAAGCTGTTCTATATATTCAACACCGCTTGAGTAAGGAACATCTCTTCCGTCTAAAAACACGTGCACATAAACTCTGCTCAAATTGCTTTTAGCCGCGAGTTCGAGCGCCGCATATATATGATCCTGATGTCCGTGCACTCCGCCATCGCTTAAAATTCCCATTATATGAAAACTTGAATTGTGCTTTTTGCAATGCGCGACAGCGCCTCTGAGCGCTTCAATTTCAAAAAAACTGTTGTCTTCTATGCTTTTGTTTATCTTTAAAACTTCTTGATATACTATTTTACCAGCGCCCAAATTCTGATGACCAACTTCCGAGTTTCCGCTTTCACCCCAAGGAAGTCCAACCGCCTCTCCTGATGCCATAAGAGAAAAAGTCAAATATTTTCTTGTTATTTCATCAAAAAAAGGGGTCTTGGCCTGAGTGACCGCATTACCTCTACTTGGCTCCGCTATTCCCCATCCATCCATCACAACAAGGCATATTGGAAGATTTTTTATTTTGTTTTCCATTTGACAATATTATCTTATCAAATTATCAAAGATTTTCCTGTCATTGATTTTGGTTTTTCAATTCCAAACAAATCAAGAATGGTTGGAGCGACATCTCCCAAAACTCCCTCTTCTCTCAATTTCAAATCAAATCCGTTCGGACTCCATATCATAAAAGGAACTTGGTTTTTGGAATGTTTAGTGTCTATTTCTCCTGTTGCCAAATCTTTCATTTCTTCTATATTCCCATGATCCGCTGTCAAAACAAGCGTCCCGCCTAAAGTTTTAATCTGAGAAACAAGTTTACCGATTTCCACGTCGCAAGCTTCAACAGCAAGCTTGCCGGCTTCAAAATTACCAGTATGACCAACCATATCAGGACAAGCGAAATTAATTGTGTAAAAATCATATTTCTCTTGCTTTAAAAATTCCAAAACTTTAGCGTTTATTTCCGGAGTAGACATTCCTGGATCTTGATCATAACTATCAACATCAGGAGAAGGCACCATTATCCTGTCTTCTCCGTTCACCGGCTCCGCGTACCCACCGTTGAAAAAATAAGTGACGTGAGCGTATTTTTCTTTTTCAGAAATATAAACTTGCCTTTTTTCGGAAAGAATCATTGGCAAGGTGTCTTTTACGTCAGCCGTAGGATAAGCAGTCATCGCGTTTCCAAGCTCGGGCCCAAAATCCGTCATGGCGACAAATTTTATATTTTTTAAATTCTTTTTTGGGACAAACGACCCTTCGTTGGCTTCATGAAAATTTTCTTGCGTAAACACTTTTGTAAGCTGTCGCGCCCTGTCGCTTCTGTGATTAAAAAATATTATTGAGTCGTTATCGTTTACAACTCCGACAGGAGCTCCGTTTTCGCAAACAACATGAGGAGGAAAAAACTCGTCACTTTTGCCTTTTAAATAATATTTTTCAAAAGTAGCAAACAAATCTTCCGATTTCTCGCCTTCTCCAAAAACTATTGCGTTATAAGATGCCTCTGTTCTTTTCCATTCTTTTTTTCTGTCCATGGCGTAAAATCTACCAGTCAAAGAAGCGACTTTTTGATTTGGCTTCATTCTGTCGTAAAGCTCTCTTAATTGTTTTTTGCCTCCAAAAGGAGAGGAATCTCTTCCATCGGAAAAAAGATGTAAAAACACTTTTTTCACGCCTTCTTTTTCCATTAAATCCAAAAGCGCGTAAAGATGCTCCGGGGTTGAGTGAGCGCTTTGTCCATCCGAAAGCATTCCCATAAGATGCATGGCGGAATTCTCTTTTTTCACATACTGAACAGCCTGCAAAAAAGCTGAATTTTTAAAAAAAGTGCCGTCTTTTATCGCGTCAGATACAACAACCGGATCCTGCTTTACTATTCTTCCGGCTCCAAGATTAAGATGCCCGGCCTCCGAATTGCCATCTTGATCCCCCAAAAGGCCAACATATCCTCCGTGCGCCCAAAGTCTTGTGTGCGAAGAATTTTGCAACACATAATCGTAATTCGGATGACGAGCCTTAGAAATCGCGTTTGAATCCGAATCCGGAGCAAGTCCCCACCCATCCAAAATAAGTAAAATTACAGGTTCTGAAAAATTATTTTTTTGCATATTCTTTTTCTATTTCCATTAATCTATTATATTTAGCCACTCTCTCTCCTCTTGAAGGCGCGCCCGCTTTTAAGAACTCCGCGCAGGACGCAACCGCGAGATCAGTTATAAAATCGTCATTTGTTTCGCCACTTCTGTGCGAAACGATTACTTTCATTCCTTTTGATTTTGCCAAAGAAATAGCGTCCATTGTTTCTGTTATTGTGCCTATTTGATTAGGTTTGATAAGAACGGAGTTTATGGCGTTTTCAGAAATCGCCTTTTCAATTCTTTTTATATTGGTGACAGTCAGATCGTCTCCTATTATCATGGTATTTTTTTCTTTAACATCTTTGAGAAGAAAAGACCAGTCATTCCAAGATTCTTCGGAAAAAGGATCTTCTATTGAAATCAGGTTGTATTTTTCAATCCAATCAAGATATAAATTTTTAAGCTCCTCCGAAGACATTGTTCTATCCGGAGGAGATATTGTGTATTTGTCTTTTTCGTAAAATGAATTCGCTGCAGCGTCTATTCCAAGGCTTATGTCTTTTTTAATATCAAATCCGCAAGATTCTATTGCCCTAAGCATTGTTTCAAACAAAAAATCAATGCTTTCAACATGAGGGGCGTATCCTCCTTCGGCGCCGACATCATAATCAAGACCTTGATCTTTCAAAGTATATCCTATTGAATGAAATATCTCCGAGCCTGCCTGTATTTTTTCGGAAACCATGCTTATGCCGTGCGGTATTATTTGAAATTCTTGAATGCCGACATTCGTGCTAGCGTGAGCTCCTCCGTTTATAAGATTCATTATCGGAGTTGGCATTTGAAAAGCATCCTTAAACCCAAAATATTTTTTAAGATATTCATGCAAAGACAAAGACATGGCTTTTGAAACCGCTCTTGAGGCGGCCATTGAAACCGATAAAATAGCATTAGCGCCGAGCTTTGATTTATCCTCTGTCCCGTCAAGTTCAATCATTGCTCTGTCAACTGCTCTTTGGTCCGAGGCATCCACCCCCAAAAGCGCTGATTTTATCTTTACATTAACATTACTGCAAGCTTTTAATACGCCCATACCTCCGTACCTTTCTTTATTCCCGTCCCTAAGCTCCAAAGCTTCATTTGCTCCTTTGGAAGCGCCGGAAGGAACAGACGCTGTAGCAAAAATTCCACATTCCAAAACCAAAGTCGTATTCACGGTAGGGTTCCCCCTTGAATCCAAAATTTCTCCGGACTCAATATGTTTTATTTTTGTTGAAATCATATCTTATTAAATTTTTAAAACTTCCAACCCCGGCATATCTTCTGATGATAAAAAATAAAGCATTGCTCCGCCGCCGGTTGACACAAAATCAAAATCATTCAAAATGCCAATTCTGTCTATTGCCTCCAAGGTTTCACCTCCTCCGGCGACAGTAGACGCTTTTTCGTTTGTCGCGATAGCGAGCGCGACGCTTTTTGTGCCGAGAAAAAACTTTTCATCTTCAATTTTACCCATAGGCCCGTTCCATAAAATAGATTTCGCGTCATAAATCTCTTGAACAAATTTTTTGTTCGTAATTGGACCTATATCAAATATCAAATCTTCATTACCAACTTCGCTGACAAGACAGGTTCTTCCGTCTTCCAATACAACGTCTTCGGGAATAATTATATTTTCATTTGATAAAATTTCAGCATCTTGCGTTGACACTTTCTCATTTAAAGATTTTCCTATATTAAATCCTCTCGCCTCAAGCACGGAATTCGCCAAAGCGCCTCCCAATAAAACTTTATCGCACTTGGAAGATAAAATTTTTATCAAAGGAAGTTTGGTTGATATTTTTGATCCTCCCAAAACCGCGATTTTGGGAAAAGCCTCTTTACTTAAAAAATTCTCAAGCTCTTCTATTTCTTTTCTCAGTCCAATACCTGCAAAACTTTCTTTTATAAATTTGGGCAACAAAGAGATTGAGGCTTCGTCCCTGTGGCTTGACCCGAATGCGTTATTTATATAAACGTCACCCCACAAAGCCAATTTTTGGGCGAAATCTTCGCTATTTTGCCGTTCTCCTTTATCAAATCTCAAATTCTCAAGCATTATAACTCGCTCATTTGAAAAAACAGATTTTTCCGCGAAAATATTATCAACAAAAACTATTGGCTCGCAAACATCTTCTTGTTTGCACAAATCCGAAAGATGGTCGCACACCGGAGCTAAAGAAAATTTAGGATCAAATCCCTCAGGTCTTCCTTTATGCCCGATTATTATTATTTGTTTAGCGCCAAATTCAACAAGCTCTTTTATTTGAGGGATTATTCGTTCAAGCCTCAAACTTTGAAATTTTTCCACAAACCCGTCTTCTCCGGTTTTAACATCCAAATCGCAACGCAAAATGACCCTGAGTCCGTAAATATCTTCTTTGTTGTATTCTCTTAATTCCATAATCTATATTATAGCAAAAGAAAACAAAACAAGCCAAGAACAAAAAACGCGCTTATTTTTCAAGCGCGATCTTGTGGATGCTTTACGACATAGTGAACAATATTATTGTTCTACTCAATTGGAAGCGTAAACGTAAAAACAGAGCCTTTGTTTTTGCCGTCGGATTCGGCCCAAATCTTTCCTCCATGCGCCTCAATTATCTTTTTGGCTATAAAAAGACCAAGCCCGGATCCTCCGGTATGAACCCTGTCAACAGCCTCGGCCCTTGAAAACTTTTGAAACAACTTGTCTATTTCTTCTTCTGATATTCCTATTCCGGAATCTCTTGACTCAAAAGTCATCAATGATTTTGACGACGAAAGCCTTATGCTCACCCAACCTTTCTCTGTGTATTTAATCGCATTATCAACAAGATTCATAACAACGTCGTGAATTTTGTCTTTGTCAATCAACATGTTTGGAATTTTTTCTTCCGGATACTCTATGGAAACTTTAAGATTTTTCTTGTCTGACTGAGGCTTAAGATCAGAAACAACTCCCTCAACAATATCAACAATGTTTTCTTTTGTTTTTGTTAAATCAAGCCTGCCCGTTTCTATGCGTGAAACATTCAAAAACACGTTTATAAGTCTTGTAAGCCTGTCTGATGATCTGTATATCCTTTCAAGCTCAAATCTCTGCGCACTTGTCAGTTTTCCATAGTCTCCTTCCAAAATCATTGATATATATCCTTTTATTCCGGTTATAGGTGTCCTCAACTGATGCGCGGCTATGGAAAGAAACTCGGATTTTGATTCATCAAGCTCTTTAAGCCTTTTATTCGCTTTTCTCAAGTCAAAAGTGGCTTCTTCAACTTTTTTCTTTAAAGTAGTGTTAAATTGTTTCTGCTCTTCATAAAGAAGCGCGTTTTTGATGGATATTGCTATTTGGCCGGAGGCGATTCCAATCATTCTCAAATCAACTTCTGTAAAAGGATCACCTGATTTTTTATTACCTATAGCTATTACACCTCTTAGCATGTCTTTCTCTTTTAAAGGCACAACTATTCCGACATCATTATTATACAAGTCATTCAAAAGCTCCGGGCTGCTTGGAGAGTAATCACCATTATCATAAAGTATTTTCATTTCTTCTATTACAAGCATGCTTTGTTTTTCAACAAATTTATGATATAAAATTTTTAACACTTCTTTGTTGTTTAATATCTTTTTTGAAACCCCAAAAGGAAAACCAGCTTCGTATGGAATTGTTATTTTTTTATCTTCTCCAATTAACACAAAACTTATTTTATCAGTACCTATTGCGTCTGTGATTATACTACCAATACTGTCTAACAGCTGTTTTAAATTTTGCAAAGATGAAGTTTCTTCGGTTATTTCTTCCAAAACAATATCAGGATTATATGTTTTTTTATAAAGAAAATTTTTCGTTTTAGTTTCTATAAATGTCCTAAGCGGTTTATAACCTATGGACACAAAAACAGACATTATAACGCTTATCCAAAAGACCGATTGAATTCCAATAAGCATTACTATCAAAGATGTCAAAAAAGCCAAAATACTTGTCGTCACAAAAACCAAAAAACTGAATCCCACGGATCTAAATACCATGGACCTTATATCAAAAGATCTGTATTTTATTATGCTATAAGTGACTACAATCGGATACAAAGAATACAAAATCATCGGATAAGGAGGAAAATTTATATTCAAAGTTAAGAAAAAAACACTCGAACCTCCGGCAAATCCTATGACAGTCGCAAAAAATATATATCTAAGCTGTGATCTGTACAAACCCTTGGCTTGAATCATTGCGCGGAAAAGAACATATTCAGATGTTAAAACAACCACTACAAAAAACAATGTATAATAAATAAAAAGAGGCCCGGCATCGCTTACAAATTTAAAAATAAACTTTGATTTTACGGAAGTAAGCAAAAGATCGGTTGGATTTATAGCGACAAAAATAAAAGCAACAGCGTATAAAAGCCTTATCCTTGTTTTGAATTCTTCAAATTTCTTTGTTATGGCGGAAACAAAATGCAAAAACAACACAGGTATGAATATCGCGACGCAATGAAGTATATGATTTGCTTTTGTCGCCACCTCAAAAGAAGTCGTAGTTATCATTACAGCATATCCCGAGCTCCACACAGTCACAAAAACATTTAACCAAAACCACATTCTATTAGCCAATCTTTTTGATTTTTGATACAAAATCAAAGAAGCGGAAAAAAAGCTTACAAAAGCTCCTATAAGAAGAGTCAAATTAAAATAATTCAATTCAAAAGGTAAATTCATATACATGTATCAAGATACTCATTGCCCAGACTTGTAATATTTTTATTTTTTAAAATAAATTCTGATAATTCTTGCAAAGAAGAATAAGAAACATTGCTGCCATGTTGCGGCTCCACATGGACATCCGCTTCGTATTTTTTTGAACCAAGCGCCACATCAGTAAACATTTTTTCTTTTCCCAAAAATGCGTAAACAGCGCCCTGCGGAGCCGAACAAGAGACAGTGGGGTTCTCTGTTCCATAAAAATACCACCCGGAAGATATTAAAGATTTATTAAAATATCCATGCCAATGAGCCAAAGCCCGTCCGTTTGTTTCCAAATTTTTCGGAAAATCGGATTTTACGCCAAGACTTTTCATTAAGCTCGCGAAAATCGCATTAGCGACAGAATGAGAAAAAATAACCTTAGTATCAAATGATGGTTTATAATCAGGTCCAACAGGTACGCCTTTTGGGGTTTCAATTATCATTTTTCCGTTTACAAGACCCATTTTAACAATATCTCTTTTTAGATCCAAATTTGTTTTGTCAGAGCCTGATCTTGATGTTAAAATCCAAACTTCAGGAACCTCAATTGAATATTTTTTATTTTTAAAATTCAATACAACATTAAGCTTGTCATCTTTAAAAAAGAAATCTTTGTCCGGAAAACCGGTTATTTCTTTTGCCAGCGAAAGCTCAACAGGCAACTGCCTTGCCAAAAATCCATAGCTCATTCCGTTTCTTTTATCAAGCAATAGAGAGCCAAGCCACCTGTAAAAAGAATTCCTGAATTTTAAATCGCTTATTTTTCTTGGTTCAGGATAAAGTCTTGTTTTCGCGAACATTTTTCCGCTTAATACCAAATCTTTTATAAAAGGTTCATAAACAGGATTAGCAGTATCAAAAGCGCCGTTTCTAACCTCAAAATCACTCATTCTTGGAGGTATTACGGGAGCATATATTTTTGGCACCAACCCATGCAAAACATCTTTTTTAAAATCGCCTTTTTTGTCATAAGTGGGATAAGACATGTTATAGCTGTAAACAGTCCAATTTTCATCTCCAACCGATATTATAAGATTTACCAAATTCCAAGAAAAAATCGGCAAAGAAGCTGATATGTGATCCTGCAAGGAGCTTTTTTTTGTTATTCCCAATGGAGCTTTACAAATTAAAATCATAGGGTTCTCTCTAAGGCTCAAAACATGGTCAACAGGAAGATCTCCGGTTTCTCCCTCTCCAATCATTATCAAAGAAACGCCTTTTTTAACTTTTTTGCCAAAATCAAATTTAAAAAATTCAAATTTACCGGAAAAAAGATTTTTCAATGTCATGCCAAAAGACATAAAAATCATTTTTACCATTCTTTTAAAAGAAATGCTTTCCAAAACGCTTTCATACGGCACAACGTCAACGCCGATTTCAATAAATGTTTTTTTAAGTTTTTCCGAAAAATCAATTATTTCACTTGGTGTTTCTTTTGAAATTTTAGGATAAAAAGCAATCTTAAGATTGTGAGCCATCTCTTCTTCAGACATGACTATATTATCTTTTATATCCAATATATTTTTTATAGCTTCAAAACTTAGTCCCATAATTTTATATTATAACAAAAATATCAATACTATTACAAACATATCATATCTGTTTTAAAAGTCTCATGTTGGATAT
>Ga0172370_10003861_pt1 | contig 20486 bp, 20 predicted proteins | sample LakKiv5m_FD_114538 | JGI IMG/M metagenome (GOLD analysis project Ga0172370, IMG submission 114538) | Freshwater microbial communities from Kabuno Bay, South-Kivu, Congo - kab_022012_11.5m | ecosystem: Environmental > Aquatic > Freshwater > Lake | place: Democratic Republic of the Congo...
CGAGAGCCAGGGCATGGTGCTCGCGGCCGAGTTCAACGGTGGACTGTCGGTCTTGACGCCGGCGGACGACCGTGCCATCCCCGGATCCCGGATTCGATGACGCGACGACGCTTGGTGCGTCGAAGAGGCAAGAAGATGTCGAGACTACCCCTGTTCCTCACGATCGTGTTCGCGCTCGCCATGACCGCCTGCGGTGGCAAGGAAGGCAAGATCGACGGCGCCTACACGTGCAAGAACAACGACAACAAGTCGAGCGAGATCAGCGTCGATGGCTCTAAGATCACGGTCAAATTCGGCGACAAGACGATCGTGCAGTCGCTCGACGTCAAGAAGTCGGAGGCCGGCAAGGTCTGGGCGCACGCCAAGAGCGACGGAGGCAAGGAGCAGTACATCCTGCTCGAGAAGAGCGGCTCCACGCTGACGCTCTACGAGTTGATGAGCGTCGACTGGTCCAAGCCCGAGGCCGCGAGCAAGAAGATGGCCGTGGCCTGCACGCCCAAGTAGTCTCGCTACTCCTTTCCCTGCAGCACGCGGATGCGCGCCCGGACGCGTCCTGTCTCGGCCTCCTGCCCTTGCGCGCGCTGCAAGAAGGTCGTCCACGCGGCGATCGCGTCGGCCTTGTCCCCCGTGCGATCGAGCGAATCTCCGAGGCCGAGGTAGGCACGCGTCGCGTGGGCGTCCAGCGCGATGGCCTTTCGGAACGCCTTCGCCGCCGCACGATCGTCACCCAGGTGCTGCAAGACCACACCGCGCGCCTCCGAGAGCGACGCATCCTCGGCGTCCAGCTCCGCCGCCGCGTCACACTGCGCGACGGCCTCCTGCGCGCGTCCCAGCTCCGCGAGGCACACGGCGCGGGCAGCCATGGCCTTCACGAAGCGGGGCCGGTTGCCGATCGACTCCTCGAGCTTGCCTAGCGCCTCCGTCCACCGATGTCGCTCCATGAGCACGAGCGCCAGATCGTACGTGATCGTCGCGTGCCCTGGCGCCGCCTTCTGCGCGCGATCGAGCGCGCCGACCGCGGCCGCCCACAGACCGCGGCGCCTGCGCGCTTCCGCGAGCGTGACGAGGAGGCGCGGGTCCTTCGGCGCGATCTTGCTGGCGGCCTCTAGCACGCCCAGCGCGGCCACGTCTTCGCCGAGCGCGAGGTAGACTCTCCCGAGGTTGTTCGCGGCACCGTAGAGCCGCGCGTTCAGCGCCCATGCCGCCTCCAGCCGCGTGCGCGCCGCCTTGAGTTCGCCGTTCTCCATCGCGATGAGACCCAGGTTGTAGTGTGCCAACGCGGATTTGGGGATCTCGAGCAGGTGCGCCTTGAAGTGCTCCGCGGCCTCGTCGAGCTCGCCCCGCCGCAGGGCGGAGACCCCGAGCAGGAGCTTGCCCGCGACCACCTCGCGCAGGTCCCCCGGTGCGATCGGGGAGCCCGGCAGCGGGATGTCCGAGTCGAGCAGCTGCGTCTGGCGGCTCGAAGGACCGCACGCGCACGCCAGCGTCGCGACCAGCAGGCACGCTGCGGCGAGCGCGGTGGAACGCGGGTGGGCGGTGCGTAGCGTCATGCGTTCCCTCGTCGACGGACCACGATCGACGTGATTCCCGGCGTCATCGCCGTGAGCCGCGTCGAACCACTCGCATCGGACACGCGGATTCGCTATCCTATACGGCTTGGACGCTCGTCCTCAACCCGACACGAGTCTTTCGATGACACACCCTCCCATCGCCCGCCTCCCCTCTCCGCACTTCGCTTGGGTCGCGCTCCTTGCGTCCATCGCACTCGGCGGAGGCTGCTCGTCGGCGGATTCCGGCAAGGGGAGCGACATCAAGCTCCCGGACGTGAAGGGCGGACTGCCCGACAACAAGGTCGTCTCGGACAGCGGCAACGAGCCCGAGTCGGACGTCAACGAAGCGACCGGCGAGGACGGAACGCCGGTCGACGAGGGAGGTCCCAATGTGTCGGACAGCGGCGGCGTCGACTCGGGCCTCCCTCTCGTCGACACCGGAGAGGATCCCTTCGCGGCCCACCCCGACTGCCAGAAGCTGCCAGACTGCCAGCAGACGGGCTACCCCTACTGCTCCGTCGACATCGGCAAGTGCGTCGAGTGCCTCCAGTCGAGCCACTGCATCAAGACCACCGGCTTCTGCAAGGACAAGAAATGCAAGGCGGTCGAGTGCCAGCCCAAGTCCCAGGAGTGCAACGGCAACTCGCTCCAGATCTGCAACGACCAGGGCGACGGCTTCGACATCACGCCGTGCCCCGACGATCACCCGATCTGCTACAACGACAAGTGCGTCCTGTGCCAGCCCGACGAGTTGACCTGCTCGCCGCCGGAGGTCGTGACGTGGAGCCCAGATCCCGTCTCCACGCAGGTGCAGGCCTGCGACAAGCAGGGCTCCGATCTCGAGGTCATCAAGGTCTGCCCGGAGGGTCAGTTCTGCCTGCAAGGCGACTGCTTCACGTGCTACCCGGACACGAAGTCCTGCGACGGAACGATCATCAAGAGCTGCTCGAAGGTCGGAGACACCTACGACTGGGTCGCCGGTATCGACTGCGCGCTCGACGGCAACGTCTGCTTCGGCGGCACGTGCATCAACCCGTGCAGCGGCGACATCAAGTCCAAGACGAACGTCGGGTGCGACTACTGGGCGGTCGATCTCGACAACGCGAAGGTCAAGAAGTCGCAGGACCCTTCCGGCGGCTACTACGACGCCCAGAACGCACAGTACGCGGTCATCATCTCGAACACCGACACCAAGAAGCCGGCCAGCGTGAAGGTCGAGGCGAAGGTCGGTGGGGAGACGAAGAGCAAGAACTGGACCGTGCCGCCGGGCTCGCTGCAGATCATCAACCTGCCCGATCCGAGCTGGGGGTGGCAGCCGCTCAATCAGGACGGGACGAGCAAGAACACGAACGTCTACCGCATCACGTCGAGCGTGCCGATCGTGGCCTACCAGTTCAACCCGCTCGAGAACGTCAATGTGTTCTCGAACGACGCGTCGTTGCTGCTGCCGTCGAATTCGCTCGGGAAGGAGTACCTCGTGATGACGCGCGAGCAGTCCTTCGATCAGGAGCACAACGGCGATCCGCTTCGCGGCTACTTCACGGTCGTCGCGACGACGAAGGACACGACGAAGGTCGACATCACGGTGACGGCCACGACGCTCGGCGGCGCCGGCATCCCGGCGCTCAAGCCGGGGCAGACGTACCAAGCGGAGCTCGAGCAGGGTGAAGTGCTCAACATCGAGACGGACGCGCTCGGCGCGGACCTGACGGGGTCCAAGATCAAGGCCGACCAGCAGGTCGCAGTGTTCGGTGGCTCTGAAGCCGCGAACGCGCCCAACAGCGACCACTGCATCGGCGGCGTGTGCCAGTACCAGGGGTGGCAGTGCGCCTCGAACGCGGATTGTCCGAAGACGTGCTGCGCCGATCACCTGGAGGAGCAGCTCTTCCCCACCAACACCTGGGGCAAGGTGTACGCCGCGACGAAGCTCGCGCCACGCGGCAAGGAGAACGACTCCTGGCGCATCCTCGCGCGGGAGGACGAGACCTACATCGAGACCGATCCCGTGGGCGTCGCGTCGATCCCGCTTCTGTCCGCCGGCCAGTGGTTCGAGTTCGAATCGAAGCAGGACTTCGTGCTCATCGCGAGCAAGCCGATCCTCGTCGGCCAGTTCATGCAGAGCCAGGACGCGCCGAACCCCGACAACGACGTATGCACGGGCAAGGTCTGCAAGAACAACCCGTTCATCGCGTGCGATAAGAACATCCACTGTCCGAACATGATCATCCCGGGCGACGCCGGCACGGGCGATCCCGCGCTGATGCTCGCGGTGGCGAAGGACCAGCTGCTCAACAGCTATGTCTTCCTCGTGCCTAACAAGTACGAGAAGAACTACGTCAACATCGTCGCCAAGAAGGACGCGAGCATCATCCTCGACGGCCAGCCGCTCGTCGACGGCTCGATCATCGTGGACGGCAAGCCCGTCACCGTCGCGTGGACTTACTTCACCGACGCGGGCGACTGGAAGGTGATGCGCTATCCCTTCGGCAAGAAGGGCGGCGTCCACAACGTCAAGGCCGAGCTCGAGGACGACACATTCGGCATCACCGTGTACGGCTACAGCCAGTACGTGAGCTACGGCTACACGGGTGGCGCGGGCCTGAACTAGGTTCCCGACGATGCGCCGCGCTGTCCTCGCGCTGGCGATGATCGGCGCGTGTATGGTCGTTGCGCAGGCCGATGCGCTCGCGAACGAAGGGCGGATCTTGCGGCTCAAGACCTTGCCGCCCGAGGACGCGATGACGCTCGGCGCAATCGTCGCGCCGCCGTCGGTCACGCTCATCAAGACACCGCGCGGTGGCGTGCTGCTCGCGGGGCCGAGCGACGCCATCGATCGTGTGGAGCGCTTCATCCGGCGCTTCGACGGCCGGGATCCCGCGCGACGCGTCTGGGTGCGCCCGCTTCAGCACGCGGAGGCGCACCACATCGCGGATCTCGTGCGCGAGATGGCGCCGTCGCTCAAGGGACTCGGGCAGCTGATCGTCGACGAACGGACGAATCGCCTCGTCATCGTGGCCACACGCAGCGCGTATCACATCATCGACAAGCTCGTCCGACACATCGACGTTCCGGCCGCGGAGGACGACGTGCCGGTGCACATCAAGACGATCAGCGATCAGGACGCCGAGGAGATCGCGCGCACGCTGCAAGCGCGACGACAGGGATTCGGCGGGCACAAGAAGGCGAAGAAGCGGCGTTAGCGAGGCGGCTTGCGGGGCTTCGGTCTGGGGGGGGTGGCGGCCTTCGCGGCGCGAAGGGGGCGTTTGGGGCGCACGCGGCTCTTGATCTCTGGCTTGAGGCGCCCCTCCTCGTTCGGGATGAAGCGGACCTCCGTCTTGATCTCGAACGAGACGCTCGTGAGTATCTTTCGGAGCTCCTCGCCGATGTTGATGTGCTCCAGGAACTCGCGCACCTCGCGGCCAATGAGGCGCAGCGCGTCGTCTTTCGCGCCGTCGAGCTGCTTGCCAACCGCGGTCATCAGCTCCTTCGGGACGAGCGCGCCGACGATGGCGCGGACGCTCTCTTCGGTCGTGAACACGGCCTGGATGCCGCTGATGACGGCCCGCCGCAGGGCGTCCGGCAGGAAGCCGCCCTCCTGCTTGGGTCGCTCGTTGCCGTCCCCGTAGGGCGGTCCCTCGCGCTTCTGATCCTTCGGCAGGTCGTTCATTTCAGGTTGCCGCCCTGCGACGCGATGCTCTGCGAGCCGAGGCCGAGCAGATCGACCTTCGCGGTCTTCTGGCCACGTCGATCGAGCGTCGGGACGGGATGCACCCCCGAGTCCATGCGGATCGCGTCGCATGGACAGGCCTCCTCGCAGAAGCCGCAGTACACGCAGAGGAGGAGATCGATCTCGAAGCGCACCGGGAACTTCTCGATGCCGCTGTCGTCGTGCTCCCCGGCCTCGATGTGGATGCAGTTGGCCGGACAGGCCGTCGAGCACAGCATGCATGCAACGCAGCGGACCTGTCCGTCGTCGCGGTGCATGAGGCGATGGCGGGCGCGGAAGCGCTCCGGATAGGGTCGCTTGTGCTCCGGATACTGAACGGTGGGCGTGTCTCTGCGACCGAAGATGTTGCGCACGAAGTGGCGCGTGCTTACCGCGAGCCCCTTGGCGAGCTCCGGCAGGTAGGATTGGTTCTCGAAGTCCGGGATGAGTCGATAGACTGGCTTGCCCATGCGTCGTGCTCCTGGCGTGTCGCCCAGTCGTGCGGCCGATCTAGGCCCGGTCGATGATCGTCACGATGATGCCCGTCACCGCGATGTTTGCGAGGCTCAGCGGCAGCATGACACGCCAGCCGAGCTTCATGATCTGGTCGTATCGGAAACGCGGGAAGGTCCAGCGGATCATCATCTGGAGCCAGATCACGAAGCAGGTCTTGGCGAGGAAGCTGCACACCTGGAGCGCGATGATGAGCGGCGTGTGCCCTTGGACGAAGGGGACCTGCCAGCCTCCGAGGAAGAGCGTGGTCACGACGGTCGCGACCAGCACGATCTCGACGAATTCGCTCAGCGCGTACATGCCGAACTTGAGGCTGGAGTACTCGGTGAAGTATCCGGCGACTAGCTCGGATTCGGCCTCGGCCACGTCGAAGGGCGCGCGCTTGTTGGCGGCGATCGACGCGGTGAGGAAGAGCACGGCGGCGAGCGGTTGCGTGACGATGCCCCACTTCGGGATGAGGCCACCGATGGTGTCGCCCTGCGCGATCACGATGGCCTGCAGATCCACCGAGCCGTAGATGAGGAACACGCCGATCAGGTTCAGCCCCATCGACACCTCGTACGAGACCATCTGTGCCGAGCAGCGCAGTCCGCCGAGCAGCGACCACTTGTTGTTCGACGCCCACGCGCCGAGCGCGGAGCCGTACACGCCGAGCGAGAGGATCGCGAACAGGAAGAGCATACCGAGGCCGCTCGCGCTCACGCGGAAGGGGTCGTGGCCGCCAACGGGAGGGCCGAAGGGGACGACCGCGAAGACGAGGAGCGGTGGAACGAACGCGATGAACGGCCCGATCACGTAGAGGAAGCGGTTGGGAGTGTTCGGGATGAAGTCCTCTTTCGCGAGCATCTTCACGGAGTCCGCGACGAGGTGGAGGATGCCACCGAAGCGGTACTTCCCGATGTTTGCGCGGTTTGGCCCGATGCGGTTCTGCACGAAGCCAGGCAGCTTCCGTTCGATCCAGGTCAACAGGGCCGCGACCCCCATCCCGAACGCGAACAGGATGACGACGACCTTCACCACGGACCAGAGCAGGATCTGCAGGATGGACATTTCGTTCACGACTACCTCCTCGGCGAACGGCATCACGTCCGGGCGACGGCGTCTCGCATCAACCAGCCGCACGCCGAATGGCGAAGGGACGTTCGTAGCTCGGTGCGACCGTGTCGGGTTCCCACTCGGGAGAGCCATCGACGAGCGCGGGCTGTGGCTCGGGCGCGGCTCCATGGGTGAGTCGCCCGCCGAGCTCGCCGAGGATGGCGTAGGTCAGGTTGGCGAAAGCCGGCACCTCCGCCGCGAGCATCTCGAAGACCCGCCCGGGTCGCTCAGCGCCGGTCAGGCCGATGTCGAGACCAGCCGCCTGTGCCGCGTTGCCGAGCCGCACCCACGCGGGCAACACCCCCGCGCCCGCCTTGAGCGCGCCGTGCAAGCGCTGCGTCCATCCGTCCAGGTTCGTCATCGTGCCATCGCGGTGGTGGTCATACGCAACCGCCGCCACGAGCGCGACGGCATCGGCGAGCGCGCTCCGCCGCGACGCGAGCGCGACCGTGTTGGGGAGTTCGACGAGCGCTGCCGTGGCCTCGTCGCCGAGCTCGGTGTCGCCCCCCACGAAGAGCACCGATCCGGGCATCCGCGCCGCGCGCAGATCCGCCTCGAGGACGGCTTGCGTCTTCCAGGCGCCGGGCAGCAGGGCCTCCAGGATGGCGGTGACGCCCGTCGTGTTCGCGTCGCGATCCGGTGCGCGCAGCAGGCCGTCACCGTCCCACTCCCTGCGCCGCCCGAGGTAGACGTCGGCCTTCAGCGCCGCCGCCAACCTCGCCGCGACCCACGCGTCCTCGTTCGTGACCGACGCCGAGATCACGACGGCGAGGCGCGCACCGTCGTCGCGCACGGACAACAGCAGACCCGCGAGCGCTTCGGTCGCGGCATGGAGCGCGACCGCCGTGCGAGCGCCCGTGCCGCGCTTCGAAGCGCCGGTGAGCAGCGTCGACCGGTTGTGCTTGTACGACAAGCGCCCGTCGTCACAGATCCACCAGCGGTTGACGAAGGGGTTGTAGCGCGGGACATAGCGCTCGGTCGTCTCCTGCCAGGAGTCCACGCGGATGTTGCAGCCGCGGCCGCACCCGGTGCACAGGCTCGGCTTCTTCGTCATGAACCAGACGCGCCGCTGGAAGCGGAAGTCGCGCGACGTGAGCGCGCCGACCGGGCAGATGTCGATGACGTTCATCGAATACGGGTTGTCCAGCGTGCGACCCGGGAACGTGGTGATCTCGGAGTGTTCGCCGCGCTCGACGACCTCGAGATCGTTAGTCGCCGTGATCTCCTCGCAGAAGCGCACGCAACGCGTGCAGACCACGCAGCGCTCCGCGTCGAGAATGACATGCGGTCCGAGGACCCTCGCTTTCGGCTTGTGGATCTTGCGCGTGAAGAGCCGCGATGGCCTGCGCGAGTAGGTGAAGTAGTTCTCCTGCAAGACGCACTCGCCGGCTTGATCGCAGATGGGGCAGTCGACCGGATGGTTGAGCAGGATGAACTCGAGCACCGACTCGCGTGTCTTTTGGACCTTCTCCGACGTCGTGCTGACCTCCATGCCATCCGACACGATCGTGTAGCAGGCCGGCACCAGCTTCGGAACCTTCGCGACGTCCACCAAGCACATGCGGCAGTTGGCCGCGATGCTGAGACCCGGGTGATAGCAGAACACCGGGATGTCGATCCCGAGGCGCTTCGCCGCGCGCAGGACGGTGGTGCCGTCCGGGACGGAGATCTCGCGTCCGTCGATCTTCAGCGTAGGCATGCCCAATACCTCGTGCGCGCTTTGGCGCGACGGGACCTCTCAGCGGTCGATCTCTCCGCCGATCATGTTGATGCTGTCGAACGTCGGGATGATGTCGGCGATCATGCCGTCGACGATCATCTTCTTGAGTCCGCCCATGATGTAGAAGCAAGGCGCGCGCACGTGAACACGCCACGGCCGGCCGACCCCGCTCGACACGATGTAGAAGCCGACCTCTCCGTTGCCGCCCTCGACGGCGCAGTAGGCCTCTCCGGGGGGCACTTGATGGCCCTCCATCACGAGCTTGAAGTGCGCGATCATCCCCTCGATGGAGTCGTACACGCGCTCCTTCGGCGGCAACACGACGCCCCAGTCCTCGACGTTGACCGGCCCATCGGGGATCTGCTCGAAGATCTGCCGGATCATCGAGCACGACTGCCGGATCTCCTCCATGCGCACGAGGTAGCGGTCGTAGTTGTCGCCGTTGTGGCCCGTTGGCACTTCGAAGTCGAGCCTGTCGTAGATCAGGTACGGCCGGTGCTTGCGGAGGTCGAAGTCGACGCCGGTCGCGCGGAGCACGGGCCCCGTCATGCCCTGCGAGATCGCGTCCTCCTGCGAGACCACGCCCACGTCGACCATGCGATCGAAGAAGATGCGGTTCTTCGTCAGCAGCGTGTCGATGTCGATGCAGAGCTTCTCGACCCGCCGCAGCGCGGCTTCCACGTGCAGCGCGTAGTCGTCGGGCAGATCGTAGCGGAGCCCGCCGATGCGCGTGTAGCTCGTCGTGAGGCGCGCGCCGGCGAGCTCCTCGGTGATGAAGTAGAGCTCCTCGCGCGCCTCGACGCCGTAGAGGAACGGCGTGTAGCCGCCGAGCTCGAGCGATCCCGCGGCGATGGCCGTGAGGTGATCCCCAATGCGCGCGATCTCACATGCGAGCGCGCGGATGTACTGGCAGCGCTCCGTCGGCACGACGCCCCAGAGCTTCTCCACCGCCATGACATACCCGACGTTGTTGCACAGCGGGCTCACGTAATTGAGGCGGTCTGTGTAGGGGATGACATGCTGCCACGTCCCGGCCTCGGCCATCTTCTCGAAGCCGCGATGCAGGTAGCCGATGTGGATGTCGACGTCCTTCACGTTCTCGCCATCGAGCGTCAGGATCATCTTCACGGTGCCGTGCATCGCGGGATGCGACGGGCCCATGTTGATGATCATGTCCTCGGTGTGCAGGGAGTCCGGATCGTGTTGGACGTGCTTGAGGTTCGACGAAGTCATGAGCCACTCCTCGGGCTGCAGAAGCGCGGCCGCCGGCTAGCGCAACTCCGGGTTGTCCGTGTAGCGCTCGAGCGTCGGCATCGAGACGAGCGGCTGGTATCCGCGCTGCGGGTAGTCCTTGCGCAGCGGGTGCCCCTGGAACTCATCGTAGAGCAAGATGCGACGCGGATCGGGGTGGCCTTCGAAGCGCACGCCGATCATGTCGTAGACCTCGCGCTCGCCCCAGTTGGCGCTGCTCCAGAGGTCAGAGACCGTGGGGACGATCGCGTCGTCTTCGGCGATCGGTACCTTCACGCGCAGGCGATGACCGAGCGCCAGCGAGTGCAAATGGTAGACGGCTTCGAAGCGCGGGAGCGTGTCGCTCGTCAGGCCGGCGGGGTTGCCGTCGTCGAGCGGCGTTACCTGCGCGTGTGCGGCCGGCTTCATGCCAAAAAAGTCGACAGCGGTCACGTCGACGAGCATGTTGAGCTTTGTATTCGGGTCGTCGCGCAGCCATGACATCAGGTCCTTGAAGCCCTCCCGTGTCACGATGATCGTCTCGTCTCCCGCGACTTCGTGCGACCCGAGCACGCTGTCACCGAAGTTCTCGCGGACCATCTCGATGAGCTTGCCCATGGCCTACTCCCACTCGAGGGCGCCGCGACGCCACACGTACACGAGACCCATCGCGAGCACGGCGACGAAAGCGAACATCTCGCCGAAGACCAGCCAACCCACGAGCGGCTTGACGACCAGGTCGCGGTAGACGACGGCCCACGGGTACATGAACACCGCCTCGATATCGAAGACGATGAAGAAGATGGCGATCAAGTAGAACTTCACGCCGAAGCGGTGGCGTGCGTCGGTGATGGGCTCGGAGCCGCACTCGAAGGCGGCCTGCTTGATTGCCGTCTTGCGCTTGGGACCGAGGATCCAGTTGAGGAAGATCATCGCCGCGCCGAGGCCACAGACCAGCCCGCCGGCGACGAGCAGCGGAACGTAGTCGAGTTGGGATTCGAGCATGCTGGGCTCCCTCAGGCGCATGCGCCGGCCCGAATGGGCCGCCGCGGGGAATACACGCGCCGCGCCCGGTGGTCAAGGCAGGCGGGCGGCCTTGAAGGCGCTCCCTGGGACCGGGGCATTGGGTCCCCACCCGCAGAGAAGGCCCCTTCCGGCGAGGCTTGCCGCCCCCAGGCGCCCCGGATAGCCTTACGTTGCCACGAGGTCCTTCGCGAGGACGTCTCGTCACCATCGCCCTTTCACGGGCCGGGAGCTTGCCATGTTCTTCGAGCGGGAAGTCAACGATAGCTCCTTCAAGATCAAGGGCGTGGTCGTCGGCGTGGTCACGGACAACAAGGACCCGGACGGTCTCTATCGCATCAAGGTCAAGTATCCGTGGGTGCTGTCGCAGAAGGTCGACAAGGAGGACTACCTGTCGACGTGGTGCCGCATCACGACCTTCATGGCGGGCAAGGAGCGCGGCGCGTTCTGGCTTCCCGAGGTCGATGACGAGGTGTTGCTGGCCTTCGAACACGGCGACATCCGGCGCCCGTTCATCATCGGCTCGCTGTGGAATGGGGTCGACAAGACCATCCACTCGAACGAGAAGCAGGGCGGCAAGAACTGGTTCCGCTCGATCCGCTCGCGAAGCGGCCACTCCCTGCAGTTCGTTGACAACAAGGAAGGGGTCGAGCGCATCGTGCTGCAGAACCTCGTGCAGCCCGCCGACATGGACAAGGATCCGAAGCAGCGCGACGGCCACTGGATCTGCCTGGACCAGTCCGGCAAGGTTGATCAGATCGAGATCTACGACCACAAGCAGAAGCACTACATCCTGATCGACACGAAGGGCGACAAGATCACGATCGAGTCCGTCACCGGCGACATCGACATCAAGGCCGAGAAGACCATCACGATCAAGTGCAAGGACCTCGTGATAGACGCGTCCAACTCCATCAAGGAGAAGGCGGGGCAGACGATCACGGTACAGGCCGGCACCTCGATGTCGATCGATGGCGGCGGCTCGCTGACCGAGAAGGCCGGCACGATCAAGCTGAACTAGCCTCGTCCGCGGAACACTCCTGCCAGAGCGCCACACCACCCGTCCGGAGATCGCAAGCGCGGGGTTCGTCTCGCTCGCGTTTCCGCGCGTTGGCGTAACGATCGAGGGCGCGTCGGTCGCCGGCGTGGAGACGTGGATCCGCGTGCCCGAGTGGTCGCTGGCCATCGATGTCGGCCGCGCTCCCGAGCGGGTCGCGCGCTGCAAGCACCTGGCTCTGACGCACGCACACATGGATCACGCCGGTGGCCTGTCGCAGTACCTCGCGCTGCGGCGCCTCTTCTCGCTGGGACCGTCGTGCGTCTATGCCCCCGCCGACACATGCGAAGAACTGCGCACCATCATCGCGGCATGGGAACGGCTCCACGGTGTTCCCTTCGACTGGACGCTGCTGCCCATGCGGCCGGGTGATGAGGTCGCCCTGTCGCCGGCGCGAACCTTGCGCGCGTTGGGCACTCACCATGTCGTGCCGTCGCTCGGCTACGCGCTGCTCTCGCGTTCGCGGCGCCTCAAGCCGGAGCTCGCCGGCGCAGGCGAGCCCGAGATCAGACGACTGCGCTCCCTCGGCGAGGAGGTGACCGTGTCACACGAGCGCGTGCTGCTCGCCGCGTCGGGAGACACGCGCGTCGAGGCGATCGACGAGACGACCGAGCTGCGCGACGCGGAGATCGCGCTCATCGAAGCCACTTTCCTCGACGGGCGGCGCGCGCTGAAGGACGCGCACCGGGGCGGTCACATCCACCTCGACGAGATCATCGGCCGGGCCGAAGCGCTCTCGGCGCGCCACTTCGTGCCCTACCACACGAGCCAGATCTACTCGCCCGCCGAGGCGTTGACGGCGATCCACACGCGACTGCCTGCGCACTTGGAGATGCGCACCACTGCCCTCGTGCCTGGCGAGCGAATTCCGTAGGCGCAGGCCGGATCGGCGCGCGCGCCGGTGGTCTAGCGTAGCTGCGTCAAGTCCGGAGCGAAGCCCGTGATGTTGAACGACGCCATGGGCCGGGAGAAGCCCTTGAGCGGAATCGGCGGTCGCGTCTCGGCGACCACGCGGCCTTCGACGCGGCGCATCGTGTTCTCCGAGATGAGTACCTCGCCGCCCTTGGAGGCGCTGCAAAGCCGCGACGCGAGGTTCACGCTCGCACCGATCACGGTGTAGGAGAGCGCGCGCGTCGCCCCCACGTAGCCCGCCACGTTTACGCCGGTGTCGACGCCGATGCCCACGTTGAGAGGCCACAGGCCCGCCTCCGCCCGCGCGACGTTGAGCTCCCGGATCACGCGCTGCATCTGGAGCGCCGCCGAGACAGCGAGCCACGGATCGTCCTTGCCCTTGAGCGGAGCGCCCCAGAGCGCCATCACCGCGTCGCCCATGTACTTGTCGAGGGTCCCCTCGTGCTCGAAGATCACCTCCGAGACGCGCTCGAAGTAGTCGTTGAGCATGAGCACGATCTCTTCTGCGGGTGTGCGCTCGCTGAATGCAGTGAAGCCGCGGATGTCGGCAAAGAGGATCGACACCTCGCGCATCACGCCGCCCTTCTCGATGCTCAGCTCGCCAGAGGCGACCCTCTCGACCAGGTTCGGCGAGAGCATGCGGGAGAGGCGCTGCCGCACGATCGCGTCCTCCTCGATGCGCTTGGCGAGGAAGGCGTTGTCGATCGCGAGCGCCGCCTGACGGGCGATGGCTTCGAGCACCGCGAGGTCCTTCTCGCCGAAGAGCCCAGTCGAGATCAGCGAGTCGACGTGGAGGATTCCGAGAAGTCGATCGTGCGCGATGAGCGGCACGGTCATGGACGAGCGGATGCCCTGCAGGATGATGCTCTCCGCGCGGCCAAAGCGCTCGTCCATCCGCGCGTCCGACGAGATCACGGCGTTGCGCTCGCGGATCACCTGACGGATGATCGTGTGCGGCAGATCGATGTGCTCGTCCTGGCTCGACAGCACGTCACGGGAGGTGGTTCCGGTGTTGAGCTTGACCGCGCGCGGTACGAGATCGGAGACATCGCTCGGCTGCGAATTCTGATCGGCGACGAGCAGGACGACGCCGCGATCGACCTTCAGCCACTCAAACAGACGGCCCAGCAGCTTGTCGAGAAGGCGGTCTAGATCCAACTCTCGGTGGAGATCCTCGCCGAGCTTGTACGCGATGCGCAGCTTCTCGTAGTCGCGCCGCAGCGCCTCGGTGTCGCGCAACATCGCGGCCGGGGCGAAGTCGCGCATGTTGCCGATCGCCATCGTCTGCTGGACCGGCGGTGCTTCGCTCTGAAAGCGAACGTTGCGCTGCAATCCCGTCGTGACGCGCTCCGCGATGAACTCCCAGGTCGTCGCGCCGACGCGCACCTTGTCCCCGTCGTTGAGTTCGAGCTCGGCGTCGATCTGCCGCTCGTTGTGGAATGTGCCGTTGCGCGAACCCAGGTCTCTGAGCAGAAAGGCGCCGTCCCACGGACGCTTCGCGATGACCGCGTGCTCCTTCGAGACGAGCCGGTCGAAGATCTGGACGCTGTTCGTCGGCTGCCTGCCGATGGTCGTAACCTCCTCGAGGATCACTTCCTTCGGTCCAGAACCAGTCCCAACACGAACGAGCCGAGCCATGCTGCTCCGCCGCGAGCCAATGCCACGCGCGAAGAAAGATTGTAGCACGGTCGCGCCCGCCGGCAACGCCCCGGACCATCGGGGCCGCGTGGTCGCGCTCTTCGTGGTCGCGGTGCGTGTCGCGGCGCGTTGACCGCACGCGTCACATGGGCTACGTCCGCCCCGCGATCGAGGTGTCCCATGCGCCTGACCAACCTGATCCTTCCCGAGCTCGAACAGCTGCTCCGCACCGCCCCGGGCGAGATCGCGGACTACCTCTCCGACTTTCACCCCGAGGACATCGCCGACCTGCTGGAGCGGGCCGAGGCCGACTTCTCCGCGCGCCTGCTCCGTGTGCTGCCCCCGGAGATGGCAGCCGACGCACTGGAGTACGTGGATCAGGACCGGCAGATCGCGCTCGTCAAGGCGCTCGGGGCCGCAGAGGCTGCGCCCATCGTCGACGAGATGGCCTCCGACGATCGCGCCGACCTCGTCGCAGAGCTCGAGCCCTCGACCGCCACGGAGCTGCTCGAGCGCATGGATCCGCTCGAGGCGAAGGACGTCCGCGATCTCGTCCAGTGGCCCGAGGGAACCGCCGGCGCGCTGATGACGACGGACTACGTCGCGGTCAAGGTCGGCACACGGGTGGGTGAGGTCATCGCGGAGGTCCGCCGTAAGGCGAACGAGGCGGAGACGATCTACTACGTTTTCGTGGAGGACGAGCGCGGGAAGCTCTGCGGCGTTGCCTCCTTGAGGCAGATCATCACGGCGAGCGACGACGCGCGGATCGATGATGTGATGAACGAGAAGCTCTTCACGCTCGATCCCATGGCCGATCGCGAGGACGTGGTCCGGCTCGCACAGAAGTACGACCTGCTCGCCGTGCCGCTCGTGGATGACCAGCACAGGCTCATCGGCCTCGCGACGATCGACGACGTCGTGGACGTAGCCGAGCAGGAGGCCACCGAGGACATGCACCGCATGAGCGGTGTCGAGCCGGTCGAGGATCCCTACATTACGACGGCCTTCTGGACGCTCGTGAAGAAGCGCGCCACGTGGCTCGTCTTCATCTTCATCGGAGAGCTCTTCACGGGCACCGCGTTGCGGCACTTCGAGGAGGCCATCGCGGCGGCGACAGCGCTCGTCTTCTTCGTACCGCTCGTCATCTCCTCGGGTGGCAATTCTGGCTCGCAGTCTGCGACTCTCGTCATCCGCGCGATGGCAGTGGGCGAGCTCCACCTCAAGCAGTTCATCAAGGTCGTCGGTCGGGAGCTCATGATGGGCCTCGTGCTCGGCGCAATCCTCGGCACGATAGGCCTGATTCGCGCTTTCATGTGGGGGAACGGACCTGGAGTGGCGGCCACGGTTGGTCTCACGCTCGTCGCGGTCGTTACGGTCGGCGCGGTGGCCGGCGCTGCACTTCCGATCGGACTGCGCGCGCTCAAGCTCGATCCCGCGTTCGCGTCGTCGCCGTTTATCGCCACCGCGATCGACGTCATCGGGATCATCATCTACTTCACCGTTGCTCACGCTGTCCTGGGCACGCACATCTAGAGGCACGCATGGCCGTCGAGATCGAGGTGAAGCTTACGCTCGAAGGACAGGACGATTGGCTGCGTGCACGGGCGGCTCTCGAGGCGATGTCCGTCGGACCCGCCAAGGTGCTCGCCCAGACGAACATCTACTTCGACACGACGCAGCGTGCGCTCCTCGGTACCGGACACACACTGCGAGTTCGTATCGACGAGGCCGTGCGGGTCACGCTCAAGGGGCCGGGGCGCATCGAGGCCGGTGTCTCTGCGCGCGAGGAGACCGAGTGCCTCGCCGATGAAGCGCTCACGCGCGCGGCGATCGGCGGATACTTGACTCACGTGGACGCGGCCGTGCTGCCGGTCGAGATCGGGGAGCGGGTGACGATGCTCGTCGGATCCGCGGCCCTGCATCCCCTCGGTGCGAGTCGCAATGAGCGCCACGTCGGGTATGTGCAGGCGGCCGCCGTCGGGCTCGATGGCGGCTTCGGGACGCTCAAGATCGAGATCGACAGGACGAGCTATCCGGACGGATCGGAGGGCTTCGAGATTGAGCTCGAGCACGCCAGAGCGGCCGAGATCGAGGGCGCCCTCGCGAGCTGGCTCGCGGCACGTGGCGTTCGATGCGAACGCTCGACGGACACGAAGTTCGCGCGGTTCATGCGCGCGCTCGCCGCCGTGCCGCCGGGACCGAGAGACCTCGCGTAGAGCTACCGTTCGCCATATGCGCGTCGCGTGGCATCGGGGTCGCGAAGGTGCATGCCGAGCCACTTCCTGCGCAGCGCGCTGCGGCGCACCTCGTCCAGATCCCCCCAGCGACCAATCGCCCTCGCTCGTGCGCTGCAAACGGTGTTGAGCGTCATGGCGAGCGCAACCGAGAGGTTGAACGAGCGCGCCATGCCGTACATCGGGATCACGAAACGGTAGTCCGCCTCGCGTCGAAGCACGTCCGTGATGCCGCGGTGCTCGTTGCCGACGGCGAGGCAGATCGGCGATTTCGGATCCAACGATGCCGCCAGCTCCTCCAACGGGAGCGCCCCATCCTGCAGGTCGCCGACGGCGATCGCCCAGCCGTCATCGCGCAACACGCGCACGGCGCTCGCGACGTCCGGATGCCGATGCAACGTGAGCCAAAGATCGGTTCCCTGCGTGATCTTGCGGTGGGGGACGAAGGGCTCGACCCCCTCGATGACGTGCACGTCCTGGATGCCGAGCCCCTCGCTCGTGCGCAGACAGGCCGAGCAGTTCTGCGGCTCGTGGAGGTCCTCGAGGAGCACCGCGATGCTGCCCCAACGCAGGCCGAGGGTCCGGTCGATGCGCGCGACGCGCTGCGCCACCAAGACCTCTTCGAGGACGTCCCGTTCCGGAGACGACTCCACGATTCACACCTCCCCTTCGAGGATGGACTTGAATACCTGCCCCGCGACGGACGGGTTCTCGCGGAGCCTTCGAAGCGAGTAGGCATACCAGTGAGAGCCGTATGGAACGTAGAGGCGCGTACGATGTCCCGCGTCGCGAATCGCGTGCAGCGTCTCCTCGACGGGCACGCCCTTGAGTGCCTGGAACTCATGGTCATCCCGCTTGGCGCCCAGCTCATCGACCAGCGCACGACACCGCTCCACGAGCACCAGATCGTGGGTCGCGAGCCCGACGTAAGCGCCGCCTTCGACCAGCGTGCGCGCGTGCATCATGTAGCTCTCGCGGATCTCGTCGGGGTCTTGGAACGCGACGTCGGGCCGCTCGCGGTAGATGCCCTTGCACAGGCGTACGTTCAGTCGACCCTGCGCGTTCTGCTGCGCCAAGAGATCGGCCACATCGTCGGCGGTCCGGCGCAGGTACGCCTGCAACACACAACCGACATCGCGGAAGCCCTCGTCGCGCGCGCGTCGATAGACCGCCAGCGTCGCGTCCGTGACCGTCGCGTCCTCCATGTCAATGCGAACGAAGGCACCGATCTCCCGCGCATATCCAAGAATCCGACGCACGTTCGCCCAGCAGATCTCGGCGTCCAAACGCAGGCCGAACTGGGTAAGCTTGAGCGAGACATTGGGCCGGTGCTCCCCGGGGTCGGGCCCCGCGCGCTCCGCCAAGGCCTTGAGTGTGTCGAGGTAGGTCTTGACGGTCTCGTCGGCTTGGGCGATGTCGCGGATGTCCTCGCCGAGCACGTCGACGGTGGCGAAGTCCCCGAGCGAGCGCAGGTGCGACACGAGCTCGATCGCCTCCTCGAGCGTCTCGCCGGCGATGTAGCGCTGCGCGACGCGATGAACGAGATCGTCGGGCGCAGCCGGAAGCGACCACACAATGAAGCGATCGAACCAGTGGAGCGGGGTTTCCTTCACGGTGTCACCGAATCGAAGGGGGCACATCCGGATGCGCGACGACGACATGTGCCAGGCGTCCCATGCGGTCGATCTCGAGTTCGACGCGGTCTCCAAGGCACAGCCATTGATCCTGGGTCACGCCAGATCCGTTCAGCTCGAGGAAGCAGCCCGTGCCGCACGTGCCGGACCCGATCACCTCGCCGGGAACCAACTCCACGCCGTAGGACGCGCGCTCTATGATCTGCGCGAAGGTCCAGGTCATGTCCCTCAGGTTGCCCTCCGAGACCTGCGCGCCGTTGACCCAGGCCCTCATACGGAGGTCGTGGCGAAGGCCCGTACGGCTGCGTTGCGCGGCGTCTTCGAGCTCGTCCGGCGTGACGAGCCACGGCCCGATCGCGGTTGCGAAGTCCTTTCCCTTCGCGGGTCCAAGGTTCAGCTTCATCTCGTCCATCTGGAGGGCGCGCGCCGAGAAGTCGTTCATGACGGTGTAGCCGAAGACCAGCGCGTCCGCCTCTTCGGCCTTGACGTTGCGACCAGGTCGACCGATCACGACAGCACACTCCAACTCGAAGTCGAGCCGCTCGAGATGCAGCGGCATGACGGGCAGCACGCCGGGGCCGATCACCGCGCGGTGGTTGGTGAAGTAGAAGACGGGAAACTGGTTGAATTCTGGGATCATCGGGACGCCGCGGTTGCGTCGCGCGGTCTCCACGTGCTGCCTGAAGGCGTAACCATCCCGGACGGATCGTGGCGACGGGATGGGCGCTGCCAACGTGACCGCTGCGAGCGGGAGGGTGAGCGGGAATCCATCGAAATCTGGCGGAATATCACCCACTTCAGAGCGCGCGAGCAATTCCCTGGCCACCGGCATCGCGACGTCTTGTCGCTCGATGAAGGCAACGAGATCGGCGCCGAAGCGGGCTGCGACCACGTGCGGCGCGCTGGCCCGACCCGCGGTCGACTCGTGCCAGGCCATCGCGTTGGGCAACACGAGGACGCGGTCGAGGGCCGGACCGAAGAGGAGACCGTAGGACAACTCCTTGGTCTCCTCGCAAAAAGTAATGAACTTCATGCCCCTCCCGGCTCCACGCGCACGCCGCGTCATGCGGCGACGAGCCTTATAGTGCGCCTGATTTCGAATTGAAAAGGCCCGTCGGTGGACTTGCCGCTCCACAGGCTCTCGCCTTAGGTTTACGGGCCGTGCACGACGCCCCTCCCATCGATTCGCTAGACGAGCTGCCCGACGATCTCTTCGATCACGAGACGCCGTTGACTGATCCGCATTGCTACGACGACATCGTGGACGAGGCGCGCTCCGGCCCGGTCGACATCGATGAACTGCTCTGCACACGCTTCGGTCTGCGTTCCTTTCGCGATGGTCAACGCGCCATCGTGGAGCATGTCTGCGGAGGGGGCGACGCCGTCGTCGTAATGCCGACGGGTGCGGGGAAGTCGCTGTGCTACCAGCTCCCGGCCGTCGCGCGCGGAGGCGTCGGCATCGTCGTCACGCCGCTCATCGCCCTCATGAAGGACCAGGTGGACGGCCTCACGGCGCGCGGCGTTCGCGCGGCCGCGATCCACTCGGGTCTGTCCTTCGACGATCGCAAGGACATCTTCCGCCGCCTGCGTGCCTCCGACATCGAGCTGCTCTTCGTCGCGCCGGAGCGCTTCGAATACGGCTTCACGGGCTGGGCGAAGGAGAACTTGCGCGTCACGCTCCTGGCGGTCGACGAAGCGCACTGCATGAGCGAGTGGGGACACGACTTCAGGCCCGACTACCTCAAGTTGGGCGCGGTTCGCGAAGCGCTGGGCGCGCCCACGACGGTCGCGCTCACGGCCACCGCGACCGTGGACGTGCAGGACGACATCGCGCGCACGCTCGGCATCGTGAACGCTCGCCGCTTCGTCATGGGCTTCGACCGCACGAACCTGGCGCTCGCCGTGCGACACACGAGCGGACCGACGGAGAAGCTGCGGATCATCCCAACGTTGGTGCGGCAGACCCCCGCGCTCATCTATTGCGCGACCCGCAAGAACGTCGATGCGGTGAGCGCACGGCTCGGGGAGCTGGGCCTTCGCGTCGCGCGCTATCACGCCGGACTGCCGCACGATGTGCGCAGGGCTGCGCAAGATGGCTTCATGGCGGGCGACCTCGACATTGTGGTCGCCACGAACGCCTTTGGCATGGGCGTCGACAAGGCCGACGTCCGGAC
>Ga0172370_10003863_pt1 | contig 20485 bp, 19 predicted proteins | sample LakKiv5m_FD_114538 | JGI IMG/M metagenome (GOLD analysis project Ga0172370, IMG submission 114538) | Freshwater microbial communities from Kabuno Bay, South-Kivu, Congo - kab_022012_11.5m | ecosystem: Environmental > Aquatic > Freshwater > Lake | place: Democratic Republic of the Congo...
AGCGGACTTCTAATCCGCAGGCCAGAGGTTCGAATCCTCTCAGGCGCGCCAGTAATATCGAGGAGTTAGGCTAAGATACAGGCGGAAACCCTTTTTATTGAAGTCCTTCCACCGCCTACCTCTACGCCATCCATCATCCTTGGAGTCTCACAGCCGCCATTAGCTCGACTGTGACGTTTTTACATCCTGTTCCGATGATATCGATCCCTGATATCGAATATCCAAAGACACAAAATGCTCTTGACACACAAGGCCGTTTGTCCCATACTCCCCTCAGAAAAGGCGGGTCCTTATCGCCTCATACCGTAACAGTCTTTTCCGGCTCCGACCCGATAACCATTTGGAGTTCGAGCGCTTACGGGATAGAATTCCGTCCAAAGGAGAGTACGTCATGAACCGTTCGATCGTTGCACTGTTGATGCTCAATTTGGCGCTGCTGCTGTGGCTGGCGGGGTGCGCCACACAACCCTACGTCGCCGGCGGCAGTTTTGATCAGGAAACAGCCGGCGCCATTAACTTATTTAAGAGAACTGATCCCACGATGGAGAAACTGTTTGGCTCTGCTGCGGGGTATGCGATCTTTCCGACCGTAACCAAGGGCGCTATTGGCATCGGCGGGGCTTATGGCGAGGGGCAGGTGTTCGGCGAGGGGAAATTGATCGGCTTCTCTTCGCTGAGCCAGGGCACCATCGGAGTCCAATTGGGCGCGCAGGCCTATTCCGAGGTGATTTTCTTCCAGGGCAAGGCGACGCTTGACCAATTTGCCCAGGGACAGTGGGCATTGAGCGCAGATGCGACTGCCGTGGCCGCGGCCGAGGGAGTGTCTGCGCACAGGGACTACGAAAGAGGCGTGATGGTGTTTACCGTGGCCAAGGGCGGACTGATGTTTGAAGCCAGTGTTGGCGGTCAGCGGTTCACCTTCACCCCGCTGCGCAAGGTGCCGCTGTACTGACAGCCCGCTGCAAGCGAAAACGGACTCGTCCACTACGGGCTGAGTAAACCCGTTGGATCAAAAGAGTCCGATCCTCTCCCTACCTGTTTTTCTGCAAACAAGCAACGTTCCCGCGACCTCCTCATGGACATCCTGCGCGAATGCGACGGGAACAAGACAGAGGCGGGCAGGCGGGTGACGGCTTCAATCTGCCCACCTGAGTTCAAGAGAATGACCGGCATACGATGCCCTGTACACGCCCAGCCTCTCGCATTTTCTCTCTCGCCCCACTGGTCCCCTGGCGGGCCCTTCCAAGACCCGTCCTCTGGGAGCAGGTCTTTGGGAGATCGGCCCCCCTGGCCGTTGAACTGGGATTTGGTCTGGGGGACTATCTGGTCCGTACGGCCCTGGCCAGCCCTGAAAAAAATTTTGTCGGCGTGGAAATAGGCTGGTTTCTGATCCGGCGCACCCTTCAGAAGCTCACCGCATCCGGGGCGACAAACGTGGCCCTGCTTCACGCGGGGGCCTCCCTGGCCCTTGAGCGGCTCTTCGCAGAAGCGTCCATCGAGAGGGCATGGGCCATGTTCCCCTGCCCCTGGCCCAAGGCGTGTCACGCAGGAAAACGCCTTTTTTCAAGATCCTTTCTATCGCTCCTCAACAGCAGACTGGTCCCGAATGGCCAAGTCTTTGTCGTGACCGATGATGAGGACCATGCCCAGTGGATACTTGAAGAAAGCATGGAAACCGGTTTCCAAGTTCTTAAGGAGACCATCCCGCCGCAGTTCGCCACCCGGTATGAGAAGGAATGGGAGAAGAGAGGGCAGGACCGTTTCTATAAGGTTCTTTTTGAAAAGGAGACGCATATCCCTGTCCCCCTAAAGGAGGAGACTGCATTGCAAAGCCGCATCGTGCCATCTTTTCTCAAGGAGGACCTGAGGCTGGAGCCCATGAAGGGCCGGGCCACGGTCGTCCCCAAGGAGACCCTGTATGACCCGGTCCAGAAGCGCGCCATGGTGAGGGCGCTCGTCATCGAAACGGACTTTTTCCAGGATATCTGGATCGAGATCATCCGCAAGCCATCGGGCTGGCATATCCGGCCGGCCAAGGGATGCGGCATGATCCCCACCCCCGGGGTTCAGGAGGCCCTGGACCTCCTTCAGGGATGTCTCCTCGGGCAAAGAGACGGTCGCCAGTCGGAGGATCGCCCGGCCTAAGCGCCAGTCAGCAGGGCCTTTCGTTCCACGAGGGCGCTGATCCTCTTTTCTACCGGGATGGGCCTCCGATCGGGCGCCATCTCTGCGTAGTACATGGCGGTCGCCAAGGTCCCCGGCGTAGGCGTGAAGATCTGGACGTCTGTGGCAGGGAGGGAGAGGGCCTTGAGTCTGCTCGCCATCTCCCGGACATCTACAGGCGTCTCCCCCGGGTGACCCACGATCAGGTAGGGTCTCAATTCCACTGGCCGGCTGAGGCCCCTGCTGACCCTTTGAAAGAGGCGGACAAAGGCCTTTAGGGATTCAAAGGGGGGTTTTCGCATCAAGGAAAGGACAGTGCCCTGGGTATGTTCAGGAGCAATCCGCAGAAAGCGGCCCACATGGTATATGAGAATCTCTTTCAGGAGGTCAGGATGGTTCAGGAAGAGGTCATAACGGATCCCGGATCCCAGAAAGACCTTCTGAATGCCAGACAACGCCCTGATTTCCCTGAGGAGTTCCACAAAGGAGCGTACCGGGGGAAGCCTCGGACAGACCTTTGGAAAGAGGCATGATCCCCTGACGCACGACCCCTCCCCGCAATCCATGCCGTACATCTCTGCAGAGGGACCGCCCAGGTCCGAGATAAAGCCCCGCCAGCGGGGGTGCCGCATCAGGCCACGGGCTTCTCCAACGATGGATTCCCTGGCCCTGGAGATGACCCCCTTCCCCTGATGGACCCCGATCGCGCAAAACGCGCATCCCCCGCCGCATCCCCTGTGGGTGTCGATGGAAAAAAGGTTCATCTGAAGGGCCGGGCTGAGGGCCTTCCTGTCTAAATGGCTGCGGCGGTAAGGCCGGCCATATATGGAATCCAGATCGGATCGAGAATAGACCTCGCTGGGTTCTGCCACAATATAGCGGCCCCCCTGACCCTGGGCCAGCCGTTTCCCGGCGAGACGCGCCTTTTCGATCAGCACCTGGGCATCGAGAAGGCGAACCGGGTCATGTTGCACCTCCTCCAGAGAAGGAAGGATCACGGTTTCCTGGCCATCCGGGGGACCCGCGCAGACCCTGGCCGTCCCCTGAAGGGCGGCTTCCTCGAGAGGGATACCCTCCCTGCAGGACCGTGCGAGGGCGACCAGTTGCCTTTCGCCCATGCCTGTCACGGCGATGGCGGCGCGTGAGTCCAGGAGGATGGAGCGACGAATCCGGTCCTCCAGAAAATCATAATGGGCAAAGAGACGGAGGGATGCCTCGATCCCGCCGATGACGATGGGGACCCCTTTGAAGGCCTCCCGAAGACGGTTGGCGAAGACGATGACGGTCCGGTCCGGTCGGATCTTATGGGCAACGGACAAGGGCGTGCCGTCAAAGAAGGCCTTCCCTCCCCATTGATACAGATCTTCCTTCCGGCGCTTGCGATTGGCCGTATAGTTCAGGACCAGCGAATCCACCGGGCCGGAGATGATGGCAAAAAAGAGTCTGGGTCTCCCCAGCCCCTGGAAGGCCTCCTTTTTCTGCCAGGACGGGGTCTCGATAATCCCTACGGAAAAGCCGGAGGCCTCCAGCGCCTTTTTCAGGAGCCCTTCTGGAAAAGAGGGGTGATCCGCAAAGGGGTATGGGAGCACGAAAATGACGTCGAACAGGGGCATGTCTCCTATGATAACACGAAATGGGGTTGGATACACGCCACAAACCCCTCATGGCGCTTGCCTTTCGAGAGGTCATTTCGGCGGTAACTGATCGGGGTGAATAATGTCTCGTAAATTCGATTCACGTGTCATATAATCCATCCATGCGCACATGAAAGGAGTGATGGCCATGCCCAATGGACAAAAAGAGTTGCAGGTGAAATTCCCGGACCACTTACAGGGGGGCGCCTATGCCAACAACATGGTGGTTTCGCACACCAAAGAGGAGTTTGTCATGGACTTTCTGATGGTAGCGCCGCCCGCAGGCTCTGTCACGTCACGGGTAATCGTCAGCCCGGGTCATATGAAACGGATCCTGGCAGCCCTTCAGGAAAATGTGGCAAAATACGAGAACATGTTTGGTGAAATCCAACTGGCAGAGGCGCCCAAGGCGGCGATCGGCTTTCATTAGATCATCTCGACCAACCGAGATGATCCAGAGCGCCTCTGAAAGAACAAACCCAACAAACCCAATGAACCCAACAAACCCCACAAACCCAATAACCCCCTTGGCCCCTTTCAGAACCACCTTGCTGCGCGTCTTCATTCCCTTTGCCATCGGCTATTTCTTCTCGTATCTCTACCGCGTGGTGAATGCGGTCATCGCCCCCAATCTGGTTTCGGATCTTGACCTGAGTCCCGGTGATCTTGGACTTCTCACTGCCACCTATTTCTTGACGTTCGCGGCCTTTCAACTCCCCCTCGGGGTGCTTCTGGATCGATTCGGGTCGCGAAAAGCCGAGGCCTTCCTCCTTCTTTTTGCGGCCATAGGCGCCTTCATCTTTGCGAGGGCCGACAGCGTCCCGGGCCTCATTGTCGGGCGCGCCCTGATCGGTTTCGGGGTCTCCTCCTGTCTGATGGCCGCCTTCGCTGCATTTGTGATCTGGTTCAAAAAAGAGCGATTGCCCCTCGTCAACGGCATCCAGGTGGCAGTCGGCGGTCTGGGCGCCCTGACCGGCACGGCTCCTGTGGAGGCGGCATTGCAGATTGCGGACTGGCGAACCTTGTTCACGCTCCTGGCCATATTGACCCTGGGGGTGGCGGCGGCCATTTTTTTTGTCGTCCCGGAGCGAAAGGCCGAAGGCGGCGGCCCAAGCGTCAAGGAGCAAATACAGGGCATCGGTCAGGTATACACCAGCCCCCTTTTCTGGCGCATCGCCCCCTGGGCCGTGACTTCCCAGGCCACATTCATGGCAATTCAGACATTGTGGGCAGGTCCCTGGCTGCGGGATGTGGCAGGTTATGACCGGACCGACATGGCCCAGGGACTGCTGCTGATTGCTGCGGCTATGGTTGCCGGATTCGCACTGATTGGGGCCCTGGCGGCCCGCCTCAGCAGGTCAGGGATCAGGCCGCTGTATGTATCCGTGTCCGGCATGGGGGTTTTTATGGTGATACAGGGCCTGATCATCCTCCATATCCCATCCCTCACCCTGCCGCTCTGGATACTGTTCGGTTTCTTCGGGGCAAGCGGGGTCCTCAACTACGCCATCCTGTCCCAGAACTTTCCCGGAAACCTGGCAGGCCGCGTCAACACGGGCCTCAATGTCATGGTATTTGTGGTGGCCTTTGGAGGGCAGTGGGGGATCGGCGAGATCATCAACCTGTGGCCCATCCTGCCGGATGGGAGATATACGCCGACTTCTTATCAGGCAGGCTTCGGCCTTATGCTTGCCCTGCAAGTCCTTTCCGTCATCTGGTTCATCCTGGCGGGCGCGAGGATCCGCCGAAAATCCGTGTCTGTCAAGGGCGCTTAATATCGTTGAAAGGTTCAGAGTTGCTTTTTTGTGCATGGATCCCCATTCGGGGTCGTGTTTAGATTCGAAGTCCCGAATTCGGAAACATGATGTCTACCCGGTCCGGTTTTTGTCGCCCCGGGTCAGAAAGGCCTGGACCTTTGGATCCTGGGATTCGTTTTTGAGGCGCTTGGGATCGCCGCTCGCTATCATGGTCCCGGTTTCCCCATCCAAGAAGATGCAGTTGTCGGCCACCGAAAAGATGCTGGGGAGTTCATGGGTCACCAGGATCATGGTGGTTCCGAGGCTGTCTCGAAGCTCGAGAATGAGGTCATCCAAGAGGGAGGAGGTAACCGGGTCGAGCCCTGCCGAGGGCTCGTCAAAGAAGAGGAGCTTCGGGTCGAGGGCCAGGGCCCGGGCCACGCTGGCCCGTTTGCGCATGCCCCCGCTGATCTCCGACGGGTAGTAGTCCTCGAAGCCGGCAAGTCCCACCAGGGAAAGCTTCAGTGAGGCAAGATCTCTGATTTCACGGGAATGCAGGTCTGTAAATTCGTGAAGGGGGAGGCTCACGTTTTCCCCCAGCGTCATGGAACTCCACAGGGCGCCGCCCTGAAACACGACACCAATGTTGCGTGCGATGCGGTCCCGGGTGGCCTGGCTGGATTCCCAGAAACTGATCCCCTCCAGGAGGACTTGGCCTTTTGAGGGGGCCTTCAACCCGGTCAGACATCGCATCACCGTGCTCTTGCCGCATCCGCTCCCCCCCATGATCACGAAGATTTCCCCCATCCGCACCGTGAAGGTAAGATCGCGCTGGATGACGACGTCGCCATAGGCGATTGTCAGCTCTTTGGCAACAATGGGCGCTTGCGAAGGCACAGGGTTCTCCCTTCCCCGAAGGTCTCCATTTTCAGGGATTGCCCTTTTTGATCGAAGGGCCTTGAATGGCGTCGGCTATCTCTCGGCTGAGGGCCTCGACGGTTCGGCTCTGGGCCGCGATGAGGGCCTCGTAATCGGGTCCGCTTGCGGGTTCACGAAGGCTCGATGTTCTTGTGAGGAGCATTTCCCTTCCCTGTCTTTTGAAGACAGTCCATCGGGCGATCAGGGAGGCAGTCCCCCCAAGGCTCCCGTCCATGCGGATCACCTCCACCTCCACCTGATAATCGATCTGAGTTACCGCCCCAAAGGAAATGGCATCAAAGGCGCCTTCCGAGAGGAGGGCATTGAGGTTTTCCACGAGGACCCGTGTGAGGTTGTCCTTCAAAGGTTCTGCCCACACATCGAATTCGGCAAGGTGGAGTTCATTTTCATTGATCCGTGTCACGATCTGCTGCCGGTCGAGATAGGCTGGAAGTTTCACGGGCCCGATCCCTATGGTCACACGGGGCTGAACTGCCGCTTCCCGCTTTCCCAGATCTGGGCCGGCAAGGGAATTGAGGAGGTAAAATCGTGTGGGGGCGCTGGGCCCACATGCGGAGAGGAACAACAACAGAAGGCTGAGGGCCGTTACCGCAATGGCGGATGCTGTTCGCGACATGATGTCATCTCCTTATAGGTGCGCCCTTGCCGTAAAGAAGGGCGTCCGGATGGCGTTCCAGATAATCTGCCAGAGAGCGGATGGAACGTGCCATGGTGGAAATCTCTTTCAGGGTCTGGTCCAACTGATACGTCAGGGGCGAGTCTTTGCTGATGGTTTCTTTTGCCGTATCGAGCGTCTTTCTCCCCTGCTCAAGGGTCTCCTGCGCCTTTTTGAGGGTCGTCTCCATGCTGTATGTGAGCGCCTCTGTCCGGCCGTCCACGTTCTGGACCAGCTTTTGGGTGTCTTCCAATGCACTGTCTATGCGCGAGGCCAGGGGTTCGACCCGGGAATCCACATCCTGGGCAAGCTTTTTGTATGCCCCGACCGTTTTGTCGATGTTTACCACCACGGGTTCGATGCGACGGTCCAGGTTGTTGATCATGTTGCGGGCATCCTCCAACGTTGTCTTGAGAGCGTGAAATGCTTCCGGGATTTCCGGGGATTCAACGAGCGTTTCAATAGCCTCAAAGGCTCCCAGGAGTTTGTTGACGATATCTTCAACCGGCAGTTGCCGCACCACGTCCGAAATCCGCTCGAAAGGGGATGGAATGGTGGGGATTTCCGGATACCCGGTCTCCACCCCGGCCAACCGGACAGGGGTGTCGGGGTAGAATCCCAGCCCGATCACGAGTTGACCGGTCACCAGGCTCCCCATCGTCAATTGCGCCCTGAACCCGCGGTCTATGAGCTGCGGCAGAGAGATTTTGATGTCCAGCTTTCTTTTTTTATGTACCATTCTTACGAGGGCAGGGTCGATCTCTATAATCACGGGAATCGAGACTGATTGGTTTTGTGAATCTGCCTCTATGGTGATGCTTTGTACCGATCCGATCTTAACGCCTTGGAACAAGACCGCGTTGCCCACACTGAGGCCCTGAAGAGACCCCTTGAAAAAAAGTGCAAATCGGCTCGTTTCTTTCAGGAACTTGCCGCTCCCAAGGATCAAAACGCCGGCCACAATCAGGACCGCAGCTCCCACCACAAAAGCGCCGATAAGGGTTTTGCTTGCCTGTCGGTTCATATCTTTCATCTTTCCAAGGGATTTGAAGGTTGCCCCTTTTCGTCGCGGAGATACCCTCCATGTACAGTTCTAAAGCGGCATAGCCACAACCCAAAATGTCACACAAAGACAGAGAGTTTGTTTTTTCTTTAATTCCAGCATTCCTCAATTTCTCAATTTCTCAATCCCTGAATTTCTCATCTCTAAATCCCCAACACATTGCACACGACCGTGATGACCGCCGTTGCCACGATGATGCTGACGATCCCCGTCACCACCGCCGAGGTGGCCGCATCGCCCACGGCAGAGGCGCTTCGGCCGCACTGCATCCCCCTGAGACATCCGGCCACGGCCACCAGCACGCCAAAGACCATGCTCTGGAAGAGACCTATCCAGAGATTGTTAAGGCTGACCGCAGCCCTTGTCTCGTTATAGTACTCCACCGCAGTGAGATCCAGCATCCCCACCCCCACGATCAAACCGCCCAGGATGCCCATGAGGTCCGCATAGAGGCAGAGGAGCGGCATCATCAGGGTAAGTCCCAAGATCCGTGGAAGGACCAGGAACTCCATGGGCGAGATCCCCATGGTCTTGAATGCGTCAATCTCCTCGTTAACCTCCATGGTGCCCAATTGGGCCGCAAAGGCGGCCCCGGTACGGCCGGCCATGATAATACCGGTCATGACCGCCCCCATCACGCGGACCATGGCGATACCTACTAAATCCGCCACGTAGATCTGAGCCCCGAAGAGCATCAACTGAATGGCCCCCACAAAGGCGAGGATCAGCCCCACCAGAAGGCTGATCAGCGAGACGATGGGAAGGGCCTCTATGCCGCAATCCTGAAGTATCCTGGTCAGGTCGGAGCCTCGAAAGCGCGCTTTTCCTGCGACAAATCTGGTAAAAGCGACGAAGGCCTCTCCTATGAAATCCAATATCTCGCGCGAGGAAAGAAAGAAATCGACGGTCTCCTCCCCCACCCGTGAAAGAAAAGACGCCCTGATGGCGCCTTTCCCTATGCCCTTCTTCTCAGGAACGGTCGCAGCAAGGGCCAGGAGTTTTCGGGCCCCCTCCGGCAGTCCTTTGGTATACGCTGCCACGCCGTCCTTTGAACATGCGTCGATCACCCGTGTCAGAAATATGAGGAATCCGCTATCCCAATCCGTCATGGCTGCTGCGTCAAAGGCGATGCGTGCAACCCGGGGGCCTGACGCTATCTCTTTCAGGACGCGGTCTGCAGATGGGCATTTGTTTTGAAGTGTCCAGCTTCCAGAAAGCCTGACCACGAGGGTCTCCTGATCCGGCCTGTCAAACCCCAGTTCACAGGGGGCCAATGCATTATCTGTTGCCTCTGTCATTGACAACCCTTGCCCTTCATGTAGATGAGACACCTGTACCCCGTCTCGGCAACAGTCGTGCCGGCCGGATTCCGGTTCTGCAGACGCTGGTGGGAACAGAAGGCGCATATGAAACTGGAAACTGGAAACTGGATACTGGTTGATGGTTCTCAATTTTAGTCACTTTAGCTCACTTTAGTCGCTTGCAGTAGCTTCTGCCTGATCTGACTGGCCCCGGCCACAGGCGACGGTCATGGGGAAGATACCTGATATTTTTCTCGTTGACAAGCCGCGTTTAAGAAATGCAGCATAGGATGCGAAGAGAAGAAGGGCTGAACGCGCTCTATCGCGAGGGGGGACATGCATGGAACTGCCTGAAAAGGGGAAAGTGGTGCCCTTGGAAGAGATCGCAGAGATCTGCAGGGCATATGGGCTGTCAGATCTGTGGAAGAAGATTGAGAACGACCCGCCGCCCATTCCATTTAAGAGCGACGGATGTTCCTTGTGGTCCGACTCGTGGCAGGGGATTGACTTGTATCCAGCCTGTTTCTTCCACGACCTTAAATACTGGTGCGGGTATCCCGGAGAGGCGGCGCAACGGCTTATCGCGGACGCCGAACTCATGATCGATATCGCCAGGGCCGGCGCGCCCCGAATGGCGGAGATCGTATTTGCCGGGGTCCGGGTCGGGGGCCACGAGGCCCTCAAGCGATCGTTCAGTTGGGGGTTCGGCCGGCAGACGGATTAACGGTCAGTTTCCCCGCAGCCGGCAGAAGCGTCTCAGAGGAGTTCCGTGTCGATGAAGCCGGGGGTCATTTTTTTCAGGATACGGACGATGTTGTTCAACTGAATCTCCACGGTCCCTTCATACATCTCGATAATGCGATTGTCCCGGTAACGACGTTCCACCTCCTGATCCAGAAAATAGCCATACCCCCCGAATACGGTGATGGCATCATCGATTATGGCCTTTGCCGTCTCGGGCACGTGGTGTTTGACCACGGAGGTCAACAAGGGCACGGCCCCGGCGAGCTTTTCCGGCCTGTGGTCGCAGAGCCAGGCCCCGTAGTAGTTGAGCCATTTGAGGGACTGGATCTGACTCCACATTCGGGCCAGTTTATGGCCGATCCCCTGGAAGTCGATGATGGATCGGTTGAACTGCTTCCTTCCCCTGGCGTGGTTCAGGGCTTTCAGGAATGCCCCTTCGCAATTCCCCAGGGCCTGGGCCCCGATCTCGATGCGGCTTTCGTCCAAAAAATCGAGGACATTCAGGAGCCCCCGTCCCCGCTCTCCCAGGATGTTTTCCCTGGCGATTTTCAGATCATGAAACACCAGTTCGCTGCTGGAGGCCATATGGAGACCCATTTTGCCGGTGAGTTCGTTGATGTCAAGCTTTCCGCCAAGCCAGGAGGAGGGGTCCCTCTCCACCAGGATGGTCGTCATCCCCTTCCCGGGCCGTGCATCGGGATCTTCCTGCGCCAGGACAATGAAGAAGTCCGCATAGCCGCCATTGGTGGTGAAGACTTTGGTCCCGTTCAGGACAAAGCCGTCCGCCTCTTCCCGAAGGGTGGTCTCCATACGGGTGAGGTCGCTGCCGTGGTCAGGCTCGGTGAACGACACGGCCGATACCCAGTCGCCCCGGACCAGCGGCGACAGGAATCTTTCCTGCTGCGCGGGGGTTCCGAAGATCTTGATGATCTTTGCAGGGAGGTAGGCCAGATGGAGGGCCATCCCGATGCCTGAATCCGCCTTGCAGAACGCCTCGATCACCAGGACGTTTTCCATGACCCCGAGATCGCCGCCCCCTACCGCCTCCGGGTAATCGAGTCCGATAAACCCGAGTTCACCGGCTTTCTTGTAGACCTCTCGAGGAAATCGGTGGTTGGTTTCACATTCCAGAATTAAATCGGGCTGAAATTCGCCCCGCGCAAATTCAGCGGCCGCCTTTTTAATGTCCTTCTGTTCTTTGGTTAACGAAAAATCCATGCTCTGTATCCTCCTTTACTTTCTGCTGATCTCCCTTCCGATGATCATCCGCTGAATCTGGTTGGCCCCCTCGAAGATCTGGGTCAGCTTGGCATCGCGGAACATCCGTTCGATAGGATAATCCCGTACATAACCATACCCTCCGAGGACCTGGACCATGTCCGTGGTGATTTTCATGGCCGCATCGCTGCAGAAAAATTTGGCCATGGATGCGAGTTTCGTGTTTCTTTGACGCGAGTCAAAGGCGATGGCCGCCCGTTCCATGAGCCCCCGGCTGGCCTCGATCAGGGTCGCGGCGTCGGCCAGGAGAAACTGGATGGCCTGATGCTGGATCAGGGGCTTTCCAAAAGTCTGACGCTCCCTGGCATACTCGACGGCATAATCAACGGCCCCCTCGGCCAGTCCCAGGGACAGGGCCGCTACGGCAGGGCGGGACATGTCGAAATCTCCCATGGCGACCTTGAATCCATCGCCCGGTCTTCCGATGAGGTTGCCTTCGGGAACAGCCACGTCTTCCAGGATGACCTCCGCGGTGTTGCTCCCCCGAAAGCCGCACTTGTCTTCGACCCTGCCGATGGAAATCCCCTTTCGATCCCTCTCCACAATAAAGAACGAGAGTCCCTTTTCCCCTGTTTTCGCGAGCACCGAATAGATCCCGGCAACCGAGCCATTGGTGGCAAAGACCTTTCGTCCGTTGAGGACGTAGTGATCGCCCGTTCGCCTTGCCGCGCACCGGATGGCCTGGACATCCGAACCGGCCCCCGGCTCCGTGACTAAGTAGCCTATCAGGCGCCTCTCATCCGAGATCATGGGGAAGTATGTCTTTTTCTGTGCCTCATTCCCCGCAAAGATCAACGGATAGCTGCCCACTGCCTGAATGATGAGGAGGAGGGCCGACGATGCACAGGCCTTGGCGATTTCCTCTATGGAGAGGCAGAGGGTGTGAGTGGGGTTGCTGGGCCATCCCTCGTATTCCGGGGGGAGCATGATCTTCAGGAGCCCCAGGTCCCAGAAAAGGGAGACGATGTCCCAGTTGAAGATGCCGGTCCGGTCGGTTTCGGCCGCCGCAGTCCTGACCTTTTCATCCACAACCCGCTTGAGGTTTTTCAGCAGAATTTCCTGTTCTTCAGTTCGTTCCAACATGGGGGCCTCCTGTTCAGTTTCATTGGAATCCGCCAAACGGCAGCCAGTCAGCGCCGTTCTCCTCCTTCAACTCCGCACTCAGTTCTTTTGCCAGCCTCTTGATGATGGCTCCGATCCGTTCGTAATCCCCCTTTTGGATGCGAAACGAGGGGACCGCTATCCCGAGGCAGGCCACCACCTTGCCCGTCTTATCGTATACCGGGGATGCAATTCGGCAGACACCGGCCCGCATCTCCTCGGTATCAGAAGCGAAACCGTTTTGTGCGACCGATTTCAGTTCATCTTCCAGGACATCCAGTCCGGTGATCGTATGGTCGGTGATCTTTGGCAGACCCATGCGCGTCATAACGCTTTTCAGTTTGTCTCTCTCAAGATGGGCCAGATAGACCTTGCCCGGGGCTGTGGCGTGGAAATAGGGATAGGCGCTCCCGATCCTTGAAAAGAGCCTGACGGCGTCAGGACCTTCCACCTGTTCAATCAGGATGAGCTGATCCTTTATCCTGGCTGAGAGTTCGGCGGTTTCGCCGGTCTGTTCCACCAACTGAGTGAGATACCCCCTGGCCTGGGACCGGAAGCCCATCCGGTTCAGAACGATATTGCCCAGGTAGAGGAACTTGAAACCGAGCCGGTACGTTTTCCTCTCAGGGTCGAACAGCACATATCCATTTTCCCTGAGAACGCCCAATATCCGCCATAGCGATGGGACAGGTATGGAGAGCGTCTGGGAGATGGACTTGAGACCCAGCTCGGAGCCTTCCTCAGCGAGAAGATCAAGGACCTTCAACCCCCTTTCAAGGGCGGGGGCCTTTTTATTCGTGGTTAGTTTTTTCATATGTGAAATAAATAGTTTCATATATGATATCTATACCGCTTCAGTCTGTCAAGCGTTTTTTTTCATAATATCTTGACGGCGGCGCGTTCAACAGATACGGTCGGGGTGATGATGGAGGCGTTAGGGGCAGGGAGCAAGGGGCGGGGAGCAAGGAGCAAGGAGCGAGGAGCGGGGAGCAGGGAGGAGGGCGGCAGGCCCTTATTCCTTGCAAGCCTGTCACAAAAAGCAAGACATCTTCGCAGCATTGTGGATTTGTGTGAGGGCTTTCTGGGTTGGGTTTCTGTCGTGTTGGGGGCGAGAGGTAGGAAGGTGAACATTGTTTTTTTCGTCATTGTTTTGGGGGCGTTTCTCTCAGCCGGTTGGCGGGAGGTCGCGTGGCGTGTCGGAGACGGGGATCCGTCTCCCATGGAGGGGTTGTCACAGGCCATGATCGAATCGGCCTCCGGTTCGGTCGAGCTGGCCCTGGGACTCATCGGGGTGATGACCCTGTTCCTTGGCCTCATGAAGATCGCGGAGGCCGGGGGCTTGCTGACCATTCTGGCCCGCCTCATCCGGCCCATCATGGTTCGACTTTTTCCCGATGTCCCGGCCGAGCACCCGGCCATGGGGGCCATGATTCTGAATTTGGCGGCCAATGTCATGGGTCTGGGCAATGCGGCCACGCCTTTCGGGATCCGTGCCATGGAGGATCTGGACAAGCTCAATCCCAGGCATGGGACTGCGACCGATTCCATGGTCCTCTTCCTGGCCATCAATACCTCGAGCGTGACCCTCCTGCCGACAGGGGTCATCGCGCTCAGGGCCGCTGCGGGGTCCGTGGATCCTGCCGGGATCCTCCCCACGACCCTGTTTGCCACCGTGTGCTCGACCCTTGCGGCCATAGGTGCGGCCAAGATGTACAGTCGGCTCCCCATGTTCAGGAAAACGCGTCCGATGGAGACGGAAGGCGGGAAAGAGAGGCCGAAAGATACTGAAAATGGGACTCCTGAGGAAACCGGCGCCTATCCTTTCTGGGTCAGCGGGATTGCCATGGCCGTCCTCTTGTCCCTGATTCCGGCGACCATTTTTTTCGGCCGATCCATCTCTCCCTGGATCATCCCCGGACTCATGCTGGGGTTCCTCACATTCGGTGTCGTGAGACGGGTGCGCATCTATGAGGTCTTTGTGGAGGGGGCAAAGGAAGGGTTTCAGGTGGCTGTCAAGATCATCCCCTACCTGGTGGCCATCCTGGTAGCCGTAGGGATGTTTCGCGCCAGCGGGGCCATGGAGGCCATGGTCCATCTGATCAGCGGCGTCACGGGCCCATTGGGAATGCCGGCCGAGGCCCTTCCCATGGCCCTTCTGAGACCACTGTCCGGATCCGGGGCCTACGGGATCATGGCCTCCATCATCAACAATCCCGAGATCGGCCCGGACAGCTATACCGGATATCTCGTATCCACGCTCCAGGGATCCACGGAAACCACCTTCTATGTGCTGGCGGTCTATTTCGGGGCGGTTCAGGTCCGCCGCATCCGCCATGCCCTCGCCGCAGCCCTTACCGCGGATCTGGTGGGGATTGCGGCGGCTGTGGTGGTCTGTTCGTTCATTTACGGGTAGGGGGGAAGTGCCGAAAATTGAAGGCGCAAGGCGTAAGGAAAGAAGCTGAAAGCTCAAAGCTGAAAGGGAAAAGACGTTATCGGTTAGCAGTTATCGGTTATCTGGCAATAGGTCAACGATAGGGCACAGCGCCTTTAACCCAACAAACCCAACAAACCCAATGAACCCAACAAACTCCGCTATCCAGCCCCCAGCATCAACTCATGTCGTAAGGCTTTAGCTGAAAGAGCTTTTTCGTCTGTGTGGCCACGATGTGGTAGAATTTGTCCTGGGGAACGTAGATATAGGGGACATCCTCTTCCCGTCGGTAAAGGAAGTGCGACAGGATCATTCGGTTGACGGCCCTGTGGCCGACAATCATGAGGTTCTGGGGGTTGCTGCTCAGATACAGGGCCTTTTTAATGCCCTTGTCCACCCGCTCCTTCATGGAGGCATATCCCTCCCCTTGCGGATATATATAGTTATATTTGTTGTGTTTTCTGGCTAAGTACACAGGGGGCATCGTGTCGCGAATCTCTGCATAGCTCATCCGCTCACAGACGCCGCTGTCGATCTCGTTAAATTCCTTCAGGGGGATGATGGCGCAGTGCGGTTGTTGGCGCATAATCGAGAAGGCGGTCTGTACGGTCCGCTTTTTCTGGCTCGTAAAGATTACCGGGATCTTCCTGCTCCTGAAGTATCGTGCCAGGGTCTCGGCCTGGTCTTTTCCGTTTTCGGTCAGACCGGAATTTCCGCCGATCCGGTTTTGAAGGTTGAAGTAGGTTTCTCCGTGTCGGATCAGGAATAGATTTTTGACCGTGTCGGCAACGAGAAGGTCCCTGATCAGGTCGTAGTGCGGGATGTCGTCTGAGATCTCCTCATCAAGGATCTTGTTGTATAGGGAATCCAGCCGAACCAGATTCCGCTCCTTATGGACATGGGTGTAAATGGACTCATAATAGTGAATACGCTGTCTGAAACTCCGTATTGCCGCCTCCTTTCTTAGGTGATGGAACTCGGGGAGCGTCACCTTTCGATCGATGCTGGCCTTGAGGATCTCCTCGTCCTGGTTGATGCATTCGATAAAGAGAACAGGGTGATCGTTCAGCATATCGGCCGTCTTCTTTCTTCTCCTGGTGCTGACATTGGTCGCGTCCAGGATGGCGACCTGCCCGCTCCCTTTCAGGTAATCCATGGCGCGTCCGACATTAATCAGGGCGATCTTTTCCCTGAGCGATACCCCTTTCCTGTTTTGGGGATCGTAAAACTCCGGGTAGGAGGTGTCTTCTGGGCTCAGTTTCCTCCTTAAATCGCCATTATTGAAAATGCGGGTCCTGATATGGTCCCGGACCAGATTTTCTCTCAGCTTGCCGGCAATCGTGGATTTTCCCCTGGCCGGCAGACCGACCATGACGATATAGAGTTTTTTAGTGTCCATGACATCCAACGCGTTGCGTGTTGAAGCAGTGATCAGCAATTCTCATTTTGGAAAGATAACCTTGTGGGAGCGGCTTCCCAGTCCCGCCGGGCGGGATGGCAAGATGCCGCTCACACAGCATTTTGACTCCAAGTCCACTTTATAATGAGAATTGCTGAGCAGTGATTTATCATCTTGAAGTTTTTTTCAAAGCAGTTATAATTGAACGGTATTTGTTTAATCAAGGGAATTTCCTGCCCAGACGGGCATAAACCAGAGGAGGTAACAATGGCACAGACTTCCGTTGAAAGATCTCGGACCGAGGTATTGGTAAATGACTTTGTCAGGAGTGTTTATAACTGGATGGCGGTCGGGCTTTGCCTGACAGGGGTCATGGCGCTTTATGTGTCGAGCAGTGAGACGATGATGCGTCTCATATTTGGCAATCCGCTTATCTTCTTCGTCCTCATTTTGGCCGAATTGGGCATGGTATTCGCCCTTGCGGGGGCCGTCAACCGGATAAGCGCAGGCACGGCCACCTCCCTTTTTGTGATCTATTCGGCCCTGAACGGCGTCACGCTGTCGTTCATATTCCTGGCCTATACCCGCACCTCCATCGTCAGCACCTTTTTTATCTGTGCGGGCACCTTTGTCGCGTGCAGCATCTATGGATGGACCACCAAGAAGGACCTGACGTCGTGGAGCGGCTTTTTGACCATGGGTCTGATAGGGATTATTATCGCTTCCCTCGTGAACATGTTTATCAAAAGCAGCGCCATGAGTATGATCATCAGCTATATCGGGGTGATCGTCTTCGTCGGGTTGACGGCCTATGATACCCAGAAGTTGAAAAACATGGCCCTGACTCAACCGGCCGGCGTGGACGGCGCGGTGGTCCGGAAAGGGGCCATCCTGGGCGCCCTCTCCCTTTACCTCGACTTCATCAACCTGTTCCTGATGCTCCTGAGGATATTCGGGACATCGCGTGAATAGGGTACTGGGTACTGGATGCCGGTTATTGAGTTGCTTGGGTTTGTTGGGTTCAGTGAGTTTTAATGGTTACCGGGTGATCGACAGGCCTGACAACTGATATCGGATGGTGAGTGCCGGATGAGTGATTAGAACCGATGAGGGGATGCTGCATTCTCTGACCTCTGACATCTGACTACCGACCTCAGGTTCCCTTGCGCCTTGCGCCTTGTGCCTTACGCCTGACAACCAGCATGGCAACGTGTCCCCCTGAAAGAGCTTTCCCCTCTCAGGGGGATTTTTTTGAGGATTGATACCACATGAGCGAGCCGTCTTGCCTTCGGCTTTACAGAGAGGGGGAATTTGCCCATCGCGTGAAGAAGGCACTGGACTTGATGTCGCCTTGCCGACTCTGCCCTCGAAAGTGTGGGGTGGACCGACTGAATGGCGAGACCGGGTATTGCCGCACCGGGAGACAGGCAAGGGTGGCCAGCTACAATGCCCATTTTGGGGAAGAGGTCCCGCTGGTGGGTCGACACGGTTCCGGGACCCTTTTCTTCAGTTCATGCAACCTCCTCTGCAGTTTTTGTCAGAATTTCGAGATCAGCCACCTCAACGAGGGAGTTGAGGTTCTTCCCGACCAGGTTGCGGCCATGATGATTGAGCTGATGGAGAGGGGGTGCCACAATATCAATCTGGTGACCCCGACCCATGTGATGCCGCAGATACTGGAGGCCCTGGAGATCGCCATAGCGCATGGGCTCACTATCCCGATCGTATATAATTCGGGCGGATATGAGAGCGTAGAGACCCTGCGTCTCTTAGACGGCGTTGTGGAGATCTACATGCCCGATTTCAAGTTCTGGGACGATTCATGGGGAGAGCGATTCTGCCATGCGCCCGATTACCGGGTCGCGGCCAAGGCGGCCATTCGGGAGATGCACCGTCAGGTGGAGGATCTGGTGATGGACAGCGAAGGGATTGCCGTGCGGGGGCTCCTGGTCAGGCATCTGGTGATGCCCAACGGGGTGGCTGGAACCGCCGACATCATGAATTTTCTCTCCAAAGAGATATCCCCGAACACCTATGTCAATATCATGGATGAGTACCGGCCCTGCGGCAAGGCCGATGCCGACCCGGCGATCAACCGCAGACTGACGTCTCAGGAGTACCGGGAGGCCGTGGCCGCAGCCGGAAAGGCCGGCCTGCACCGCCTGGATTCCAGAGACAGGCCCCGCATCATCTTTGGATTCTGATGGAGAGGGAAAAGACATTCGTTGTCGGCGACATCCATGGATGCCTCCATATGCTGAGGCGCCTCCTCCATGAGATTCCATGGCGACCGGGGCGGGACCAACTGGTTTTTGTGGGCGACTGTATTGACCGGGGGCCCCATTCAAAGGCCGTGGTGGACTGCATCCTCGGTCTCGTGCACATGGACCCGCAGGTGACCTGCCTGATGGGAAACCACGAGGCCATGCTCCTAGATTATCTCACAGGCATCGACCCGGAGGTGTACCTCGCCAACAGAGGGGGGACCACATTAAGCAATTACCAGGCGGAAAGACCGAAAGGAAAGGGGCCGTTTATTCCTTACGACCATATGGACTTTTACCGTTCGCTCAAACCGTTTATGGAGCTGGAAGACTATTATGTGGTTCACGCCGGTTTCCGGCCCGGCATCGAGATAGAACGTCAGTCCGTAGAGGATATGGTCTGGATCCGGGAGCCCTTCATCTCCTCGGATGATGATTTTGGAAAAAAGGTGATCTTCGGGCATACGCCCTTTTACCGGCCGCTCATCATGGAAAACAAGATCGGCATCGATACCGGAGCCGTTTATGGAAACCGGCTGACCTGTATTGAACTCCCTGAAGAGCGGTTTTATTACGTGGAGGCGAAGCCTGCCGTGTTAGGTTAAGCCCTTCCTGCCGCTGATCACGTCCTCGGCCAACGCAACATCTTCCCTGCTTCCAATATAGAGCGGCACTCGCTGATGGAATTCCTTAGGCTGGATATCCAGAATCGGTCTGTTGCCGTCGCTGGCGTATCCCCCCGCCTCCTTGACGACCAGTGCCAGGGGATTGGCCTCGACCATCAGGCGCAGCTTCCCGGTCGGCTTGTTGGGGTCCTTGTTGTCCGCAGGATACATGAAGATCCCGCCCTTGAGGAGATTGCGGTGGAAGTCGGCGACCAGGCTTCCAATGTATCTGGATGTATAGGGCCGGCCGCTTCCCTTGTCCCTGGCCTTGAAATAGTTCACCAGAGAGAGGGTTTTTTCATCCCAGAAGACATCATTGCCCTCATTGACGCTGTAGATTTTTCCCCTTTCCGGGATCCGGATATTCTCGTGAGAGAGGAGAAACTCCCCCACGCTGGGATAGAGGGTAAACCCATGCACGCCGGTCCCGTTTCCGGTGGTGTAGACCATCATGCTGCTGGAACCGTAGATGAAATAGCCGGCGGCCACCTGGTTCACCCCCGGTTGGAGGACATCGTTCATGAGCATGTCGATATTGGTTTCGTCGCTTTTCTTTTTGTAAATGCCGAAGATGGTGCCGATGCTCACGTTGACGTCGATATTGGAAGATCCGTCTAAGGGATCAAAAACAATGATGTAGTTCCCTTTCGGGTACTCGGAGGGGATCTCGATCAGGTCTGCATTTTCTTCGGAACCCATGCAGCAGAGCTGACCCACATGCTGCATCCGCTCAATAATGACGCTGTTAGCAAACACATCGAGCTTCTGGACCTGTTCTTCCTGGACATTGGTTCGGCCGGTAGCCCCCAGGATATCTGCAAGGCCCGCTTTATTCACCTCTCTGGAAATCACCTTTGCGGCAACGATCAATTCATTGAGCAGGGTGGTAAAGCCGCCGGTCGCCTCGGGATTCTCCCGCTGCTGCTGCAGCATGTGCTGGGTAATCGTGATGCCAACGCCCTGTCTTGCCATGTTCCCACCTCCTTTTTGGAAGGTTCAGAGGTTCAAAGTTCAAGGTTCAAAGGTTCAGAGGTTCAGAGGTTGAAAAGTTCACGGTTGTCTTCCTCTCCTGTTCCATGCGGCTGCTCTAATCCCTCAATCCCTCAATTCCT
>Ga0172370_10003865_pt1 | contig 20481 bp, 11 predicted proteins | sample LakKiv5m_FD_114538 | JGI IMG/M metagenome (GOLD analysis project Ga0172370, IMG submission 114538) | Freshwater microbial communities from Kabuno Bay, South-Kivu, Congo - kab_022012_11.5m | ecosystem: Environmental > Aquatic > Freshwater > Lake | place: Democratic Republic of the Congo...
CACAGCACGATCGTGCCGAGGAACGCGCGCTTGCGCGGCTGTACCGGGGGCGGAGTGGCCTGACTCGACATGGACGTGGTCTCACTCAGGGCGAGGCTCCGGCGACACGCGGTTGCGGCCCCCCTGCTTGGCCTGGTAGAGGCGGCCGTCGACCTCCTCGATGAGCTCGTCGAGGGACTGGACGGCCGAGCGCGCCGTGGCTACGCCGAGCGAGATCGTGACGGGGATGCGGTGCTCCTCGACGACGAACGCGTCTTCGGCGACCCGGGCGCGCAGGCGTTCGGCCACCAGGCAGGCGGCGTCGGCGGGGGTTTCGGGCAGGAGCAGCACGAACTCCTCGCCGCCGTAGCGTCCGAAGGCGTCGCTGAGGCGCTTCATGTCGAGCACGATCTTACCGACGCGTGCGAGCACGCGGTCGCCCACGCGGTGGCCGTACGTGTCGTTGACGGCCTTGAAGTGATCGAGGTCGAACATCACGACCGAGAACGACCGCTTGTACCGCCGCCATTCGTACCAGCGGCGCTCGAGCTCGGCGTCGAGCCCGCGGCGGTTCAGGGCGCCCGTCAGGCCGTCGGTGGTCATGGCGCGGTGGATCTCCTCGAAGTACGCCACCTCGACGTTGCGACCGCCCAGGAACTTCAGCAGCGTGCGGCCCACGCGCAGGACGTCGCCGTCGCGCACGTCGACCGTGTCGGCCAGGACCTCGTCGTTGACGAACGTGCCGTTGCGGGAGCCGAGATCGCGCGCGGTCAGGCGATCGCCGACCAGCGTGAGCTCGCAGTGGCGACGCGAGGCGGTGTCGTCGTCGAGGCGCAGGTCGCAGCCTTCGCCGCGGCCTACGACGAACGAGCGCTCGTCGAGCACGTAGCGCTGGCCCATGTCGTTGCCGTGGATGATGACCAGCGTGGGCTTGGCGACGTGCGGGGTGTGCTCGCCCACGCCCAGCACGTCGGGCTGGGTGGCGTGCGTGATCGCGGGCACCTCGGGCTCGAGCGCGGCCAGCGACCCGGACACCAGGCGCGTGGCTTCCGGATCCTCGAACTCGTTGGCGTCGTCGACGTCGGCGTCGGGTTTGCGGGGCTCGTCGGCCATCGGGCCTCCAGGATCGCATCGCTCGTAGTATGGCATGCGGTGATGGTGCTTGTCACGCCCGGTCGAATCCTGCACCATACCGGCACGGACAACCTCGTGACGAGATCGGCCCGCCATGGACGATTTCCGTTCTCTCCTCTCCCGCGCGTCGGTCGTGGCGTGCCTCGTGCTCTGCATCGCCTGCACGTTGGGTGGCAGCGCCGTCGTGCCGCCCGACGATGTCGCGAGCCTGTCCGACACGACGGCCGTCGGCGACGGCGCCTCCGAACACCCCTGCGTGCAGTTCACGCCGCGGTCGGTCACCGTGGTGCCCCCGTCCGGCGTGCGCGTCCAGCTCGATGCCGGATCGTGTGGGGTCGCTCCCCCGCCGCTCGTCCCCGCCTCGTCCATCACGGTGCTCGAGGACGGCGAAGCGGTCGATCCCGCCGAGAGCGGGCTCGAGGTCCGCGAGATGCGCCCCTCGCTGCGCGTCAGCCTGCTCGTGCTGGTCGACCTGTCGGGCTCGGTGGCAGCCGCGGGTCGGGTCGAGGCCGTGCGAGCCGCGGTGGCGGGGCTCGCGACGACGCTGGCCGGCGCCGACGCCAACGACACCGGTCCGTGGCTCGAGGTCGGCGTGCAAGCCTTCGCGACGCGCTCCGAGCCGCTCCGCGAGATCGTGCCGTTCACGGGGTGCCCTGACGTGTTGGCCGCCCTCGACGCCCCCGGAGCCCTCGACGCCTGGCGCCCCGCCGATCCCGCCACCGACCTGTACGGCAGCATCGTGCGCGCCAGCGACCTGCTGCGGGCCCGCGGCCCGGCCTCGAACCCCGACGCGCGGGCGATGCTCGTGATCGTCAGCGACGGCCGCGACACCGTCGACACCACGGCTCGTCCCCTGGCCACCGCCGCGGCGCGCGAGCTCGACGGCGCGTGGGCCATCGCCACGGGCGACACCGCCGACGTGAGCACCCTGCAAGCCCTCTCGAGCGCCGGTCCGGCCGAGTCCCTGACCACCTGGAGCCACGTGGCCGACGCGATCCGCGCGCGTATCCTCGCGTACCGTGCCGAAAGCGCCACGCGCTTCCTGATCGGCTACTGCTCTCCGAAGGGCGGGGGCGAGCACCGCGTCACCGTCGAGGTCCACCGCTCGGCGTCCGACGACCTCGAGGTCCGCATGGGCCCGATCCGCTTCGACGCGACGGGCTTCACCAGCGGCTGTGCGGCGGCGCCGGTGGCCAACCCGTGCCTGTGGGGCCGCGCCGATGAGCACGCCTGCGGGCAGGTCGACGGCATCCCGTGCGGTACCTGCGGCACGGTCGGACGCTGCCTTGCCTGCACGGACGAAGGCGCTTGCCTCCCTCCGGCCCCATGATCGACGCGGGCCTGTTCACGTCCGTGGTCGACCGGCTGGTCGAGCCGGTGATCGCCGCGATGATCTGCGCCTGGGCCGTGCTGGCCCTCGGCCGCGTAATCCGCTTCGCGCGAGCCAACCCATGGCCGGCGCTGGCCGCGGCGCTGATCGTGGGCTTGGGCCTGGCCGCGCGGTACCTGTCGGCGCCGCGCCTGCCGATGGTGGGCGCGCAGGCCGACTTCGATCGGCTGCGGCTGGCCGCGGCGTGCCTGTGGGGACCGGGCTGCTGGAACGCGCTCCGTACCGATTACCCGCCGGGGACCAGTGTCCTCTTGTCGCTGTTCTTCCGGGTGACGGGGCCCTCGATCGACGTGGCGTTCACGTTCACGACCCTGCTGGGGGCCCTCACGGCGCTGCCGGCCTTCGGCGCCGCCTGGCGTGTCGCGGGGGCCTGGGGCGCTGTCTTCGCGGGGCTCGCGCTGGCGGTGCTGCCGTCGTCCGTGGTCTTCTCGAACGGGCTCAACTACGAGGTGCCGGCCGGCTTCTTCCTGACCGCCACCCTGGCGCACGCCCTCGCGTGGCAGGACGAACAGCGCCCGGTCGACGCCCTGCTCGTGGGGTTGGCGCTGGCGCTGTTCCTGCTGATGCGCCCCGAGAGCGTCCTGCAAGCGCCGGCGATCGCGCTGGCGCTGATCGCTGCGACCCTGGCCGCCGGTCGCTGGCGCCTCCTGGCCTCTCGTCGCGGCCTGCCGGCCTGGGCCGGCCTGGTCCTGCCCCCGTTGCTGGCCTCGGCCGTACGGGTACGGGGTATGCTGGCGGGGCATTCCGTCCCTCATCCGGGGCCCGTCGAGCTGGCCCTGGCGGCCGTCGTGGTCGCGGTGGTGGTGTCCGCGCTCGTGGCGCTGGGACCGCCCCTGGTGCGCCGGTTGGCCGAGCGACCGCTGGGGAGGCGCTGGATGCTCGCGCTGGCCGTGGTGGTGTTGTACGCGGCCTGGCGCTACGTGCGCGAGGTCGCGGGAGTGTCGGCGTTCCTGCCGCGCTTCTCCGACACGGTCCCGGTGACCCTCGAGGCCATGGCGCGCTCGTTCGGGCCCTCGTACGGGCCCCCGGCGCCCTCGAACCTGCTGACGCCCTGGTTCTTCCCGATCGTGTTCTTCGTTCCGCTGGCGGTCGCGTGGTGGCCGCGGCGCGACGGTCGGAGCCCCGCCTCGGACGTGGGCGTGTTCCTGGCCTCGGCGCTCGTGCTGGCCTTCACGGCCATAGCGCGGCGGCTCCCGCTCTCGGGCGAGATGATCGGCGACGGCGTACGCTACCTGGTGCCCGTGACCGGCGCGCTGGCGATCGCGGTGGGGGTGGGCGCGGCCAGGCTCATCGAGGCGGTCCCGGCGATCCCGCGTGCGCGCGGTGCCGTCGCGGTCCTCCTGGGGGTGGCGTTCGTGTCGCCGCTGGCGACCCACGTCGGCATCACCGGCGACGTCGACTTCGACCAGCAGCGCCAGTACCTGTTCCTGCGTGCCCAGCTCGCGGAGCTGCCGGCGCGCGCCGACGTGCTCTTCCCCGATCACGACGTCTACGCCGAGGGGCAGCCCGAACGTGGATGGCCGGTGAACCTGGCGACCCACACGGGCCCGCTGATCTCGACCCTGGGGTTGCCGGAGCGCAACCTGGTCCCCGTCGGGTTCCGCGACTGGCTGCGCCCGACGTACCGCGAGCCCGCGCCCACGTTCGTGCTGCTCGGCCTCGACTGCTACCGTACGCGCACCGGCGGCGAGGATCCGACCTGCTATGCGCTGCGCTCGTCGCCGTCGCTGAAGCGCCTGGCGTCCGATGTGTTCGTCGATCGACCCTACGACCGCTACCCGCTGACGTTCGTCCCGGAGATCGAGATCGCGTTCTACCAGGTGCGCCCCGGCGCCGAGGCCGAGTTGCGGCGCGAGCTGCAGGGCACGATCGCGCTCCCGGCGCCGCCGCCACCCGTACGCTGAATCCGGCGCGTCAGCCCTTCACGCCCCCGGCCGTGAGGCCGCCCACCAGGTGCCGCTGCAGCGCGAAGAACAAGAGCATGACCGGCAGCGACACCACGATCGAGCCCGCCGCGAACAGGCCCCACTGCGTGTTGAAGCTGCCGATGTAGCGTTGCAGCACGACCGGCAACGTGTAGGCCGTCTCGGACTGCAGGAAGGTGGCGGCCAGGATGTACTCGTTCCAGGCCGTCATGAACGAGAAGAGCGCCGTGACCACGATGGCCGGGCGCGCGAGCGGCAGGATCAGGCGCGTGAAGATGGTCCAGCGCCCGGCACCGTCGATGACCGCGGCCTCCTCGAGATCCTTGGGGATGGTGTCGAAGTAGCCCTTCAGCATGTAGATGCAGAACGGGATGCTGGTGGTCGAATAGACCAGCACCAGCCCCGAGATCGAGTTCACGAGGCCCAGCTTGTCGATGAGGATGTACAGCGGGATGGCCATGACCACGCCCGGGAACATCTGCGTGACCAGCAGCGCGCGCAGGCCGCCTTCGCGACCCGGGAAGACGAAGCGCGAGAAGGCGTAGGCCGCCGTGGTGGCCATGGCGATGCCCACGATGGTCGTCGTGACCGCGAGGACCAGGCTGTTCCACAGCCAATGGCCGAAGAGCCAGGTGCCCTTCAGGTCGGTGGCGCCGAGGATCTCGCGGAAGTTGGCCAGGGACGGGTCGGTCGGCAGCGGGTTCAGCGACAGGTCGAAGGCCTGGCTGGGAGTCAGGGCCATCTTGACGACCCACAGCACCGGGTAGAGCACGATCGCCGACGCGACGAGCAGCGTGGCGTGGGCCAGCGCGACGCGTAGCAGGGAGGGCTTCCTCATCGGGGGGCCCCCTTCCGGGCGGAGAGCAGCCGACGCGTGACGCCGTCGTAGAGCAGCAACAGGGCGAAGATGAGCGTGGCGTAGGCGGCGGCGTAGCCGTACTGGTACTGGCGCTCGAAGGCCCACTTGTAGGCCTCGGTGATCAGGATCTCGGTGGAGCCGTCGGGCTCGCCCTGGCTGACCAGGTAGATGATGTTGAACATGTTGAAGGTCCAGATGGAGCCCAGGATCACGGCGGGCAGCAGCGCCGGCTTGATCTGCGGCAGGATGACGCGCGTGAAGCGCTGCCAGGCGGTGGCGCCGTCGATCTCGGCGGCCTCTTCCAGATCCTTGGGGATGGCCTGCAGCGCGCCGAGGGTCACCACCATCATGAACGGGAAGCCGAGCCAGGTGTTCGTGACCAGGTTGGCGGTGAAGGCCGTCCAGAACTTCGAGAACCACGACACGGGCTCGGCGCCGAAGACGGCCAGCAGGCCGTTGATGGCGCCGAACTGCTTGTGAAACATGCCCTTCCAGATCAGGGCCGTGATGTAGTTGGGCACCGCCCAGGGGATGATGAGCAGCACGCGGTAGAGGCCCTTCAGCTTCAGCCAGGGCTCCCGCAGCAGCATGGCCAGGCCCAGTCCCAGCGACACGTGCAGCGCGACGTTCGCCACCGTCCAGAGCAGCGTGACGACCAGCGTGAAGTACAGGCTGAAGGGGCTGGTCAGCGGGTAGTCGCGCGAGAAGAGGATGCTCTTGAAGTTGGCGAGCCCCACGTACGTGAACGTGCCGCCCTCGTGGTCGAAGAAGGCGATGAGGCTGCCCACCACGAACGGCAGGAAGAGCACGAGCGTCAGCGCCACGAAGGCCGGGGCCAGGTAGGTGTAGGCGTGGCGGGCGTCGACCACGCGCGGGAGCAGCCGCACGCGGCGGGCGCGGCGGGTCCACAGGATCGTGAAGCCGACCAGGTGCGCGCCCAGGATCAGCCAGCCCCATAACGGGTTGGCCGCCTCGGGGTGCGGCCGCGACAGCACCCGTTGGCGGGCGACCGCGGCCTCGACGGCCTCTTCGGGGGTCACGTCGCCGCGGAGCAGCTTGGCGAGGGCGAGGCGCAGGGGCTCCCACACCAGGCTCATGATCGGGCGGTTGTCCATGGGCACGCTGCGGGGCACCTGCGCCAGGAAGCCGGCCAGCACCGGGTCCGAGGCCACGCGGGCATCGGCCACGGCCGCCCGGGTGGCCACGACCTGGCCCGCGAGCGCGCGCGTGACGGCGGCCTCGGGGGCGACCAGGTAGAGGGCGAAGCGCAGCGCGGTGTCGACGTGCGCGCCCCTGGCGGGGAACAGCGCGCCCTCGACGGTCAGGAAGGGCGTGGCGGGCTTGCCGGTGGCGCTGACCGTGGGCAGGGGAGCTACGCCGAAGTCGACGTCCTCGCCGATCTCGCCGAGAAACCAAGGCCCGTTGATGACCATGGCGGCCAGCCCGCGGTTGAAAAGGTCGGAGACCAGGGCGCCGGTGGCCTCCTCGGGCAGGACCTTGTCGACGCGCACGAGCTCCTGCACGAACCGGAACGAGGCGGCGTTGGCGGCGGCGCGCGCGGCGGTGGCGCCCAGGTCGATGGCTCCGGTCTCGTCGAACAGGCCGCCGCCGAAGCCGAACAGCCAGGCGGCGTGGAAGTAGGCGTTGCCGGCCTCGTAGGCCAGGCCGAAGCGCTTCTCGGCCGGGACGGTGAGCCGTCGTGCCAGCGCGACCAGTTCGTCGGTGGTGGCCGGGGGCGTCGGCACGAGCTTCTTGTTGTAGAAGAGCGCGGCGCTCTTGGTGGCCAGGGGCAGGCCGTACAGCTTGCCCTCGAACGAGAGCGCGGCCAGGGCGTTGTCGAACAGGCCCGCCCGCGTGGACGCGTCGACGCGGGCGTCGATGGGCTCGAGCAGGCCGAGCGAGGCCAGGTTGCCGACCTCATTGTGCGCGAACAGGAAGACGTCGGGGCCGTTGCCCTGCGGGATGGCCGTGCGCAGCTTGTTGGGGAAGGCGTCGTTGGGGATGGCCAGCGGCTCGACCGCGTCGCCGGGGTGCGCCGTGTTCCAGGCCTTCACCAGGCCCTCGAGGGCGTCCTTCTCGGCGCCGCGGTAGCTGTGCCAGAGGGTGAGGGGCTCGGCCGACGCTGTAGAGGCCAGCAGGCATAGGGCCAGCATCGTCATTCCGGCGAAAGCCGGAATCCAGGATCCGGTCGCTTCGTTGATCAGCCTGGACCCCGGCGTTCGCCGGGGTGACGGTCTCGGCGGCGCTCGCAGGGGTGACGGACTGCGGGGGACGGGGCCGCTGATCACAACCGCACCCCGGTCCTGGCGTCGAACACGTGGGCGCGCGCGGGGTCGATCGTCACGGGCACCTCGGCGCCGGGCTGCAGCCGACGCGCGCGCTCGGTCTCGGTCTGCACGACCAGGGGCTGGCCGGACAGGGTCAGGTGCAGGAGGGTCTCCCAGCCGAGCGGCTCGGTGACCTCGAGCACCCCGGTGAACGCGGCAGGGCCTTCGGCCACGACGAGGTCGGCGGGACGGAGCCCCAGCAGCGCCTCGGCGCCCTCGGCGGGAGCGGTCGAGATCACGTCGGGACCCAGGCTCACGCGGCCGCCTCCCGGCACCACGAACACGTGGGCTCCGCCGTCGCGTACCAGCGTGCCGGGGAACACGTTCATCTCGGGCGTGCCGATGAACCCTGCCACGAAGCGGTTGGCGGGCCGATCGTAGAGATCGCGCGGCGACCCCACCTGCTGCACGATGCCGTCCTTCAGCACCACGATGCGGTCGGCCAGGGTCATGGCCTCGACCTGGTCGTGGGTCACGTAGATCATGGTGACGCCCAGGCGGCGGTGCAGCTTCTTGATCTCGAGGCGCATGCGCCCGCGCAGGGCGGCGTCGAGGTTCGACAGCGGCTCGTCGAACAGGAAGACCTGGGGCTTTCGTACGATGGCGCGTCCCATGGCCACGCGCTGGCGCTGGCCGCCCGACAGCTCTTTCGGGTAGCGGTGCATGAGCTCGTCGAGGCCGAGGATGCCGGCGGCCTCGCTCACCAGGCGTTGCTCTTCCCCCTTGGGGGTCTTCCGCAGCCGCAACCCGAAGGCGATGTTCTCCTCGACCGTCAGGTGCGGGTAGAGCGCGTAGCTCTGGAAGACCATGGCGATGTCGCGCTCGGCGGGCTTCACGTCGTTGACCACGCGCCCGCCGATCGAGACGGTGCCCGACGTGATCTCCTCGAGCCCGGCCACCATGCGGAGCAGCGTGGACTTGCCGCACCCGGACGGGCCGACCAGCACCACGAACTCGCCGTCGGCCAGGGTGCAGCTCACGCCCTTCAGGATGTCGACCTTCTTGTCGCCCTCGCCGTAGCTCTTGGTGACGTTGTCGATCGTAACGTGTGCCATGGGGCCCTGCCTACGGGATCAACACGCGGAAGCCGCGCGCCGGGACCTCGACCACCACCTTGCCGTCGCCGCCGACCTTGAACGTATCGGCGCCGCCGTACACGTCGGTGAGCACGGTGCCCGGCGGGAACGTGACGGCCATGCCGTCGCCCGCACCCGACTGGGTCTTGCTGGCCTTGCCGTCGTGGGTGTTGATGACGACGAGCACGTTCGGCCCCTCGCACGCCTGGCTCCACTCCGACGTCTTGCACGTGCGCTCGAAGGCCACGATGCCGCTGTCGCTGTCGCCGGCCACGCCCGGGCTCTGCGCCACCCACGTGATGGCGAAGTCGCCGCGGCGCAGGGCGTCGTACTTCTTGCGGAGCGCCAGCAGCTTCTTGGCCACCTTGAAGGTGCCGACCGAGGTGTCGAAGACCATGTCCTCGCGGTTCTGCGGGTCGTTGCCGCCCGTGAGCTCCTGCTCTTCGCCGTAGTACAGGCAGGGGATGCCATCTTGCGTGAACAGGTAGGCCAGGGCGCTCTGCAAGGCCGGCACGCTCGGCTTGTCGTACAGGAAGCGCGGGATGTCGTGGTTCGACAGGAAGTTCACGAGCACGCGCTGGGGCGGCAGGCCCGAACCGTTGACGGTGGGCAGCTCGCCGTAGTTCTCGACGCGCTTGTTCACCAGGCTCTCGATGGCGGCAGTGGGCGAGGCGTACTTGAACACGGCGTCGAACACCTTGAACTTCTGGCTGAAGTAGAAGACCGAGTCGATCCAGGGGCTCTGGTCGCAGTCGGCGGGGCGGTCGGGGTTGGGGGCCTCGGGCGTGTCGGGCGCGCAGTTGACCTTCTGGTAGGGCTTGGCCTCGTAGGGCAGCAGGTTGCCGTCCTCGTCCCGGCGCTCGGTGGTCTTGTAGGTGTACGAGCCGATCAGCCAGTCGTCGCCGTCGAAGGCCTCGCCGAACTGGAAGAAGTTCTTCTTGCCGTGGGCCTTGGCGTAGGTGCGCATGGCGGGGCAGAACTTCTGCCAGAACGAGTGCTCGACGTGTTTCAGCGTGTCGATGCGGTAGCCGTCGAAGTCGGCCGCGCGGATCCAGTACTGGAAGACCTTGATGAGGGCGTCGGTGGCGTCGGCGTTCGACGTGTCCAGGTCCTTCAGTCCGCCCGGGAAGTCGCCCTTCACCTCCTGCTCGCGGAGCTGGGGGAAGGCGGGCTTGTCGCCCACGTAGTCGCGCCAGGCCCACACGCGGCCGCGCTTGTTGTACCAGCTCTTGTTCTGGAACTCGATGGGCAGGATGGGCATGTGGTTGGTCTCGGGCCCGTGGATCCACACGATGTCGGCGGGGCCGGACTCGCCCAGGCTGGTGTAGCCCTGGATGCCGCGCGGGTCGTAGTCGGGATCGTACTCGATGACGTGCTGGACCTTCGAGTCGCACAGGTTCGAGTTGCCACAGCCGTACACCGCCTCGTCGGCCCAGCCGTTGCCGTTGATGTCGTAGTAGAAGAGCTGGCCGATGTGGTTCGTGACGATGTCGAGGATGACCTTGATGCCGGCCTCGTGGCAGGCGTCGACGAGCTCCTTCAGCTTGGCCAGATCCCCGAAGTGCGGGTTCGGCTTCAGGAAGTTCTGGGTCCAGTAGCCGTGGTAGCCCGCGAAGCCCGCGTCGTCCTCGACGTTCGTGACCACCGGCGAGATCCAGATGGCCGTGACGCCCAGGTCTTTCAGGTACCACAGGTTGTCCTGCACCCCCTGCCAGTCGCCGCCGTGGTACTGGGCCATGGCGTTCTTGTTGACGCGGAAGTTGTTCGACTGGTCGCCGTCGGCGAAGCGGTCGACGATGATCTGGTAGATGACCTCGTCGCGCCAGTCGTCGACGTTGTTCGTGAGCTCGAAGTCGTCGTCGAGCACCACGTTCTTCAGGCTGGTCAGCTGGCCCTGGCCGTCGTCGGAGTAGCCGTCGAGCGCGGCCGGTTCGCAGGCCAGCAGCAGGAGGGCCGATCCGACCAGACACAGGGGCGCGGCAAGCAGCGCCCCTACGAATCGGATGGATTCCCGGCCGGCGGAATGTAGGGGCGCTGCTTGCTGCGCCCACAGGGATCTGATCATCGTCTCACCCCCTACCGATACGAGCTGAAGTACCACCACTCGACCTGCACGCCGAAGAACCACTGCCAGGGGCGGTCGCGGCGTACGTCGTCGTAGGGGTACAGGTTGCGGGCGGCGTCGTTCAGGTGGCTCATCGCGAACACGAAGCGGAACTGGGGCCGCGAGTACATGCCCTTGTCCCACGTGAGCGCCGGCATGATGGCCGCCTTCCAGACCTCGGGCTGCTCGTGGCTGCCGTTGACCCAGCTGAGGCCGTAGGGGTCCTTGTGCTGCCAGCTGACCTCGAAGAGCTGGTGGAAGTGCTCGGTGACGAAGATGGCCGGACGCGCGACCCAGATGGTCTCCAGGTAGTCGTCGAGGTCGACGGCGTTGGGGTCGGCGTCCTTGAACCAGCGCAGGTAGCCGCCGAACATCAGGCCGAACCAGTCTTTTTCGTAGTTCAGCATGCTGGCCAGCACGATCTCGCGGGCGCCGGTGGTCTTGCGGTCGGGCGACAGGCCCCAGGGCACCGCCAGCTCGCCGTACGCGGCCAGGCCCTCTGCCCAGGTCAGCCACACGTTCCAGAAGGCGTGCTCGCCGAAGCCCCACAGGCTGCTCTCGACGCCCACCTTCCAGCCCAGATCGGCCGGCCAGGTCTCCTTCTGGTAGGTGGTGGTGTCGTCGCGCAGCACGCCGCCCTTGGGCAGCGAGTGGATCTCGGTGTAGGCGCGCAGCTTGAGGCCGAGGTCGCCGCCGCCCAGGTTGAAGAACAGCCGGTCGGCCTTCAGGCTGGTGATGAGCTTCTGGCGGTCGAGGTACAGGAGGTCGGTGGTGCCGTAGCCGAGCGCCGACGTGGTCACCGACTGCGTGAAGTACTCGTTGTCGAGGCGGTTGAAGCCGAGGTGCCACGCCAGCAGCCACTCGCGGCCGAAGGTCAGCTCGGCGCCGCCGCCCAGGGTGTTCAGGTTGTCCATGGGCCAGTAGTCGACCAGGTAGATGTCGTCGCCGCGGTACATGCGCGAGCCGACCCACAGGTGCAGCAGGCCCGGGATGACGTTCTCGGCGCGCCCGTACAGGTTGCGGATGGCCATCTTCGAGGTGGTGTTGCCGGTGTAGTGGAACAGGTCCTCGAAGAGCGCCAGGGTGAAGACCGTCTGTACGTTGAACTCGTCGCCGGCCTGGTAGTTCAGGTCGTAGGCGAAGTTCAGCTCGGCGTAGCTGTCTTCCTCGAGGCGCACGCCGTGGCTGACCACGTTGGTGGGCTTGCCGCGGCCCCCGTACAGGTCACCGGAGAACTGGATGCGGCCGTAGGAGCCGAACTGGAAGTGGTTCTTCTCACCCGCCAGGGCGCTGCCGGCGAGCAGCACGAGCCCTGTGGCGAGCCACCGGAGTCTCCTGGTCACGAGCTCCACCCGAAGCGATTGCCGCGGCATCATGCCACGTCACGACGTGCGGGATCAAGCCTGACGGCCGTTACGGCGCCGACGCGGGGAGAGCGCGATCAGGGCGCCGAGCCCGAGCAAGCCGATCGCGAGCGGGGAGGACGCGCTGTCGGCGGCGGAGGAGCAGCCGCTGCTGCCGTCACGGTTCAGCCGATCCTCGTCGGCCGGGGGCTCGGCGTCGGCGCGGACGTCGGCGTCGGGGGCGGGCTCGACGACGTCGGGCGCGAGGACTGCGCCTTCGCACCGCCCCTCGTCCGTACACGCGTCGTCGTTCGTGAGCGGATCGCCGTCGTCGCAGGGGCTGCCGGGCTCCGCCGGGGTCGCGACGCACTGGCCGGTCGCCGGGTCGCAGGCCACCGCCACCTGGCAGGCTTCCGGGGCCGGGCAGGTCACGGCGGGGGCCCCGCCGCACTGCCCGGCGGCGCACGCGTCGTTCGCGGTGCAGGCGCTCAGGTCGTCGCAGGCGGTCCCGTCGTTGCGGGGCGCGCACCCGTCGCAGCAGGCGCTGATCGCGGAGCACGTGCAGCCCTCCGCCACGCACACGCTCCCGAGGCAGTTGCCCGTGGCGTCGTCGCCGAGCACGCACGCCGTGCCGTCGGGCTCGGGCGCGTCGTGGCAGGCGCCGCTGCCGGGATCGCAACCGGTGGGGGAGCGGCAGTCGCCGGGCGCGTCGACGCAGTCGACGGTCGCCCCAGCGGCACAGGCGCCGTCGGCGCAGGCGTCGTCGAGCGTACACAGGTCGCCGTCGTCGCAGGCGCCCCCGTCGTTCCACGCGAAGCAGCCGTCGCAGCACGCGTCGACGGCGAAGCACGTGCAGGGCGCGCCGGCGCAGGTGCCGCCGTCGCACGCGTCGCCTCCCGTGCCCTCGTCGCCGTCGTCGCAGGGCGTGCCGTCGGGCAGCGGCGAGGCCAGGCACTCGCCGGTCTGGGGCGCGCAGCCCTGGGGCTGCAGGCACGCCGATCCGGTCTCGCAGGGCTTGGGCTGGCCGCCGAGGCAGGCGCCGCCGTCGCAGACCTCGCCCACGGTGCAGGCGCTGCCGTCGTCGCAGCCCAGCCCCTCGCTCTTGGGCTGGCAGCCGTCGCAGCAGGCGCCGGCGCCCGAGCACAGGCAGCCCTCGCCGACGCACATTCCGTTCACGCAACGGTCGGCGCGCGTGGCCTGATCGCCGTCGTCGCAGGGCAGGCCGTCCTTGGCCGGCGGCGTGCTGCAGAGCCCGGTGGACGGCTGGCACGAGCCGGAGACGTGGCACGCATCGGCCGCCGGGCAGAGGACCGGCGCGCCGGGGAGGCAGGTGCCGCCCCCGCACGTGTCGCCCGTGGTGCAGGGGTTCTGGTCGGAGCAGGCTCCGCCCTCGTTCGTCGCGAAGCAGCCGTCGCAGCACGCGCTGGTGCCGCTGCACCCGCACGGCCAGCCGCTGCACACGCCGTCGTTGCACCGGTCGTTGCCCGTGCCGGCGTCGCCGTCGTCGCAGGCGGTGCCGTCGGGAAGCACGGGCGTCGTGCACGTGCCCGTGGCCGGATCGCAGGCACCGGCCTTGTGGCAGGCCGAGAGGGGCGCGCAGACCGTGGGAGTGCCGCTGGCGCAGGTCCCGGCGTGGCAGGTGTCGCCGTGGGTGCAGGCGTCGCCGTCGTCGCAGGGGCTGCCGTCGAAGCGCGGCGTCCACGCCAGGGGAGCCTGGTCGTCGCAGCGCTGGCACGCGTTGGCGGGGTTCGCGTCGCCGTTCGCGTGGCACACGCCCGCGATCAGGCATCCGCTGGCGCGCACGTGCGTACACGCCCCGCCGGCGCAGCGGTCGGTGGTGCAGGTCAGGCCGTCGTCGGGGCAGAGTTGGTCGTCCTTGGTGGTGGCGTCGAACACGCACGCGCCGGCTACGCACAGGTCGGCCGTGCAGCCGTTGCCGTCGCTGCACGCCCCGCACGAGCCGCCGCAGCCGTCGGGGCCGCAGGCCTTGCCGGCGCAGTCGGGCGTGCAGGGGCCGGCGACGCAGGCGCCGGCGTCGGTGCAGCTCTTGCCCGCGTCACATGCACCGCACGAGCCGCCGCAGCCGTCGTCACCGCACGCCTTGCCGGCGCAGACCGGCTGGCACACGCAGTCACCGTCCGCGCACGCCGAGCCCGCGTCACAGGTGCCGCACGAGCCGCTGCACCCGTCGGAGCCGCACGTACGCCACGCGCAGTCGGGCTGGCACGCGCACTGGCCCGCGGCGCTGCACGCCTGGCCCGCGGCGCAGGTGCCGCACGAGCCGCCGCAGCCATCGTCGCCGCACGCCTTGCCGCCGCAGGCGGGCACGCACGCGCACTGGCCGCCGGCGCAGGCCTGGCCCGCGGGGCACATCCCGCACACGCCGCCGCAGCCGTCGCCGCCGCAGGCCTTGCCGTTGCAGGCGGGCACGCACGCGCACAGCCCGGCCGTACACACCTCGCTGGCCGAGCACGTCCCGCACGAGCCGCCGCAGCCGTCGGCGCCGCACTCGCGCCCCAGGCAGGCCGGCGTGCAGGCGCACTGGCCCCCGGTACAGGTCAGGCCCGCGCCGCAAGCACCGCACGTGCCGCCGCAGCCGTCGGATCCGCACGCCTTGCCGTCGCAGGCCGGCACGCACGCGCACTGGCCGGCCTCGCACGCCTGGCCGGCCGGGCACGCGCCGCAGGTGCCGCCGCAGCCATCGTCGCCGCACACCTTGCCGTCGCAGGCGGGCACGCACACGGTCGGGCACGTGCGGGGGTTCGCGCCCGAGGGATCGGCGCCGCCGGCCGTGCCGCACCAGTACCACTGGCTGGTCGCGTCCCAGCCGCACGAAAGGCCGGCGCTCGACGTGGCGCAGTCGACGGCCTTCAGGACGCCGTTTTCGCACCACGTCACGGTCTGGCCGTCGCAGCAGCCCTCGTACGAGACGCCCTGGCAGGTGTCCTGGCAGTCGCCGCTCTCGACGCAGTACGCCATCCACTGCGGCCCGAAGCAGCCGGCGTCGGTCGTGCACGGGCCGGTGTAGCCGCCCGCGGGCGCCGTGCAGGCCGACCCCGAGCACGTGCCGTCGGCGACCCACTCCGCCGCGCTGGCGGCGGGCAGGGTGCGCGTGACGCAGTGAACGGCGCCCGACCACAGCGCGATCTGGTCCGAGTTGACGGGGAAGTGCTCCCAGGTGGGCATGGCCGCCTGCCACACGGCGACGGCGTCGGCCTCGATGTCCTTGTCGTCGCTGTAGTCGGGCCACAGGTTGCGGCCGTTGAAGAGCGTCGAGTTCAGGTACGTGCGGGGCGTGCCCGCCGAGGCGTTGGGGTGGGGCATGCGCCACACGGTCATGGGCGCGCCGCCGGGCAGCGCCACCGCCTTCAGGATGGCCTCGTTCGCGTTCATGTCGGCCTGCGACACGGGGTCCTGGGCCGCCGTGAAGCTGCCGAGGATGGCCGTGCCCTGCGCCGCCAGCTTGAAGAACATGTCGATGTGGCCCGTGCCGTCGTCGTGGAGGTCGCGCAGCACGACCAGCTGCGTGCAGCCGATGTAGTCCTCGAACTGCTCCTGCAGCGCTGCCAGCGAGACGCCCGTGTTCTCGAGCGCGCGCTCGGTGGTGTAGCACGTGCCCGCGCCGTCGGCCTGGAAGTTGCCGCCCTCGAACGAGAAGTCCTGGCGGTACGTGGTCACGCCCCACAGCTGGCCCAGCCGCGTGGGCACCGCGTCGTCGTGGTAGCGCGACGGGTAGTACTTCCAGTCGAGGAACGCGTAGCTGTTCGAGGCGTCGTCGACCAGCGGGAAGGGGCCGAAGTCGATCATCCAGATGGCGTCGACCTCGCTCTTCACGAACTCGATGGCCTTGCCCGCGCCGATGCTCGTGGCGGGGATGCCCTCGGCGGTCAGCATGGTCGTGAACGCCGCACGGGCGGCCTCGGCCTGGTAGACCAACCACACCTTCCCCACCGGCCACGCGTCGCGCACGATGACCGCCAGCGTGGTGGCCACCGCGCCGTAGTTGGCGATGCCATCCGAGATCGAGAGCAGGATGGACTGCATGGGCTCCCACTCGCGCATGGCGCGGAACCCGGCCTTCTTCGGCGGGATGGTGATCGCGAACCACTCGGGGTGCGCGTTCTTGTAGTCGGTGGCGGCGTCGGCCTTGGCCAGGTCGTGCTTCTCGAAGTCGGCCTGGAAGGCGGGCAGCAGCTTCGAGTAGTCGGGCAGGCTGGCGCCGGGCACGCCGCGCAGCCGGACGGGCTCGCGCTCACAGGCCGAGAGCAGCAGGGCGAGCAGGGCCAGGGCGATCGGGCAGGTACGGGCCATGGAGGTCTCCGGCGAGGTCGCGAGCGCGAAGCGTAGCCGGTTTTCCGGTGGAGTCCAAGGGGTTGTTCCTACCCGACGAAGGCCAACCCGTCGGTGGCGTCCTGCGGCGGGGGACCGACCAGCACGATGCGCAGGTCCATGACGTTGGTCCCGGTGAGGCCGGTCCGCAGCAGCCCGCCGGTCTTGTCGAGGAAGGGGTGGGCGTCGTGCCGCTCCAGGGCGTCGAGCGCGTCGAGCCCCAGCGCCTCGGCGGTCTCGAGGGTGCGCCGCGTGATCAACGCGCCCGCGGAGTCGGTCGGTCCGTCCTCGCCGTCGGTGCCGGCCGAGAGCACGGCCACGGACTCCAGGTCGCGGAAGCCGAGCTCGACCAGCGAGGCGAGCGCGAGCTCCTGGTTGCGTCCGCCGAGCCCGGGCTTCTCGCCCACGTCGACGGTGCTCTCGCCCCCGCACAGCACGCACGCCGGCGCGGCGACCGGGCGGCCTTCGCGTCGGACGCCCCGCACCAGCCCGGCCACCAGGCGCCCCAGCTCCTGGGACATGCCCTCGATGGCCGAGCCCAGGCTGACCACGTGGTAGCCGAGCGCCTCGGCCGCCCGCTCCGCCGCCTCGAGGGCGACGCGGTTCGACCCGATCAGCGTGTTCGAGACGTGGGGGGGCAGGGCGCGCAGCGTCTCGGGCAGGCCGCCGGCGGCCCCGCGCTCCAGGTGCGCGCGCACCTTCTTCGGAAGGGCCGGGTCGTCGAGGAGCTCGAAAGCTTCGAGCACCGACAGCGCGTCAGCGAAGGTGCTGGAGTCGTCGGCGGTGGGCCCCGACGCGATCACCGGCAAGGGGTCGCCGACCACGTCGGACAGCACGAGCCCGGCCAGCCAGCCCCCGCGGAAGTGGCGCACGAGTCCGCCGCCCTTCACGTCGGACAGGTGCTTGCGGACGGCGTTGACCTCTTCGATGGTCGCCCCACGCGCGTGCAGCAGGCGCGTGACGGCGATCTTGTGGGCGAGCGACAGGCCCTTCGCGGGGGCACACAGCAGGCTCGAGCCGCCGCCCGAGACCAGCGCGATCACCAGGTCGCGCGGCCCGCAGGCTTCGGCCGCCGCCAGGATGCGGCGCGTGCCCTCCACGGCCTGCAGCGTGGGGACGTTCTCGTGCGGGCCGCGAGCCGGGTGCAGGTGTACGGCGGGCGACGGGACCGCCAGCGCGTCGGGGACGTTCACCCAGCCCTGGAGCGGGAAGTCGGGGCCCAGGCCCCCGCGCAGCACCTTCACGAGCCCTCGGGCCATCCCGGCGCCGGCCTTGCCGCCGCCCACGATGGTGATGCTGGACATCGCCTTCAGCGGGATCTCGAGCTCTCCCACGAACAGGCGGTGGGCGTCGACGTGGACGGCCTCGGCGACCAGGCCGTCGGGCGCCACGGCGTCGAGCCCGGCCTGCCAGATGGCGCGCGCGTGTTCGGCCAGGATGTCGGTGGGATCGGCCATCGCGTCGCTCCGCTCTTCTGGACGCTCGCGATGCTAGCACCGGGCAGGCCGAGCGCGAGAAAATCGCCCCACGAGCGTCGTGCGGGAGCGACCGGGGAGGGCGCTACAACGTGTTCCCGGCGCCCGCCACCACCTGGTCGCGCAGGGCGGGACCGGCGGGCTCGGCGACCAGCACGTAGGGCGGCGTGAAGGCCTCGGCGAGGGCGCAGCCCGTCCCGAACCTCAAGGCCGCGGTGCTCGCGGGATCGACCCACGTGCCGGTCTCCTTCAGGTCGCCGCCGGCCTCGCAGCGCGAGGCGTCGTTGACGGTGCCGCCGAGCGAGGTCCAGTCGTCGTCGTGGACGAGGCGCCGCACCATCAACCCCTCGAGGAGCATGCGGCCGTTGTCCTGCACCTGCGCACCGAACGACTCGTGGTAGGGCGGCAGGATCTCCCAGCCGTACATGTGCCAGTCGTCGAAGACGTCGTTGACCAGGTGGAAGCGCCCGTAGCGCGCCTGCGGATGGCGCCGCCCGGTGTCGACGGCGTAGGAGTGGTGCCAGGTGAGCGTGATCTGCGCGTCGAGTACCGGGTCGGCGTCGCCGTTGCCCGCCAGCAGCACCTTCTCCCACGACTCGAAGCGCAGCCACGCGAACGTCAGGTAGCGGCTGCCGTAGATCACGGACACGGCCTCGTCGACGTTCTCGCAGTTGCCGTTGTCGCCGTGCTGGGTGAAGCGCACGTGGTCCAGCACCACGTACTCGCTCGGGTCGGGCAGCGCGCTGCCGATCTGCACGCCGTCCTCGCTCTCGGGGCCCACGTCCTCGAGCGCCAGGTTCGTCACGATCACGTGATCGGACCCCGGGAGCACCAAGCCCTTTCCCTGGAGCACGATCGCGTGGCCGCGGCCGTCGATCGTGACGTTCGAGGGCACGATCAGCGCCGCCTGCAGCGGGATGGCGCCGTCGACCTCGAAGAGCACCAGCCGCGGGGCGTTGCCGGTGCGCAGCCCCTCGCGCAGCGTGCCCGCGCCGTCGTCGGCCAGGGAGGTCACCACGTACGTGTCGTGCCCCTCCTGCCATCCGCCCAACGTACCCGCGCCGAACCCCTCGATGGGGAAGGGCGTCCCGGCGGGGCCGTAGACCGGTCCGGGATCCGTCTCGGCGGCCGCGTCGAGCTCCGGGATCGTATCGGGGACGGAGGGTACGTCGGGCGTCGCCTCGGCCAGGGACTCGGGCTCGGCCTGGCTGCCGTCGCACGAATTGGCCGATGGGTCCGTCGCGTCGGGAACCTCCGGGATCGGCACGTCGGCATCCGGCTCCGGGCCGTCGTCGCCGATCGCGTCGAGCTCGGGCCCGGGGGCGTCGTGGCCCTCGGCGTTCCCGTCGGCGGGGCCTGCCGTCTCGTCAGCGGGTTCGCTCACGGGGGCGTCGGGGGCTGGTGTCGCGGCGTCGGGGGCTGGCGTCTCGGCGCCGGGCGCGTCGGCCGACCCGCCGCCCCCGGTCGAGCCGCAGGCGACGAGGAGTGCCATCACCGGGAGGCAGACGCTGAGCGGCCAACTCGGACGACTTCCCGGCATGCTCGCCTCCATCCCAGATCCGTGCCGGGAGCATAGACCCGCGCGACCAAGGACGGAAGGGGCTCGGCGATTGGGCCCGCGCTTCGATCAGAGAGCGCAGTCGCAGCCGGCCGGGACCAGCTTGCACTTGCCGAGCTTGCCGTCCGGCGTCGTGCACTCGCGAGCGTCGCACGCGGGGTTCAGGGTCTCCCCGCAGTCCTCGCAGATGCAGTACTTGCTGATCCCATAGTCGCCGTGTGTGCCGGCCGGGCAGCCGGTCGCCGGGTCGTAGACCGTCGTGCACACCTTGGGAGTGATGGGGTCGTTGTCGTCGTCCTGGCAGGTGAGCCCGCCGGAGCACGTGGCGTCGGAGTCGCACTTCTGGCACGCGCTCGACGGCACGACCACGGGCTGGCAGCCGCACCCGACCGCCGTTTCATCGCATTTCCCGGGGGTGCCGTCGGCCAGCGTGCAGTCCTTGGGCTCGCACGTCGGGTTGACGATCGCGTCACAGGGCAGGTGCTGGACCGTGATGGCGACGCTGGCCAGGTCGTCCTCGCCCACCACGCCGTTGGCGGGCGTCGAGTCGACATCGGGCTGCGTCGCGGCCGTGACTTCGGCGGTGTTGACGATGACGCCGGTGGCCGTGGCGTCGACGGTGACGTACAGCACGAGGTTGCCGTAGGTGAAGGGCGGGATGGTCGGGATGGTCCAGACGCCGGTCGTCACGTCGAAGGTGCCGAACGAGGCGCCGCCGAACGCGGCGAAGGTGACGCCCGCGGGCAGCACGTCGGTGACCTGCACGCCCGTGGCCGCGAAGGCGCTGCCGTTCGTGATCCGGACGCTGTACATGATCGTCGCACCCGCGAAGGGCGCGGCGTTGCTGACGGTCTTTTTCAACGACAGGTCGATGACCGGTTGCGTGACGGTGAGGGTCACGCTGGCGAGGTCGTCCTCGCCCACCACGTGGTTGCCGGGCGTGGAGTCGACGTCGAGCTGGCCCGCGGCCGTGACCTCGGCG
>Ga0172370_10003866_pt1 | contig 20480 bp, 19 predicted proteins | sample LakKiv5m_FD_114538 | JGI IMG/M metagenome (GOLD analysis project Ga0172370, IMG submission 114538) | Freshwater microbial communities from Kabuno Bay, South-Kivu, Congo - kab_022012_11.5m | ecosystem: Environmental > Aquatic > Freshwater > Lake | place: Democratic Republic of the Congo...
AGTGATCATTAATCAGTTTTCAGTTAGTAAAATATTTTGCAATTAAATTTACTGACCACTGATCCGGCATGGCGGACTGACGACTGAAAACTAAAATCTTCTTCTCTTACGGGGTAAGTGTGGAACCGGGAGAGGGGCAATAAATAACATTTCCGCACAAATCAATTAAGGAGGATTCCACTATGGAACAAAACCTTATCTCGGCAGAAGTAACTGCCGAGCAAGTAACCACCATCAACCAATCACTAACGGCAGCGCAAACGCTTCTTCCATTTCTGAAAACCCTTACACAGGAAGAAAAACAGGTTATTCCAAAACTTGGCAAAGTGCTAAAACCAATGGTTGATAAAGCCGCCGCTGCCGCTGTGCAATACCCGCAGATATTCAGCGGAACCTTTAACCGTGAAAAATTTCTGAAAGATTACGCGTTGCTGCAAAAACTTGAACAGGTTGCCGCAGTACTAAATCCGCTCCATTCTGCTGTAGAGGATACTTTGATGGCGGTAGGCAGCGACGCTCTTGTTGCCGCGTTAGAAGTCTATGCGGCGGTACAGGCAAATAAAGCAAAAGTACCGGGACTTGACACTTTAGCCGATGAAATGAAAGTCTTTTTCCCCAGAAGCAGAAAGAAGACTCCCCCCGCACAACCGGGGCAATAGTAAATCGGGAACTTCTCATCCCGGAAAGGAACATTTACCCTTCCGGGATATATTTTTATCCTCCTAGGTGAAAAATTCCCTCAATGTGAAGAAAATTTCTTTCTTGTAGGGGAAAAGGTTCTCCTTTTGGCTGAAAAGTATACTCTCAACGGGATAAACTTTTCGTAAAAACGGCAAAAATTTTCATCCAACAGAAGGAAAGTTTCCTCACGGAGGATAAACGTTTAGTCTTGAAGATGAAAGTTTTGGTCATGGGGGGGAGAAAACTTCCATCAAAACGGTGGAAATTATAGGGTAAGTGGGTAAAAGTTTACATTGTCGGGTACTCGTTTATCCCCGAAGCATAAGAAATGAACCTTAACACCAAACCTACTATTGCGGTTGGTAATTCTGAACTTGCAAGGTATGATCATTTATCTCAATTTGTTTTCTCTCAATTCTCCTCTATCTTTGTTGCGAAAATTTCAACGGATCGGTTTCTACCCGTTGAACAAGTCGATTCATTTATCCAAATTACGATGCATGAGAGAAAATAAATTTTTTCCCGCGGTAAAAACATGTGCGGTTGCGGTTCTTTTTCCGCTTATAATTTACCTGCTTGATATACTTGTCCGTTTTCAGTATTTAAAAATTCTGGACTCAAAAGGATTATCCAATTTCTGCATTTCGCTCCTCTATGAAACACTTTTTTACACTTTCATCTTCTGGCTTATTTCTTTGCTGCCGCGATGGCGGAAACAAGCGGTGATAGCATTTGTTGTCATTGTCGCATTCATTCAATTGATAGTGTACGGTCATTATTTCTATTTCGGAGTTTTGCCAAACAATTATTCAATCAATTATTTGTTCGACCATTTTCACGACACGATGACGCTTACTGTTGAAAGTCTGAGGAAACTCTACCTGCTGATTTTTGCTGCGTTAACGGCAACACATTTTTTTGCGGCTTCTTTTTCTTTACGGAAAATTGAGTCGATATCAAAGCGGAACGGTATTACACTCGGTGTCTGTTTTGTGGTGTTCACACTTTTCATGAACAATAATGTAAGATTTCAGCCCGCGAGTTATTCTTTTACCCCCGCCACTCTTTTCTCATTAAAATATGTACTGCAGGAACGATTTTTCGGTGAGAAGTTTCTTATTCAGAACGGATATATTCAAAGAAAATTTGAACTTAAAACCGTCGGAAAAGTAAAAGCATCGTACAACGTTTTATTAATTATTAGTGAAAGCGTTAGAGGAAGTCACCTGCACTATAACGGATATGACCGGCAGACTTCCCCCTTTATTGACAGCATGATAAGCGTGGGGAAGGTTATCCCGTTTAAGCATCATTTTTCCAATTCTGTTTCAACGCAGTTTTCCGTTCCGATGATTCTCTCGGGGAATTATACTATCGAAAAATTGAATCAACCGTATATTTATGATTACATCAAGAATTGGACAAATGCGACAACATTCTTTTTCTCATCGCAGTCGATGCGGACAGACAACATCGATCTTGTCTTCAATACGTCGCTTGACAAATTTGTCTGTCAGGAAACTTCCGGCAAACCGAAGTTCAATGACCGCGGTATTAATGACCATGATCTTCTTCCCGATATTTCGGCATACCTCGACGGCCTCAAAGGGAAAAAGTTTTTTGGAGTAATTCAATTAAACAACACTCATTATCCTTATAACCCTTCCAAACCGATTTATGAAAAGTTTAAACCGTGTCCGCCTGCTTCATTGAACAGATATGACAACACAATTTATGAACAGGATGATTTGCTGAAATCTTACTTCGAGATGATGCAAAAAAAGAAATTGTTCGATTCTACCATAATCATTTTTACTTCTGATCACGGAGAGGGATTTGTCGAACATGGGCATAGCGGTCATCTTCAAACACTCTATAATGAAGATATCGAGGTGCCATTTTGGATTCATCTCCCTTCAAATTTTCCGGAAGAACAAAAGAAGTTGCTTTTGGCGGCAGCCGGAAAAACAACTTCGCATATTTCAATCTTTCCAACACTGCTGGAGGTATACGGGTTGCTGGACAGTACAAAGTTAAATTTATATCCTTCAGGGCAATCACTTTTCCATCTCTCAAAAGATGAATCGATTCCGGTTGTGGGGTTAGATATGATTGATACGAAAGCAATTGTTGCTGGCAACTTCAAATACATTTACACGAAGAAAGATAACATTGAACGAGACGAACTGTTCGATATGGAAAATGACCCGAAGGAGTTGGTAAATATTTGGGAAAAGGCAAGTGCGGAAACTCAACAAAGATTTAAGTCGCTGCTGAAAAAATGGGAAGCGCACAGAACTGCATTTACATCACGGGACAAACCAATTTAAAAATTCTCAATCAGATCATCGTTTTCTTATGACACGTGTCGCATTCAAATTGAAGCGTAACATGCGTTATATCAAAGGTAGTTTTGAGCAGTGTGGATATGTGATGGTGAATTTCGGAAGTCTCACTCACCGGAATGTTTTCAACTTCAACATGCGCTTCAAAGTGGGTGTCGCGGTCGTTTAATTTCCAGACATGCACGTGGTGAATATTTTTCACCGGAGGGATTTTTTCAATTGCTTTTCTTACTTCCTCTAAATCAATTCCATCCGGGGAAGACATCATGATAACATCAACGGCGTCTTTCACAATTTTATACGTTTCAAATAAAATGTACAGGGAGATGACCACTGTTAAAAGCGGGTCAATCCAGGTGATGCGAAAGAGCATAATACATGCCGCACCGAGAATTACCGCAAGGCTGGAGACCGCATCACTAAATAAATGAAAGTAAGCCGCGCGGAGATTCATATTCTCCTTTGAGCCTTTTTTGAGAAGCAGCGTTCCTCCGATGTTTGCGGCTAAACCGACTGCGGCAACAGTTAACATTAAACTTCCGGTAATTTCTTCCGGAGTGGTGAATCGTTCAATCGCTTCTTTAATAAGAAAAAAACTGATGATGATGAGACTGCTTGCGTTGATGACCGCAGCAAGAATTTCCGCGCGCTTCAACCCGAAGGTATATTTTAATGTTCCCGGTTTTTTACTTAGCTGCATCGCAATGTAGGTGATGATTAATGCTATGGCGTCGCTAAAATTGTGGAGCGCGTCGGAAAGAAGCGATAAACTGCCGGAGAGGAATCCGCCGGTAACCTCAACAATAGTTATTAAAAAGTTAAGACTCATCGTGAGGAACAAATTCTTTTCCGTATTGTCTCTCTTTTTTATTTCAGAATGAACTGACCGCATACTTCTACTTTTTGATGGAGGAACATAAAAACTACGAAAGCAAAATAAATGACACACAACTAATTTTCAAACGAAAAGCGGTTGGTTGCTGATTTCGAAAAGTTATTCTGTAAAAAATCTTTTTCTAAAATGTAAAGCTACATTTACAAGAAGAATCAATACGGGAACTTCAACTAATGGTCCGATTACCGCTGCGAATGCTTCCCCGCTGTTAATTCCGAAAACCGCAATAGCAACAGCAATCGCAAGTTCAAAATTGTTGCTGGCAGCGGTAAAAGAGAGCGTGGCCGTTTTTGCATATCCGGCATTGATTTTTCGTCCCATAAAAAAGGATATCAAAAACATGATTACAAAATACAAGATGAGGGGAAGGGCAATGCGGAGAACATCAAGTGGAATTTTTACAATATACTCTCCTTTAAGTGAAAACATTATCACAATGGTGAAGAGGAGAGCGAATAAGGTAAGCGGATTTATCTTAGGAATGAATTTCGTTTGGTACCAAGTTTTATTTTTAAACTTGAGTAACACAGCGCGTGTGATGATCCCGGCAAGAAATGGAATTCCCAGATAAATAAAAACGCTTTGCGCGATTTGTCCGATCGTAATAGCAACGTTGAAGGATTGCAGGCCCAGTAACGACGGAAGAAAAGTTAAAAAGAAGTAAGCATAAAGAGAGAAGAACAGAACTTGAAAAATCGAATTGAAAGCAACCAATCCGGCAGCATATTCCATGTCGCCGCTTGCGAGTTCATTCCAAACGATGACCATCGCTATACAGCGGGCCAATCCAATCATGATAAGACCGGCCATATATTCCGGACGGTCAGCAAGAAAAACAACCGCCAATACAAACATTAAAACCGGACCTATCAGCCAATTTTGAATGAGGGAAAGCGCGAGAACTTTTTTGTCTTTGAAAATATCTCCAAGCTCTTCGTATTTCACTTTTGCCAAAGGAGGATACATCATCAAAATTAATCCGGCGGCTATGGGGATATTTGTTGTTCCCGAACGAAACGCATTCCAGAAATCAACAATTCCCGGGAAAAAATAACCGGAGAAAACTCCTCCAATCATCGCGAGGAATATCCAAAGAGTTAAATAGCGGTCGAGGAAGGTAAGTTTTTTCTTCACTGGGATTTTATTTCATCGAGATAAAAAGTGGAGAAATCATTTTTAATTTTATCACGTACATTTCTAAATTCGGCAAGAATCTGTTCTTCGGTCCCTTTTGCATCGGCGGGATCATCAAAGCCGATATGCAACTGTTTTCCGACCGCTCCGATAAACACAGGACATGTTTCCTTTGCGTTATCGCATACTGTAATTACATAATCAAAGGCGCGATCTAAATACTGTTCGACATTTTTCGGAGTGCTGTTAGATAGATCGATACCGATTTCCTGCATTACCTGAATAGCTTTCGGGTGAACTGCTGTATCCGGATGTGTTCCTGCGGAAAACACATCCAGTGAAGCATCAAAAGAACGAAGAATGCCTTCTGCCATTTGACTTCGGCACGAATTGCCCGTGCAGAGAATGAGAATATTTTTTCTTTTCATAACTATTATTTATATGCTGTTACCGTGATACTGAAAATGCCGATGTTTCTTTTATGAAAATCTTCCAGCTCTTTCTCCGAGAGAAAATCTTTTAATAAAGAATCCGGAAGTTCAATGACTTTGGTTTTATTGATTTCGGTATTCTTGAAACCTGTTTGTGCAATAATTCCAAGATAGGCATCCTTCTGGACCGCCCCTGCAACGCATCCCGCGTACATTTCGGCTGATTGTTTCAGACTTTCGTTTAATTCTCCTTGAATCACGATATCCGAAACACAAAAATGTCCGCCAGGTTTTAAAACCCGATAGATTTCTGAAAAAGCTTTTTGTTTGTCCGGGACAAGATTTAATACGCAGTTGCTGACAACGACATCCGCGGTGGCTTCTTCAAGAGGCATTGCCTCGATATCAGCCAAATGAAATTCAACATTCTGAAAACCGAGCTTTTCTTTATTTACGTTGGCTTTTTCAACCATAGCTTCAGTCATATCAATGCCGATAACTTTTCCTTCTTCACCAGTAATTGCTCGCGCTACAAACACATCGTTTCCGGCACCACTGCCGAGATCAATCACAACGTCGCCTTTTTTTATTCCGGCGAATTCGGTCGGCAGTCCGCATCCAAGTCCGAGATCGGCTTCGGCAACATAGCCGTCAAGATGATCATATTCATCCTGCATAATTGAATAGCCGATAATTTTATTGCTTTTTGTACCGCAGCATGAAGTTGGTCCGCAGCACGATGTTGAGTTCTTTGCGATCTCACCATATTTTTCTTTCACCATTTCTTTTATTTCGTTTTGCATGAGACTTTGCTCCCTTCATTTAGTTTATTTAAATAGGTTTGAACTTGCTTCACCCTTTGTTCGAGTTCGGGGGAATTGATGCAATAACAGACTTTTGGTCCGTCAATTTCACCTTGGATGAGACCGACTCGTTTCAATTCTTTCAGATGTTGCGAAACCGTTGCTTGTGCCAGCGGTAAAAGATTAACCAGATCGCCGCAAACGCAAGCGTTCATCCCCGCCAGCAATTTTAAAATCTTTATTCGCGCAGGATGGGAAAGCGCTTTTGCAATATCAGCGAGGCGAATTTCTTCTTGAGTGAAGTTCTCTATTTTTGATTGTGCCATAGAATTCCTTTATCGTTCATCGCAAATATACGATAAAGAAGTGCGCTTGTCAACAAAACTGGATGAACGGAAGATTATCTTGATGAAGAATGAATGTACTTAGGGTATGAAAGAGGTGCGGCTACGGAGTTTTATTGAGAAGAGATTCTTCGCTAAGGGTATTGACAAATTCTTCAACCGAAGATTCTTTTGCCATGAGATCGCGCAGGGAAGTTTTCGTTACCACCCCGTCAATTGCGGTTTGAACCGCTCTCCAAAGCGAACGGATTGAACAATCGATTGAATGCGTACACACGATATCGATTCCGGAATAGTCGCTGCAAAAAGAAGCTTCAAACAATTTTCCGCCTAAGGCATTCAACACATCGGCAACGATGATTTGTTCGGGAGGACGGGAGAGTTTATACCCTCCCGCTTGACCTCTCGCACTTTCGATAAATCCACCGAGACGAAGAAGCCGCAAAATTTTTGCCGTATTTGCTTGAGATAATTTCTCGGCGCCGCTGATTTCCGGAATGGTGAGTCCGTTAGGAGATTTGCTGTAAGCAATCCGCAGCAGACACCGCAGACCGTATTCTTCTTGTGTATTAAACTTCACGGTAGTTTAATTCTGTTGATATAAAGGAATTTTTGAACCGCAAGATTTAGCATAGAGTACGGCGTCAAATTGTTCTTTAGGCACCGAAGGGCCTTTTCGGGAACAGAATGTATTAAACGCATAAATTAATTTTGCTGCAATCTGGTCGGGTGAGTAGCCTTCGATTTCATATCGGGGAAGAAAGAAAAGCACCTCGCCATTTTTAAAGATTGCCATACTCGGTGAAGAGGGAGCCTTGCCGGTAATTAATTCGCGAACCTTATCTACCGCATCACGGTCTTGCCCCGCAAAGACGGTTGTAATTTTATCCGGAATAACCTCATGCTGCAGCGCAACAGAAATTCCCGGACGCGCACCGCCGGCAGCGCAGCCGCAAACCGAGTTAATAACAACTAACACAGTTTTGTCGTCTTTTACAAGCAGCGCTTTTTCTACCTCTTCCGCGGAACGAAGCTCTTCGAAACCAACGGCAACAAGTTCATCGCGCATCGGTTGCACAGCCGTTTCATCGTACATAGGTGGTCTTTTTATATTGAACATATTTTATCCTTTTTTAGAAATTTTTTGAAGCTCTTAATAAAATCCTAATTCTACTTTTGCAACATCGCTCATCATGTCTTTATCCCATGGTGGATTCCAAACAATATCCACGCGGACTTTCCCGATTCCGGGAACAGCCTGCAGTTTTTGCTGTACCTCAGGAGGAAGTGTCTCCGCAACTGGGCACATAGGCGATGTTAAAGTCATATTGACCTGCAGATTGTTTTCACGGTCGAAGTTCAACTCGTATATCAATCCGAGTTCCCAGATGTCAACCGGAATTTCCGGATCGTAGCACGTCTTTAACGTGCGAATAACTTTCTCCTGCATTTCAGCAATTTCAGATTTCTGCGTTTCAGTCATACTTTATTCTGTTGTTGTTTTACCTTCGTTTTCAGTAAGAGCGTTGTGCATTGTATGCCAGGCAAGACTCGCGCATTTTACGCGCGCCGGAAATTCTTGTACTCCTTGAAAGACTGCAAGTTTACCCAAAGATTCTATTTCATTCGCATCTTTTAGGTTTCCGGTTACCAAGGCATGAAATTTTTCAAACAATTGTTCAGCTTCTTCTTTCGTTTTTCCTTTTATGAGAGAAGTCATAAGTGAAGCGGAAGACTTTGAAATGGCGCATCCATTTCCGATGAAGGAAATATCTTTCACAATGTTTTCCTCAAGAAGCAAATAAACATCAAGGTGATCGCCGCAAAGAGGATTGTGTCCCTCTGCATGGTGATTCGCTTCTTCTAACTTTTTAAAGTTGCGCGGACTTTTATTATGATCCAGAATAACTTGCTGATACAGTTCCCGTAATTCATTATCCATTAGCCAAACACCTCAAATACTTTTTTTATCGCATCAGCGGTGAAATCAATTTCCTCTTTTGTATTATAAAATGAAAGAGAAATACGCGCGGTTGCTGGAATACCGAAACGCTGCATCACCGGTTGTGTGCAGTGGTGTCCGGTTCTAATAGCAATTCCTTCAAAATCTAAAATTGTTCCGATATCGTGCGGATGAATTCCTTCAAGCGTGAAAGAGAAAACACTGAGTTTATGATTTGCTGTACCTATGGGAACCAGTCGTTCGATCGCGGAAAGTTTGCGGTTCGCGTAGGTGAATAATTCTTTTTCATACGCCGAAATGTTTTCCAACTCAACACCGGCAACATAATCAAGTGCTTCACCAAGCCCGATAACCCCCGCAATGTTTGGAGTTCCCGCTTCGAATTTAAAAGGAAGTTCATTGTATGTGGTTTTTTCAAAAGTGACCGACGCAATCATATCTCCGCCTCCCTGATATGGCGGAAGTTGTTCAAGCCAATGCTCTTTTCCGTAAAGAACTCCGACGCCGGTTGGGCCGTATATCTTGTGTCCGGAAAAAGCGAGGAAGTCGCAATCCAATTCGTTCACGTCAAGCGGAAGATGCTGCACCGCTTGTGCAGCGTCAATCAAGACCGGTATATTTCTGCCGTGTGCCGCTTCAATAATTTCTTTTACCGGATTTACGGTGCCGAGCGAATTGGAGATAAAAACTACGGAAATGAGTTTTGTTTTTTCCGAAAGCAGCGAGAGAAACGATTCAAAAATAAGTTCTCCTCGATCATTGATCGGAATAACTTTTAATACCGCTCCCGTTTGTTCGCATAAAAGCTGCCACGGAACGATGTTGGAATGGTGTTCCATATAAGAGATAACTATTTCATCTCCCGGTTTTATAAATTTTTTTCCAAAAGATGAAGCCAGCAAATTTATGGAGTCGGTAGTCCCTTTTGTAAAAATTATTTCGGAGACCGATTTAGCATTGAGAAAGGTTTTCACTTTTTCACGCGCCTGCTCATACGCCGCAGTTGCTTTTTGACTAAGTGTATGCACACCGCGGTGAATGTTTGAATTCAACGTTGAGTAATAGAGTTCTTCTTTTTTAATGACACTGTAAGGTTTGTGGGTCGTTGCGGCGTTATCGAGATAGACCAACGGTTTGCCGTGTACTAATACATCAAGCGCGGGAAAATCTTTTCGAATTTTGAGAACGTCGAATTTTTTTTCACTTGCGGTCATGCATCACTTCTCTTCTAAAAGTTTTTTCGCCAACAAGGCTTCAAGGTGATCTCTCACTTCGGTTATTGATATCGCGTGCACCACATCGCTTGCAAAGGCGTAAATTAAAATCGCTTTTGCTTCAGCTTCATTTATTCCGCGGGCTTTAAGGTAGAAGAGCTGCTCTTTGTCTAATTGTCCCACCGTTGCGCCATGCGAGCATTTCACATCATCCGCAAAAATTTCAAGCTGCGGTTTAGTGTTTACAAGCGCTTCGTTCGAAAGGAGAATGTTTTTATTCTGCTGGTACGCATTTGTTTTTTGTGCATCTTCTCTCACGAAAACTTTTCCGTTAAAAACTGCGCGGGAAGTATCGTCAAGAATTCCTTTATACAACTCATTGCTTAAGCAATTCGGTTGTGCGTGATCGATGGCTGTATGGTTATCAATAAATTGATTTCCTTCCGTAACATATAACCCGTTCAACCGGCATTCGGCAAGCTCACCATTAAATTTCGCTTGTACGTTGTTCCGCACAAACTGTCCGCCGAAATTAATATTGTATGATGAAAAATTTCCCGCTTTATCAATTTCGGCATATAAGGTAGAAACATGATAAGCGTTTGATTGCTCGTCTTGAATACGCACATGCTCAACGCGTGCGCTTTCTTTTACAATAAATTCCGAGACCTGATTGGTGAAATAGGTTTGCTCTCCAAATCCGGTGTACGTTTCAATAATTTTTACATCGGCGTTTTCGTTCACAAAAAAGAGATTTCTGGGAGAAACCGCTATGTTATCGGCTTCATTGATGTAGAGAATCTGAATCGGTTTTTCGATTGATTTATTTTTTGCCACGTAGAGAAACGTTCCGTGATCGGAAAGAGCTGTGTTGAGCGCGGTAAAAATATTTTCTTCCGAAGCTGTTTTCGAAAATCCTTCAAGCACCAGCTCGGGATGATTTTTAATTGCTTCGGAAATTGTTTCGATAATAATTCCATCCGGCAGATTTTCGATGTTGGAAAATTCTTTTGCGAAATAGCCGTTCACAAAAACTAAGGTGATAAAATTACCGGTATCGAACAAATACTCGTCGAGAAACTTTTCCGGAATTTCGGGAATACTATCCGCAGGCTTAAAACTTTTTGCAAGCAGCGGTGAAATATTCGTGTACCTCCACTCTTCGTCTTTTGTTGTTGGGAAGGGAAGGCTGGAAAATTTTTCAACCGCCTCTTTTCGAATCGCGTGAAGCGGAAGTTCCGTCTCGTGATTGGGAGACAATTCTACCGCTTGAAACGACTGGAGATAATGCAACTTTGATTCAAGAGAATGATGCATGTTAAACCAGCTCCGCCGCTTCTTCAATTACCCAGTCGTACCCTTTTTCTTCAAGTTCAAAAGCAAGCGACTTATCACCGGATTTAATAATTTTTCCGTTGTACAGTACGTGCACAAAATCGGGGATGATATAGTTTAACAGCCGCTGATAATGGGTAACAACCACTGTCGCATTTTCGGGCGATTTCAATTTTGTTACACCGCTCGCAACAATTCTTAGCGCGTCGATATCAAGTCCGGAATCGGTCTCATCAAGAATTGCAAGTTTGGGTTGCAGCACAGCCATTTGAAAAATCTCGTTCCGCTTTTTCTCACCGCCTGAAAACCCTTCGTTAACAGAGCGGCGGAGTAAATCGTCCGATAATTCTACAAGCGCCATTTTTTTCTTTACGAGGGTGAGAAATTCCATTGCGTCAAGTTCCTCTTCGCCGTTGTATTTGCGGATAGAGTTCAGAGCATTTTTTAAAAAAGTTGTGTTGGATACTCCGGGAATTTCTACCGGATACTGAAACGCGAGAAAGATTCCTTCGCACGCTCTTTCTTCCGGTGCAAGCTCAAGCAGATTTTTTCCGTTAAAAAGAATTTCGCCTTGCGTTACTTCATAATCTTCTCGCCCCGCAATTACTTGCGCAAGCGTACTTTTGCCGGAGCCGTTCGGACCCATAATGGCGTGAACTTCCCCTTTGTTTACCGTCAGATTTATTCCTTTCAGAATTTCTCTTCCGTCAATATTCGCGTGTAAATTTTTTATTTGAATCATTGTAAATCCTTTTACTTCTTTGTTTTCTATCCGACGCTTCCTTCTAAGCTTACGCTTAAAAGTTTTTGCGCTTCAACGGCAAATTCCATCGGGAGTTCTTTAAATACTTCTTTGCAGTAGCCGTTAACAATCATGTTTACCGCATCCTCGGTTGATAATCCTCTTTGATTAAGATAAAAGATTTGATCTTCTCCAATTTTAGATGTTGTCGCTTCGTGCTCAACAATGGCAGAAGGATTTAACACTTCGAGGTAGGGAAATGTATGCGCGCCGCAGGTATCGCCGAGCAATAAGGAATCGCACTGCGAAAAGTTTCGTGCACCTTCCGCATTTTTTCCGATTCGGACAAGTCCGCGGTATGAGTTGTTGCTTTTTCCGGCGGAAATTCCTTTTGAAACGATTGTGCTTCTCGTGTTTTTTCCGAGATGAATCATTTTCGTTCCGGTATCCGCCTGCTGAAAATTGTTTGTGACGGCAACGGAATAAAATTCACCAATTGAATTTTCGCCTTGCAGAATGCAGCTTGGATATTTCCACGTAATTGCGGAACCGGTCTCAACCTGCGTCCATGAAATTTTTGAGTTGATTCCTTTGCAGGCGCCCCGTTTCGTTACAAAATTATAAATACCGCCGATTCCTTCTTTGTTTCCTGCGTACCAGTTTTGTACCGTTGAATATTTTATTTGCGCGTTATCGAGCGCTACCAATTCAACCACCGCGGCGTGCAATTGATTTTCGTCCCGCATCGGTGCAGTGCAACCTTCTAAATAACTTACATAAGCGCTTTCATCGGCTATGATAAGTGTCCTTTCAAACTGTCCGGTATTCTTTGCGTTTATTCTGAAGTATGTGGAGAGTTCCATGGGGCAGCGGACTCCCTTTGGAATGTATACGAACGAGCCGTCGCTGAATACTGCCGAATTAAGCGCCGCAAAATAATTGTCGGTTACCGGAACAACGGAGCTTAAATATTTTTTTACTAAATCGGGATGTTCTTGAATGGCTTCTGAAATGGGAGTGAAGATAATTCCCAATTCGGCAAGTTTGGCTTTAAATGTTGTTGCCACGGAAACACTATCGAAAACCGCATCTACCGCAACACCGGCAAAGACTTTTTGTTCTTCAAGCGGGATGCCCAGTTTGTTAAAGGTGTTGAGAAGTTCCGGGTCAACTTCATCCATGCTTTTTAGTTTTTTAGCCTGCTTCGGTGCGGAATAGTAAATAATATCTTGGTAATCTATCTTCGGGTAATGGACGTTCGGCCACTTCGGCTCTTCCATCTTCTGCCATGCTCGAAAAGCTTTTAAGCGGAACTCGAGCATCCACTCCGGTTCGCCTTTCTTTTCGGAAATTATCCTCACAACGTCCTGGTTCAATCCTTTCGGAATTTCGTCGGACTCAATTTCCGTTACAAATCCATATTTGTATTCTTGGTCTGTAAACCTCTCTAAATGGCTTGTTTCGCTCAAAATACGGTGCTTTCTAAATAAATCGAATTTTTTGTTACATTAAACTTATACTTACTATACAAAAAAGTCAAGATTAAAGTTCCTGTTTCTTTAATTCTTTTTCGGGGTGTGGATTTTGACTTTTGCCCCGCATTTTCTAAAATTATTGCATTGATAAATTGTTTCTTGTTAGATTGATAATCAAAAGTTTATTACCAAATTTATTTGCTCGTATCGGCGGTAAATCTTGATAAATTGACTCTTAAGTTTGGGCATAAATTTTGTTTAAACTTTTCGCAAAGAAAGTTAGGTGATCTTATGTTGACAAAACGTTTCCTGATGTTCGTCCTTTTTTCATTTTTCATCTCTTCAAATCTTTTCTCCCAAAAAAATTTTGTTACCGTAAAAGGAGACCAATTTCTTGACGGTGAAGGAAAGCCGATTTTATTGAAAGGAATAAATCTCGGCAACTGGCTTAATCCGGAAGGATACATGTTTCATTTTGGAGAAGTAAGTTCGGCAAGGCTGATAAACGAAGTCCTCTGCCAGTTGGTCGGCGCAGACGACGCGCGAAATTTTTGGAAAACATTCCGCGAGAATTACATCACCAAAGAGGACATTCATTTCATTAAGTCAATCGGACTCAATCATATTCGAGTGCCGTTTAATTTCAAACTGTTTGTGGTTGAAGACCATCCCGACGTTTTTCTTAAAACCGGACTTGAGTATCTGGATAAAGTGATAACATGGTGCCGTGAAGAAAAATTATATGTGGTGCTTGATATGCACGCTGCACCCGGCGGACAAACCGGAGCCAATATTGACGATAGTTGGAGCTATCCCTATCTTATGGAAAATAAAGAAGCGCAAGACTTGACGATCAAACTTTGGAAGCAGATTGCCAAACGCTACGCGAACGAAAAAATTGTAATCGGCTACGACCTGTTGAATGAACCGATTGCACATTATTTCGAAAATCGAAATGAACTGAACACTCACCTTGAACCGCTGTACAAAGAAATCACAAAGGCAATTCGCTCGGTGGATAAAAATCATATCATCTTTCTTGGCGGCGCACAATGGAATACCAATTTCTCCGTATTCGGCAAACCGTTCGACGGTAAACTTGCTTATACGTTTCATAAATATTGGATGCCCCCTGTGCAAGAGCAGGTTCAAGAGTACATTGACTTCAGCAAGAAGTACGATGTGCCGATTTGGCTTGGTGAATCGGGGGAGAACACCGACGGATGGATAGATACATTCAGAATTATGCTTGAGAAAAATAATATCGGCTGGTGTTTTTGGCCGTACAAGAAAATGGATTCGCCCCGCGGTATCGCTTCGTTTGCCCGCACAGCCGAGTGGGATTCGGTGATAGCGTATACTCAATCCGACCGCAAACCCTACGAGTACAACATGGCAAAACTTCCTTCGCGCGCGGTTGTAAAAAAAGCCATGGCTGACTTGCTTGAAAATATCAAATTCAAAAATTGCAAAATTAACGACGGCTATGTAAAAGCACTCGGAGCTGTAAAATAAACTATGAAAACCATCGGAAGCATAATGAAAAAATTTCTCCTTCTTTTACTTTTTGTTTCGCCTCTTTTTGCACAATACGAAGACAGCGGAAAACGCGGCGTCTATTTTTCGAAAAAAAATTATACCGATACTCCTCTTCCCAACTTTGCGGCAAGTAAAAAAGAACTTCCTTCGCCGATTTTGGAAGATAATCCCGAACTTGTACAACTTTATTGGGCGGCCTGGGAAATGGCGTTCGACCACTACAAACGCCTCCCGAAAGGCTCTCCCTTTGTTTCAAATTATATTGACGAAGCATTCGCGCCGAATATTTTTCAGTGGGATACTTTTTTCATGTTGATGTTTGCACGGTATGCAAATCATCTCTTTCCGGCAATTCAATCGCTTGATAATTTCTACTGCCGGCAGTATGAAAACGGCTATATCTGTCGTGAGATTGTTGAAGCAACCGGAGAAGATTTTGTTTTTGAAGGACGCGAGCACACGGTCAATCCGCCGTTGTTCAGTTGGGCTGAAGTTGAGAATTATAAAATCACTGGAGACAAATCACGCTTCGCTTCGGTTTTACCTGTACTGGAAAAGTATACCGAATGGCTTGAGAAATACAGAAAGAAAGAGAACACCGCTCATCATTTGTATTGGCAAACTGGATTGGGTTCCGGAATGGATAACACACCGCGGCAAGGCTCAGGTTGGGTTGATATGTCCGCACAAATGGTGATGATGTACCGCGATATGGGCTTGATGTGCGATGAGCTGAAGCAGCAGGAAAAAGCAAATGCATTCCGTGAGCAGGCTAAACAAATTGCGGACCGGATAAATGAATTTATGTGGAATGAAACCGACGGAATGTATTACGATGTGGATGATAACGGAAGTCAAATGAAATGCAAAACGGTTGCTTCGTTTTGGCCGATGCTTGCCGGTATTGCAAATCAAAAGCAAGCCGAACGCCTGCTCGATAATCTAAAAAATGAAAAATCGTTTTGGAGAACAATTCCTTTCGCTTCGCTTGCCGCCGATGAAAAAGAATACCAGTCCGATGGCAAATACTGGCTTGGAAGTGTGTGGGCTTCAACAAATGTTATGATCATTAAAGGATTAGATAAGTACGCGGTTGGAGAAAACGCAAAATATTTTTATGAATTTTCTCAACTTGCTACCGAAAAATATCTTGAAGGAATGGTTGAAGTTTATAAACGCACCGGAACTATTTGGGAAAATTATTCTCCCGATGCTTATGCGCGCGGCTTGTGGTCGCGCCCAAATTTTGTTGGGTGGAGTGGCTGCGGACCGATAGAACTCTTACTTGAAGACCTTCTCGGAATTCGTGTGGACGCAAGCAAGAATGAAGCGTTCTGGTATCTCGGAAGAATTGATAAAAACGGCATTGAACGGCTCCGCTTCGGTGAGGTAACCGCTTCCTTTATTGCCGAAAAAAGAAAAGCGATTGATCAACCTTGCAAGATTGAAGTAACCGCAAATAAACCTTTTACGCTGCGGGTTGTAAATTGGACAAAACCGGAACAGGTCATAAACATTAAAGCTGGAAAAAATATTTTGTCGATTGAGTAAATCGCTTACTAAAAGTAACCGGATGAATTTTTTAGAAAAAAATATTACAGGAAAAAGAATGAAAACACTACTGTTGCTTCTTGCGCTCACCATCGTAACTTTTGCGCAACAAAAACTGCCGTATCAAAATTCTAAACTTCCCGTTGACCAACGGGTTGAAGATTTATTGAAACGGATGACGCTCGAAGAAAAAATAGATATGCTCGGCGGAACCGGATTTGCTACCAAACCAAATGCGAGACTCGGCATTCCCGAACTCCGCATGACCGACGGCCCGCTTGGCGTCCGCATCGATAAATCCACCGCATTTCCTTCAGGAATTAATTTAGCCGCTTCATGGAATCCCCAAATTGTTGAAGCGGTCGGACACGCGCTCGGCAGAGAAGTAAAAGCGCACGACGCGCATGTGCTGCTTGCGCCTTGTGTTAACATCGCCAGAATTCCAAACGGCGGACGCAATTTTGAAAGCTACGGCGAAGATCCGTTTCTTACTTCGCGGATGACCGTTGCCTACATAAACGGTCTTCAAGCGGAAGGTGTTGCCGCAACGGTAAAACATTTCGCCGCGAATAATCAAGAGTTGGAACGCATGACGGTTGATGCTCAGATTGATGAACGTGCGTTGAATGAAATTTATCTTCCGGCTTTTAAAGCCGCCGTTAAGGAAGCAAATGTTCTGTGCGTTATGAATGCCTACAATAAAATTAACGGACACTACGCAAGCGAAAATGATTACCTTCTCAACCGGAAATTGAAAAAAGAATGGGGCTTTACCGGAATGGTGATGTCCGATTGGGGCGCGGTCCATAGTTCAATACCAACGGCAAACGGGGCAATGGATCTTGAAATGCCGGAAGGAACCTACTTGAACAGAGACTCGCTTCTTCCCGCAATAAAAAAGGGAATTGTACTTGAATCAACCATAGATGAAAAAGTAAGAAGAATCCTCCGCACAATATTCCGACTTGGCTTGTTTGAAAAACCGAGTTTAAAAGACGGCTACAAACTCGCCACAAAAGAAAATCTTGACGCGGCATTCAATGGTGCGCGAGAAGGAATTGTTCTTCTTAAAAATGAAGCGAACATCCTTCCGCTGAATTTTTCTAAAATTTCTTCCGTCGCGGTTATCGGTCCCAATGCTGAAAAATGCAGAACCGGCGGCGGCGGAAGTTCTCAAGTTGATCCGCTGCTTGCCCCTTCTCCGCTGGAGATTTTGAAAAAAGATTTTGGCAAGAAAGTAAAAATCACTTACGCTGCCGGAGTGAGATTGGACGGCGAAGCAATTCCCGTTCCTGCTTCTTTTCTCACTTCGCCGAACGGAGAAGAAGGACTATTCGGTGAGTATTTTGCAAATATGAAGTTGGAAGGCGAACCTGCGTATACGCGTCTTGATAAACAGGTAAATTTTGATTGGGGCGGCGATTCTCCTTTCAAAGAACAACAGTGGAAAAGCGATGAATTTTCCGTTCGATGGAGCGGACGGGTGAAGGCGCCTGTTTCCGGACTCTATACCTTCACTTTGGTTAGCGACGACGGTGTGCGTTTCTGGCTTGATGATTCGCTTGTTATTGATGATTGGACAGATCACGCGCCGGAAACACGTGAGTACGAAGTTCAACTTACTGCGGGAAAACAGTATAAAGTTAAAATTGAATTTTATGAAAACGGCGGCGGTGCGGTTTGCAAATTCGGCTGGGGAATGCCCGGCGAAGACCCGATGGTTGCCGCTCAAAAGGCTGCTAAAGAGTCCGACCTCGTACTCCTTTTTGTAGGTACTTCGGCAGCGTATGAATCAGAAGGATTTGACAGAAAAAATCTCATCCTCCCGAAAAAACAGGAACAGTTAATTGAAAACATAACCGCGCTGAACAAAAATGTTGTGGTAGTTTTAACTGCCGGGTCTCCCGTTTTAATGGATAATTGGATTGGAAAAGTTGATGGACTGGTCTGTGCTTTTTACGGCGGCTCGGAAATGAGCAAAGCAATTTCCGATGTTCTTTCCGGCGTGTATAATCCTTCGGGAAAACTTCCGGTAACGTTTCCGCATAAATGGGAAGATTGTTCGGCGTTCTCTTCGTACGATAAAGAAAAAGAAGTAACAAAATATACCGATGGAATTTTTGTCGGGTACCGTCACTTTGAACACAAGAATATTGCACCTCTCTTTCCGTTCGGATATGGTTTATCTTACACCGCATTCACGTACAAAAATTTAAAACTTTCTGCGCGGGAAATTGAGAAGAAGCAAAAACTGACGGTTACCTGCAGTATTACAAATTCGGGAAATGCTGCGGGAAGTGAAGTTGCCCAACTTTACCTTCACGATGTTGTTGCAAGTGTGGAGCGTCCGGTAAAAGAGTTAAAAGGATTTACAAAAGTTGCGTTGAAGCCGGGTGAAACAAAAACCGTTTCATTCACCATTGATAAAGACGCTCTCTCTTTCTTCGATGAAAAATCAAAATCTTTTACCGCGGAGCCGGGAGAATTTGAAGTTCTTATCGGAAGCTCATCGGCAAAAATTGAATTGAAGGACTCTTTCGTTTTAAAATAATTCCCTGCATTGTACTATCTCAACCCTCTGCATGCTACGTCAATGACTTAGTTCGCGGAGGGGGAGATTCTCCGTCTCTTTTTAAGAGAAGGATGTCTGGAGTTTGCATGACCAATTCTCCTTTTGATTATTTTTATTTTATCTTTTTAACATTAATATCTTTGCTTTGTATCCTTGATTACCAACAGCCACTACGATGTTGCCTTTTATTGCAATACTCCCCCATGAAATATCACTTGAAGCGCTATAGGGAAGCCCTAACTGCTGCCAATCAATTCCGTTAAAATGTTTAAGTGTGTTTCTATCTCCGGCTATAATAATATCGTTTGAAGCATTCCCTCTAACAGAACCGATATATCCACGGTAATATGTACCTGGATTTCCCCCGATATAATTCTCGGGGAGAGATTTAACATAATCCCATCTGTTATTCTTAAACTGGTACATTATATTGCCAGCAGTATAAATAACATTATTTTCATCAACCCAAACAGAACTTAATGAGCCGTACAGTTTGGGGTGGAATAATTCTTCCTTACTCACCATATCCCCTTCAACCATAGTCTCAAACTGGCCACTCTGGTTTTTTCTTAAAATAATCCCTTTTACTTCTGAGAATTTTGAACCTGCTGAATAAATATTTCCGTTGGAAGAGCCAAAGATATCTGTTAAGCTAAAGTCCGTCCCACTCTCCATCTTCTGCCAGCTCTTCCCGTTGAAATAAGCTATGTTCCCGCCGTTGCCCAATGCATACAAATCATTGCTGCTCGTACCCCACATTTTGTTGATCATCCAACCATCACCATTGGGCAGTAATGGAAATCCATTATTATGAACCGTATAATTCTTGCCATCCCATTTTATTGTCCCCTCAAACCAAATATTATTTTTTGAAAATGCAAGAACTGTTCTGCACGCCCACCCACCATATCCGGCGATCTTTATCGACTCCCACTTTTGCCCATCCCAATGGACAGCATTGTAATTATTCGGATCTGAGTGTCCGAGTGAGTCGTTCAAATAAATTTTACCCACTGCCCAAATATTGTTTTCATCTATTATAGTAACATCCATTAATGCGCTGGGGTTATAGTCTCCAAATTCATAGGTTTGCCAGGTAAAGTTATGGCTTGTAGTTGCAAGCGTAGTTATTTTAAACTCTTTCCAATTTTGCGCAGTATCGTTCGTTATCTTTGCCTGTGCTGTATAGGTTGTGTTTGGGATGAGGCTATCCACATACAATACCGTATCTCCTTGTGCAAGATATCCGGTAAAGAGAATTCTGCTTTTAAACGAAACAATTATCGGAAGAAACGTGGTATCGTTCAGTTTCTTTACTTTTATCCATGCTTCGGTGCAAGAAACGCCATCAACGCTCAACTCAAGAGAAGGGGGGGGGCGGTTTGGCCTGCGGCAATTCGGGTTCACTCGGGGCTTTCTTTTTACAGCTAAAGTTTAACGAGACTACACTAAGCAG
>Ga0172370_10003872_pt1 | contig 20460 bp, 20 predicted proteins | sample LakKiv5m_FD_114538 | JGI IMG/M metagenome (GOLD analysis project Ga0172370, IMG submission 114538) | Freshwater microbial communities from Kabuno Bay, South-Kivu, Congo - kab_022012_11.5m | ecosystem: Environmental > Aquatic > Freshwater > Lake | place: Democratic Republic of the Congo...
CCTATGTCATTCCCGTGAAAACGGGATGACATGATGCTCTGTGCCCGAGCATGTCGGGTATGAGAAGGCATGGCCTTAAGTGCTAATTCCACAATACGTCGACATCTTCGAGGTTACCTAAGCGGTTAGGGAAAAACTCGCAAAGACAGTCTTTGATTCCGGGAGAACTTAGAGAAAAACTATAACTGTTTATTCGAGTGAGGAGCTTACGCTAATGCGGGTAGCGATGTATTACAACAACCGGGACGTGCGGGTCGAGCATATCCCTGTTCCGGAAATAGGGGCTCGAGAAGTTCTTGTTAAGGTATGGGCTAGCGGGATATGCGGGAGCGACGTGCTGGAATGGTATCGGCTCGCTAAAGCGCCGCTGGTGCTCGGTCACGAAATAGCAGGCGAGATAGTTGAGGTTGGATCAGGTGTTACCGGCTGGAAGGTCGGGGATCGGGTTTTCGTATCCCATCATGTACCATGCAATATGTGCCAATACTGCCTCGACGGTCATGAATCGTGCTGCGACACGTTGGCATCCACCAATTTTGATCCGGGCGGATTTGCAGAGTATTTGCGAGTCCCAGAAATAAATGTTCGGAATGGTCTGTACAGGCTACCGGACGCCATGAGTTACGAGCAAGCAGTGTTTATAGAACCGCTTGCCTGCGTATATCGTGGACAAAGACTTGCAGGCTGGAAGCCTGCCCGACGTGTATTGATCATCGGATGCGGAATTGCAGGGATGCTTCACCTCATGCTTGCACGAGCAATGGCAGCTTCGAGGATCGCAGTGGTGGATGTCAACGAAGGGCGTCTCCAAAAGGCCATGAAAATGGGCGCGGATGTTGCCCTGCTCCCCGACGACCAAAGCACAGCAGCCCTTAAGGCTCGGAATTACAACCAGCTTTTCCAACTCGTGATCACAAGCACTGGTGCGGAATCGGCTATTAAACTGGCGTTTCAGTGCGTTGATCGGGGAGGGACTATTTTGTTTTTTGCTCCGACAGACCCCGGCGCCTCGGTGCAGATGCCTTTTAACGAACTGTGGAGAAAGGAAGTTACCGTGACGTCTTCCTATGCAGGGAGTCCGAGAGACATCCTTGCCGCCATGGAACTCATCAGTGCAGGAGTTATAGACGTCTTGCCCATGGTTACCCACCGACTCCCCCTCGAAGCTACCCAGGAGGGATTCCGGCTGGTAGCTGAGGCCGGAGAACAATCGATAAAGGTTATTATCGAACCACAAAGATAGTGTACTAGTATTGGGAAATATCCTTGGAAGGAGCGCTTTATGGCTTCAACTCCACTCACGGAACTAACAAGCCGCGTCAATACCCTGAAAAAACGAATGGAGGAAAACGATATAGACGCCTGCCTCATGGTGCAGAAGACTGACGTGTTTTACTTTAGCGGAACCGGTCAGGATGCACATGTCTTGATTCCTCTCGATAGCGAACCGGCTCTGTTGGTGCGACGAAGTATCCAGCGGGCCTACGAGGATTCACCTCTTTCCGCCATCATCCCTGCGGCGAGTTTTTCCCAGATTAAAGAGGAGATACGCAATCGTTGTCATGGGGATCCGAAGACCTTAGGCCTGGAATTGGATGTGTTGCCTGTGAACAATTATCGGGTGTACGAAGAGTTTTTCCCTAAGACTAGGTTTGTGGACGCATCACGGATAATCCGCGAGACTCGAATGAAAAAGTCGCCCTACGAAATAGGTTTGATCGAAAAGGCCGCCCAAATGAACGACGGTTTCTTTGGGGTGGTTAAGAGATACTTGAGGGAGGGCATCTCAGAGATAGAGTTCGCCGGGTTGCTTGAAGCCCATTACCGCAGGCAAGGGCACCAAGGCTTGGTTAGGGTTCGGGCGTTCAATCAGGAATTATTTTACGGGCATATTATGTCAGGGTCAAATCTTGCGGTTCCGAGCTGCTCAGTGGGACCTACAGGAGGCCCTGGGCCTCACGCCTTGTATCCCCAAGGTGCTGGCAAGAAAATCATTCGGAGAGGCGAGCCAGTTCAGGTTGACTACGTGGCGGTATATGAAGGCTATCTTGTGGACCAGGCTAGGACGTTCTTTCTAGACGAACCTGGGCCGGAGTTCCTTTCCGTTCACAGCCTAGCACTGGCCATTCAGGATGCAATTGTTCACGAAGGCCGCATCGGCAAGAGCGCCGAAGACCTTTACAACATTGCAATCAGCATGGCCCAGAACGCCGGACGCTTGGAAGGATTCCTCGGACATCCGTTTCCCGTGCCATTTGTGGGTCATGGCATCGGATTGGAGCTTGACGAACTCCCCATTGTTGGCAAAAAATCGCCTCATGTGCTCGAAGAAGGTATGGTAATTGCGATCGAGCCTAAGTTTATTTTCCCCGAGAAGGGGCTTGCCGGCATAGAAAATACCTTTGTTATGACCGCTGACGGCCTTAAGAAACTCACGTACTTTGACGACGACATCCAGGTGGTGTAATTCACTTCCCAGGCGCCAACCGAAGTGTTGTGGGCGAGGCTTGAGAATCAAAACACGAAAAGCTTTATTGCGCTTCGTGACAAGGTCGGTGAACGCTATAGTATTTCTCAAAAGTTCTTGCGGAATAGAAAACTGTTTGCGTTTACTGTCATTGCCGTTAAACAGGCCTCGAGTATGTCGGCCTTTTACGTATTCCCGCCTCAGGTCATGCCTTGTAAAGCCTACGTAATAGGGCATTCAGTAGTTGTGGATTCCCGTTTTCACCGGAACGACAGATAAAGACATGCATGTATTTGACTATTAATTTCGAGAGTAGCTAGAGTCTGATTCCGGTTCAATACGTCCAATAAATTCAGGATGCGACGCTTCTTTTGGCCAGCAATCCTCGTCACAGGCCTGGGCCGTGGGTTATACGACAGTCCCCTATGCCTATTTGTTTTATGATCCCGTCTGCATAAGGGTGTGAAGTTCGGCCACGAGGCATGCGGCGCATTCAGGATCATTGATGTGGGCTGCTATCTCTTTGATGACAACGTTCTTATTTACGGATTTTTTGAGCTCATCTGTGAAGGCGTCGTTCGCCTGTGGGTCATTAAAAGGCGCTCCTTCGCCGTCAGCCTTAGACCATCCCTTCGTAGGTATAATTATCGTAGCAGGCCGAGAGGCGCGGTTTAGTTTGTCAGCCAATATGCTGGCTACAACACGCATGTCTTGCTCGGTGGTCCGAATAAAAGACCGAAAATCATGAGAGAGAAATTTTCTAGATTGCAGATGTTCCGGCACGCCTTCTATGGACTCGCATTCAAATGCAATCATGTCGAGGCCGCCGGGAAGTATGATGTGGGGAATACCTTTTCTTCCCGGGGTTTCGTATCTTTCCTCGCCGATATATTTGCAATATCCGCCATACAGAGAGTCAACGAGTTCATGGAGCGACAAATCCAGAACGCCATGGACAAGTCCCTGATCCACCAGGTCTTCCATGGCCATAGTACCTGAACCCACGGCATGGAACGGGACGACCTCGTAGCCCATGTTGGTCAACTGTTTGGTTGTATATTCTGCACACTGATTCAGCGGGCCGTACGATGTGAGTGCTACTACTTTGTGATCCTTTGAGGGTGCAAATGCATTGTCCACCATGGCCATGACGGTTAGGGCGCCGTCTGCTAGTATCTTCCGGGTCATGAAATTGAGCCCGGCAATATCAGCTACTGCATGGATAAGCGTGATGTCCTTGTGCCGCACTATTGGACTTACGTCCCTCGACACTACAGTGGATATGATCACTTTTGGAATGCCTATGGGAAGGCCGCGCATCATGGTTGACACAATGTGTGTCCCTGTTCCACCACCGACTGCAAGCGCTGCCGAGACTAGGCCTTGGCGATATAGGTCTTCGAGGAGTCTTGTGCCGCCGAGTGTTAGTGCGTCTATGGCGCTCTTGCGGTGTTTTCTAGCGAGTATTTGCGGCATGCTCGCGCCTGCGGCCTCGGCAACGCGGTCGTGTGAAATGTCTGGTTCGACTGCCTGAGGATGAAACACTCCTACATCGATCACCGTGGTGGAGAAGTTGCGTTTCTCTATGAAATCTTTCAGATAAGCGATCTCAGCTCCCTTTGTGTCGAGTGTACCAATCAGAAAAATATTTCGAGTCATGTCCTTACGCTTTTTCCGAAGTGAATATTAAACGATTCTCGAAAGTAAACGCGAATTCGGTGCATTAGTCCGTTTGTCATTTCCGTGAAAACGGGAATCCAGGAATCCTGGATGGTTGATGACGCCGGGCATGACAAGGCACGGCCTATGACGCTAATTCCATAAGACCCCAGCATCTTCCGGGAGCCCTGAGCAGTCATGGAAGACCTCGAAAAGACAGTCTTCGATTCCGGCAGAGATTTAGTAAAATACTATGTGATATTTGACGGCTGTTAACACTTTTTTTTCACGAGGAACTCCAGCCCTAGTTCGCGAATCTTTTCTCGGCTTGGAACCCCATCATGTGTGTATCCCAAGGCGTTGTAGTACTCGTCAAGGAGTGCGTCCAAGTTCCTCACCATTTCTCCAGTCGCGGGTCCGGCATTTCCCAAAGGGACCGAGGTCATGCGCCTTGGGAGGGTGTCATCTTTGCGTGAAAACCCCTCTCGCACATTAAAACATCGTTCGAGACAGACGATCCTCTCACCTAGTGTTCTCAAGACCTTCTCGTCGAGCAGTTCGGAGAATCCGGCGCCGTAGCTCAAGAGTTCACCTAAGAGCTGTCGGGTCATTCCCGAATCGGCGAAATTGCACAGGATAGCGGTTTCTTCTGCGGCTTTGTCTATTTGGTTGTATGCTGCGATGTCGCCGTTGCCGGCGTCGGCGAATCTATCTACCGGTCTTGGGTCTGCTTTACCTGAGATTTCTTGCCTCGCGTAGCCATACATGTGGCTTGCCCCGATGTTGGATGTCGCCATGCTCAGTCCGTGGAGCTTGGCTGCCCTCGGCTCATATGCTGGCAGCTCAAGCCCTTTAACGTGTACTGCATAGTCTTCGGCGCCTTTGCCGATATGCTCCGCTGCTCGCTTCGTCCCCTCCCCCAATATCTTGCCGATGCCCTCTCTGGATGCAATCTTCTTGATCAGTTCTATCATGACCTCGTGGTTTCCCCATTTTAGTTCCATACCGTCGCAGTCCTGCTTTGTGAGGATGCCATTCTGATACAACTCCATGGCGAAACCAATGGTATTTCCAGTGCTTATGGTATCCAGGCCGAGGCGGTCGCACAGGTAGTCAGCCTTCACAGTGGCCGCGGCTAATGAATTCCCCACCTGGGACCCGAAGGCCCATATAGTTTCGTACTCTGGTCCCTCGCTTTTGGCGCCTTTGTACACCCCTTCTTTCACTTCGTGTACCTGTCCGCATCGCGTTATGCAGTTGAAACATCCGTGTGTGCCGACACGCATGGTTGCGTATGCGTTTGTGAAAATGCCTTCAATGCCTTCCATGTCTCCGGCCTGAAAATTCATAACAGGTAAGATGCCCATTTCTCTCGTCATTTCAGCGAGAAAGGTGGTACCGAAGGTGTGCATTTTCACTACTCGTTTGTGGGCCTTCAATATATCCCGGTGGTAGGCTACTCTTTCCCGGAAGCGATTAGGGTCAAAAGGGGTGAGGCGCTTTGCTTTTACTTGGAAGGCAATCGCCTTTAGTTTCTTGGATCCCATGACAGTACCTACGCCGCACCTTGAGGCTGTGCGGGTACCGTGAGTAATGGTGGCGTAACGAACTAGATTCTCACCGGCAGGTCCGATACAGGCTGTTTGAGCACGGCCATGGAGTAAGGATATGGCATTTTGGGTTTGTTGAGTATCCAGGCCCCATAAGTCCTCAGCATCAGCGATCTCGACTCCGTCGTCTTTAATAAGTAGGTACACGGGGCTGTCTGATCTGCCTTGAACAATGATCATATCGCAGCCTGCAAATTTTATGTATGCGGCCAGATTTCCCCCGCAGACGGCTCTAGCCAATGCACCGGTAAGAGGACTTTTGGTCATAGCGATCCAGCGACCAAATCCTATAGCGCTCGAGCCCCCCAAGGCGCCTGTGACAAAGATCAATTTATTGTCGGCGGAAAGGGGTTCGATGCCCGGCTCAAGTTCACTGAACAAGTAGGCTATGCCATAACCTCTTCCCCCGACGAACGAACTCTGGATTGTAGGCGGAATCTCTTCAATGGCAACGCGCCTAGACGACAAATCTACCCGCAATAGACGGCCAGTTGACGTGGACATGCGATATCCTCGAGTATCTTGTTCTACTCAGCGTCGATTACTCCGTAGAATATGGCCCTTCGACGATGCTCTTCATAGGCAATCTCTTTGCCCGTCTTAGTCAGAAACCATTTCTCGATTTGCAAGCCGAGCCATTTAGTATGGATGCCCGGCGGGATGGAGAAGCGTTTGGGATCGACTTCCAAGGCCTCCTTTGAAAAGCGCCATAATTTGTCAGAATCCTTGACTATAGCATCGTTTATTGAGAGAGGTTTCAATCGAGAGTCATGCTGTTCAATGATCGACACAATCTCGTCGATGAGGAGAGCGTCGTATGAAACTTTTTCAAGTATGTATCGAGCAGTCTTGGCTCCTTCTACTTCATGGACGCGATTGATGGTCCTGTCGCTATCCCCGGGGCCGAATGCCTTGAGATGCAGCTCTTCCGGAAGGCTTTTCCATCCTACGTCGTGCAAGAGTATGGCCGGGAGTACGACTGCCTCATTGCCTCCCTCGGTGCCCAAGAGACGCTTGGCAAAACCGAATGCAATCCTTGTGTGGAGATCGTTGTCACGAGTATCCAAGTACGGTTTCGCAAGTGCGTAGATATGTTCGTATGGCTCGAACATGTCTTGCCTCAAAAAATCCTCAGTAGTATAGGCTCGGAACTCGCGGTTACTTCGTAAGACTTCAACGATGGTTTAGTTCGGTACAAGTTTTGAAACAGCGCTAAGAGTTTCTCGTAATCTCCACTTTTTTCGTATGCGTCCAAGTCTGCCTTTGTGTCCCAGGCAGTCACAGAGATTCCCTCATTGGGATCTTCTATGCATTCCAAGAGATGTACGAACCGAATCCCTTTATGCTGCTTGTGGGTGGGTATAACTTGCTTGTTGTAGAGTTCCCTTAGTTCAGGCATACTGCCGTCTTTCACGCTAAACAAAGTCATGCGCACATACATGGCATCCTCCTCCTTGACTGATTACTCTAGCAATTATAAAGGCATCTGGGCATTGCATTATCAGCGCACTTTTCCCGATTAGTCGAGCGTCATTGACTAAAAGCCTCGCATCATCTCGTGCATGATGTAAGGAATCTCGATCCTACCGGTCGGGGCCAGAATTCGGCTGCTATAGTCATATCCGAATTTTTTCTTCAGATCCCTTACCAGACGTCTGAATTCGGCTGTATCTATGGCATTGGCAATATCCGAGAGGGTGCGAGCGGTGCACTCGGCCAGGATTTGAGGCCCATGTCCAATAACGAGTCTCCAAGCGCCGGTAATCGGAACCTTCAGCTCTTTCATGCCAGGGATGCATTCTTCCTTGACAAATCGGTAATGTTCTTCGTCTTTTCCCGGTACCACATTGTAATATTGATTGAATTTCCAGCATCCAGTCTGAATGTTGTATGGCCCCTCCAAGACCCTGCCGCTGGAGACCCACAACTTGCTCGAGTACTTCCACACAAGGCCAAGCAATTCAGATGAGACTTTACGATAATCCTCTGTGGCGAGTATTTTACGCAGGTAATCTTGGTCGTTTATTGTGGAAACTGCGATAATTCTCGGTCCCTCTCCTACTGCCACGTAGTATCCGCCAAGGAGTTTCATTCCTATTTTTTCTAGGGTGGGATTATACTTAGTGGTCATGAAGATGGAATATTCGTCGAATTTTCCGGGGATGACATCCCAGTATTGCGTATAGAGTATGGTCATGCTTCAGCTCCTAGATAGGACTCGAAACGAGCTACATCTTGAAGATGCGGGCCATGAGGTCCGCAAGATATTCCGCGTCGTCTGCCTTTTTTTTAGCATACTTAGCCGGACGAGTTTGAACCCAGAAGATATTTTCAGGAAATGGAAGGTCTGAGTCAACCACCCATTCCGTATCCTGGGGCGCGTTAAAGTGGGCCTCAACGTTTTTCGCGATGCGACAGATTTCTTCTAGTTCGTCCGGCGTTAGACAGGGTTGTGTCTGGACTTCTGTGGGCACATCAGCCACCCGAGTACCTAGGGGACCATAGCATACCATTTTAGTTTTCTTTCCGATGGAACACTGAAAATCGCCACAAGCTTTGTCCACGATGAACTGGTCTGGTGTTATTTCTCCGCTCACCACGCTTTCTCCGAGGCCCCAATTACCCTCTACAACGATCTTGCTCGTATCGCCGGTGGTGGGCAGTACTGTCAGACACACGCCTGCGCACTTTGCGTTCACCATTTTAAGGACTGCGACGCCTATGGGGGCCTTTTCCATTACCATATTGTTTTCGATCCGGAAGGCGATCGCTCTAGTAGTAAAAGCGCTTCCCCAGACCTGAATTACCTTTCGAGCGACTTCTTCCTTCCCCTTCACATTAAGGTATGTCTCCATTTGCCCCGGCATACTGACGGCGCCGCTCGATCGAACCGCTACGGCCATGTCTTCTAAGCCTGATCTACGGCAAAGCTCGTCGTAATAGGAAAATAGTTCCTCTTTCATCATTTCGGGCAATGGCTTCGATTCGATGAACTTTCTGATCACCCTGCCAACCTCTATTTGGCCGTTCACTGTCTGCAATAGATCGGCTTTGTCGCTCACGTACCGACGTATTTCTTCACCGGCCCCGCTTTCAGCCATGAACCGCTCGTACCCGTCAACCGAAATGGCAAAACCTGGAGGCACACGCATGCCCAAACGTGTCATCTCCCCCAAATTTGCACATTTCTTACCGACCAAGTCATTGTCAGTTGTGCTTACCTCATCGAACCAGTAGATCCATTTTTCAGGCATTTCATACCCACCAATCCCTTCGTGAAAGCGGAGCAGGCTGCTACGGCTCCATTAATGCTAGCGCCTGCTCCTTGTGGTTGAGATGATCTCCTACTTGTCGAGGATGTAAACTGTGCCTAGATTAGCGTCAACCTTGATGCGTTGTCCTGATTTTATCTTTGTGGTGCCTTCGAAGACATTCATGACCACTGGTATGCCGTATTCCCGACCCACGATGGCTGCGTGAGACAGGCTCGCACCTCTATCCACGACCACGCCCGATATCATCGAGAACACGGGCGTCCAACTCGGGGAGGTGCTGGCCGCAACCAATATGTCTTTTTCTTTCACGAGATGGAGCTCGTCCTCGTTAAGGATAACTCTGGCAATGCCTTCAGCGACCCCGGGGGAACCGCACGAACCGTAGAGGTCAGCCTTCAACTCAGGTCTGACCTGCGGCATGGATCCGACCACTACTTTTAGTGCGATGGGGTCATTGGACTTGACTAGCACGCCCATGGCCTGATCAAGATCAAAGCCTTCTGCCAGTACTGCGGGCGGATTCGGGGTCTTCTGCCATTCAAGCCAATCATTTCTCCTCCGTTCTACAATGTAACGTAGGTCAAACTGATCTGGATTTATACCTGCTCTGCGGATTTCATCCGGTATGAGGAAGAAGACGTCCTCTTGGTTGTCCAACGCCCCCGCCTGCACGAAACGCTTGCCGAGCCCCAACGCGCTCCTGCGCATCATGGCGTGGGTGTATAAGTCTAGGTAGTGGTCGTGCTCTTCGCTGAAGATGCCGCTCTTTTGGGCGAGCCGCATGAGCTGCTCGAACCAGCCGCGTTGCTCAACCGGCACCTTGGCCAGGACTTCTTTCTCAGCTGCCTGACGGTCAGACGACCGCTTCTGGCGCTCTTCGTCAAGATTAAAGGAACCGCCTTTCAAGATGAATTGCTTTACCATTCCTAGGGCTGGTGTGGGGTCCTCAACCCAGGTGGGTAGGTTTATTTCAGACATCCGCTGCATACGCCATCCGTCTTCGTTCATGAACTCGTTGAAATCTTTCATGAATACTCGCCCATTATCCGACGTCAGCAATTTACCTTTGATATCGGGGGCTTCACTGTCGGTGAAGACGGGGGCGAGACCGTCACTTACTGCACGACGTGAAAACTCCCAAAGCCGTTTGTCCACTTGAAACACCTTGTTGTCAAAGCCGGAAACAATATTGTGGAATAAAGGGCTGGTATCGTCTATGCCAGCGAGTTCCCTGCACATGTTTTCAAACAGTATGTAGGCTGTGTAAGTCCCGTACATCATGTACATGTGGATTTCCCACATGCGTCGGCAGGTATTGATGGTCTGTTCGAAATTGTCCAGCAGCTCAACGTTAGTGGCGGTATCAAGATCAAGACGCTTCAGTTCCTCGTATCTTCCCAATATTTCCTTAACAAAACCGTTCCAGATACCGTCGTAATCCTGAATAAGAGGTAGGATTGCTCTCTTGAACTTCTCTTCCCGCCTTTGCTTCTCCTCCTCGCTCTTGACCAAAAGGAGGGTTAGATAGCCTCCTCCGTTGTGAAAACGCCAGTCCCAACCTTTGACCGTCGGGAGGGACAATTTTTCCGCTCCGTACTGCATTCCATGTCGGCAGAAATTGATCCAGAACCAACCGAACATAGGTGTCCACGGAGGGACAGAATGGGTACCATCGAGAAACCAAGCTGGGGACTGGGCCAAGTCCCTTTCAGGGTCGAACTCTAAACCGGGCACTACATCGTACACCTTCATGTTTGGATCCTCCTCCTTTGGTGAAGATTGGTTGACACAAGATAAACCGACCATAAAGAACGCCTGCTTTATATCTGTTATCTCAGCCCGATGGAGACCTTCGGAGAAAGCGAGGTGCGGTATGAATCGCAGACATCAACGGCTGTCCTGCCAAGGAGGAGCGCATGTCGATGACAGCATACCTATAAGACAATCAGGGAGCAGGTCTCATCAGCGCTAGAGCTCGTTCCAGATCAATGCATGGCCCTGCCTCCATCGACCAGCATGGTCTGTCCGGTTATAAAGTCGCTTTCGTCAGAGGCCAAAAAGGCGACGGCGCCGACTACGTCTTCTGGCTTCTCGAGTCTCCTGAGTGGGGTTCGAGATGTATCATACTTTGTGACGTCGGCTATGGTCCGACTTGCCTCGGTGTCGGTATAACCAGGGGCCACAGCATTCACGCAAATGCCCACTGGCCCTAGCTCCACCGCCAAGGCTCTCGTGAGTCCTATAACCCCTCCTTTGGAAGACACATAGTGCACAAATCCATGAGATCCTGTGAAGAAGACTTCTGATGCCAGATTAATGATCTTGCCCTTGCCTTGCGCCCTCATGGCCGGGAAAACAGCCCTTGCGCACAGCCACGGGCCCCTTACATTTATTGCCATCATTCGATCCCATTCTTCGACGCCAATCTCTGTAAAAGCCTTTCTTGCAACACCAAAGTAGTACGCAGCATTGTTCACGAGAATGTCTATTCGGCCAAAGGTCTTCAGCGTTTCTTCCGCCATCCGCAGCGTATCCGATTCACTGGAGACATCGACCTGAATTACCAATGCATCTCTTCCGAGAGATCTCACCTCCTTTGCCGTATTTTGAAGACCGTCCATGTCTGATCTAGTCACTGCAACGATATGGGAGCCTTCCTGGGCAAACTTTATGCAAAAAGCCCTTCCCAAACCTTTTCCTGCACCGGTGACTATTGCGACCTTGTCTTCCAATCTCTTCATGAACTCCTCCGCTTAGCTTCAGATCCTTCCCGAATCATTTATCGGCGCAACGGTTTACTGACGGGAGCAACCTAATTACTTTTACGCCACTGCGGGCCGTTCCATAGGGACTGCATTCATTGAGAGGACTCGCGGACAAAACGCCTCTGTGCCTGGAGTCTTTGGAAAGGGGCTGGACGTCTGACCCTGGACGTCCAGCCGCTGGCATAATAGGAAGAGGATCATTCACCGTTTTGCAACGCGCCTGCGACACGAGGCATGGCCATGTTTACAGCACATTGTGTCTGAGGCTACACACAGCACCATCTCAATAGGCTCGTCCTTTCTGTTCCCATATCTTTGAGAGGCCAAAGTCCTCGGCTATCACCTTAAAGCAATTGTAACCGCTACCACGCCCTATGCCGGGACCAGAATGGGCCGAAGATGAGCACAGGTAGAGATTCTTTACAGGAAGCCGGTAATTCGCGAGTTCGGGGAATGGCCGCATCCTTCCCATTTGGGAAGCGATCATGTCCTCAGCAGTCCAGCCGCCTTGCGGCATATTCAGGTTTCTCATCTTGGTGTCCATCGGCGTGGTGATATGAGCAGCAATAACATTATCTTCAGTCATATTTGGCGCATACCAAGACCATTGTTCCCTCATGACCTCGACGATCTCTTTTTTCATGCGCAGCCAGTCAGCGTCAGAGAAGAAACGATAAGGAGCAGTAAACTGCTCGATGAGTATGGTGTGTTTTCCTTCTGGCGCTCTCACCCGATCCCATATGCTGTCTGGAGCGACTATAGCCACGAGTTTTTCGGGGATGCCTTTGACAAAGAGTTCTGCTTGATGGCGGGTGGCGAAATAATCCGCGTCCTTAGGTCCCCAGTTGAGTCGGGGGCACATCCCAATCTCTGGATTGTCCTTGGCTGCGGAGTATTGTGGGAGTTCATGGAGCGCAAAATTGCCCCAGAAGAGCTGAGCGCGGTCGCGAAGGATGTTTTTGGCCCTGTGGGCTATCTTCGGGGGAACATGTTCTTCGCCGATGAGATCGATGACAGTTTGGGTGGTGTTGAGATCGGAGACTACAACCTTCCTAGCTGCGATCTCACGGCCATCCCGAAGCCTTACGCCCACGGCCTTGCCATTCTCTATAATGGCTTTAGCCACTGGCGTTTCAATGACGAACTCGCCTCCCATGGAACTGAATGCTCTTTGAAGCGCGTGGGTGATTGCATGAGTTCCTCCCACCGCAATAGATGCGGGTTCCCAAGATAGAATGAGGCCTAGTGTATGAAGGGTCTTGTAAATCCCTATCGCGTCATTGGGGAATACCCCGCTGGATGTCATGCACGATCTCATGAACAGCGTTCTAAGGTAATCGCTCTCGAACAAATCGAACGCCACCTGCTGGGAGGTATAAAATTGGTATTCGGGTGGTATGGGGGCTTCGGGGTCGCCTATCAGCCTTTCAAAGGCATCCGGGACTCCCCATGGAGTGGGAGGATTGTACCTCCACTCGTGGAATGCAGCGCGCCACTTTTTCCTATACATGTCCAAGAGTTGATAAGCCGTATCCGCATCCCGCTGCGAGAATCGGGTTATTTGATCTATGGTTTTCTGAGCGTTTTTTTCATCGAATTCGGCCTTGCCTGTATCGACATCAGTGACTTTCCAAGCGGTGTACCCCATAAAGCTCACGCCGTCGTCATAGATCATACCCTCGCTGTGGTCAGGGTACACATACACGAGGCCTTTGGATCGTAGGTTGAAATCGGCGTACGCGGGATGACCGTAGAATCGTGTAAAGTGGGCGCAAGGATTCTGGAGAAAACCGGGCAAGGGGAGCGCTTCACCACATGCGCCGCCTCCCAGCTCGTGTTGACGCTCGAATATCACAGTCTGCAGCCCCGCGTGCTGCAGATAACAGGCTATTATGGTACCTTGATGTCCGCCGCCGACCACGATGGCGTCATAGGTCTTGTCTGCCATGGAGATGCCTCCTTCTTTTGTGGAAATTGCTAAATCAAAAAGACTTCAATGCGACTGGGGAGGAGCCAACTTCTTGCCCGAAACCAGAAGTTTAAGAGCTAAAAGCAGAACAGTCGGTCTCAGCAAGAGTCTTGCAAATTGTCGGAGATCTTCGCCACCCACCGTAGCCTTTATGGACCAATGGACGGGCTCGGTGGCCTCTATGTTCAGCCTCATGGCGCCGCCTTCTTCACCGTCCACTTTCACCAAATCGGCGAAATGCGCCACCATAGTCGTCTTGCCCAAACCGGTCGAGTTAACTTTCATGTGTCTGTCTCCTCCGTCAGAGAGTTCCCATCTCTTTAGCCTTGGTGACGCACTCTGGCTCCTTCCACCAGCGATCGATCCCCAAGTCGTCTGCAATGCGGTTGGCCGCGTTGTACCCCGGTCCGAAGGTTATGAGACCGCCCGGAAACGTGCTGGCCCCGCATACATACAGATTCTTGATGGGCGTTGCATATTGGGAGCACTCTTCGTTTGGCCGAAGGTAGCCCATTTGGAGAGGCAAGTATGCACCCTGCTTGTAAGAGCCCTGAACCATGTCTGCGAACTTGTTTTCTATATCCAGGGGCGTCGTAATGTATTTCCAAAGAATTGAGTCGCTGTTGATATTTGGAGCATATTTGCCTAGCAGATTCACACAACGGGCCGCCTCCTGCTCTCGTATCCGGTACCACTGCTGAGCTCCACCGTCCTTGAGATTGTATGGGGCGTGAAGCGAAATCAGCGCCGTGTGCCTCCCTTGGGGCGCCTGCTTAGGATCATGAATAGATGGAAAGCAGCAGTTGAAGCCAGAGGCATAGAGGTCTCCCGCATGAATTGCGTCATAGTGTTTTATTAGGTCAGCCTGGCTTTCATACCCCAATACGATTATGAAAGCCTCGTTTATGTCTGGATTGCGAGAAGCGGCCGCAAAATTGGGAGGTTCTGCCAAAGCCAGGTGGACATGCAACAGGCTTGAAAGCTCCCATTCCCAATCCTTAGTACGAGTAACAAAATTGGTTTCTAGATTGCTTTCACCAACATATTTGAAAAACGTTTGATACGGATCCAAACTGCTTGCCACGAATTTTCTCGCCCGATACACCGTACCGTCTTGGAGTTCGACGCCCGTGGCAGTGTTGTTTTCCAAGATGATCCTCTTCACGGTGACCGGAGAAATGATCATGCCACCGTGACGGTAAAGGACTTTGGTGAAGAGATGCGCCAGGTGGTGTGATCCACCGACTACCAGCCGATAGTTAACTGCACGGTTGAACAGGAGCGGCACAAGATAACTCACTCCTTCCAAATTGTAATGAAGCCCCCACATACAGGAAAGATACAGAAACAGCGTCCTCACCCTGTCGTTCTCAAAGAGGCTATTGACGATGTCGAGGGGCGTCTTTTCGGTCCATTGGGTGATTTCCCGACCCACGTCTGTAGCCTGCAATTTTATCATCTGTTCAAAGGCAGGCTTAGCAATCTCATAGGTTGCCGGGGCAAGGAAACCGTCCGTAAGGTCCTTGAAACGTGTTTGCACCCTGCGATACGTTTCGGCGTCCTTTTGAGAAAACTGTGAGATGGATGCGCAGGTCTTGTCCATGTCTTGATAAAGGCAGAGGCTCGAACCGTCGCTGAAAGGCATAGCCATGACGAGTTCAGGGAAAACGAATTCCAGGTCATAATCCTTGGTGAGGTATTCGTCGAAATCTCTGAGGGGCGGGGCGTAATCCACCATGGGCATATATATGGCGTGAGTGTTGTGGAGAAAGCCAGGAAGGGTAACCTGCTCCGTAGCCAACCCACCCCCTGCTTCAAAACGCTTTTCCAGCAGGAGGATCTTTAATCCGGCTTTGGCTAGGTATGCTGCAACCGTAAGACCGTTTGGTCCGGCTCCTAAAATAATGCCGTCATATTCTTCAGCCATAAGGCTCCTCCTTGATCCTGAAGATTGTTAGTTGGTGAACATTCCTCTCGATTAAAAAATTTGAGGCTCCGATCCTTCACGCGTCTTTTGGTTGTCGGGATCGAGATGGACGAGCAATTACAGATTGGCAATATTTTACTTGACATGTCAAAGCAGTAATTTTAATGGTGTACATAAGTAAAACTTATGATCCTCTCCCTCGGGCAAAAAAGTGGATTTGAGCCTTAATCAGTTAAAGGCCTTCTTTTATGCGGCGAGCCTCGGGAGCATCACCAGGGCCGCAGACAGGCTTTTCATTACCCAGCCTGCTGTGAGCCTCCAGATAAAAGCGCTTGAAACCCAATGTGGCATAAGACTATTCCATAGGTCAAAAAAACCGCTGGAACTCACAGACGTAGGGAAAAGGTTATTCCAGGTCACGGGAAAAATTTTCTCCCTTGTGGGAGAGGCAGAGAAGATAATCTATGAGCAGAGTAAATTAATTTCGCCGCCGCTGCGGATTGGCGGTACTAAAACATTGGTGCGGCATTTCCTCTCCAGTTACATATCCAAATTCCGCAAAGCCTTTCCACAGATACAAATAAGGGTGGACGAGGGGAGTTCTGAGAGCATGCTTCGCAGCGTTTTGGAAGGGAGAAATGACTTCGCGATTGTGGGCAGGCTCCCTTATCATGAGACACTGAAGGCCATACCATTCATGAAAGACGAGTTGGTCCTGCTTGCAGCGCCCGGGCACCCACTTTGCGAAAAGGGTTTTGTTTCGTTGGAAGACTTGCGTGGGGAGAATCTTATTTTGAGAGAAAAGGGTTCGGGTACTAGAAGAGTCGTGGATAGAGTCTTTGAAGAACGCGGTATCTTTACCTCAGCGTTCCTGGAAACAGGAAATGTAGATTTCCTAAAAGAAATGGTCATCACAGGGAACGGGGTCACCCTGTTGGCGCGTATGGGGGTGGACAAAGATCTGGCAGCCGGACGTCTGCTTTGTCTCCCGTTAAAAGAAGGTCCGCTCATCCTGGATATTGACATTGTTCTGAGCAAGGACAAGACGCTGTCTTATGCTGACGAGGAATTTCTTAAGGTTCTTTTGCATTAAGTATGCAAGAAGTGCTGATCTGTGAGGGGCGGGGGAACATACTCTAGGCCATTTGAACGGCCATGACAGTCAACGCAAACAGTCTTAGATTCCGAGAGAACTTTTGAGCGAACTATAATCACGGCAGCACTCATAATCGACAGCGTCTGCATTCACGTAAGAAAGTTCAGAGATCATGAGGGTGGTCGCATCCGAGCCTTTCATTCCGACAGACGCTTGGGGAATAGGTATAAGAAGGCACTGGCCAGCGATAAGACCTGTGAGGCGGAGGGCTTTCGCTAGCCATTTTATCACCGAATGTATGGCCTGCTAAGGCAACGCGCTACGTTTCTTACCACAAGAAATTTATCTATCCTTTCGTTTTGTCGGCCACAAATCTGGCAGCCCCGTCGAGGGGCTCTCCGCTTTCGATGACCTGCATACCCAACTGGAATTCTAGCTCCATCGCTTCAGCAACCGGCAAATCGAATCCTCTATAGACGGCCTCTCGATCGCTCTTCAGGCACTGGGCAGGAGATAGGACAAGTTGTCGGGCAATTCGTTCGGCCTCGGATCGCGATGCTCCAGTCTCGACCACATAATTTGCAAGCCCCATGGAATGGGCTTCCTCGGCTGACACGGGTCTTCCAGTGATTATCATGTCCATTGCTCTACTCATGCCGATGAGCCTCGGTAGTCGCTGAGTGCCTCCGTCGATAAGAGGTACGCCGTATCTCCTGCAATAGACGCCAAAAATAGCGTCTTTCTCGGCGACTCGCAGGTCGCACCAGCACGCGAGTTCCAGACCACCTGCCACGGCAAATCCTGAGACAGCAGCTATGACCGGTTTTGAAAGGAACATGCGAGTGGGCCCCATCGGACCGTCCTGCGACATATTGCGGCTAAGTCTGTTGCCAGCCCCTTTTGAAAATGCCTTCAGGTCAGCCCCAGCGCAAAAACAGCCGCCCGCTCCCCACAAGACTGCCACTGAGGCTTCCTCTGCGGAATCAAACTGACGAAATGCGTCAGCGAGTTGATCCGCCATTTGCCTATTCACTGCGTTTCTGCTCTCAGGGCGGTTAAGAATGATTGTCCACACTGAGTCGTTTTTTTCGACGATGACATCCATGGGCTCCCTCACTGCAAGTGATTCTCTTAAGAATGTGTGAAAGGGTTCAAACGACCTATTTGGGTCAGAATGTTCTTTGTCTGTAGCACCTGCTAGGTTTTCAGAATACGAAAGGCCATTGGGTACCTTAGGGAAGAGGTCATTAAGGTGAGGGTCGAAGTCAGTGTTGGCTGCGAAAGTGATTGACAGGTCAATCAATTCCTGATAATCCACCGATATGACACCTCTTAGCAGACTCAACCACGAACGAAAGGACAAAGAAGCAATTATATTTGACGCCGCCTGCCGCGTCATCCGCAAAAAAGGATTTCATCAAGCCAGAATTACGGACATCGCCCAAGAAGCCGGCATCTCTTATGGGTTAGTTTATCACTATTTCAAGAGCAAGACACAGCTTTTCGATGTCATTCTCGCGGAATGGTGGAACGGTCTGTTTGCGAAGATGGACGAATGCGAAGCGAACTTTCATCGCGTGGAAGACAAGCTTGGTGCGTTGGTCTCATATTTTCTGGATCAGTATGAGAAGCAATCTGACCTTGTCCACATCTTTATAACTGAGATTTCGCGTTCATCAACGAACCTTACCCCGCCACGTCTAGTGTACTTCAAATCGTTCATGGACAGAGTAGAAATGATAATCTCCCAGGCCCAATTAGAGCACATCATTAGAACAGACATAAGACCTAGATATTTAACGTATATCTTCCTTGGAGCAGTGGAGACGTTTGTCTCTACCATGGTTCTCGAGAATCATCCTTTGAGGGGCAAGAACCAAAAACAAAGGATAGCCAAAAGTCTTTTAACAGTGTTTTTCTCTGGGGCGCGTCCCCAGACAACCCAGGATGAGGGACGACAATGGATTTCGAGTTAACCCCTGAACAGCTTCTGTTTAAGGAGCAGGTTCTAAAATTTGCCAAGAAAGAAATAGCTCCTCGGGTTCAGGAGCATGATCTTCGCGAGCAATTTGATTGGGAATCGTGGAAGAAATTGGGTGAGTTTGGAATCTTGGGGCTTCATTTTCCCGAGGAGCTTGGAGGTAGCGGAGCTGATGTGATGACGTCGGTGTTAGCGGCCGAAGCCTTGGGCGAGGCTGGTGTTGACGGCGGGTTGACATTGAGCTACGGCGCACACACCTATCTATGCGCAGACACGATTTTTCGGCACGGCTCAGATGAACAGATACACACGTATATCCCAAAGCTAGCGTCAGGGGAATGGGTGGGGTGCATGGGGTTGACCGAGCCTGGCGCCGGGTCTGACGTGGCCTCCATGCGAACCCGGGCGGTGCGTTCCGGGGACCATTGGGTACTCAATGGCTCGAAGATGTTCATCACCAACGGTGCCATAGCAGACGTGGCTGTGATCTACGCGAAGACAGATCCCTCGTCTGGCCATGCTGGCATATCCGCCTTCATAGTGGAAAAGGGCACTCCGGGTTTCTCGGTGAGCAGAAGTCTCCACAAAATGGGGGTTCGCACATCACCGACATCAGAACTCGTTCTTGAAGACTGCCAAATCTCGTACCAGAATCTTTTGGGTATAGAGGGAAATGGCTTCATGATGGCTATGCAAACGGTTGAATGGGATCGCAGCGCTCTCTTGGCGCCATTCTTAGGGGCCGTCTCGTTCCTTCTGGCGAGATGCAGTCGATATGCGAAGCAGCGGGAACAATTCGGGAGACCCATAGCCTACTTTCAAGCAGTAAAGCATAAGCTGGCCGACATGAAAATATTCCTCGAGGCGGCTCGTTCCTTAGTTTATCGAATTGCGTGGTGCAAGGATCAGGGAAGACCTCTGAACCACCTTGAAGCTGCGGTAGCGAAACTCTTTATTGGCGATTGGTCCCTCAGTCCTACGAATGACGCCGTAGTCTTGATGGGCGGGTATGGTTATTGTCAAGAATATGATGTGGAACGGGTATTTAGAGACAGCCGGCTCGCTCCGATAGGAGGCGGCACGTCTGATGTGCAAAAAGTTCTCATCTCAAGACTAATGTGAGGCGGCTGGCATGAATTTTGACTGGTGTTCGGAAGATCATGAGCTTAAGAAAAGGGTCTTGAACGTCTTCCATGCTGATGCGCTGGGTGAATTGGAAAGGCTCGAGAGCGGTGACAGTGCGGCGGTTCGTCATATAACTCGGGTGTTCGTGGAAAACCTTGGTCAGGCTGATTACTTGCGCATTGGCGTTGGACCGGAAGGGGCGGGACAGACACTTCATCTCCTGGCCGCACAGGAGGAAGTCGCTGGTATTTCACGATCGCTCTTCATCTCCCTGGAAGTCACTGCAAGGCTTTTTGGTGGGTTGGTCAGAGGCTTTCTCAACGGGAAGGCGGTCTTGGACATCGCCCAATCTGTAGCCGACGGAAGTGTAATTGGCGCGGTAGGTGTCACTGAGGCTGCGCCGACTGAGCAAGGCGAGGAGGGGTACCGCATCTCCCGAATTGGCGAGAAGCTGATCGTTAGGTCTGAAAAGGATTATGTCACCAATGCGCCCATCGCGGATTGGATCGCCGTTGTCCTGGATGAAGACGGAGGCAAGACTGTATGCCTAGTCCGTCCTGACCAGGACGGCGTGACGGTCGGACCA
>Ga0172370_10003874_pt1 | contig 20458 bp, 16 predicted proteins | sample LakKiv5m_FD_114538 | JGI IMG/M metagenome (GOLD analysis project Ga0172370, IMG submission 114538) | Freshwater microbial communities from Kabuno Bay, South-Kivu, Congo - kab_022012_11.5m | ecosystem: Environmental > Aquatic > Freshwater > Lake | place: Democratic Republic of the Congo...
TCCTTTCACGATTGTCTCCAAAGAGGTAGTGACCGGAATTGACCTGCCGGGGGGATGCGATGGCAATCCAGGTTGAGCCTACAGGTTTTTCAGTTGTACCGCCATCCGGACCTGCGATCCCTGAAGTGGCGATCACATAGCTGACTTTTAATTTTTTTTGCAGGCCGATGGCCATCTCCGTTACGACCTGTTCACTCACGGCGCCATATTTCATCAGGCTCTCCTCCGTGACGCCGAGAAAGGTATGTTTGATCTCATTTGAGTAAGCTACCACCGATCCTTTAAAATATCCGGAACTTCCCGGTACACTCGTGATGAGGTGGGCAATATATCCTCCGGTACAGCTTTCGGCAGTACCAAGCGTGGCTCCCTCTTTCATCATCAATTTACCGACTATCTCCTCAAGGGTATCTTCATCATACCCGTATATGTGGTCAGGAATGAGATTCTTCAGTTTCATGACCTCATCATCGATCATCCTGTGCAGTTCATGTTCATCATCGCCCCTTGCGGTAAGCCGTAACCTCACTATTCCGGGCTGTGGAAGATAGGCAAGTTTGACTGTTCCGGGCAAGGCTGACTCCCACGATGAAATTTTAGCGGCTAAAAATGACTCTCCGATACCCTGGGTAAGAACTGTTTTGTGATAGACAGGAAGTTTCCGGAATTTGTCATGCAATCGTGGGATTATCTCTCCGGTCATCATCGCTTTCATCTCAAAAGGAACGCCGGGCATTGAAACAAACACAATTTCACTTCCGTCGGGACCTGGCTTTTCAAACCACATTCCTCGGGCTGTGCCAAGCTTATTTGGGATGCTGATACAGTTTCCGGGGAGTTCGGCTTGTTTGCGGTTCAACCGGGTCACCGGCAAATTCCGGGTGGTAAACAGCATTTCAATATCATGAAAGGCATCCTCGTTAAAGATCAGCTTTGTTCCGAAATAATCACACAACGTGGTTTTGGTGATATCATCGCTCGTCGGGCCGATACCACCCGACACCAAAATGATGGAGGCTCTCGTCTCTGCTTCAGATAAAGCTTTAATTATGTCGTCGTGATCGTCGCTTATTACTGTAAGCTGTCGTACACTGAAACCGGCAAAGTTTAGCTGCTCTGCCATCCATGCGGCGTTGGTGTTGATCACCTGCCCGATCAGCAGTTCATCACCGATATTGATGATTTCTACTTCCATAGGGCAAAGATAAATCGATTTGCGGTTTTCAGAATTACGATTTTAGAATGAATTTTTGGGAAATTATCTGGATTTTAATATTTTCTGACCAGATAGGATAATTCAAAGTGTGTGTTTGGTTCTTATTTCAAAATCTCTTTAATTTTTTCTTCCTCTTTTCCCTGCTCTATCAAATAGCACTCAACGTTGTCATTAATCACATATTCTTCAAATGGAATCTGTGTTTGATATGCTTCAATGTTTTTGAGTTGTTTCTGCCCGGTCATAACATCGAGTACCTTCTTCTTATAGGTCGTGTCAATGTTTCCAAGAAGGTGCTCTCCTTTGCTTTCAATGATGTAAACCAATTCCAAATGATTTTCCGCTGTCTTTTTTGCAGCTACAAAGTCAGGTCTTATTTTATTCTGTTGCCAGCCTTGTATTGAGTACCATTTTCTGTTTACTTTATTTCTGAACCACCAAAGAATTTTTTCCTGCTTATCAAGTAAGTCGCCAACTTTTCTTTCAAGCGTATTCATTGCTGTTACTTCAACATCTTCGAATAGATAATATTTGTAAGTGCTTGGAATAGGGCTTACTGTTATTACATCTTCTTTTGGAACTTTGAATCCAACTGAATCATCATCAGATACTGCAAGAACAAAATTTTGGGCCTTCAATTCTTTCAAAAATATTTTTTCTTCCTGTTTTGTCTTTTCTTCCTGAAACTTTTTACATAACTGAGAAACAATGAAACTGTAATGTTCTTTCAGTTTTTCATTTCCAATCTTTTCTTCAATTTGTGTTAAATATTTCGTTCCGATAATTCTTGCCAGAAAAGGATTTTCGATTAATTCATTCAGTCTCCGTGTCAAGTAGTCAATATTGATTTCTGCTTTCTCATTCGTTTGGCTTTTTTCTTCAATAAATGATGCTTTACTTGAGTCGTCGAGTGTTATTGCAAATGCTTTTCTTTCTTTTGTCTCGTTGCTTAATGAATTTTCAAGTTTAGTTAAAAACTCAACATTTAATTCCAATTTTGTAAAATCAACTTTTGGTTTGATGTCGCTTTCGTAATTAAAACGCCTCTTTGAACCACTTTTATCCACCATTAACCAAACCGGCAGATAAAATGAGTTTTGAAATTTTTCGCTGAATTCCTTCTTAATTTTTACAGTTTTGGTTGCATTGATAGTATCATTATCCCGGAATTTTAATTTTGTAACCAAGTCTTCAAGTCCTTCATTTTTGAATCCGGTTGAAACTCTTTCTAAAATTTCTCTTGTATCGCCTTTGGTGTAATAAACATAACTTTCGTCCAATTCTTTAATTCCCGACTTTCTGGCAAAAGGTTGTCGCAAAATCCTTCCGACCAATTGCGTAACACCTGTATTTGAGTTCACATTTGGAATAATTCCCAGAATGTAGGCATATGAAAAATCCCAACCTTCCCGCAATGCCTCTTTGGTGATGATAAAGCGGACAGGGCAATCCTGTGAAAACAGGTTTATGTCTTCAATATCATTTTGTGAGCTTGTTTTAATTGCAATTTCATCAGGATTTACTTCAAGGCTCACCAGATATTCTTTAACGTCAAGACTATGCACTCTATCGTGTTTTCCTCTTTGGTCTCTTCCTGTTGCTTCAACCTGCAATAATGCCGTAGGGCGAATGTAAACCCCTGTATCTTTCTGATATTGTATTGCTGTAACTTCTAATTTTTCCCTATGCTCTTTTATTTCCTTTACCATCGCTTTCCAGTCATTTTCCTTTTTGCTGATGGGTGGGAGAATGTGCATATCGAGTTTTACCATTTCTTCTTCTTTGAGTTCAAGTCCTGTAATGGTAACTAAAATATTCATTTCAGCTTTGGGAGTTGCTGAAAAACCAAGAACAAATTCGGGATTTAAACTGTCAATCGTTTTTCTGGCATTTTCTGAAAATACTTTGTGGATTTCGTCAATGATTATAAAAGGTTTTGAAATGCGGATTGCGTTTCCTAGACTTGTCATTATCAAAGGTTGTTCTGTGCCAAGAGGTGAAATATAATCGAGGTTTGGGACTTGCTTTAGTAATTGTTCGTGTAAGTCGTAACGGTTATCAGCAGGAAAAAAACTGTCATAACCGCCGCTATCCTGAAAAACTTTTAATGCTTCTTTTCCGTTGGAACGACTGATTGACTGAATCATAATGAAAAGAACAACTAAGTTTTCTTCAATATCATTAGTTGTTAGTCTTTGTCCTTTTTCCAGAACAATGGTGCGGTTTCCGCTACATTGATCTAATAACTGACGTAAATAATGACCTTTATCCCTGATTTTTTGAACAGTTTGGCTGTAAATGGTTTCACTCGGGACAATCCAAACAACAAGTCCTGTGCGTTTTTGAGCAAAGAGGTTTTGATATTCCCTGATAGATTCAACGGCAAGTAATGTTTTTCCGCCACCTGTCGGGACTTTAACCACCATTCGGGGGTAATATTGCCTTAGCCCATTATTACATCTGTCGGAATATTTTAATTGTAAATCTCTACATACAGGTTCTACCCAATCAGGGATAAATCTGGAATTTTGCTGAACTATGCCCAATGAAGTTTTTGCTTCTCTTGCAGTTTGTAAAAACTGCTTAAGTGCATTTACAACTTTTATCTGATATTTCTTTAAATACATATTATTCTGTAAGTTTTTCAGGTTTTTTGCCGATTTGCTTTTCTTCGCTTTTTACCCTGCGTTCTAATTTTTTGATATCTTCTTCAGCCGGTAACTCTTCGGGCTTAATTCCACGATCAAGTAAAAGTTTTCTTACGCCATTGTTATTTTTAATATGCTCAGCTGAAATTTCGCCTTCAGTTTTCAACAGTTTATCTTTTGCATTAAAAATTGTTATTTCGGTTGCAAAATCTTTAGCTTTAATGGTAATTGTTGGAAGAAAATCTGCTAAAGCACGTTCTTTGGGTACACCTAACTTATCTTTCATCTGCTGAGTAGTTTTACCTCCAAATAATGCAGCATCGCCTTTGCTTCTGATTATTGCAAAATTCTTATCGCTTCCTGTTTGCTCATATATGATGGTTGAAAGTTCCTTTTCCGACAGACTAAGTTTTTCCCTTGCCTGTAATCTTTCCCAATCATTTATACGCCGTTCAATTATTTCGTATTTTCGTGTTTGAACTGCAAAATAATTCTGTGCAAAAGCAATGGGTTCTTTCTTAGGATCTCCGTTTTGAGCAATAAGATAGCAGGCATAGCGGGTAAGCATGATATCATCAACAGTTTTCCGGGCTCCCGAACCAATATTAACCATCTTGTTGATGTCAACAAAATGGTCGGAGATGTTATTACCATTGGCTTCACACGATGTTTTTGCTTTGGTGATTACATTAGTAAAATTTCGCCACTCAGTGTATCCCAATAAATGCTGAATATCCCTTGCAAACCAGAATTCAACACCATTGTCTGTTATATTTGAATGATCCTGAAAAGTATCCGTAAGCGTTCTTACCAATTCTTTTTTCATGGTTTAGTTGGTTAGTTTTTATAGTCTTTTAGTTTATTTAGTCGGATAGTTGCTTAATCGGACTTGCAGGACTATTGACTATTCCGACTAAATAGACTATACGGAATACCGACATATTCAATTTGATTGTCGGTTAGATATTCCTCGTCCAGAAAACACGATGGAGCATACACAATCCGTTTCTTACCGGTCTGCTGCTGCTTTATTTTTTCGGCAAGTGTTAAATTAAGTGCAAGCCGGGTAAGCGTTTCATAATCCTGTTTGTAAACCAGATTAATGGCTTGTTTGCCATATTCACCAACATAAAAATCCGCTTCATTTATTTTGTCTTCAGCTTCCAAATTTTCGCCTGTACACAAGTAATAAATATATTTTGCAAATTGCTGATAGGTCGGCAATTGCCCCGCCAACATGGTTTCCGCATCTAATGGAATACCAAGACGGTAATATTTAAATCCCGAATCATAACCGTATTTGTCAATAGCCCGTTTTACCCTTTCACGAGTTATGTCTTTGCAAATGTTTTTATCAGGTTCGGCTTCTGAGTTTTCGGGCATTTGAACCATAATGCATTTACGGTTACCGCCATCCTCTTTGTTGAGTTCCATTACCGCGTGCATGGTAGTGCCAGACCCGGCAAAGGAGTCAAGTACAATTGAATTTTTATCAGTTGATAATTGCAATACTAATTTCAGTAATGATGTAGGTTTCGGAGTGTCAAAAAGTTTTTTTTCTCCTAAAATAGAAGTCAACTCTTTGTTTGCAGCGTCATTATGTCCTGCATACTCAAAGTTCCACCAAGTATTTGGCACGACTCCTTGCTGTACTTCAGTAAGATACCTTTTAAGCTGTGGTGCACCCTTACCATCTTTACCAAAAAAAATTCGATTTTCATTTAACCACTGCTCAATTGTATCCTTGCTCCCTCTCCAACTACTTCCCTTTGGGGGAGTATAGACTTTACCAGTATTTGGATTAATGATTGGAAAAACGCTGTTGGCAGAAAAAGTTTTTACCAATAAATTATCAGAACGCCAAAGTCCTCTACCGTCACCGTCATCATTTTTATAACTTTTATCTTGCTTTTCTGTTCTTGGAAATAGGTTGCGATTGAACTTGTTGGTTTTTTGATACATTATAATAAAATCATGCATAGCGGCAACACCCGTTACATCATTCGATGCGGCATATTTCTTCTGCCACATTATATTAGCAACGAAGTTCTCTTCTCCAAAAATTTCATCCAATATTAATCTTAAACGGTGTTGTTCATTATCATCCATAGAAATAAAAATTACACCATCTTCACTCAATAGATCTCTTAATAATTTAAATCGTGGACTAATCATACAAAGCCATTTATCATGCCTCGTTAAATCATCTACACCAACTTCTTTCCCAATCCATTCATTAATTAAAGGACTATTTACTTTGTCATTATAAACCCAACCTTCATTCCCTGTATTATAAGGTGGGTCAATGTATATACATTTGATTCGTCCTGCATACTGTGGCAAAAGTGCTTTTAATGCTATGAGGTTATCGCCCTCAATTATCATATTATCAGTCGTTAGGCGTAAATCGTTAGGCGTAAGGGGATTTTCCTTATTGCTTATACCTTTCGCCTTACGACTAAAATAATGTAGTTCGGGAACTTCGTCCAATGTATGAAACGGAACAGCCAAATGGTGGTTCCAGATTATGTTTTTTCCTTTGAATTGGAGTGTTGGCATATATTTATTTTTTATTTCGTTTGTACTTTAAATGTTTCTCAGCTACTTTCAATGCTTCAAGCCCAAAATCTTCGTCTTTTAATTCATATAGCACCTTTTCACTCAAAAAGTCAATAACCAGTTTATCCGAATTAGCTTTATAAAGGTCGGCTAATTTTAAAACCAATTCTTTTGAGAATTTTCTCTCTCCACGTTCCATTTTACTCAATATTGCCACGTCAATATCGACTTGCATTGCAGCCTTTCGCAACGATAGTCCAGTTTGTTCCCTTAATTCTCTTAATTTCAGTCCCAGTGTTGACATTTTTTGTGTTGACTTATTTTGTCAAAGGTAACACAATTTTTGTCTATTATATTTAGAAGGATTCAATTATTTATCAACAGTTTATTATCAACAGGTGAGTCGGCAAGAAAAGCATGTTTGTGGCTGCGAAGGATTTCAGCAAAATTCACTCTTTAGTCCGTCGTTGTCATTTTTCGGCTTGTTGGTAACTCCCCGGTTATATCTTAGAATTAGTAAAGAGTTCAGGGAAGTGAGCTGACCAAAGTAAAGCCGGATGTGATTTGGTGTTGTTAAACGTGTAAACTTTTTTAGGGCGGATCGCTAAAATCCTGAATCTTAAACCGTAAAACCTTAAAGTCTGCAAAAGATTTTGTCCATGCTTTTCGTACTTTTGCAGAAAGTATCTGTATGACAAAACTGGCCGAACCTGACTTGATTGTCAATGCCGACGGAAGTGTTTATCACTTATGTATGAAACCGGAAGGGTTATCCGACACCGTTATCGTCGTTGGCGATCCAAACCGTGTTCACGAGATCTCTTCACGTTTTCAAAATGTAGAACACCATGCCGAAAACCGTGAATTTATTTCGAGTACCGGATATTATAAAGGCAAGAGAATAACCGCCTTATCAACCGGTATTGGCCCCGACAATATCGATATTATAATGCATGAGCTGGACGCACTGGCGAACTTTGATCTTAAGACCCGGCAACCAAATCCTGCCAGAAAATCTCTGGATATCATTAGAATAGGCACCTCCGGATCAATTCAACCCGACGTTCCCATCAACACCTTCGGACTGTCTACCCACGCATTGGGACTTGACAATCTACTATATTTTTACAAGGGAATGGATTCCATCCTTGACCATGAATTCGCAAAAGCCTTTACACAACAGGTCAATTGGCATCCGGGATTATCAAAACCATACTTTGTTAAAGGTTCCGCCAGGATGATCGATAAATTTAAGGGGAATGCGGTTACCGGAATTACCGTTACAGCGCCGGGTTTTTATGGTCCGCAAGGCAGACGGCTGAACCTCGACCTGACCGATCCCGGAATGATACGGAAACTTCAGGGCTTCAGTCATAACGGACACCGGATTGTAAATTTTGAAATGGAGACTTCAGCTCTATACGGACTTGGGGCGCTCATGGGGCATAATATGGTTACCATATGTGCTCTGATTGCAAACAGGGCTACAGGGAAATATAATCCGGATCATACCGGGTTGATAAAAAGACTCATTGATCTTGTTCTTGAAAAGATAACAGGTGATTGACCAGGCGGAACATAAGGCGCTTAATGCCCTGATCAAGATGCTGGATGAACCGGATGAGAAAACGTATGATCTCATCCGGGAAAAGATATGCTCTTTTGGAAATGATGCCATCACTCCACTTGAGACTTTTTGGGATAATACATTTGAGTCGTTGGTTCAGGAAAGGATCAGCAACATTGTGAATACCATCCGGATGGACCAGGCGAATCATGATTTTTTAGATTGGGTGAAATTCGGATCTTCCGATTTGTTGAAGGGTTATGTACTTGTCAGTAAAACCGGTTTTCCCGGGATGGATGTTGGCGCCCTTACAATACGGATCGAGCAGATGAAGATGGACATCTGGCTTGAACTTAACGAAAATCTTACGGCCCTTGAAAATGTGAAGGTGATAAATCACATTCTCTTTTCGATGCATCATTTTGAAGGAAACAAGATCAATCCTGGTGATCCACAGAATTCCTACCTCAATATTCTCATGGAATCACGTAAAGGAAGCCCTATTTCCCTTGGGATTTTATATCTTATCCTCGCCCAGAAGCTGAAGTTACCTATTTACGGGGTAAATTTGCCTCAACATTTTATTCTGGCTTATCTGACGGAACCGGGAATCCAATTTCCGGTACCAGATGATGTTCTTTTTTATATAAATCCTTTTAACGAAGGAGCTGTTTTCACTCGCCGTGAAATTGAACTTTTCATCCGCCAGCTTAAAATAAAACCGGAAAATTCCTTTTTCGCACCATGCACTAACCTGGAAATAATACAACGGTTGCTGCAGAATCTGAAGTTCGCTTACAGGCGATTGGGGGAACCAGATAAAATTGAATCATTGGAAAATTTTTTAAAAACACTGGAAGGGACTTAAGACCATGCGAAAACTTTTCATCACAATTACTTCCTTGTTTTTATGTATTTTTTTTTCCGGTTGGGGATATAAAGGACATAAAAAGATCAACCAGAATTGTGCGGCAAATTTTCCTGTCCAGATGTCTTTTCTGAATTCCGATTGGGCAAATATTGTTACTCTCCATTGTTCCGATGCCGATAACCGCAGGGTAACAGATCCTGAAGAGATACCCCGGCACTATATCGATATCGATAATTACCCTGAGTTTCTTGAATTCGGCCGTATTCCTCAAACCTACGACTCAGTAGTGCAGATTCATGGATTGACATGGGTACTTCTTCAGGGGATCCTACCATGGGCAACTGAAACCACCTTTGATTCGCTTAAAAACTGCTTCCAGCGGCGGGATTGGAACAGATCAGGTTTATTTGCAGCGGATCTCGGCCATTATGTCGGCGACGGGCATCAACCGTTACATATAACCAGGAATTATAATGGTCAGTATACCGGCCAGGATGGTATTCATTCGCGATACGAATCGAAAATGATCAGCAAGTTTGATGCGCAGATCGTCTATACTGCCGACTCCGTACAGCTGATAAACGACGTCCGCAACTTTATTTTTTCTTACATTTATCAGAATTATCCATTACTTGACAGTATTCTTGCGGCTGATACGTATGCCCGGATTGTTGCCGGCGATGTTACTTCAGAAACCTATTACCAGGCGTTGTGGTCAAAGTGCAGTGGTTTTACTGTTAGTCTATTCCATCATGCAACAAAATCCCTTTCCGACCTGATATATACCGCATGGGTACAGGCCGGAAGTCCGATGATGTACCCTAATTCAATTACTGAGCCGGAAGACCTCTCAAGGACCAGATTATTACAAAACTTTCCGAATCCTTTCAGGGAAGTCACGACAATCCCTGTTGAAGTTAACCATAATAACACCTTTATTTCCCTAAAGGTTTATGATGCTTTTGGTAACCTGAAAGTAAGTTTACTCAACGAAAACATGGGGAATGGATATTACGAAATCAGGTGGGATGCCAAAGACATGCCTGACGGCATCTATTATTATGTTCTGAAGGCCGATGACTGGACTGACACCCGGAAAATGGTGATAATGAAATAAAGTTACTTGTATCCCCTCTCAAACTGAAGAAAGAAAATTTATAATATTTGTCTGGATACGTTGCAGGACATCCCCGGTTTCGGAGCGAATGAATTTTTCCCCTATGATACCTTCGTACAGTTCAATGTATCGTTTTGAGATTTCGTCGATCCAGGTATCGCTCATTTCCGGGACCGTTTGTCCCTCCTTTCCAATGAAACCATTGGCCATTAACCATTCACGGACAAACTCTTTGGAAAGTTGCCTTTGTTGTTCTCCTTTCGCCTGACGTTCTTCATAACCGGTGAGGTAAAAATAACGGGAAGAATCCGGTGTGTGGATTTCATCGCACAGGTAGATTTTCCCATCCTCACCTTTTCCGAATTCATATTTCGTATCGACAAGAATCAACCCTTTGGAAGCAGCCATTTCTGTCCCGCGTTTGAACAAGGCATATGTATATCTCTTAATAGTTTCATACTCGTCTTTAGAGATCAGCCTACCGGCAATGATTTCCGCTTCGGTGATATCCTCATCATGCCCTTCTGCCGCCTTGGTCGTTGGGGTAATGATGGGTTGAGGGAAGCGTTGATGTTCTTTCATTCCCTCCGGGATCGGAACATCGCAGATCCGGCGGATCCCTTTCTGGTAAGAACGCCATGAACTGCCGGTCAGGTAACCACGTATGATCATCTCAACGGGATAGATTTTACAGAATCGGCCTATCGTAACATTGGGATCAGGAGAAGCGATTTTCCAGTTCGGGCAAATATCGGCAGTGGCATCGAGGAACCTGGATGCAATCTGGTTCAGGACTTGTCCTTTGTAAGGAATTCCTTTTGGAAGAACAACATCGAAAGCCGATATCCGGTCGCTTGCGATCATCACCAGGAATTTATCGTCAATATTATATACATCGCGAACCTTTCCCTTGTATAGACTTTTCTGTCCGGGGAAGCTGAAGCTGGTTTTAAGAAGTACATTTGGCATAGACGTTAAATTAGGAGGACAAAGATAATTAAAATCCGTGGTGCGTTGGTGCCATGGTGCCATGATGCACTTTGGGAGAAATTATTAACAATTGTATCACCTTTTAAGTGTTAAGATGATTAAGCAGTAAAACCAAAATGGAGCCTCAGACTTTTAATATCGAGTTTCGAAGAAGAACCAAACAGAACGCTCCGAATATTCTTTGATAAAGATCAATCACTGCACCCATGAAACAGGAAACTTTCAGTATCATCCAGGTAATTTCAAAAGCTAAAAAGACATTAAAATTGAGATACCAATCCTCCTCCTAAACCACTAAGCCTCTACTGCACCATTGCACAATGGCACCACTGTACTATGGTTTTTCGGAGTACGCGTCAATAATCCTGCTGACAAGTTTGTGGCGGATGATGTCGGAATTGTCGAGATAGATGAAGTCGATCCCGGGAATTTCGTTAAGGATGGTCCTGGCGTGGTTGAGGCCGGAGATCTGGTTCCTGGGTAAGTCGATCTGGGTAATATCGCCGGTGACAATGAATTTGGCAGAGGCGCCCATACGGGTGAGGAACATCTTAAGCTGGGCAGGGGTTGTATTCTGGGCTTCGTCGAGAATGGCGAAGGCATTGTTGAGTGTCCGTCCGCGCATGAAGGCCAGCGGAGCGATCTCGATGATACCATCTTCAATTAAGGTTAGCAGCTTTTGACCTGGTAGCATATCTTTGAGGGCATCATAGAGCGGTTGAAGGTAAGGATCGAGCTTTTCTTTCAGGTCGCCAGGGAGGAACCCGAGATTCTCGCCTGCTTCCACCGCCGGCCTGGTCAGGATAATGCGTTGCACCTCTTTGTTTTTAAGAGCTCTCACAGCCAGAGCGACAGCCGTATAGGTTTTTCCTGTCCCTGCAGGACCGATCGCAAAGACAAGATCGTTTTTCCGGCTGCTCTCCACCAGTTTGCGCTGGTTTGCAGTACGGGCGCGGATCAGCATACCGCTTCGGCCATGCACCAGTACTTCCGAGTTGGTTTCTGTTTTTGAATTATCGTTTGCAGGATTAAAATCTGAGGCCGACGGATCAAGCAACATCGAAACATCATGCCGGGTGAGCTTACCGAATTTCTCGAAATGAAGCAGGAGCGAGGTGAACTTTTCTTCGAAATCGAGGAGATCCTTTTCTTCACCGAACGCCTTCACAAAATTATCGCGGGCGACGATCTTCAGCTTCGGGAAAAGATCCCTTACCAGTCCGATATTCTGGTCGTTTGCCCCGAAAATCTCAAGCGGATGGTAGGATTCAATGCTGATAATTTTCTCACTCATTTAAATTTGTACCTTTGAGTACGCAAAAGTACGAATAATTCAATGGCCATTATTACCCTTACCAGCGACTGGGGACTGAAGGATCATTATATCGGTGCGGTGAAGGGCGCCATTATGCGCCAGCTGCCCGGTGTGACCATTGTCGATATTTCTCATACTATTCCTGCCTTTGACCTGAACCAGGCCGCTTTCATCATCCGTAATTTTTTTCGTGATTTTCCGGAAGGAACCATCCATATCATAGGTGTGAATACCGAAGCTGGGATTGCAACACCCCATACCCTGATAAAACACAAAGGTCATTTTTTTATCGGGGCCGATAACGGGATATTCTCCCTGATCTTTGACGAGCAACCCGAAATGATCATCGAACTGGATGTTATCCAGGATTCCGACTACTTCACCTTTCCCACACGGGATGTTTTTGCCAAGGTTGCCTGCCATATAGCTGCGGGGAAACCGATAGAAACATTGGGACGGGTCAAGAACAAGATCATGCAGAAAATGGCCTTTCAGCCGGTCATCGAAGGCGACGTGATCAAGGGTAAGGTTATTTATGTGGATAATTACGAAAATGTTTTCACGAACATCACCGAATCGCTTTTCAAACCGGCCGTCAAAAACCGCAAGTTCGCCATTACCTTCCGCTCACCCTCATACCGCATCACATCGATCAGCAAATCATATCAGGATGTGAGCGAAGGTGAGATGCTCGCCATTTTCAGCGCCAGCGGCCATCTCGAAATTGCCATCAACAAGGGTAAAGCAAGCAGCCTCCTGGGTTTGAAGATGGACCAGTCCGTCATCATTGAAATTTCATGAAGGTTTAAAACTCCACAACAAAAATATTACACAGGTAATGTAATCCGGCATTTTTGCCGTATATTTAGGATTCCAAATATATATACAATGAAAAACATATACATTTTTATAACGATTTCATTGGTTTCCCTGTTCCCTTTTTCACCACATGCCTACGCCTCTTCGTTATCCGACACCATCAAATCCATCCCCTTCACCGAAAACTGGGATTCACAAACCTTTGACACCAATAACTGGTCCTTCCCCAATTCCCAGGGAAACTGGACAATCCTGGTCAATGAAGGCGATTCCGCCCCCTGTGCTGCATTCACGGGATTACCTTCCAAATCAAATTATGCCTATACCTTACAATCACCCTGGTTCGACGCCACAGGCCTGATCTGCGACAGCATTTACCTTGAATTTGACCTGAAACTTGAAAGCCTTAGCAATACAGCAAAAGAAGAATTAGAGGTGATACTAGAATACGATTCCATGAACAAAACCATTTTAAGTGAAACAAATTTTACAAGCTTCGGATGGAAAAGTTTTAAAATAATCCTGCAAAGTATTCATGGGAAGCTATTCCGAGTAAAATTCAACGCGTTTGGAGAATTCTCCGTGAACATTTCAAAATGGATGATCGACAATATTTCTATAACTAAGAAATGCAGAAGACCGCATAATCTATATGGAGATGGTGAACTAACCAGTAATGGGTGTCTGGTAAGTTTATTCTGGAATTCCCCTGATTGTTCAAGTTTGGAGTTAATGACATTTGAATATGACCAAGGATATCCGGATTGGTATGCCGGTACAACTCTCTTTCAGTCATCGTGGGGAAATTTTTTCCCCCTAGAAAATTATTATATTTACTCGGGTAATTTAATCTCATTTGATATATTCTTTATGGTAAGCTCACTCAACACCGACGATTCACTTTTTATTGATGTTTATGATGAAAGCCGGATTCTTCTCGGCAGCACGACGTCTTTTCTTCACAAAGGGTGGTGGAATTACATCCCGGCTCCTTCGATACCTTTCACAAGCTCCTTTTATGCAATGGTACGAAACACACACGGATCAAATAACAACTGGATCGGGGTAAATTACAACAATTCCGGATATAATTTGGCCTGGTATATTCAGAACGGTGTCTGGAAGAAATTATCAGAAGCTATATATGAGGATAGTGTCATTTTTCTCATTCGTGCAACTGCTGAGATTAATGGTAAAAAAAAGAATCTTTATTCAGGCGACAGTACTCTTTTAATGGGTTATAATGTTTACAGATCAGATTTCCCGGGAGAGGATTTCATAAAGAGAAACCAATCTTTAATTCTGGATTCAACATATTCAGAGTTGATAACAGGTTACATCAATCCAACCTATGCTGTAACTGCTGTGTATGACAATTGTGAATCTGGTCTGAGTAATTTTTTTCATTATGGACCAAAAGAACCATGTTGGACAGGTATTAAGGAGACTTCCCAGATGGTCCCTGTCACCATTTCCCCCAATCCCGCAACTACTTTTATCGATATCAGCAGTGAGACGGATATTGAGGTCGTCCGGTTGTTCGATGTGATGGGAATTCTCAGACTTGAAGAAAAGGTCATTGATAAAAAAAGTGTTCAGATAACGGTTGGAAACCTTCCGGATGGTATCTATTTCATTTCTGTGGCGACAGCAAAAGGAATGACAACCAAAAAACTGGTAATTTCGCGCTGATACGATATTTTAAGTTTGATAGTTCATGAAAGAATCCAAGAACATTGCCCTGGTTGCCCATGATAACCGGAAAAAGGACCTGGTAGAATGGGTTGAATTCAACTATAAAACACTGCTGGCGCACCGTTTAATCTGTACCGGTACCACGGGAAGATTGCTTGAGGAGACTATACTCGGGAAGCTGGAAAAGCATGAAGAGATAGAACATGCGATCATCAAACTGAAATCGGGTCCGCTGGGCGGCGACCAACAACTTGGCGCCATGATCTCGGAGGGAAAGATAGACCTGCTGATCTTTTTCTGGGATCCGATGCAACCCCAGCCGCATGATGTGGATGTAAAGGCGCTCCTCCGGATTACCGTTGTTTATAATATCCCCACGGCTTGCAACCGATCCACTGCCGACTTCCTGATCTCATCCCATCTGCTGAAGGAAAAATATGATCCACAGCTGATCGATTATTCCGTTTACATCCACCGCAATATCTGACAAACTCCAAAAAAATACTATTTTTGCACCCCGTAACCAATCCGGTTCATGTTCACACTTTTTAAGAAAGAGATCAACGGTTTTCTCGATTCCCTTATCGGGTACATCGTGATCCTGGTATTTTTGCTGATGATCGGGTTGTTCCTGTGGGTCTTCCCGGTTCAGTTCAACGTACTCGATTTCGGGTTTGCCAATCTTGATGGTTTGTTTATGCTTGCCCCTTTTGTTTTTCTTTTCCTGATCCCTGCAATAACCATGCGTTCTTTTGCCGATGAAAAGAAAAGCGGTACCCTCGAATTGCTTATGACACAACCATTGACCGATATTCAGGTAGTTCTTGCCAAGTTTTTTGCCGGTGTAGTTCTGGTTATATTTTCACTTTTACCGACGTTGGTCTATTTCATCTCGGTGTACAGGTTGGGTTTACCTCCCGGTAACATTGATATCGGCGCAATCTGGGGATCATACATTGGTTTGCTTTTTTTAGGGATCACCTTCGTTTCGATCGGAATTTTCTCCTCCTCGATCACGGATAATCAGATTGTATCCTTCATTGTTGCCATCACCCTATGCTTTTTTATGTTTATGGGCTTTGAGTTGACCTATACCTTCATATTTTCGGGAACCGCAGGTTTGATCATCGAATCGCTTGGTATAAACGCTCATTACATTTCGATGAGCCGGGGGGTGATCGATACCCGGGATCTGATCTATTTTATCAGTGTAAGCGCCCTTTTCATATTCTTGACTAAATTATCCCTGGAAAGCAGAAAATGGTGATTTCATTGACTAATGACTAATGATGAGTGACGAATGGGTGCAATCGGCGAACCGACAACAAATGTAACGAAGTGAAAGACAGGAAGAAAAATATACAAAAACGGAACATTATCCAGCTTTTGCTTGCTGTTGTCATCATTGTTCTTATTAATATTATCGCTTCTTTTCTATTTACGCGGTTCGACCTTACAGCCGAGAAACGTTACACACTCTCCAAAGCTACCAAACAAATCCTGAAAAAGCTCGATGATGTTGTATTCTTTAAAGTGTACCTGGAAGGGGATCTTCCGCCAGGATTTAGGAGGCTAAGCAATGAAACACGGGAAATGCTTAATGAATTCAGGGCTTATAGTGATAATATCCAGTATGAATTTGTAGATCCCTCCTCGAATCCGAATACAAAAGAGAGAAATGATGCTTACCGGCTGCTTGTCGAGAGAGGTTTACAACCAACAGATCTGCGAACGACAAAAAAAGGCCAGTCATCACAGCTGATCATATTTCCCGGAACAATTGTCACTTTTAAAGGTCGTGAAGTACCGGTTCAGCTTCTGATGACACAGTTGGGACAGGATCCGAATAAAGTTTTGAACAATTCCATTCAAACCCTGGAATATAACCTTGCAAGCGCCATCCAGAAACTTACCACCACTATCAGACCACGGGTTGCCTTCATTGAAGGTCAGGGCGAATTGTCACATATGGAAACCCTCGATCTTCAAAATACCCTTTCCGAATATTACAATGTCGAACGTGTTAAAATCAGTCATAAGGTAAACAGTCTTGCGTTGCGCCTGAAAACCGACTCTGTAAACGACCATCTGATAAATAAATTCCAGGTTATTATTATTGCCAAACCTACCAAACCATTTGATGAGAAGGATAAGTTTTTAATTGATCAGTTCATTATGCGCGGGGGTAAAGTACTTTGGGTGATCGATCCGGTATTTGCCAGCATGGACAGTTTAGGGAAATACAGTTCGACCATGGGTATTGTCAATGAAACAAACCTTACCGATCAGCTTTACAATTACGGCGTACGGCTGAATAATAACCTTGTACTGGACCTGAATGCAATTCAGATCGTGATAAAAACGGGTCAGGTTGGCGATCAGCCCCAACTCGATTATTTTCCTTTTTACTATTTTCCACTGCTTGTTCCCTTTCAGAGGCACCCTATCGTAAACGGACTTAACCTCGTCAAAACCGAATTTGTCAGCAGCCTGGATACAGTACCTGTTCCCGGAGTTAAATCAACCTATTTACTTTCGACTTCGCCCTATTCCAGGATTGTTAATGCCCCGGCCTATATCGATCTTGAAATTTTGAAAAAAGAACCGGATCCTGCAATGTATAACAGGGGTCCGCAACCAGTTGCAGTGCTGCTTGAAGGGGTTTTCACCTCAGCCTTTCTATTTCGCATTCCTCCGGAAATTGAGCAAAATAAAGATCTTGGTTACCGGAATAAGAGCAAAACCACCAAGATGATCGTCATTGCCGACGGCGATGTTGTAAAGAACCAGTTTGAGGTTTCGCATGGATATCCTTTGCCGCTCGGGTATGACCAGTGGACGCGACAATCATATGGCAATAAGGATTTCGTTATGAATGCCATCAATTACTTATGTGATGATTCAGGATTGATCACTGTCCGGGCACGGGAGCTGAAACTTCGCTTGCTCGATTCGTCAAAAGTGACTTCAAAGCGGCTTTTCTGGCAACTTCTCAATATCATCCTTCCATTGGTACTGATCCTGGGTTTTGGATTAATCAAGTTCAGGATCCGGAAGATGCGGTATTCAAGGAGTATCGGAAAAAAATAATCATTTTCACCTATGAAGAAAACCAGATTCTTTATCATCTCTGTCATTGTTCTGGCCATGATGGCCGTGGCTTTGTTCCTGACCCAATCGAAAACGACTTTCCGGAGATCCATGAGCGACTTTGCTGTCAGCGATACATCCATTGTCTCAAAAATTTTCATGTCGGATAAAAACAACAATACGCTGAAGTTAAGCCGGATGGAACCGGGGAAATGGCTGGTTAACGAAAAATATCCGGCACAGAAGCAGATGATCGAAATGTTGCTTGCAACCTTGACTGGGCTTGAAGTTAAGGAACCTGTTGCAAAAGCTGCTCACAATGCCATCATTAGGGATATGGCGGTGAATTCCGTTAAGGTAGAGATTTACCAGATGGCTTTCCGGGTAAACATTTTTGGATGGATCACCCTTTTCCCGTATGAAAAATTGGCTAAAGTTTACTATGTCGGCGACGCCACTCCAAGCAACCGTGGCTCTTTCATACTCATGGAAAATTCGACGGAACCGTTTGTCGTTTATTTACCAGGGTTAAGAGGTTTTGTCTCACCAAGATATTCACCAATCGAAAAGTATTGGAGGGATTTTACGGTTTTTAAAAAATTCCTTCCTGAGATAGGTTCAGTTAAAATGGAATTTCCGTCCAGACAGGAAGATTCCTATGAGGTGAAAAATGAAGGAGCTGGAAGGCTCATATTGATTTCTCTTATCGATAACCAGCAGGTTCCGGATTATGATACCTTGAAAATATTGACATTCCTGTCGGGATTCCGGAATTTGAATTTTGAGGCCCTTCTAAATGATATGGATCCAGTTCGTAAAGATTCAATCCTGAATTCTCCCCCCTTTATCATCATGACAGTGACCGATACTAACGGAATCAGCAATTCCATCAAGGTCTATCATAAGGCGAACACTTTCGGTGTCACCGATACGGAAAACAATCCGTTGCCTTTTGATCCCGACCGGTTATATGCACTTGTAAATGATGGAAACGATTTTGTACTTATTCAATTTTTTACCTTTGATAAAGTGTTGAGACCGAAATTCTTTTTTCAGAAAGATTTTCCAGGTAAAGGGGTAAAATAACACTTGCTTTCAAATAGATTAGAGTACTTAAAATTTATCACTTTATGACATTGACGCGACATAGCGTTCATAACCAGGTCTTTATTTTCGGATGTTCGGCGCTGGCTTTTTTTATGCCGATCCATCCGAAAGTCCTACCACCCCTAATTCTTATTATGGTGCTGAACTGGATTATTGATGGCAGGTTCATAAAAAAGATTCCGGCAATATTTAAGGAGCGCCGGAGATTGTTAATTTTTTCGTTTGCCTCACTTTATCTCCTGTACCTTATCGGCTTGCTTCATACGGATAATATGATTTATGCGAAATTTGACCTGGAGGTTAAGTTATCGCTATTTATTTTTCCTTTCCTGTTTGCAACTTCCGATCTTAATTTCGAGAAAGGATCTTTGCCTGAAAAACGGATCGCGGCTATAATCTATTGCATCCTTTTGTTCATCACAACCTGGCTTCAAAGGGCCGATTATGGGATTTTATTTTTCGGAGTCCTGACATGGATAATGCTTTTCGGGCTTCTCTATATTTTTTCCGATCTGCTCGTCCCTGATTTTTCTGTCCGGAAGCAGATAATCGCTTCTTTTGTGGCGGGATGTCTGATTGGGTCTTTAATCCTATTAATGCATGCTGCCTCGAATTATATTTACCTCGAAGATCATGGCGCTTTTTATTACAAGCCCCTGGGTTGGATCTTTCATCCCAGTTACATTTCAATGTATCTTAATTTCGCCATTGCTGCGATCGCCCTGGAACTGCTGAATTCAAATAAAGGTAATGGCCTGTGGGGTAAAGCTGGTATGGTAGTCCTCATCTTTTACTTTATTATTTTAATCTTTTTGCTGGGTTCCAAATCTGGGTTGATCGTTTTAGCGGCGCTTGCATTTTTACTTGTGATATACCAGGTTTTTGTCCGCAAGAAGTTTTGGATGGGAATTGTGATATTGGTGGCTTCAATCCTGGTGTTTTATAGCGGATTAAACTTTTTTTCTTATACTGCAAAAAGAGTTAATCTTTCATTCAGAGATATTGCGAATCAGCAGGAATCAAAGAGGCAATCGGATAACAGCATTTTAACCCGGATCGAGATATGGGAAGATTCATGGCAAATTATCCATGAAAACTGGCTTTACGGTGTTGGGACAGGTGATGTAAAGGATGTTTTATTAGCGAAATATAAAAAAGATCGCTTTCTGGTCGGTTACCAGGATCGTCGTAATGCACATGAACAATATCTGCAAACCTTCATCGCCCTTGGCCTCCTGGGATTCCTGACATTGTTTGCGATGATATTCCTGCCGGCATGGTCGGCCCTGCATGACAAGTACTATCTTTACTTTGTATTCCTCTTGATTTTCGCTATTAACATAATGGTAGAATCAATGTTAGAGAACCAGGCCGGAGTCATTTTTTATGCTTTTTTCAATGTCCTCCTCTTCTCAAAAAGAAAGGTCATCCTTGCGGACGACCCTTCCAAATTAAAATGAACAA